>Ga0302315_10000543_pt1 | contig 42256 bp, 31 predicted proteins | sample III_Palsa_N3_1_FD_200532 | JGI IMG/M metagenome (GOLD analysis project Ga0302315, IMG submission 200532) | Peat permafrost microbial communities from Stordalen Mire near Abisko, Sweden - III_Palsa_N3_1 | ecosystem: Environmental > Terrestrial > Soil > Palsa > Peat permafrost | place: Sweden...
TCAGGGCCGTGATGTCGTTGCCCGCCGTCACTGTGGAATCTCCCCCGGTGATGGTGAGATTGGCTCCGTTCCCGTTGACGGTGATCACGTTATCCCACGTGTTAAGGGTTTCGTCCGACCCTTCCGACGCGTTACTGGCATTGGCATTGAGGTTTAAGGTCGCTAATGCGCGATAGCCCAGCCCCACCGTCTCATCCGCACCGTTCACCGTGCCGCTCGACTCGTTGCCGAAGATCACGCTGCTGTCGCTGTTGTCGACCAGGTCGACCGTCTCGCCTGTGCCATTGAGCGTCGTATGCGAGTCCGCGTCGGCATTCACCAGGTTGTTGCTGCCGCTGATCGTGGTGCTATCGCCACTACCTGAGAAGTTGAACGTCTCACCCGTGGCACTGATGCTGTCGCCACTACCCAGAACGTCGACGTCGTTTCCGGCACCCGTGACCGTGCCGCTCATAGCCGCAACAAAATTCACGACGCTATCGCCATTGGCAACCAAATTCGCTGTTTGGTTGTTACCGCTAAAGTTCACTGTGCTATCGGCGCCGCCGTTGTAGACATCGCCATCACCATTGATCGAGGCGTTAACATCGTTGCCTCCCGTCACGGTGTCATCGGAACCGCCGACCGTCACCTCAGACGCCGCACCTACGCCAACCGTCCCGTTATTGACGCTCGCACTAGCTCCGTCGCCCCCAAGATAAATCAAGGGGCCGTCAGTCGAAGAGCTGCCGACGATTGAACATTGCGTTATACCAGCAGCTGTGCCGCTAGCCTGCAACTGAAACTGACCTCCTGTATTAGTTGTAGCTGGCGGGAAATCCGCCGTCCAAGTACCGTCTGAATTCGTTGTAACAGAACCGCTTGTTACATTCGACCAATTAATGGTATTCAAATTCAAAGGGTCGGTTGGTCCGACGAGATTGTTGCACTGCACTATTGCCCATGTATCTTGCGAATACTGCAAATAGTTTATGTTTGGCGCGTTTGAAGGAATCTGGGTCGCCATTGCGTTGCTAGCGGCCTCTATTTGTGCCGCAAGTAAGCTTTGCCCTGACGAAGCGGTAGCGTTCGTGATCGCGGCATCAACCACTGGATTTGCGTTCGCTAACGCCCCATTTTGGCTATCTGACGCATTAAGTTGCTGTGCGACCTGCCAGGACGCGACGGACGCAACTCCTTCCGCATATAGATCACTCGCACTCGCCTGCGTCGGATTGGCAGGGTTAACGTACGGATATTCATCGTACATGCCGTCATCTTGCGTAGCATGGCCCAATTCATGCGCCAATTTTGTTGTCAACCCTACGGAAGATAGATAGCTTGGTGAACTCGGGTCAAAATAAGATCCGTCCAACGTAATCGTATAAGTTGACGTAACAGGGTTATACACGGTGGTAGTACCACCACCATCAGCGCCAATTACGATTGTATTTCCAGGCGTAGAAGAAAACGTATTTAGCATGGAAACCATCTGTTGCGATTCGTTAAACAGACTTATCATTGCCGAACTGTCTAACGCTGCACTGCCTGTCGTCGCCGTTCCTAGTGTTCCCGTGTTAACAGTGGCGTTACTCATAGGTACCTATCCCCATTTGTTGTATGGCCAGTGGAACGCTTAGTCATTCAAGCGCTTCAATTTCAAATATTGATCATATCGTTTGATCGACTGCCCAGCTTTATTTGATTGGCTCGTGTGAATACCCTTCCACGTGCACAGCGATAACACAACTGGATTCCACCCCGCCTTCATTGAAAGCAATGGTTACCCGGGGAAATTTTCGATTACCCCCGGAGAAGTTCTCCTGAGGTGGCACCAACAATAGATAGCCCATGTCAACCAGGCCCAGGGACAATAAGTCTGCCCTAGCTCTGGGGGTAGGCACACATTGGGGATCGAGACTGTCGAAGTCGATAATCGAGTAATAGCCAGGCACATAATATCCCCTGGTCTTCCTCCACACCGGCATCGCCTTTTTCGACATGTCTGGATTGCCGCCAAATTCCTGCAGCCGTATAGACGACAAACCGTCGACTGGCCCCTTGTAAAGGTATTGCTTAGCTCCTCCTTCCTCAGCACCCTTCTCAAGGGTCATGCCGAAGTCCTTCTGAAACCGTTCAACGGAGATATAGCCTCCATTCTGGCGCAATATTTGGAGAAGCCTTTGCCAAAATATCTGCATTGATAGTGATTTCTGCTGCGCCACCGCGTTCAGGCGTGGCGGCGCTCCGAATGCAACATTGCCGGTTGACAATGCGCTCGCAGCGAGTAGCGCCGTTAGAAAAGCCGCTCGTGCCATACACATAGATTTCATACCTCTTCTCCGAGCAGATTAAGCCGGCTTACTGTGCCGATTACGCACGAGAATGCATCACCGCTCATGCAAACTTTCCCTTGCATGCTGTATCAGTGGACTAAGTAAATAGCTGATAATCGTTCGCCGGCCAGTTTTAATTTCAACAGTGACGGTCATCCCAGGAGTCAGGCGTATTTGCTTCCCCTCTATGACCATGGTGTTGGTTGGCAAGGCGACCTGCGCCGTAAACACCCAGGTCTTCTTGTCGTTATCGTCCTGCTTGGCATCGTTGGACACCTGCGCCACCGTTCCATGCAGCACGCCATAGCGCGTATACGGAAACGCCTCGACTTTCAGTTCGGCCGGCTGACCTACATTGATAAACCCAATGTCTTGGTTATCGATGGTCGCCTCGATCATCAGCTGATTACTCGTCGGTACAACGATCATGACAGTCTCTGCCGGACTAACGACACCTCCGATCGTATGCACCGCCAGCTGCTGCACGACGCCATGAACCGGTGCCGTTAAATGCATAAGACGACCATGGTTTCGCGCCTTGGCGAGATCACTCGCGGACGAATCGGCCTTGGTGCCGTCGTCCTGAATTTTCTCTAGCCAGGTGCGACGCGTTTGCGCGATATAGGCGTCCCGCTTGCGCTTGGCTGAATCAAGGGTCGCCTGCGTCTCGATCAGCTTGGCCCGTTGCCCGATGAGATCCTGCTTCATCTGGATCACCGCCTGCTGTTCGTTGTAATAATCATGCGTACCGACATAACCGTTGACGATGAGCTTGGCGTAGTCGTTTTCCTTGGTTTCCTCGATCGGAAGCGTGCCTTCTAGCTTGTCTATTCCCGCGGCATTTTCGCGCAGGCTCGCGGCAGCCTGCGCGATCTCGGCGCCCATCTCTTGAACGGTGCTGCTGTAGTCCGCGTATTCGCCAGCGAGGACACGATTCTGGGTGGCCATATCTACCGCATCGCGGTCTGGTGAAGGCAACAGCACGGGCGCGCGATTATTGTCGATGGCTTCCAGCAGTGCTCGACCTCGCGCTGCTTCGTCTCGTGCTGACGCCAGAGCTGACTGCGCCTCGCTCGCGTTGCTCGTCGGATCCGTTGCATCGAGATCAACCAGCACATCCCCCTTCTTCACCGCCTGACCATCGGTGACATGGATAGCCGTAACGACAGCCGTATCCTGGGATTGAATGGTCTTTACATCGCCATTCGGGACAATTTTGCCTTGGGCGGTCGCCATAACGTCCACTTTGCCGAAAATTGCCCAAGCCAACGCAAAGATTAGCAAACCCACAATGGAGCCCATGGCATAGCGGGGCGCAGGATGGATCGGAGTGTCACGCAACGCCAGCGCGGCGGGCTGAAAATCGGTTTCGTGTTTAAGCCGCGTCGGCGTATCGAGCGAGGCGCGCATGCCCCAGGCAGCTTTGGAAACACGCGCATAGCGACTCGTTAGATCGCGTGTAGCCAGCCATCGCATCCTGAGTGTGCTCATAGCAGCATCGCACGACTGCGCCGAAATGCGGCGTCCCGGCCATCGCAAAGAGACTGGCTCCGAGTGCTCGCGAGGACGATGAGGACGCTTAGGGAAATCTGTAGCGCCCTCATGTTTGTTGCAACCGATGCAGTCGCGAATAGTGACCTGCTTGCATCTGCAGCAATTCAGCATGAGCGCCTTCTTCGACGATGTTTCCCCGCTCCATGACGATGATGCGATTGGCGTCCCGGACGGCGGAAAGTCGATGTGCAATGATGATGACGGTGCGCCCTTGGCAAATCGCCCTCATGTTGTTCTGGATAATGCGTTCCGACTCGTAGTCCAAGGCGCTGGTGGCCTCGTCGAAGATGAGGATGCGCGGGTTGTTCATCAACGCGCGTGCGATGGCCACGCGTTGACGCTGGCCGCCCGAGAGCGTGGAGCCGTGCTCGCCGACCATGGTGTCGTAACCTTCGGCCAGTTCGAGTATGAATTCGTGTGCGCCCGCCAACTTAGCGGCAGCAATGACCGACTCAAGCGGCGCACCGGGATCTGTCAACGCAATGTTTTCACGCAACGTGCGATTGAACAGGATGTTTTCCTGCAACACCACACCGATCTGACGTCGCAACGACGACACGTCCACCATGGCAAGGTCCATGCCGTCTACCATGACTCGACCGCGCTCTGGCACATACAGCCGCTGGATGAGCTTGGTTAGCGTGCTCTTGCCCGAACCAGATCGACCAACAATGCCAATCACTTCGCCGGCTTGAATCTGCAGATTTACGGCGTGAAGCACTTCAGGGGCATCTGCTCTATACCGAAACGTGACGGCATCGAGCTCGATCCGCCCTTGCAGCGGGGGCATCGTGCTTCGACTGCCGCCACCCACTTCACCCGGGGCGTTAAGAATGTCGCCCAGGCGCTGCATTGAAATGCCTGTCTGCTGGAAATCCGTCCAGAGCTGAGCAATTCGCATGATGGGCTGAGCGACACGGCCGGCCAGCATGTTAAACGCGATCAGCTGGCCGACCGTCATGTCGCCATTGATAACGAGCCGCGCACCGATCCAAATCGTCGCGACGGTGACCAGTTTGCCGACGAAGTTCACGCCTTCTCGGGCAATCGTTCCCAATGCCACGGTGCGGAATCCGGCTTCGACATAACCCGCCAACTGGTTGTCCCAACGTCGTGTGGTCTGTGGCTCGACAGCCATCGCCTTTACGGTGTCGATGCCACTAATCGTCTCTACGAGGAAAGATTGGTTGTCTGCACCACGATTGAACTTCTCGCGTAACCGACTGCGCAGTGCGGGCGTCAGCGTCATCGAAAGCAGCACATAAACTGGTAGCGAAGCGACCACCACAAGGGTCAGCCATCCGCTGTAGCACAGCATGACCCCAATAAAGACGAACGAAAACAGCACATCCATCACCAGCGTGATGGCGTTACCGGTGAGAAAGTTGCGAATATTTTCGAGTTCGCGAACCCGTGCTACGGAATCACCCACACGTCGCGACCTGAAATAGGCCAGAGGCAGCGATAGCAAGTGACGAAAGAGCCGAGCGCCCAATTCGACATCGATGCGGCTTGTCGTGTGCGCAAACACATACGTGCGCAAGCCGCTAAGCAGTGATTCGAATATCGAACAGAACAACAAGCCAACGGCGATGACATCCAATGTCGTCAGGCCACGATGCACAAGCACCTTATCCATCACCACCTGGAAAAACAGTGGTGTAGCAAGTCCGATCAGCTGCAGGAAGAACGAAATGACCAGGATTTCGCCAAGAAGCTTGCGGTATTTGACGATTGCCGGAATGAACCAACTGAAATCGAACTTGGAAAGCTCACCGGCGATCGAAGCGCGCGATGTGAACAACATCACCTGCCCCGACCAGCGCGCCGCAACTTCTTCATGTGTGAGCAGCTGAGGACCGTCGTGACGCGGATCTTGGATCAGGATCTGTTTGTCATTGACACGCGCCATGACGTACATCGCACCACTTGGGTCGATGACCAGGGCGGGTAGAGCAACGTAACTGGCGCGCGCAAGTTCCGCTTTCACGAGCTTGGTTTTGAGGCCGAGTTTGCTTGACGCTTGGCGGATGAGTTCGCCGTCGAAAGGACGGCCTGGTTCGCCAAACTCATGGAGTATCTGTGCGGGATCGACGGCTATGCCGTGCAGCCGAGCGATGATGACCAGACATGCCAGCCCCGTATCGGAACTCGCGCCTGATCCTTCCCGCGCGCTCGCATGGGCTTCCGTCACGCTGCCCGCCGCAAAACAGACGAATGCAAGGCGAGCAAATAGCCACGTGACCTAGGGCATGAATCGGTCGATACAACGAAGGATGAGCCTAGCTCTTTCCCGCATTGAACGTGCACGACGTCCTGTCCGATAAATGGCATCCCTTCCAACATTCAGCACCTTTCCCCTAAAACGCGCGCGCCGGCTATCTCGGCGCAAATACCATTTGTAACCACCAGCAATGGCATGTCAAGCAGCAAGATCATGCGGAGAAACGTCGGTTCGCGGCGCTATCAATATTTGAATGGACGTCGGCAGTGGAGGCAAATCCATCGCTTCGCTACGCAGCGAATGACGCACAAACAGACTCCATTGCTTCACCTGTTAGATGAAAAAAAAGCGCTGTGATTTGAACTACTCCGGCCGAACGCCGAACACGCCGACGCAGAGCACCCGTCGCCCGCTCCGAATGAACTCCATTTGTTCCCCCCATTGCACGCCTCAACGCGTGACACTTACCCCCCGAATCCCTAGGCTGAATCGCTTGTAGTAGAGCTGCATTTGGACGACTTGTGCACTGTAGAAACCTACAGGCTCGCCGAATCGTCATCTCTTCACAGAGTGCGAGGGCAGCGTCATACGGGTCACCGCAAGGTAGCGGAAGAGGCGACCTGCGTAGCAACTTGCGTTCCTTCGGACAAACCGCTGCTCGACCTGCAAGCGCAGGCACGAATCAATTCCCCTCTTACGCACAGACGTCGCATTGGCAGAAATGGGGAGAGCAAGTCTATGACCTTCGCTTTACTTCAAGTTGCGGCGCGCGTACCGGCTACGCTCCTGCATCACGTAGCCGGATATTGCCGCCGAGAGCTTGTTCGACAGCGGGATCCGTCGATCCATCGTCTTCAGTACCGGCTGGTTCGCGCGAGGATCGTCCTTATCGTCGTGGCGCCGGGCAATGACGACTTCATTTTTTCTGAAAATCGAAGTCGCTGATCCATCTGCTCCGAGACCCCATAATCTTGCCGCTGCGGGCTGAATAGTATCGGGGCCTGGTGGTGCCCGACTTGGTCTCAGACATGACGTATCCCTGTTAATGCGGGCAAGTGTAGTGCGAAGAGCCGTCGTCGATCAGCGGCAGTAAGCGCGTGCTATCAACCGAGCATTTGTTTAATCACGACCCCAGCGAGCGCCTTAATTGTGTCAAACGTCAGCTCAATGCCATTTTTTCTCGCCGTCGATTTGATCTTTTCCCAAACCGTGGCAGATCGCATCGTGTCCAGCTAATCGTGCCCTGCCATCGTCACGATCGGGCCAGGAACTTCTCTTCGCTCCACACCTGTAACGCATCGCGCCAGCGCTCAGCTGGCCAAATATCCCGACGCGCCAGGCCACACAGAGCCCGCGCTGCAACTGGAAATTGCTCGCGACAGAGCTCGCTCCAATCGGTCCGATGAAACGGGCCTTTCACAGGAGCCCTCTGAAGCCACTCCATCAATTCTAGATGTTGACGTGGCACTCTTTCGAACTGACTTCGGTCCACGAAGTCGGGATCACCTGTACCACTCATCCAATGTGAGAACTCGTCGCTTTCGTTCGCTGCCAGCTGCCAATCCGGATGGCTTGAAGTCAGCTCTTCGAGGCGAGCCGTCGTTTGTCTACCAAGGGACGCTCCCGTAGAAGCGAGTTTGGCCAGATGCAGCCACACCATGTGGTCCACCAAATCGATCCAGTGCTCAGGCTCGATGTCATCTTTAAACATTCGGCGTGGTGGCCCGGCCAAAATGCCTGCTTCCAGGCGCGCACGCGCTGAGTCGGGGATGCTCGAACCACGCAATACCAAAAGACGTATGGTCTCGCGTTGCGTCTCAACCAACCAAAGCCACCATCCATCGTCAAGGAGAAGCCAATCGACCCACTGTCCCTCAGGGTCTATTTCATCGTGCGATGTCGCGAACAGCGCTAGCCGTTTGAAGGCAGGGTAAGGCTGCGCCCACCAATCCTCCGCAATGCGGCGGGCCCGCACGGGATCAATGTCTCGGGTAATGCTCGAAACCCACCACGGACTACCGCAGCTTCATGTCGTGAGGCTCTGAGCGACGCTCCTTCGGCGGCCAATTTCATCGAGCGTGTTCTGGACCCACCACTGCGGGCCAAATGTGGTGGGCCGGTCGCCCTCCGAAAGGGCCGCTACCGGCCGAGGCTGTGTGAAAACCCTCTGATTCGATAAACTTGTTCCACCGCGCCGACGAGAGTTGCCGATGGGCCGTTTTGTTGAAGGTGAAGATCGCTCGCAGAGCACCTTGCTGCCCGAGCGCCTCGACGATTACGTGACGGAAGACAACCCCGTGCGGGTGGTTGATGTCTTCGTCGACAACCTTGATCTTGCCGCGCTGGGCTTTGACCGAGCCATCGCGCAGGCCACGGGTCGGCCGGGATACCACCCGGCCACGCTGTTGAAGATCTACATCTACGGTTACCCACAAGAGCAAAAACCCTGGAAAGGATCGACGCATGCGATGCAAGGCGAAGGAAATGCAACTCAGCCAACGTGGTGTCTCGAAGCGGCGCCCAGATAGCCATTGATGACAAGTCCGTGCTTGAGGTGATCCTCTCTTGGCGCAGGTCCCCCACCCAACACGGATCGCGACAGCAGCTGATTTCCGGCAATGCAGGAAGTCTCTGGAATGACGATGCAGCTTGGACAAGCACCACCTGAAGAGTCACATAGGCTGCCAGCACCGCACATCAGAGCCTTGACTGACACCAAGTGCTCTAGAAACGTCGTGTTGTAATTTCTCCAGAGTGCCGACAGGTTACCCAGGTCCATCGTCGTACCATTGCGATACACAACAAAAGCAAGATCGGCGGGAAACAAATATTCGCCAAGGCTACCTAGGTCCAAGCCGGAAAACTCCGCGATGGCTTTCATCAAGCTGTGCGAATAGGTGTGCAGCAGCGTATAGACGTAACGATAGGCATTTGCTGGCCCTGGCGTAAGGTCCGAAAAGAACTTTCCAAATGGCGCTGCGCTCTGGAGGAGGGGCGCGCCAAGCTTGGCTTCGCTGAATGTATCCCAGTCGGGGAGATCAGTGACCTCGAGCGATCGCAGCCACGAATAGACTTTCTCCGCATCGAGGCGAACATAGATGGCTTCGTTGGCTTGACTGACCACATAGATTGGTATCTTGCCGTTCCCAAGTTCCTGAAAGAGATTCAGGCGGACCGGTAGCATCAACGTCTGCTGATCGGACTTCTCGATTAACGGGTCGGTCGACATTCGGGTGAAGCCATGGGTGAACCGGCATAGATCGAACTCCCGGATCAACCCCATGTCGGCGATTCCCATAATGTCGAGTAGTTGCGACGCTCGAGCTTGCTGAGCTGAGAGTTCCGGCTGGGTTCTTGGGGCAAGATCCTTGTCGGGGTGGGCGAACCGCACGTAAGGAGATCGTCCATCGACCGGATTGGTAGCGTGGATTTTGCTCCGAGAAAGGGCTTCATGCTCTACGGCCAGGCGCAACGGGTCATAACGGCTGCCGAACTCAGTCCGCCGGCGGATCAGCGCCTCGAGCCAGGCCGGCGATTCGTGCTGGATCGGCACGAGGCCCGGAATTGCCCTCCATTCTGCAACCATTTCACGCAACTGGACGGACAGCTCTTCAGCCATAGGTGTGTTGGCGATATTTGGTGAATTGCGCATCGCCTCCATGCGCCCGTAACGAGAAACCCTATCGGAATGTCCCGCCCGTCGCAGGATTTCAACGACTTCAGTATCGTTGGGTGGGCGTGCTCCTAGACCAAACTGTTCTGAAATGAATCCCGCAAGGTCAGGCTCGTTCCCTTCCTGAAGCATTTCAAGCAAGTCGCGCTGATCCGCAGATAGCACGATGAACTGCTCGGAATGAGGATAGAAGGCAGGCGTCGCGCGGTACGAGATCGGTTCCATTCGGCGCCAGCGCGGCGGTCGTTGATTGGCCTCATCACCCAGCAGCTCAGTAGTCACCCGATCATTCTGGAGCCAGCTGTCGCCGTACTTGTGTCCATTCTCACATTCGAAGACCCATTCACCGATGCGGGGAGACTTATCGATCAGGTAGAACTTCCGGCTTTGACATAATGGACAAGTACCCGAAGGTTTGGAGACCTTCTGTTCATGCACGTTCCATTCCCAGCGCCCAGGAGTCGGAGGCTCCCAGTTCCCGGACCAGTGCACAAAGATGACATCCAACTGTCTCCAGCGGCATCTGCCCTTGTGCTCATTCGACCGCGTGTCGCAGTTCTGCGTCTTCAGCTGGTCCAGGTCGGCAGCAGCCTCCCGAACCGTTTCATACTTTCGAAACCTACCGCACGTATTGCATACGAAGTCCATCGGGGCAGGCACATAACACATTGCCCTCGGGTCGACGAGTTCGAACCGTGCGGGCGGAGGCTCAAAGAACACGCCATCCCGCAAAAGTGCAGCGTCGAGGCACTGCGTCGGCAATACGGGATGTTCAGGAGTCCCACCCTGCATCGCCCGCGCGAACCAGCTCTGCCAAACCTCTCGCAGCCGTAGGTGAATCTGAATTCCCGTTTCAGGGGCTATGTCGGCACGAGTTGGATTTTGGCTCTGATCGGGAAGCGACAAGCATGCGCCCAGACCACCTTCAAACGTGAAGAGGGCGCCCGGGGCGTACACAGTCCCCAATTGGCCACGGGATCGCGTCATCTTGGAAGCCGACGGCTCCCGCACTTCATCGCCACCGCGTCGGCTGTATCTGTTTGCCATGCTTAGTTTCCTTGATCGCTGCCTTCGGCAACGCCCCTGCGGATAAGTCCCATGACGCGACGAACTGTGCGGTCGTCGATTCGGCGCCCACCATCCAGATCGCGGTGACCAAAGGATATGTACCCCGCTTCATCGACATCACGCAGAGACGTCATGGGTCGCTTCATGACACTTGCCTGAGAGTTGAAAAAGTCCCAAAGGCCACGGCTCTCGCCAAGCATGTCCCGCGCCCAACCGCTCAACATCGCCTCAACCCGCTCCCGGATTAGCTCTTGGTAGTGTTGCTTTCCTCCCGGTGCGAAGTCGTCATTATCCAGTCCAATTGCGCGCTCGACGAACGAGCAAAGACCGCTAATCAAGGGCCCGCGTGTCGTCTGGCCGTTGTATTGGGCAACGATGTTCGGAATCCACGAAAGATCTCGCACATTGTGCTTTTCGGCAGGGCTCGCAGTGAGAACATCACGAATGTAGGTGACTCCCGCAAGATAGGCCTGAATGAAGCTCGGCAGCACGCGCTCGACGGCGCGCCCGGCCCAACGATCGATCGCCGCTGGCGACACCATTCGCTCCAGGAAACGATGGTAGCTGTCGAAGACCTCAATGACGTACCGGTCCCGGCGCCGCTGGGGGGTCGGAATCAGGACAACGAAACCAACGTGGGTACGGCCGACACGCGATGAAGCCTGAATGTACTCTGCGATGTCTGATGGCAGGCCGGCAAAGAACATAGAGTTGAACTCCTCCACGTCCACGCCATGGGATACCGCCGATGTCGCGATCACCGAACGAAGAGAAGCATCGAGGTCATCCAGAGGCTTTCCGGGCTGCGGCCTGGATTGCGCTTCCTGCACTGTCTTCTGGATATCGCCTTGCGACACCGAGCCTGTAATCAGGTCGGTGCGGAGATCCTTGATGACCAAGTTCCGTTCAACATGCCGCTTCCGGGTCTCTTCGAACTCAGCCGCCATGATCTGGTCGCCACCCTTCTTATTGGTGACATAGGTCAGCGCAATCCGATGAAGATCAATCAACGTGGCAAGCTCGGATGCCGATGCTTTTGTGAGAGCTGATCGAAGGTAGCATTCCAGCTGGGATACCGAAGTCGCATCGATCAGCTTGGATCGCACGGCTTCGATTAACTCCTCGTTTCCTGAAGTCAATGACTGGATGAACTCCGTTATGACCGTATGAAAGTTCGAAAGAACGGAAACGGTCGTCGCGGTGTGCGCGCGACCATTCGTCATGAATCCTGCATAGACACGGGCACACTTCGCTCGCACTTCGATATCCTCAATCCGACCACGCTCCGGCTCATCCGGCTCAGCAGGATGGGAGTAGAAGGATTCGTAGAGCTCTTCACCCGGATACGGGAATTGCATAGCTGGGACGGGCCGCTGGTAAAGATGTTCCAGTTGCCTATCCGGATCCGATACCGTCGCAGACGCAGCGATAACCTTCGCGCGTCGACGAACTCGGCCACCTGGCTCGAAGGCAACAATCTCATGGAGCGGCTTGGCGATTTCCTCAAGGATCGTGTCCAGTGCGGACTCGAAAAGTCCAGCAAATGTCCCAAGGGATTCGTCGAGCAAGTGCGCCTCATCTTGAATGAGAAGGCTAGGAAAAGGGTCGTGGAAAAGGTGCCTACCATTCGGGTAGGCAGGATAGATACCCTCGTATCCCCTCGATTCAGGGCCGTCCTCGAACTCCCGCGACTCATTCGGGATGTACAAGCGGTTCGTGACCGGATTGAACCAAGGGGCTGCACCGAACATCGCATAGATGCGGCGCAGCGTGCGTGGAGACTGACCAATGAGTGCAAGCTTGTCGACTGTACCCAGCAGCACAGAAGGCGCGAGGTCGTAGATGTCCGTATCGCAAATGTAGAATGGAAGCGGAGCATAGCCTTCACAGTTGGCGTCGCATCCGGCGTTTGAGCAAACGTGCGCCAGTGTGCCACCGCGGCTCGAGAAAGTTCGTAGCACGGTCTCGTTACCGCAGAAAGGGCAGCTCGGGATCTTGTTCCATGCAGCCTTCTGTAGCTCGTAGTTGACCTCCCGATCCAACAGCCTTCGTTCCGTCTCAGCATCTGCGGCTTGGTCGTCGATATCCGGTATGTCCGAGATGCCGGGCGCCTTGTGATGGTTGGGCGACCCGCCACTGCCAACCCAGAACCCAATGGAGAATGGATCCCCAGCGATGCCTAGTCTTTTCTTAACCTGTTCTGCTCTGGCGAGAACCTTCGCGCATCGCTGCGCCTGTTGGATCGTCAGCAGACGCAGTGGATAACGAACCATGGCGGTGATGCCGATATGCTTGCCACGCAGTCGATCTAGGAACAGTGAGAAGACCAGTAGTCCAAAGAATGCCTCGGACTTACCACCACCGGTCGCGAAGTAAAGGAGCGTGACAGTGTCATCCCTTGTACGGTCGTATCTATCCATAAATGACGGCATGCGACTTGCCATGGCCGGGATGTTCGCGATCACGAAGGCGATCTGAAAAAGTCGCCACTCGCCCTTGTCATTCTTGAGGCGATCCCTTAGGACATCCGCCATAGCCTCGTTCATTGCGAGCCATGCTTCGTAGACGTTGGACCTTTCGTCAGACTGGTGTCCCCGCTGGCGGCTCTGCGCCCAGATCTCTGCTGAGTCCTGAAGAATTTTCAGTCCCGCTTTGACGGCACTAATTTCTCTTCGCCACCCTTCCTTGTCTCGGAGAAAGCCTGCTCGCTCTCGCGCTATGCCGTCATCGTCATCTTCGCTCAGGCCAGCCGCGAGATCGACGCGTTGGTCGAGCGATTTGAACCACTCGTCGAGCGCCGCTTCCAACGGCAAGATGGCGCTAAGCCCATCGCTATGGCTCAACAACCGAACCCGTGGATTGATGCCCTTATATGTTTTGGGGATGACACGAGGCTGGGTGTAGCGCGGACACCACGTGGTCTGGAGCTTCAGTTGTGGAGAGTTTGCCTCTCGAATCGCAATGATGCCTCCATTGAATCCAAGGGCTGGATACTCAAGGTACCGGTTGTATCTGTAGGACGCCTCGACGCGGCCCAGCTTGAGAGGCGCATGAAGGCAAACCGGCACGCTGACTTCGAGGTGGACCTGGAAGATACTTTGATCGGTCATCTCGGCACCGCGCCTCACTTCAGTCGAGGCATTTTCCAAGCTCACATGCAAATTGGATCTCTGCGGGCTCAGCCAGTCCCCGGACAGTCTTACCTGCCACTGTAGCGAGATTTCTGGCAATGCAAGCTCCAGCCGTGTGTTGGAGCGAATGGTGTCAAGGAACTGCTGCCAGCCACGATACTGCGAAGGAAGAACGTTCACGTTCTTCCGAAAACACCACGCCCTTCCTACATCGGACTCTGCCCATCGCTGCACCGTGATCCGAATCGCTTCGTTCAACTCTTGGGTCGCATGATCGACTTGCATCAAAAGCTCCGCCGGTGGAAGCTTCGGGTCGATCACAAGGATAGGAATCAGTTCGGGATCCAAAGTGATCCGCAGCCATTTGTGTGGCACATCCATTGGCCGGAACAAGCTGTCGTTCAATGGTGCAGCCGCACTACCGTCGACGACAACACCTTCGGGAGCTGGCTTGGTGGAATCGTCGCTCTCTCCTGACTCCTCCACGGAGAAGAGCGTGGTGATGTTCGACGGCAACCCCAGTTGGCGAAGGATCTCCTCCCGCACAGATTTGTCGATCTGTTTCCACTCCGGATGTCGAAAACGCTCTCGGAAGGGTTTGCCAGCCGAGATGGTCTCCCAACGGGCTTTCAGCTCGGCCTCTGTCTGATTCCTCAATGTCTGCCGGACCGCATCTTGCAGCCGGAACCTGGGGGCACAATCTGGCCGCTTGAGGTCATCGACGCTGGGAAAGATCCGAACATAGACTTGGAAGGTTGGCTTGACTGAAATGACGCCATCTTCTTGGTGGAATATCTGGAGGTCGACGCCATGGGCCGTGATCCTGATCGGCTGAGTCACCTCGTCGCCTGGCCCCTGCAGGGGGAGCGGCGGCAGCAGGAAGGCCGATGACAAGACTGTCCTGGGTCGGGCCCCGAACAGTGTCTCTCCGTCCGGGCCATGTCCGCTGATGCGCGAGAACACGACATTGAGCAAGGAGTCGACTACTGCTTCCTTGAGCGTCGTGCTGATACTTCCTGGATCAGCCCGAACAATACTGCTATCCATCTGACGGCTCCCTGTCTGGCTTTCTGATCGCCTCAACCACGTGAACGCTCTCTTTGGCGCGTGCAAACAGCGCCTGCACTGCGGCATGCTTCAATCGTTTGTGCACAATCGCAGACTCTGGATCTAGCAGAAGGTCAGTGTATACGTCGGAAAGGCGGCGTCCATCCGCACGGCGCACACCGCGTAATGGCTGTATCACAGCCCGCCAAAAGTACACAGCTTCAAAGGTGTCGAGCCCAATGACTTCGGCAAAGACCTTGAAGTGCGCCTCATGTCTTGGCGCCCCTGGTCTGGACTCATCAAACGGGCGGCCACGAAACTTTTCGACATCCATCCAACTCTTGACTCGGGCTTCTGCAGGCATCTGTGTACCAGGTGCGATGCTTTCCTCCATCTTTGCCAAGATACTGCGTGCCTTCTCGGAAAGCGTGGATCCAGGCACGTTACTCACCATCTCTCTAATGCGGTCATGATACTGACGCAACTCGCTCTCGAATCCACGGTCGTTGGAAATGGGGGCCCCCGCGTCCTTGAGGGCTGCTTCCGTCATTTCGCGGAGCTCGACTGACATCACGAAAAGGCGATCGCCCTCCATCAACCCTGACACGCCGACCTGCCTGAACCCGCGGCTTGGCGTATGGGACAGTGCAGGATCGTATAGGTACATGGTCGACTGCGGATTTCGGCGAATCTGAATGCCGTTGTCGAGGACAATCTCCCACGCGTTCTCGTCGTGATCATCACCGTTGGCAAGCGAGCCCGACAGCCCTTGCTCGAAGGAGAATGTCGGTAACACGAAGTCTGTGCGATCGAAGATCGAGCGTTCGTCCAAATCCGGGAAGTCTGGAAGCTGCCCCAGAATCGCTTCGACACGGCTTCGCAATGGCGTGAAACCTGGAATCGAATTGATCGATCTCAGAGTAGCCCTGAGATAGGCTGCGTTGCGCCGCGTAAGCAAGACGTAGGTAGGCGACGAGATCCCTTCCTCAACAAGGAGATAGCGTAGGGATTCCTCATCAAGGCCAGCAAAGATGACGGTCTCGGCATTGTCGCGGCGAAAATCCCCTTCCAGATCACGCGTTACTACGAAGCGAACGCAGTCGCGGAGCACTTCGAAACCTGCACCCTCTGGGTAACCGTCGTAAGTTTCGAAATAACGCTCGGCCAAGCGCCTTGCAGTGGCTTTGGTGAATGCCACACAGCACCGCTCGTTGCCGCGTGTGTGTTCCTCTATCAACTCTGCAAGCTTGCGTGCCATTGGTGTCCCGTTTGCATAGTTTTTCCACAGCTCGTTCCCCTGGTGGATTGCCTGCTTCAATGGAGCGCGCTTTTTGAACGCCGGATGGTGAAGTATCTGCTCCAGCTTCGACCGGTACACCGGCCAGGCGAAGTTCCTCCGCACATCCTCTGGGACGTTCGTCTCGTTCAACCACATCATCAGCACGCGGGTGCTGGACGGAAGTGCGGCCAGCCTGGCCAGATACTTCGCTGATTCCTCGAGGGCGTGCTCCCAATCCGGATCGGACAGCTCTTCCCGTACATGGTCGAGCAGAGCAATTACGCGGCCTGCCTCCGTATCCGTGACCGCGATCTGGATGTTTTTTTTGGAGGGTGTGCGTGCTTCCACATCCTCCACTGTCGTTAGGCCACTACCATTACGTGCAGCTGTGCAGATGATGCCGCTGACCGCGGGCTCCGAGCAAAGCAACCATCGTGCGACCTCTCCCCTCTTGTATGCACTCTTCCTCAGTTCCTTCATCAGTTGAGGCCAAACGTAAGGCTCATCGGTCACGACGAGTACTGGAGGCGTGCCCTCCGGGTAGGCCCTTCGCAAACACTCGAGGAACATGATTGCATTCGACTTCCACGATGGGTTGTCGCGACGCAACGGCCGTGTGAGATCGAGAACAAGTGCATCTGGCTTCACCGCTTGTTCCAGATCCCGCAATGCGGCCCGGATATCCGAGCGGGAAGCCCTCCAACTGACAGTGAATATGGCGTCTGGCGCATTGTTCGGGTTGCTTAGCGTGCGAATAGCGTTTTCGTTCAGTACACGTCGATCTGCGTGGTTTCGAAGATTGGCTTTGATGTGGCGAAGCAGATCGCCATCGCAAGACCGCCAACCTTCGAAATCCTTGTTAGCGAAGTAGTGCGGAAGCAATTCGGCTAAGCTCGGATGAATCCTGTCCGCGGCCTCGGGCTTGAGATCGTTCAAGGAGAACCAAAACGCGTCCTTCTCTCGAAGAGGATGCGTGAGCTTTGGGTTGGGCTTGTTAGAGTCCTCAAAGAGCTCTCGGGCCAACTCGAGGAGATCTGACCGATCCACATGGGCGTGATTCAAGGCGTTCAAGAAGTTCGACTTTGCCGGATACAGCAGGGTCCGGATTCCTCGCTTGTTGCCTTGGCGCCACCGGGCGGCGGTTGCGACCGCATGAGCCAGCGCCAAAGCGCGCAGCGAGCCCGGCCAGAGCAGGACGACGTGGGACTCTCGAGACTCCGCAACCTGTAATAATTCCGCAGCGAGTAGGCCAATCGCCCGGTTCGCGTGGAGCTCGACAGTCGTGTCATCCGCCCGTAGACGGAGCCCTATCCGCGTTGGTTCGAGCTCCTTCTGGACGGTGCGGTTGTTCTGGGCCGCTTGATCCCGTGACCACACCGGCTGCGAAATTGCTGATGGCCGATCAATTCCCTTACGCGCGAGGATCTTGGCGGTCAGCTCCCGCTTTCGCTCCTGTGCGGATCGAATCTTCGACAAGTGGTTCGAAGTGCTGCCGCCCCGACGCTTCATGCTGCGTCCGATCCGTAGGCTAAGAGTACGGCGCGATCGATGCCAATGCCCGTAGCGAGGAGGCGAAGGACCTCCGCCGGACTTGGCAGCATGAGCTTATTGAGTTCAGAAACGCCAACGTTATTTGCGCTCGAAATAGACCTGAATACCCGGTCAACCGAGTGGGAGTTCAAAATCCTGGCCATTGCCTCGACCGGAACCAATGAGTCCTCCTTTGGAAGGAGGGCTATGACATGGTTCTCGCAAACGAACCCTCCGTGCTTCTTAGTCCAGTTTGCTGACACAGGCGCGGCAACGAGCCGGCTTCGCTGATCGCTGGAAGTCAGTCGTTGTAGAAGGACAGCCGCTTGGCATACGACACCGTGGTCCGTCAGGCTCCCGACCTCCACGAAGGCTTCGTTCTGTTTGTTCTTGAGGTCTCGTCCATGTTTGAACTCCCCGTTAGGGGCAACGTCGGTTGCCCAGATCAAGGGGACAATTACCTTGGTGCCGGACGTCCTCTTCGGATACTTCCTGAAGCGGCGGCGCGTGTCCCTGAAGGGAACCAGGTGTCCGACTTTCGCGACGTATCCGTAGTCCGATAGCGAAAACTTGGCCTCCTCAGCAAGTCTGAGCAGTGACGCATCCGATTCCATCCTTGGGATGGGCCACGGATCACCGTTGCTTGGCAACCAGCAACGCCCCACGTCGCGGAACATCCCGTCGTCCGTCAGGACGCTCACTTTCGCATTTCGTTCCACTTCCTCGGAGACCTTCTGCGTCTTCAGCACGCTGATGGTCGTTTCCTGCAGGACGTCAATGAACATTGACGTCCTGTTGCCGAGCATGTCGAACTGCATGATGCTCGCTTCGCTGATCAGGTGCTTCCGCAGCTTGGAGAAGGATCGTCCGGAAAGGAAACTTGTGGGAGTCAACAGCCCAATAAGTCCTCCGGACCGGCACAATCGGAGGGTCTGACGGATGAACAGGCCGTAGATGTTCGGCTGTCCCTCCATGATGTCGTCGTATCTGTCCCGATAGCGTTCGACTTCTTCCGATCGGAGCTTTCGATACGGCGGATTGCATATCACCACATCGTGCTTGCGCGCTGCGCTGCCCCCTGAGCCAAGTCCGTCGCCATTGGATAGCTTGAAGCTGGGAACGTAGCCGGATGCCTCTATCAATGGATAGAGGGCCATTTGCAGCAACGAGTTGGAGAGCCCTAACAGTTCCTCATCCAGGTCGTTCCCGCTCAGATTCCGCTCAATATGCTTAAGTTGCTCCTTGGGCGGGAGCTTCCCCTTGCCAAGTTCATTCTTCATCCGCAGCGCGAGGGGGACAAGAAAGGCCGATCCACCACATGCAGGGTCATGCCACTTGTGTTCAACGATCGATGCGCCATTGCATAGGAGGCTGTCAATCACCCGCTCGGCCAGCACCGGTGGTGTGAAGAACATCGCTCGCTCTGACCTTATGGAACCATCCACCAATCTGGAATAGAGGGTCGAAAGCCAATAGGCAGCTTCCTCGAACGGCTGTTGCTCCAGCCATCCCACGAACTCGTTGACAGATGGATCGGAGAGGAGGCTGGAAGATGCCCAAGGTGCCCGCTCCGGCAACAAATTTGGGTACGAATTCCTTTGCCAAAGGTAGGTCAAAGTCCGGACCAGGCGGCTTGGTATCTGGCCGTTCTTGATCAACGACTCCAGCGTCTTCACCCGCCGGTAGAATTTGAGCCGGGCGATTGGGATTACCATCCTCAAGCCCCAGCAGTCCCTTCCGAATCGACGGTCGTAGTAAGCCACCTATCCACGTATCTGCAAGCCAGTTGGCCCGAAGACACGTAGTTGTCGATCTCGTCCTCCTGAAGGGCTCGCCGCGCTCCGGCGGGCGTCACCCAAACACTCCCAGATTTCACCGGTGCTGCTCCCTGCTCCCCAGCCAAGTGAATAAATATCACATATCTAGATACGTTTTGCCCGATCCTCACAAAATAGCCATCTGCCCAAAGGCGTGTAATCGCAGGCTTAGACTCGATCGAACCGTTAGCGGCGCTGGAAGCACACAGTTGGAACGAGAAGTTCGTCAGGCGGTGTACCTCCGCACAACATACGAACGGCTCCCGCCACTGTGTGTTCGGGCTTGGATGCGTGCTAGGATTTGCCATCGCGCTGGCCGGCGCCCGCTGCTCACCATTGGCGAACCCTCACGGGACGGCATCCAACCTAAACCACCTGATTCCCACTCGTTGGCGAATCCCGGCAGTGAGCACCTGGCGTTCGCCTCCAAGTAGGAGTCAGCATCATGCGTTTCATTCCCACCACCACCGCCAAGGTTGAGTCCCTTAAGAAGCAGGCAAAGCGCCTGCAGCGAAACGGGAGCGGCAAGCATGCCGACCTGCTCAACCGCGTTGCCCGCACTGCTGGGTACGAGCATTGGCACCACGTCACCCTGTGTTTCCGTGAGACCGAAGGCGTCACTGCCCATCGTTCCCTGATGGGCACCCTCGAGAAAATCGTTCAGTCCGAGCTGGCTGGTCACGCTCTCATCGTTGGCACGGGCACCGAGACCTCGACGTCCCAACCCTTCATCCTATTCGCGAGCGGCATCGGCGATGCTTGGCTGCTTGATCCCATAGGTCAGAGAGCGGTATGCCTTGTATGGCGCAGCGAGCGCCAGTCGCCGATCATGCGCGAGACGCCTGACCGCCTGGAAATCCATTGGGAAGGTTCGTACGAGTTGCAAGGCGAATTCTTCTCGGTCGATCTGGATCACCCCCTTATCGGTCGGCGCGCCATCGGTGGCTACCCGGTCGAGCAGTTACGCAAGCAGCTGCATTCCGTGCAGCCCGCCGAGCAGACGATCGACCAAGTGATTGATCAGAGCGATGCAGTTGAGCTGTCGCCGGAGATCGTGGCGCAGCTGACCCGAACGGGCTGGTCGGCAGAGCAACTCACGACGGCGGCGAGACAGGGTGCTCGTTACTCGCCTTCGCGTGATTCGGTGTTGTTCCCGGCGATGGTTGCACCAGAATGAGGATTGTATAGGCTTCACCCGAACAGCCCGTGGAGTATCCCTCCCAGCTTTAAGCGCCCGTAGACTTCGTCGCCTACGCGAGGTGCGCAAACGGGTCGGTTTGTTGGAGTAGCACCTAAGACAGGGATGATATGTCTGCGATCGCTTGAAACTCAGTCAAATAGTCAGCCCGCTTCTGGCTTAACCATTGCACAACTTTCGGACGGCTGAGAAGCTTGGCGAGATAAGTCTTCGTCACCGTTAAAGTCAGGTTATCAATTCCGTAGCTCTCTTCAACGCAGCGGGTGCGCTGCTGGGTAGTGGTCAGTTCACGTTCCAGGCGAACAATCTGCTCGCGAGTAACATCTCCCACGACTGCAGCTCGCTTACGTGATGGCACGCGCTGGTCTTCAAGCGTAGCAGCAAGGATGGCTCTAGCGAAGCCAGCGGAATAGTTGTTTTGTCCGACCATCAATTCCGAAGCCTCCATTTGCCTAAGGGGCTTCATTTGCTTGAGTAATTCAAAGATCACGAGTGGGCAATGCTTGTCCTCAAGCAAGCTTGAGGCTTCGAGGCATATACCATCAAGTAGGCGGGAGCGTCGGCGAACGGATGCTGGGTCAATATTCAGTGCTTTGGCAATCTGCTCTTCGGATGCACCACGTTCAATCGCCCTAACGATCATGCGATGTTCTTGGATCGCTGCGAGGCGATTGAGTCGCTTGTTGTAAGTATAGGCTTCATCATCCGTCGCAATGAGGCACTCAACTTCTCTATCACCTCGATCCTTGAGCGCTTCCACGCGTAACAGCCCGTCAAGGAGAAAGTAGGTGCCTGGCTGATTCGGATTGCAGATGACCACTGGCATTTCAATGATCCCAACTGCCTCAATGGAAGAGGCTATCTGCTTGTATTTCGCGGTCTGCTTGATATCGGGGTTGAGTATCTTGAGCGGTAGGAGCGCCCCAACGGACACGACACGGGTTTCGTGCTCGAAAGCCAAAAACATGGGCTTAGATACGACGTGGTCGTCGTGGTCGAGGATAGTCATTCGTTATCTCCCGATGCCATGCGCTCGGCCAATGCAAGCGGTAATGTGTACAGACCTTCAGCGTTCAGTAGGGACGCGAACTCCCTGTCGTTACGGAGGTTCCGCATGGCCTGGACGACGAACATGAGTCTGCTGTGGGCGAATTCGGCTTTCTTTGCGAGCAACGTCTGCTTATCCACCTCCCGCTGATAGATGCGTCTCAGGTGTTCTGCGGTGAGCCTTGGACTTGTCTTTTGCCTCAATGGCCCTTTTCTCGTGGTTTTCCCGCGGCGAGCTCGCTGCTCCAGAAGATGTCGAATTGCCACCAGCTTCTTGCCCTTAAGACCCTTAGCGTAGGCATCTGCCAAAGCCCCCTGAACGCCGGCGTCATCGCATCGTGCGAAATCGACTGCCAAGCTGATCGGGATGAGACCTGTTTCCACGGCGTGGAGAAGACGTTCTTCGCCGCGTTCTAGCAACCCAACGAGCATGTTGACCCAATTCGCGGCTAAGCCTGTTTTTTCCGCTATCTCTTGGTCGTGGTATCCACGCTCATGAAGACTGCCAATCTCCTTCATGAGCTCGATGGTGGTGTGCTGGCGACGCGCTATGTTCTCGACCAGACTCATCACCATACATTCTCCTTCGCTGGCATTGATGACAAAGGCAGGAATCTCCTTGTGACCAAGTTCCTGGAAGGCTTCGAGTCGCCCTTGACCGCAGACGAGGTCGTACTCCGCGGATCCCAATGGCTGAGCACGCTTACTCACCGTGACGGGTCGTTTAAGGCCTATATCTGCAATGTTCCTGATGATCTCCAAATGCTGTCGCCTACTACGGACGCGTGGGTTGGGAACATGGATCTGATCCGTTGGAATCATGGCTATACGGCGCATGTTTGGCCTCCGGTTAAGCAGCATCGCTCCAGGGAACACGTTCAGCGAGGGCGTAGAGAGCATCCAGCGTGTCAAAGCGATACGCATCTAGCGAGATATCGTTGTTCTCTTCAGCGAGCTTTATCGGCTGAAAAGGCAGGTCGATGTGTGGGAACAGGTAATAGTCGAGAACGCGTTGGTGGTCCGAAGCCATGCGTGCCGCGACGGTCAGGTCGGGAGCGAGGCTAGTATCGAAACGAAGTCGCCATCGAAATGACCCAGTAGGTGTCTGCAAACAGCGGGCAATCACAAGGGAAATGGTGAACTCGGCGTTGACGGTGAGCAGGTGGCTATTAGGATCTTCAAAGACCTCTGCTCCGGCCTGTTCAAGACCGGAGTGCAGCTCGTGGAGCAATTCGGGATGCTTTTCCCGAAGCCACTGGTTAATGCGTAGGTAACTGAAATCCTTGGACGGGCAAAAGCCGATCAGCTCATAGGCCCGAAGCAAGCCGCCAAATCGAGCCTGATATGCGGTGCTCGAGGGCATGTTTTCCTGCTCGTCAATGAGTAGCCCAGAAAGAACTCCGCTACGTTCATACAGGTCACGCAGCAGTTCGAGCATGGTTTCATCGTCAAGACGTCTTGAGCGTTCGGTGATGATCTCTCTCGCCCGAATGAACAGGTCCGTGGGGACGACCCGTTCGAAGGCCGCTTCTGCGCGTATCCATTTGTCAGGGCTGTTACGGACATGGCGTTGTCGCAACTTGAATGAAGTGCGGTTGTATACGTTGTTTCCGATGTACTTTTCGTTCGTCAAGACCTGATGAACCGTGGCGCGGGTCCATAGACGCTGCTGGTCTGTGTGAATACCATCGTTGTTCAATTCCTCAGCAATCGTCTGCTCGTTGAGATGGCTCCGAACAAAGCGCTCATAGATGCGTCGAACAATGGCGACTTCTTCACCAGGTCCAGGTATCAGAATCACTCGATCGGTCTGAAGGCTCTTCTGCTCCCCTCTATGGAGCACTCCTTTTGGGTGCCGCTCTCCATCTAGTAGTTGGCGACGAAGACCAAAGCCGGCTGGACCACCCTGACGGAATCCTAGCTCGATGAGCCGGCACTGCCCAGCGAACACTTTGTTCGAGAGTTCTCGGCTGTATTCCCCGGCCATCAGCCGCTTCACATTCTTGATGATGACGGCGGAAGGGCTTCCGTCGTTAGTGAAGGGTTCCGCGCAGTATTCGATTCCAATACCGGCACGACGGCAGAGGTACTCGTAGTAGGCGCTTTCGTCAGCATCTTGGAAGCGTCCCCAGCGACTGACGTCGTAAACCAACACGGCTTCATAATCGACAGGACCCGTCTGGACGTCTTGGATCAATTGTTGCAACGCGTCACGACCGTCCAGATGAAGGCCACTCTTGCCTTCATCGATATACGTCTTAATAACAACCATGCCGTGATCGGCAGCGTACGTCGCGATGGCATCACGCTGATTTTCCGTGGAATAGCGTTGATGGTCGGTCGACATGCGCACGTATTGGGCCACGGGGATGGGATCATCCTCGTTAGCGCGCGTTGACCTTAGTCCTCGCCTGCCCATCGCCCCAAGCCTCTCGCGGAAGCTATGTGGAGAAGGACTGTTTAGACAAAATGTCGGAAAATGTCAATAGTCTCCAACGGTTCCGAAAACCGTTACGTCTGACTTAGTCTTTTGCGGCGAACGGGGCGTGGCTTCAACGGCTTTGACATTGTGCCAATGAGCGCGAGGAGGGCCTGCTGCTGGTCACCAGGCAGTCCCCGGAAGCCGTCAAGAAGGATGATCTCGTGAGTCTCCGGCGGCTCGGGCAAGGAATGAGCGACGAGTTCCCAGGGGTGACAATCCAAAGCCTCACCAAGACGAAGCAGCCAGTCTACGGTGAGGCGGCGCTTACCGGCTTCAAGCAGGCTGATCTGTTGATTGGTCGTATCGGCGCACGCTGCAAGCGTTTCTAATGACCACCCGCGAGCCTCTCGAATAGCCTTGATTCGATTCTTCACGCTCAAGTAGAAACCTCCCTAGAGATACGCTTATTCCAAAAGCATCGAGTTCGCCAACATTAAACTAAACGTTCAGCGTCACCTCTCGCTAGGTGGGGCCTGCGCTCCACCGGCGTAGGCATACAGAAAATGATGGTGGAGAAATATGATGTGCGCGACTGGATAGCTCTCAAAAATTCTTCCGCTTCCTGTCTCATTGCTCCCCCAGGTCATACGACCAATCATGTCCGCTTCGGGTGGCGGAAGCGGACCTCGCTGGATGTCTCTTCCCGTTAGCGAGCCTTCGTCGCGGATAACGGCATGACGTCACCAGACTGACTAGCGACTCAGCTTGTTGCCCCTTCCTCCCGGTAAGGAACGATGTTTGAGAAATTCTCGAAAGGAGGCGACCGGATCCACTCCGAGCGCGTCACAAATCTCAACGAACTCGACCACATCGATCCGACGCTCCCCACGCTCGACCTTCGATATAAATGTCTGCGTGTTACCAAGACTTTCGGCCAATGCAAGCTGAGTGATACCTGCCCGTTCCCTCAGGTCGCGGAGCAATGTCAGTAACGTCTGGTAGCTGGGGTGATGTGTTGAGCGGGCCATAAACTTGCCGGTGGTCGGCTAGGCACGCTAAAGTCCAACTTGGAATAGTCCAAAATCGGCTTTTATAGGTACTTGGTCGTGTTCGCAGCTGGCGCCATGCCGGAACATCCAGGCTCGGAACCGCCCAAAAGCAGGGTGGAAGACCTTGGCGTGTTCGGCGGAATGGGGCTCATGGCGGTGATTCAGGCCGGTGCCGATGCCGGGTTCCGGCATGTCCGGGCGCGCCCAGGCTTTGGAATGCGCCTGGCGCCACACCGCGCGCTGCGACATCTAATTCTGTCGACCCTATTGGAGGCTGGTGTTCTTGCACCGATTGCATCACGGCGCCGGCTCGACGATGCGGTTAGCGAGGCTCCATGGACTGAGGACTCAAGCCTTGAAGACTCCGACTGGCTGATCGTTTGGAATGAAGTGACTCGGGGAAGTCTGCCTCACCAGCTCCGCTCCTGGATGGATACGTTTGAGTCGACGGATCGTTCACGCGAAGTCATCCTGCAGACGTGGCAATCGCTCGCCATTGGAGAATGCCTGGCGTTCGGTGAATACGCGCTGGCAGCACACAATCTCAACCCGGCACTGGCGCGACCGGCTGCGGCGGTTCTTCCAACGATCTTGGCGCAACAATCTATCGGTCAGGGTTGCGCGTTGATGTGGTCAGCGGCCAAGCACTTGGCATCCTGGTTTATGCGAAACGGCGCTGGTTCTGCCGGCACCGCAGAACGCGAACTCGTCAATTCAATCTGCTCGAACGCCGACCGGGCGAACTTCGGCGGACGACCGGTCAAGCAATTCAGCCGTCACTCGGCGGTGCCCATGAGCACCTTTGCTAGCGCCTTTATATGGACCAGTCGGCTCGGTGACGACTTCTGGGACGTCCCTGTGTCTGAGGATGCATTGGACCGAGCCAGGCCCATCGGGTCAGGAGGTGCTGCCCATGAGTAGACCGATGGCCTGCAACCAATGCTGAGTCTATGCCATGCGTGACCGGATCATCGCTCGCCAGTCATTACACGTCACCGCGAGATTCATCGAGTCAGCGAAGCCAAGACTCGGAGTTCGAAACGCGATCAATGCTTACCAGAGATCGATTGCTCCCATCAGTTTGCAGAGGGCAGAAGCAGTGGCTTCAACCGAACATCTTGAAAGATTGCTAAAGCGCGCAGTGCAGGAACCAGGCACTCGTCCGCGGTTCCTTCTAAAGCTCCTGGCGAGCAATGTGTTCGTTTTTGCCAAACATCCGGCAGGGGAGACACAAACCGTGTGGAACAGCCACACCGTTGCCTGGATTCGACATGACGGTGAACACGTTCTGCCGGTTTTTACCTCTGAGGCAGCACTCGCCAGAGCGCCCATTCCTGGGACGAGCGCTTTCCGCGTCCATGTCCAGAGTCTCCTCGAGGCGAATCCAAATACTCACTGTCACGTCAATCCAGGTTCGATCTACGACGTACCGTTTTCGGCTGACGAACTGACGTACACATTGGCAAGGATTGCGCGTGCTGGTGGCGCAACGACCTTAATGCACGGTGCACGCGAGATCGGTGCCATTGCAAACAGCCATCCCTTGTTGGTCAGCAGATTGATGACGTTCCTAGCCACAGTCGACCAAGTCGAGCAGGCCTATTTCACAGAGGCCGAACTTACTCCCCTCCCAAGCCGGCCAATACAGATCGCCATCTTGGCAACTGAAAGCGTCCAAATCGTTGAGTCCATCTCAAACGTGGTCGAAGAGACGTACGGAAAGGGGCAGCCAGCCAAAGTCCGCATCCTCCTCCGGGACTCGCCTGAGTATCTATCCGTAAAGACCTCACGAATGGCGCCTTTCTACGATCGCGAATGGGGTGCGCGGCTACTGGCGCTCAAGCCTGATGCGTTTTCATAGTGGATATTCGTGCATGCCGAGGTGCTCTCGATCGACAACAAGGCGCTGCCAGCTGTGCGCTGGCCAGCTTCCAGAGATGGAGGATGATCGCCTCATCCACCATCAGCGCGAGGTGGCCGCTTGGTAGATCCCTCAACACTTGAGTTCGCACTGGAACGGGCGACGGATGACCCCGGTGCACGGCCGGCCTTTTATCAGCTGTTGATGGCAAGCCATGTATTTGCCTTGGTGGACGCCCGGCCCGGTGCGGAGGCCTGGCCCTCTTCCCTGATAGCCTGGGTTCGTGACGATAACATCCACGTGATTCCATTCTTCAGCTCAGTGAGCACACTGCCGCCGGCCCGGCAACCCGGCTTGGGAGTAGTGAGGATGCCAGTGCGTAGTCTCTTGGAAGCGACCCGCGGTATGCATCTGCATCTCAACCCTCGTAGTGCATTTGGTCGGGAGTTCACTCCAGACGAAATCACTTCATTGATGGCTTCCGGCACGATCCACTCTGGAGTGCATACTCATAGTCTGCCGGAAGATACCGAGCTGCAGATAAATCAACTGGCAGTACTACTGCCGGCAATCGAGACTGCACTAACAACCTTGCTTCTGGCTCTTTCCGAGGTCAACTGCTGCTATCTGGTGGAGGTCACGCGATGGGAGGCGGGAGCGCCAACCGTGAAATGCGCCGTTCGGCGATGCTCAGCGATTTTGAACGGCCGCTTTGCGGCATGGTTTTGCAATGACCCTCCGACCGCTGTTGGCCGATTCCTACCAGTGACCTCGCGCTGGACAGGGCGCCGAGGTGCTGATAGTTGTCGATTGGTTCTACTGATCAAATACATCGGTGTGCGCACCTCGGTAAGCGCGCCGCTCCACGCAGCTGATCGTGCGCACGCTTACCCCATTCGAAGCAGAACGGTACGGCCACGATCGATTCGAGGTAGATCAGCGTTCAACTGCTGCTCTGTTAAGCCGTGCTTAAAGGCGTTGTATTGCCAACGAACGAACTTCTCCAACAGACCTGCGTTCGTTGTCTTCAGCTCGTCAATAATACTTTGCTGTCGCGCAAGCCTTTGGGCTGCCACAGAGAGGCTGCTAGGTGTCGCGCTTCGCGGCCCACGAACCTGCAGCCCTTCCTTCTTGGCCTCATAGGCCGTCTTAATTTTTTCATGAGCAAACAGGGTCTGTCTCGCGGGCTTACGACCTAGCAACTTCGCCGCCTCACGGCAGACTGCCTCCCAGGTCAGCTTTGTCTCGGGCCATCCTCGAATGCTATCAATGATCGCTTGGACATCACGCGGCCTAAGATGTTGAGCCATAACCAATCCTTTTGTTCCCGCCCTTCGCAAGCTCACCCACAGTAAATGAATCACTCTTCAAAGCCCCGCCAAACCTATCCTTGATTGCGCGCCCAAGATGGCTAAAGTCCCCACCATCGCTCAATTTGATTTGGGCGCCATCGGGGACCTCGGGGTTGTCAAGAAGTGACACTAGTTGGCGCAGTCGAAGGACAGATTTTTCATGGTGCTCGAACCAGCGATCCGCACCGGCGTAGCCTAGGTCAACAGCTTTTTTCGCGGCGGAAAGATCCGTTTCCGTCTCGATAAGCCGAAATCGAATTCGTCCTTCCTTCTCTTTATTGCCTTTGACACACACCTGCTCTTCGCAGTTAAGGCAGTCCCGGAACCGCTCGCAGGGGCTCACCACGTAGTCGTGGATACACACTCCAAACTCTGTAGCGTGAAGTGCCCCCCGCTCAATCAATTCAAGATCTTTCACAGTAACAGGCCGATGCTGTGATATGTCACCGTCAGGCCCATAGAGGGTAAGTGTCGGCTCAACGGCCTCTGCGGCAGCAACCATCTCGAACTCGCTCATATGATTGTAGACACGGTTCTGTCGGGCATTTGCGCGACCCGACCACTTGGCAATCAAGTTCTGAGACAACCCGCCACGATTGGCGATCGTGTTCAGCAAGTGCCGTGCTTGATGTGACGTCAACTTGAGACGTTTTCCGTCATTCGACATGTAGCCGTGTCGGTCAAAAATGCTCTGATGTGACTCGCCCGCAGATTCGCGTGGACAGAGACTGTTATTGAACACATTATGCGTTGGCATCCACAGAATCACCGGACTCATCCCTCGTTGCCCATGGAGAAGATTTCGTGTCATGCAGAAGAGCGAGTTGCTGTACTTGATGCGCTTCTCTTTGTTTACCCATGGAAATCCATCAGGTTGACGCTCTTTCGCCCAACGCCACAGGCTATCGAGGGTATGAACCTTAAAGGCCGTACTCAACCCTGTAGCTGAAAGAGAGGTCACGCCCAGCGCCGCACATGCCTGTTCGTGCGTCAGAGGCTGGTCGTCAGCAACATCGGGGCACTCCGGATGACGGAAAAACTTATCCGGACAGGTCTCCATCCAGCGCGCGAGTGATCTCGCGTATCCCGTTAGTTTTCGAATTCGCCGAAAGGCCTCTTTGGCTGTGGGAACCATAACGGATGGGATCCATTTGATGTCACCCTCAAAACCCTTTGCAGAATAGAACCGCCAGCCGTAACGCAGCTTCCCCAGCGAGTCCTTCTCTTCCACTTCACAATCCTCCGGAAGTTCCAGCACTTCAGTGATTCGAGTCGGAGCACATAGCGTCATTGCGAAAGTAGCGCTCGTAAAGATGTCCCTGGGATCAGCTGGTTCATTTGCAAAAATCTCAGCAAGCGCATCAAGAGCTTCCTGCGACGGCAACTTTTTCTCCCGCCGAACTCTCGCCTCTTCGCCCGTCTGGATCATGACCTCCCGCGGCTTGCGAATGGGATTTTTCCAGCTTCCAACAGATGTATCGATCAGGCGCTTCTCGGACAAGAAATTTGCCATGCGCTCAAGTTCTCGGCCGGCATGATAGGCAGCCATCGATGAGTAATGCGATCGAGCAAGCTCGGCCGCTGCATCAAGCACGTCGCCATTGAGCAGAGACACCTCAGCCCGTCCTCGCTTTTGCAGCAAAGCAGCCTCCGTCAATCGGATTGCCTTAAGTTCATTTTTTGCCCCAGTGGGCTTCATTCCCTGCTGATAGCGAAAGTAGGCCTTGGCGAAATCCGCGAAAGCAATATCGATTCGATCACTGTCTGAAGCCCCATTGGAAGACGCGCCCAGCTTGGTGAAGTGTGCCTTTGGCCAAGACCATTCCGCCCAAGCCAGATCATTTCCGAACACTGTGAGATCTTCGCGACATAGCCGGATGAAATCATCAAGATTGCGGAACGCACGACGTCCCTCTTTGGGTGCGAAGTGAACAATGTTCTCACTCATGGCAACGCCCCCTCTCAAGCTCCTCCCGCTCAAGCTCCTCCTGACGTTGCTTGCAACGATTGATTACCTGCTCCACGGCAGAAATGGTGCGGTCGTTGATCGCAGCCATAGCAAGATCACCCGTAACTTCCAAGATACGTTCGCGCTCTGCGATCAAGTCAGCATGGACTGCCTCGTGGGGACCGTTGAGCCACGGCTGAAAATGCATACAGGTGTAACAGGGAATAGGTACGTTTGCGCCACATGGGCCATACTTTCCACAGGTAGCCGCTCCCAGCCCGCGGTGGCAAATACGACTTGAGAGATCATCTCCCCGACGCGCCTCTTCTTCATGATCAACCAGAACTCCCTGAAATGCTTGCGCGTAGAGTGCTAGCTGGTGCCCGACAGCCGCGTCTAGAGCAGCGACATGCTCAGGAATATTTTTGATATAAACGTCTGCGTTCTGAATATCTGTCTGGTCGAGTAACTCTGCGATGACCATCACGCCCAAACCCTCACGCGCCGCGCGAGTGCCCACGGTGTATCTGAATCGACGCGAAGGGACCTTAAGAAGTTCACCCGTCCGCTCCGAAAAGCACTGGGACGTCTCAACTACTTTCGTTAGCACACCGTTGATCTCATTCGGCGCAATGTGAAGACGATCAGAGTCCAACAGAGATCGAAGCCCGATGACGGAGGAAACCCCGCGAAAAGCGTCCAAATCTGGAAAGAGGGGAAGCGACTGGCGATCAGCTATTTGAAGCTCGTAACCAAGGGCCCTCTCGACAGACTTTATGCACTCACTTTGCTGAGCGTTCAGGACACTCCAAAGTTCGCGTGTCAACCGAAACGTCTTGAAGCTACCGCGAAAACTTTCTCCTCGCTGTTTCGCGCGAGGAATGCAAATTAATAGCACCTGCTCCCCCTTTGCATTCTGGCGAGACCCGTCGATATCACCGATCTTAAGGTGGGCAATTTGCCGAGGTCTGCGCCCGCTGCTGCTAATCAGAAGAGCAAGCGCGAGATCTGAAATCGCAATTAACCCCTTCTCGAAAGCACGGGCCGCCCCCTCATTGAAGGCGATCAACTCATTGTCTGTGAGTGGCCCCTCCACAGGGTCGAGCCGCTGCACGGCGTCGCCTTTTATGTTTCCTCTGAGTGTCCACCCCTTCATGAGGTCAACGACATCCTGCCCAATCCCCGGATAACCGAGGTCATACCATTTATAGAGCAGCCCCCGAATAACGCCGAGATACCACTCTGTGCTGCGATCGAGAGTCGTCCGATAGTTGATCAGTGTGGCAGGCGTTATTTCCTCACCGCCCACCGTTTTGAGCATGGCGTGGAATCTGTCGAGACAGTTACTTACATGGTGTGCGGATACAGTCCGCGCCATGTTCGCTAGTGTTGCAACAAGGCCGCTCGCAAGACGAGGCGTAAGCATTTGGCCAACCCTACCAACATCAAGCACTACGCCCTTAGCGAGCTTCCATCGAGAACTGTCTACGGTGAACGAATATCCAGCAGGAGATTGGTACTCCCGACCCGGAGTCAGCAACGCTACGAACTCATTTTCGATCGCGTGCTTTACTGAATCCTGCTTCGACAGTTGATCACTCATCCTCTGGCTCCCTTGGAAGCCGAAGGGTTTTCTGCTGGAGTTTGAGTTGCGCCTCGTGAGCCTTGCGTTCCGTAAACCGACGATTGTAGGTAGCCCCAGTTCCAGACCCCGCTTTCCAACCCTGCGCATACGCACGCATCGCCTCCTGTTTCTCTGAGCTTGGTGGATTTTCTAGTTGGTCCATCTGCTCCGAGAACCGATCGTTCCATGTATGGCGAAGCAGGTGCCCATGAAATTTCTCAAGCTCCGGTGAAGACCCGGCAACCGCCTTGATGAGCTTCTGGTAAGCCGAAATCGAAAGAGGTTGACCCTGTGTGGGTCCGCTCTTATGCGTTACAAACAGATAGTCATGCTTACGCGCACCCGGAACTTTGTTTCGGTGCTTCACAACGTAAGCGTGAAGTTCCTCGACGAGCGTTTCGCGTAGTGGAATTCGACGATCCAGCGTCTTGACCAGTGGTTGCCGCGCCCGCGGATCAGACACTTCGTCGGGCCGCCTCGCAATCACCAACTGATGACGTGACCAATCGATGTCGCGAATGCGAATATTCAACAACTCACCACCCCGCACCCCTAGATATAGGAGTACATCCAAGATCAGCCGATTTCTTGTCCGTGTGTCCGTGTCTTTGAAGAGAGAGGCATCGCCATCGACATCGGTTACCTTCTGCAACGCCGCGAGCTGCTTCTTGCTAAGCCCTCTCGCTTCACTTAACTCATTGCGTCGCTTTCTCATCGGCCTGCGAACGAGCAATCCTCTACGTACTGACTCAATTCGACGCGCGGTCGGCTCGTCAATGCTGGAACCTAGGAGCGCATTTGTTAACCAGCCTATGTAATTAGCGATATGTGTCAGACGCATATACTCGCTGGACAGTCCGACCAATCGCCGTGTGCGTTTAGTGCCGCGCGTCCCAAAGCTGACGACGGTCGAACGCCGTGACTCCTGCTTACCAAAGCGCAGCTGGCAGTGGTCGCGCAGCGCATCAAGCTCGGATGTCTTTAGCAGATGACGCCGACGGCACCGCGCATCGAGATCAATACCGTGCGCACTACAAAATGTGAGCAGCACATTCACCGCGATGAGCGCGGCTTCCATCGTAGATACGGAGAGCGAGCGGTTGCGGACCTGTGTCGTTACAAACAGGTTGGGATGAAACAGTGGGGATCCCGAATCAGGATCCACGAGCAGGGAGTACCGCTCCCCGCCCTCCATGACAAATCCCTGCATTCTGTACTTCAGATGCACGCTTCGGCCTCCGGGCTGATCATTGAACACAACGTGTTTCAAGGTGCAGCTTAGACGAATGATCGACGCCAAAAGCAACGTAAAAACGTCCGCTGTAGAAAAGCAAAAACCCCCGATTGCTCAGGGGTTTATGGGTAAAAATGCAACACACTTGGTCTAAGGTACGTTTTAGAACGGAATCTCGTCATCCGCGAAACCACTGTCGGCCGGCGGCGGGGACTGACGCTGCTGGCTGCCGCGATCGTCGTTGTCGCGCGATTGGCCGCCGTAGCTGCCGCCACCCTGGCGCTGGCCACCGCTGGCACTCTGCGGGCGCTCGCGTTGTCCACCACCGGCGCCACCGCCACCGCCACCTTCGTTACCACCGAGCATCTGCATCTCGCTGGCGATGATGTCGGTGCTGTAGCGTTCGACGCCAGCCTTGTCGGTGTATTTGTCGGTGCGCAGCGAACCTTCGATATAGACCTGCCGGCCCTTCTTCAGGTAATCACCGGCGATCTCGGCCAGCCGGCCAAACAGCTTCACCCGGTGCCACTCGGTCTTCTCGACCTTCTCGCCACTCTGCTTGTCGGTCCAGCTTTCCGAGGTGGCGAGGTTTAGCGTGGTCACCGCCGTACCACCGCCGGTATGGCGCATTTCCGGATCCGCGCCGAGGTTGCCGACCAGGATGACCTTGTTGATGCCGCGTGCCATGTGTCTACCTCGCTTGTGCTTGGCCGATGCCGAAGCATGGGCCGATGTCGTTGGTTTGCCAGTCGCCCTGTGTTTCCGGGGGCGGCCGCCGGCCCTCTATCATAGCCGGCCATCGTCATTCTGGCTCTCGGAATATGGTCGCCACGGCATCCGCCAGCCGGATTCCAGCCGTATCCTGCCCCGGCAGCCTTGCCGGCCCAGTAGCTGCAAGCCCCACGGTCACCGGGGAACGGCTCAGGCGATGACACTCCATCGCCACGGCCCTGAGCCTCGACCGACACTGACATGAGCCCAAACAGTCAATGCGGCAGCTGGTGCGCCTACGTCCCTCAATACGGTTCACCAGGTTGAACCAGAGCCGCTGCTACCGCGGGGAGGCACCCGATAGAGTTGGAATCGCACGGACTGACATGAGCAGGCATGCCGCCGCGCACGCCCACGATTCATTTCGAGGCAGGTTCTGATGCGCTAGAGTTCAGCGACTCACCTATTCAGGGCTGTCAGCATGAAACGCCTCCTGTTTGGTACAGCGACAGCGCTTACCGCCCTTGTATGGAGTCACGCATGCCGCGCGGATGACTTGTTCGGCATTGCCTTGCACCAGCCGATCCGCGTCCAGGAATGCACCACGCGTCAAGGCGACTACATTGCGGATGATCACTCCCAATGTTTCAAGCGGCCCTCGGGCGCAACGGGGTCATCCACCCTTCCCGCCAATGGGCAGATCATCGTGAACGTACCGCTCGAAGACCGGCCCACTTTCATGAGTGGGGCTGACGTCGTAGTGGGGCTAAGTAATGGAATGGTAGCCAGCGTTTCAGCAAAGACGCACGGCGCCACGGGAGACGCGCAGGATCTTGGCGAACTTGAGCATCTGTTCGGCAAGTCCCACCCGCAATATCTCTCCTCCAATCAGCCCAATCAGTCATACCAGACAATACGGGCGGACTGGCAACTGCCCGACGATGAAACCGTGTATTTCAACAGCACGGAATTCGGCATGTTTTACGGGCTGGTGAGGATTCAGACGCCTTCGGCTACCCAGCATCAGCCCAGCATTTGGGATTGAAGTCATCGCCCCCGATCGGTGGCCAGAGGCATCTACGCATCAGTGTCTGTGAAACCGGCAACAATCCCTTATCGCAGCCGACCGGATGCAATCAAGGTCGCCAGCGACTCAGGCAATTCAATGGTTGTGGGTAGCTCCGGTGCAGGTTGAGCTGAGGTCAACATCGTGCGCATCGGCAAGACTCCGGCCCAGACGGGAACGTCAGATTCGGCAGCATCGGTGGGAGGGCCAGCACGGACCTTTACGGTTGCTTCCTCAATGTCCATCCATAACACGGACGTCGCCTTCACTTCCCTCTCCGTCATCGGGCGCAACGTATCCCACCGACCGGGAAAAAGGTCATCGGTAAAATCCCGGAGGGCTTCCGCTTTCTCTTCGAGGCCGTCCATCACGTGGGCCGTACCAAATAGCATCGCGGACCGATAATTGACTGCGTGGTTCAGTGCTGATCGAGCCAGCACGTAGCCATCTACGAGGCTGCAAGTTAAGCAGACAGGTGCACCGTCTACTTGTCGCAGGAAACGGCTCCCGACCGAACCATGCCAATAGACTCGATCACCCTTTCGCCAGTGGAGTGTGGGCGTCACGTAGGGCGCCCCGTCGATGACGTAACCGATGTGACACAGGGGGGAAGCGTCCAGAACAGCATGAACATCAGCACGCGCATAACTACCCAGATGATGTTCGCGCCTTATACGGCTGCGCTCGGTTTTCGGATAGCGGGTATCAAGCTCTGGTTCGACGTCGGGCATGGACTGTCTTTCCTGTTGATGACTCATCAAGGCCGTGAGCGGGATGAACTGCCGACGATGGCGTTGGCTCTTGTTAAAACCAAAGCTCCAGGCTGGGCGGGCCCTATTTTTGGCATTGTCATCTTTCCGAATCCTTCCGAATTCGGCGCAGTAGCATGAATGCGAGGTCCTTTTCCCGCTAACGAGCCGGTAACCTAAACCCTAGGCGATCTGCAAGCATCAGATGCCGCGATGCAACCGAAACTCTTTATCCTTCTCATGTGATCAAGGGACCTCGATGAAACCTTTGCTTGCTACGTTGCTTGCGGCTGGACTGCTGATGACTTCCTGGTCCGCCTGGCCGCAGCTCGCGCCCGGCTCCATGGAAGTACATTGGAACGAAGGCGCCGAGGATTGCGCGGCGAATCGGCAACCACCCATCCAGGTGCATCGATACAACGATCACACGTTCATCCTGCGTGAGAACCCGTGCGCCACGTTCGAGGCGCCGTTCATGTACCTGCTGGTGGGATCCACCAAGGCGCTTTTGATCGACACCGGCGACGTTGCAGATCCGCAGCAAATGCCGCTGGCGCAGACCGTGATGGATCTGTTGCCCGGGACCGGGGCGCCGAAGATGCCGTTGATCGTCGTCCACACGCATGGACACCTGGACCACCGCGCCGGTGACCTGCAGTTTCAACGCCTTCCCAATGCCCAGGTGGTTCCCGCCGACCTGGATCACGTGCGGAAGTATTTCGGCTTTACGCATTGGCCGAACGGTCTGGCCCACGTAGATCTTGGCGACCGCACGATCGACGTGATGCCCACTCCTGGCCACTATCCGTCGCACATCTCGTTCTACGACCGGAACACCGGACTGTTTTTTTCGGGGGACTTTCTGCTGCCCGGTCGTCTCCTCATCGATAACGTCGACGAGGACCTGGCCAGCGCAAAGCGGGCCGCGGATTTCATCAGGGATCGTCCTGTCAGCTATGTGCTGGGTGGACATATCGAGATGAATCTCGCTGGCGAAACATTTCCGTGGGGATCCACCTTCCATCCTCACGAGCGTCCATTGCAGATGACGAAAGAGGATCTGCTCACATTGCCGAGCATCCTGAGCGGCTTCCACTTCCTGTATGCCGAGCGAGGCGGCTTCATCATCATCGACCAGCCACAGGAGCTGTTCGTACTGGGGTTGGTGGCGATTCTCGTACTCGTTGCGCTGGGCATGTTGCTGCGCTGGTATCTCCGTCGTCGGAAAAATGCGAAGAGGCAACAAGCTTTCGCCCGAACGTGATCGGGTGTGGGTATTTCACACGTTCGCCCATGGGCGATGGCAGCCATGGCCTGGCGCGATCTCAACCGCCTCCGAGAAAGCGGTAGCCCACCCCTGGTTCGGTCTTGAGCCAGCGAGGCGCGGCAGGATCGTCGCCGAGCTTCTGCCGCAACTTGCCGAGCACGATGCGCAGATACTGGCTGTCGCTGGTGTGGGTCGGGCCCCATACTTCGCGCAGCAGTTGCTGCTGGGTAACCACACGGCCAGGGTGACGCAGCAGCATGGCGAGCACGGCGTATTCCTTGCGGGTGAGCGCGAGCGGCGCACCATCCAGTGTCACTTCGCGCCGGGCCAGGTCGATCGCGAGATGGCCGTCATCGTAGCGCGGCGACAACTCCGGCTCGTCCGGCCGGTTGCGCAGCAGAACACGCAATCGCGCCATCAGCTCCTGGATACCAAACGGCTTGGTTACATAGTCGTTGGCGCCGTGATCGAGCGCGCGCACTTTCTCGCTCTCCGCGTCGCGGACCGACAGCATCAGCACCGGCACCTGGCTCCACTGACGCATCTCTGCCAGCACCGCATGCCCCTCCATGTCAGGCAGGCCGATATCGAGGATCACCAGATCCGGCGTGCGCGTAGCCGCCAAGGCCAGGCCTTCGGCGGCCGTGGCGGCCAGCAGCACTTCATAGCCTTCGGCACGCAGGCCGATGTCGAGAAAACGACGGATCTGCGCCTCGTCGTCGATGACCAGCACGCGCGGAGAGGAGTTCATGGCGGATTGATCAAGGCTGGGCATCGGGCGGTGGCGGCAGTGGCAGGGTAATACGAATCGTGGTGCCGCCGCCGTCACGGGGCAAAGCTTCCACGCTGCCGCCGTGAGCACCAATCATGCCGCGGCAGATCGCAAGGCCCAGCCCGGTGCCTTGCGTCGCGCGATCTCCGCGCGATACGGAATAGAACATGTCGAAGATCAGCGCCCGTTCCGCTTCCGGGATGCCGGGGCCGCGATCGCTCACGTCAATCAGCAGCTTCCCATCGACACTGTGCACGACCACCTGCACCGCTTCGTCGGCCGAAGTGAAGCGCGCCGCGTTCTCCAGAATATTGAACAGTGCCTGCTCGATCAGCGCCGGATGCACGAATAGCAGCACGGTGTCATGCGGTAACGCCGTCTCCACCCGCAGCGAAGGGAACAACTTGCGCAGGCGGGCAACCGCGGCGACCACGATCTCGGTCGCGTCGGTCCAGTCACGATCGAGCTTCAACGTGCCGTGGCCGAGCCGGGTCATGTCGAGAAGATTCTGGATGTAGCGATCCAGTCGCTGGCCCTCGCCGAGGATCGCCTCCAGCAACTCGCGGCGCTCACCCGGGGGCAGCTGGTCGCCGTAGCTGGCCAGTGTGCCCGCCGAACCGATCATCGATGCCAGTGGCGAACGCAAGTCGTGTGATACCGAGGACAACAACGCGTTGCGCAGTCGTTCGGTTTCGCCCTGGACGCGTGCGCCCTCCAGTTCGTCGCCGAGCCGGGCGCGTTCCAGCGCCTGGCCGATATCCTGCACCATCGCCAAGGCGAGACTGCGCTGATCCGGATCAGGTTCATTGTTGTCTTTGGGGAACCGCAGGGCAGCCACACCGCGCCGGTTTTCCTCGTTGCCGAAGGGCAACGTCCAACACGGCGCCGCATTGAGCGTATCGGTGTAACGTCCCGCCTGTTCTGCATGGCGCTCACACCAGTCGGCGGCTGCCAGATCCTGTGTCAGCAATGCCATTTCACGCGGCACGGCGGCGGCAACCTGCAGATTGCCGTCGGCGGCACGGGAGAGGATCGCCACCTCGCAGCGCAGGGCATGCGCCAGTGCATCCGCGCCCACTTTGCGGATGCCGTCGGCGTCGGTACTGGTAGCCAGCCGCTGACCCAGCGCGAGCAACGCGCGGGTATACACGTGGGCGGCACGCAGCGATTCCACCTGGCTAGCCAACCGGGTTGCCAGCCGACTGCAGACCAATGCGGCGATCAGGAACAGGCTGACCGCGAGCACGTCATCGAAGTTCGCGATCTCCAGCGTGTACCGTGGTGGCGCAAAAAAGAAGTTGTAGCCAAGGAAACACAGAATGGCGGTATAGACGGCCACTGCCATGCGCGTGCGAACCGCCACTACCAGCACCGCAGTGAGGAAGATCAGCGACAGATTCGCGACCGACAGATAGCGATCGGCGATGAACGACAGCGCGAACGCGACCAGCGTAGCCAGGGTGGCGTAGACATACTCGCCGCGGCGACCCACGCCGCCCGGCAATTGGGGCAGGCGCAGCTTGCGTCGCGCCTGCGCGCGCTCGGCTGGCGTCGCGATGATGGTCAGTTCGAGATGCGCGCCGCGACGCAGCAGCAGCTGGGTCAGCGAGCGACCCAGCATGCGTGCCACCACCCGTTCGCGGGTGCGGCCGAGGATGATCTGGCCGATCCCTTCGCGGTCGGCATGGGCGATCAGCTCATCGGCGATCGCGTGGCCGCGCAGCACCACGGTGTCGCCGCCGAGCCGACGCGCCAGCCGCATGGCGCTCTCCAGTCGTTCGCGACGGCCCTTGTCCAGGGTCGAGCCGGTATCGACGAAGGCGACGCTCCACGGTGCCCCGCGGCGCTCGGCAATGCGCCGAGCCACGCGCACCAGGTATTCACTCTGGCCATGGCCATCGATCGCAGCCAGTACGCGCCGACGTACCGGCATCGCACCGCCGCGCGCGAGCATGTGCTCACGCAGATCGCTGTCGACGTGACCGGCGATGGTATCCACCGCCAGTTCACGTAGCGCAGCCAGATTCGTCGGCGAGAAGAACGCGTCCAGCGCCGCCGCCGCTGTCTCCGGTACATAGACCTTGCCCTGCTTGAGTCGCTCGATCAGCTCGCGTGGCGGCAGGTCGATCAGCACGATGTCGCGCGCGCGGTCGAGGAAGGCGTCCGGCACAGTCTCGCGCACGGTGACGCCAGTAATTCGCCGCACCTGGTCGTTGAGGCTTTCCAGATGCTGCACGTTGAGCGCGGTATATACCTCGATGCCCGCATCGAGCAGCTCGGCGATGTCCTGCCAGCGCCGCTCATGGCGACCGCCCGGCAGGTTGCGATGCGCCAGCTCGTCGACCAGCAGCATGGCCGGCTTGCGCACCAGCGCGGCATCCAGATCGAATTCGCTGAAATCGCGACCGCGGTAACTCACCGAACGGCGTGGCAGTTGTTCCAGTCCGTCCAGTAGCGCCGCGGTCTCCGCCCGACCGTGGGTTTCGACCAGGCCCACCACTACATCGACGCCCTGACGCTTCAGCTCGCGCGCAGCCGACAACATCGCGTAGGTCTTCCCGACGCCGGGAGCGGCGCCGAGAAATACCTTCAGTCGATGGTTACGTTCGTCGTGCTCGGTGCTCAACAGAGCATCGGCACGGGCTTCTCGGGAAGGTTCGCTCATGCGGGATCGCAGCTGGATGGGGCCGGCCCGTTACCTTAGCGCCAAAGTCTTGCGTGTGGACAAGCCGTCCAACGCGAGATTGAGCTGCAACACATTGACGCGCGGCTCGCCAAGCAGGCCGAGCTGGCGTCCCGATGTGGCCTGCTCGACCAGCAGGCGCACCTGCGCCTCGTCGAGACCACGTACGCGCGCCACCCGCGCCAACTGGTACTGCGCTGCTGCGGGACTGATCTGCGGATCGAGCCCGCTACCCGACGAGGTGACCAGATCCACCGGTACCGGCGCGTGATTGCCCGGATCGGCCGCCTGCAGCGCAGCGATGCGCTGCTTCACCGCGTCGGTCAGCGCCGGATTGGTCGGACCGAGATTCGAACCGCCAGAGCTCATGCCATTGTTCGCTTGCGGCGAAGTCGCCGATGGCCGGCCCCAGAAGTACTTCGGCTCGGTGAACGACTGGCCGATCAGGGTGGAACCAATCGGCTGGCCGTTCCTGGCGATCAAGCTGCCATTGGCCTGTGATGGAAAGATCAGCTGCGACAATCCGGTCACCAGCAGTGGATAGGCGATGCCGGTGATGACCGTCATCACCAGCAACATCATTATCGAATTGCGTAACAACCTGCTCATGGCATTACCACCAGTTGTGAAATCAAAAAAGCTAACAGATCATCAGCACTGTCTCGCGAACGGAACCGTGCTTAGAAGTGAAAGATGATGTCGCTCGACAGAATCGTCTCGCGGGACTTGTTCGGAGCAATGCCCGCGTTCGAATTTCCGTTGAACGCATCGCCGTTCAGAGAATGGTACGTGGCGATTTCCGGCCGCACTTCGATTTGCGGCGAGAAAAAGTGTTGCCAACCAAACGCGAAGTTCACATAACGAGTTGCCACGCCCGTACGTTGACCATTCTTGTCCCAGAAGTATTCAGGCCGGAACGAAAAGTTGTTCATCGGATCCGGGCTGTAGTTGAGATACGCAACGGTGGCCAAAGTGCTGGCCCGGCACGTCAATTCCGTAGCGTTGCGGCAGATGGCTAAATCGGGAGCGTTGTACGGAATGAATCGTGACGAGAACGGCGCTCCTCCGTTCGCATAGATGGTTTGCACATCGCTATTGAGTGAGTTGGGAACGCGGTTCTCAAAAAGGTCATAGGCCTCGTAAGAAACATGCCAATGCTCATCGAACGTATGATAGAAAGTGAAGCCATACCACTGCAGGTTGTTGTAACCATATCTTCCCGAGTTGATGGCATCCGCGCACGGCATGACCGCGGTCTTGCCGTCGTCGCTGAGATAGCGCACGCATGCCGACACCGACGGCATGGAACCCGGATCCGTCTTGAAGGTCGAGTTCGGATAGAGCGGGTTGTATCCAATATCGCCGGGGCCGGTGCCTGGGACGTTCGGATACGGGTTGTCTTCCCTCTGATTCAAGTGCGTCGGAAATGCCTCGGTACCATCCGTCACGCCGAGTAGCACGGTCCAGTTCTTGTTGACGGCCAAGGTACCTTCCAGGCCAGTGTTCGTATAGTTATCGAACGAATACGTCATCGAATGCGTATACATGTAGTTGTTTGGCGCGAGCTGCGCTTCGATATCCGGTATGGAAATGAAGCGTCCGAAACGCAGCATCAGACCGTCGGCGACGAAGGGA
>Ga0302315_10000545_pt1 | contig 42102 bp, 38 predicted proteins | sample III_Palsa_N3_1_FD_200532 | JGI IMG/M metagenome (GOLD analysis project Ga0302315, IMG submission 200532) | Peat permafrost microbial communities from Stordalen Mire near Abisko, Sweden - III_Palsa_N3_1 | ecosystem: Environmental > Terrestrial > Soil > Palsa > Peat permafrost | place: Sweden...
TAAAAGCTTCAAAACAACTTTCATTCAAAGCGTCTAAATTAAAGTCTTTTAAATGTAAAGACTGAATTGAAGTACCAGTCAATCCCCCAAAAAATGTTCTTATGCGTGCTTCATCCCAATTATCCAAATTATTAGTTTCTAAACTAAGGGTGTGGATTTGAGTTCCTCTTAAGCTAGCAATAAAGGAGTTTATTTGTGGTAATTCCCAGGCACCTAAGAAATTCTGGCTTAGATCTAAAGATTGGATTTGAGATCTCGCTAAGCCTCCAAATAATGTTTCTATCTGATCTACCTGACTATTGCCTAAAAAATTTAATCTTAAGTTTAATGACCGGAATGGAGAACTTGCTAAGTCCTTTACAAAAATGCTTAACTCTTCTGCATCTCTATCAACTAGATGAGAAGCTTCTAAATTTAGAGATTCCGTTGGGGGAACTTCTGCCAGTTTCGATAATAATTCTAATACTGCAAAAGTATAAATAGGCATAGTAATATCTCTTAAGACCGCAGTAATAGTTTCTATTCTATTTTTTTCACGCTCATGTAGCCTATCGTTAATATCTTTAGCTCTAGAGCCCGTAAGCCCTTCAATTGTTATGAAATTAGGATTGGAACTAATAGCGGTACTAAAAGCTGCAAAACAACTTTCATTCAAAGCGTCTAAATTAAAGTCTTTTAAATGTAAAGACTGAATTGAAGTACCAGTCAATCCCTCAAAAAATGTTCTTATGCGTGCTTCATCCCAATTATCCAAATTATTAGTTTCTAAACTAAGGGTGTGGATTTGAGTTCCTCTTAAGCTAGCAATAAAGGAGTTTATTTGTGGTAATTCCCAGGCACCTAAGAAATTCTGGCTTAGATCTAAAGATTGGATTTGAGTGCTTGCTAAGCCACTAAATAATGCTTCTACCTTCTCTGCCTGACAATAGCCTAAAAAATTTAATCTTAAGTTTAACGACTGGAATGGTGAACTAGCTAAGCGCTCTACAAAGGTTCTTAACTCGGCTGGCTCTCTATCAACTAGATAACAATTTTCTATATTTAAAGATTCATTAGTGGGGGTTTCTTCCAATGTCTTTAATAATTCTGCTAAACTAGGCATGGTAAAATCTCCTATAATATGATAAGTAAAAATTGCATAGGTAATAGTATATAGGTAATAGTATCAAGTATAGTTAAATTAATAATAATTTGTAAAAACTTCTGCAGGCATCCAGGAATAAATATACTAAAAAATATGAGATGCCACACTTAAATTGCTATAAAAAAAGTGTATTTACTCCCGCGACATAACACATAAAATTAATTACGGTATTCTTTTCCAGTAATTTGATTATTTGCATTACCTTTAATGGTAACCGATGTAGGGCTTGTTAATTCTAGTTCGCCATTTTTTAAGCTAATACTTGCACCTTGTTGTGCAAATGTAATATGGCCTCCTTTTGAAATTAAATGTATGTTGCCTTTTGCCTCAATGGTTACATGGCCATTCTCTGCTTTAAGAATACAGTCATTATTGTTGATGTTTAGTTTTAGAGTAGATGTTTTGAGAAGCAAATCTTTACTTGCCGTGGTAATACAATTACCATTTTCAGTTTCAAAATGCATTTTATCAAAAGATTGTAAATGAAATGCTTGGCCACTCTGCCATTGCATATGGTTTTTTACAATTAAACGATAATGTTTTTTGATGGTGGTGGTATAATCTTTTCCGATTTGCATAATAAGATTTTGTTCAGTGCGTTGTAATTTGTTCAAAGCACATGCCACAGTTAAGTTGCCTGTAGCGCTTTTTAATTGTACTTGTGGCTGCTCTAATTGAGCATCTAGTAGTAAACTATTTTCAGCCTGGCTTGTAGCCAAGACTATTTTTTCTTGATTGGCGTTATCATCGATACATAATTCATGACCATATTGGGTACGGATAATGTGTTGGCTGGGATTTACAGCGGTTACTACATTATGATGTTCACTATTGTATAAAGCGCCCATAATAAAGGGTTGGTGTGCATGACCATTAATAAACCCAAGGGCTACTTCGACCGCTGGGTGATTAGGGAAATGGAAGCCAATACCTGGGGCATTGCCTGCGAATGGCTGTAGTTGATGGGTGGGTGGGCTTTTTAAGGTTGGCTTAGCCATATTATTAGTATCAAATGAGTAGTTAAAAGTATAACGTCCTTCATTGTCTAAGGCAACTTGATTACTGGTACTTTCAAGCTTGCCTTGCAGGGGGGCTGTGATGTCTGGTTTACGCCAAGGAAGGCGAAAGTTAAGATTGGCAGGCATGAGGGTTAATAAATTTTTATAATGCATGCCCTCTTGCTTATACCCACTTAATTGAGCATTCATAGCATCATAGGAATGTATTATGCTGGTAATAATATAGTTTTTATTTAGATGCTCATCGGGATGATTTTTTAATTCGATGTGTTGGCCTGGGATAAGATTGGAACGAGTAGTGCCAATAGTAAGTATATGCCGCATACAATCTATACTTTCTTGATGAAGCGACACTAATTTTTGGCCCCCCGTCTCATCTTTGAAATTCATGCCATACCATAATAATGTTCCAAATCCTTTGATGCTGGTTTTATTGTTATCAATGGACTCTAAACGTTTTCCATTATAAGTAGAAGAATGATTAGCGTATTTAATCGTATTGGTCATAACTTGGAGGGTGTTTTTGGAATACATATGTTCATATTCTATGCTACCCGACTCACCTAAAGGCAAAAATTGATTGTCATCTATTATCTTGATTGTAGCGGTATTTTTTTGTTGTTCAATATAAAAAAATAAGCCATGTTCTGCCATAAGCCGCATAATGTATTCGTAGTCTGTACCTTCTAATTGTTCTGAGCTATCTACAGGCTTGTAATCTTCTATCGTTTGGATAGTAAATTGCCCCGTATTTCCTTGACTAAAATCGTATTCGGCAAAAATGGTTTTAATGATTGCGATAATACTTTTATTAGTAAAGACTCTTTTTTTTGCGCTATATTTTAATCGTGCTAGGGGGGACTGCAAACAAAAAGAATAAGTAAAACCGTCATGACTCCGGATAGGGCCTTTAACGTTGGTTATAAAACCATGTAAATAGTGTTCTTGTTTTCTTGTAAAAATTATACGTCCTGATTTGCCTAGCCATGCGTTAGGTAGTAGTGCTTTTTTTGAATACAGTGTCAAATAAACACTATAATCTTGACTTAAAGCATAGGTGGCAATATCTGCACTGTTTTTTGTTTCTAATTTTAAAATAGTAAAATCGTTTAATCCAGGAATTTCTAAAAGAATACTGGGCTCATTGAAAGCAGAGGTGAGGCTATTGTAGGACATGATTCTTATTATCCTGATATTTATAGGTAATATAAAAAATATTAATGCTCATAAATTTATGGCAAGAATAACTGCATAACATCGTTTAAAAAATATTTGCCTTGCTTCGTTAATTGCAAAAACTCATTGTTAAGAGTAATAAATCCTTTTTCTTGAGCTAATGATAAGGGTGTGGCAATACTTTGTAAAGAGAGATTGGTACGTTGTTCGAATAAAGAAAGTGGGAATCCTTCTATTAAACGCAGCGCATTTAACATAAATTCGAAAGCTATGTCTTTTTCTGTAATCGCTGTTGTAGTCGTAATGTCGTGAGTGGCTGCCTGTAAATAGTTTTTAGGATGACGAATTTTTTGTGTGCGTGTTATCGTCTTAAAATCTTTGTGTGTTATTTTGCCATGGGCTCCAGCGCCTATTCCTATGTAGTCTCCAAATTGCCAATAATTTACATTATGCGCACATTGATGCAAGGGTTTAGCAAAAGCCGAGACTTCATAATGTTGATAGGCTTCTTGTAAGGTTTTCATGCCCACTTCAAAGATTTCCATTACAGAGTCTTCTAATGGTAAGGGGGGAGTTTGATGAAAAAAAAGCGTATTTGGCTCTATCGTTAAATTATACCAAGATATATGAGGCGGTGAAAAAGCAAGTGCTGTATTAATATCATATAAAGCATCACTTACACTTTGATGAGGTAAGCCATACATTACATCGATATTAAAGCTTGCAAAATTAGCTGCTTGTATTTTTTGAATGGCTTTTTTTATTTCTGCTGCATTATGTATTCTTCCTAAGGCTTTTAATTTTTCATCTTGAAAACTTTGGGCCCCCAGCGAAATTCGCGTTATTCCTGCTGATTTATAATCGTTGAAATTTTTATGCTCTACGGTACCTGGATTGGTTTCGAGAGTAATTTCCATATCAGGTGTAAAAGGGATATAAGTATTAATTTTTTCCAATAATATATTAAGCGAGGTGGCTGAAAATAAACTAGGAGTTCCCCCACCAAAAAAAATACTATGCAAAGGGCGATGGTCGACTTGAGGGAGCGAGTATTGTAAATCTTTGAGTAATGCCTCTATGTATTCCATCTCTGGCATTTCATTTTTAAGTGTGTGAGAGTTAAAATCACAGTAGGGACATTTTTTTATGCACCATGGCATATGAATATATAAACTCAAAGGAGGCAGGGTATTTTTTATCATGATAATTTATTGCGTGCTAGTAGGGTATAAAATTTGGCTAAAATATTGTTGTAATTTACGAAATGCTTGTCCGCGATGGCTTAGTAAATTTTTTTGGGTAGGCTCTAACTCTGCTGCACTACATTCGTGTTCTGGTACGTAAAAAATACTATCATAGCCAAAACCATTGCTGCCTTGTGGATATAATAAAATTTCTCCTTGCCAGAGGCCTTCAAAAATTTTAGGGCATGGATCTTCCGCGTGCTGTAACCAAACCATAACACAGTAATATTGCGCTTTTCTTAAATTGAGAGGTTTGTCTTTTAATAAATGCAATACCCTATCTATATTAGCTTGCGAGCTAAATTTACCATTACATTCAGCAAAACGAGCTGAATGAACCCCGGGCCGTCCTCCTAATGCATTAATCATCAAGCCAGAATCCTCGCTCAGTACCGGTAAACCTGTTTTTTTTGCGGAATATTTTGCTTTTAATAGGGCATTTTCAATAAACGTAGTTCCAGTTTCTTCAGGTGCTTCCAAATGTAAATCTTTTGCACTAATCACTTCTATATTTAGGAGCTTAAAAAAATTTTTTGCTTCATTTAATTTGCCTAGATTATGAGTTGCAAATAAAAATTTATTCATTTTAAGTTATTAAAAGCAAGGTCTTGTAAAGGAGTAATTAATAAAATATTGCTTAATTGTAAAATAAGCATAGCAATAATGGGTGACACATCAATTCCACCCATAGGTGGGATCAATTTGCGTGCAGGGCGCATAATAGGCTGTATCAATTGAGATATTAATGAGCCTAAGGGGCCTTGTAAGCCGTGAGGGTTAATCCAGCTAAATAACACAACAATTAAAATACTAAAAAAGAAGATGTTAATGGTTTGTGCCAACAGGGCGCTAATGCTAAGTAAAACAATGCCTACTATATTAGGAATGGTTGCTAGCTTTATAAAATAGATTAACAGTAGTTCTGTTACTTTTAATAAAAGAAGTAAGATGACTGAAGATAAATCTAAACCGCCATATCCAGGTATGTAGCGCCGTAAAGGCACTAAGATAGGATTAGTTGCTTTTACTAAAGCTTGAGAAAAAGGATTATAAAAGTCGAGACGAAAACATTGAAAGATAAATCTAAGTAATACTATTCCTATATATAGGTCAAATAATGTTTCTATCAGTAAAAGTAATGCTTGACGAATTGCACCCATGAACAGCTTATCCCCTAAAAAATTGTAAACAGAAATTGTAAAACCATTAAAATATTTTTTATATAACCTTTTTTAATAATTAAGCGTCGCCTATACTTATAAAAGCTAGCTTTCTTAATTTTATACTAAATATTAAGAAACCCTAGACCTTACTCCAATTGGTTGTTTAATTTGGTTACATACATTTTAGAAATGATAACTGTCCAATTGTATCGGTAAGACAGCAGCTGAAGCAAGTTAAAGAAGGATAAGTTAAGTGGATATAACTGAATTATTAAACTTTGCCGTAACCAATAAGGCGTCTGACTTACATTTGTCTGCAGGCTTACCCCCTATGATTAGGGTAGACGGAGACATGAAACGACTTGATACCCAGGCCTTAGATCATAAAACCGTGCATGCTTTAGTGTATGATATTATGAACGATAGGCAACGTAAGAATTATGATGAATTTTTAGAAGTAGATTTTTCATTTGAACTGCAAAAGTTAGGACGTTTTAGAGTCAATGCCTTTAATCAGCATAGAGGTGCAGCTGCCGTATTTAGAACTATTCCTGCAACAGTATTGAGCCTTGAAGCTTTGAATGCGCCAGATATTTTTAAAACTATTTCTGAAAGTCCTAGAGGCTTGATATTGGTAACAGGCCCTACCGGGTCTGGTAAAAGTACGACCCTAGCCGGCATGATAGATTTTATAAACGTTACTCGTAATGAACATATTTTAACCATAGAAGATCCTATTGAATTTATTCATCAAAGCCATAAATGTTTGATAAATCAAAGAGAAGTAAGTAGAGATACGCTCGGTTTTTCTCAGGCATTGCGTTCGGCATTACGTGAAGATCCCGACGTAATATTAGTGGGGGAATTACGCGATTTAGAAACCATCCGCTTAGCATTAACTGCTGCTGAAACAGGTCATTTAGTTTTTGGTACTTTACATACTACCTCGGCTGCTAAAACAGTAGACAGAATTGTGGATGTTTTTCCTGGAGACGAGAAAGACATGATACGTGCTATGCTTTCAGAATCGTTAAGGGCTGTCATATCTCAAACTTTGTTAAAAAAAATTGGAGGGGGGCGCATAGCAGCCCATGAGGTCATGATTTGCAATTCTGCCATACGTAATTTAATACGTGAATCCAAATTAGCTCAAATGTATTCAACTATTCAGACAAGTAGGGGTATTGGGATGCAAACTTTAGATCAATCCTTACAAGAACTAGTATTAAGAAATTTAATTAGTCGCAAAGATGCAAAACATAAAGCTGAAAACAAAGAGTTATTCAACTAAGATCAGAGAGAATATTACCATGAATAATGTGGAAAGTTTATTAGAAAAAATGGTTGAACTAAAAGGCTCTGATTTATTTTTGACGGCAGGGGCACCTGCTACTGTAAAAATAAATGGTGAGCTTATAGCATTAAACGATATACCATTAAATTCTTATAAAGTGCATGAAATGGTTTTCAGTCTTATGTCAGAGTACCAACGTTCAGAATTTACAAAAACAAAAGAATATAATTTTGCTATACAGCTAGAATCATTGGGGCGTTTTAGAGTCAGTGCTTTCCAACAACGCTCTAATACAGGGGCTGTTTTACGGCGAATTGAAACGCAAATACCAACTTTAGAAGCACTTAATTTACCTAAAGCTTTAGAAGAATTTTCTATGATTACTCGAGGGTTAATAATAGTAGTAGGAGCCACAGGTGCTGGTAAAAGTAGTACTTTAGCTGCAATGATAGGGCATCGAAATATAAATTCTAAAGGGCATATTGTAAGTCTTGAAGATCCTATTGAATATATTCATGAACATAAAGGATGTATTATTACGCAACGAGAGATAGGCATAGATACTGATTCATACGATATCGCTCTAAAAAATACACTTCGTCAAGCCCCCAATGTCATTGTCATTGGGGAGATAAGAAGTTCTGAGACTATGAACTATGCGATAACTTTTGCAGAAACCGGGCATTTATGTGTAGCGACATTACATGCCAATAATGCTAATCAAGCCCTTGAAAGGATAGCACATTTTATGCCGATTGATTCGCAACGACATTTATGGATGGATTTATCACTCAATCTTAAAGCTATTGTGGCACAACAATTAGTTCCCAAAGTGGACGGTAATGGCCGTGTTGCCGCGGTAGAAATTTTAGTAAATACTCCCGTAATTGCCGATCACATTCGAAAAGGAGAAATAGATGTCTTAAAAGAATTAATGGCTAAGTCGGGTGAATCAAACATGCAAACCTTCGATCAGGCTTTATTTGCCTTGTACAATGAAAAAAAAATAAGCTACGAATCTGCTTTAAAATACGCAGATTCAGTCAATGAATTGCGTTTAATGATTAAATTAAATGCAGGCAATCCTTTAAGCACTAACGGTGAAACCCTCAGCATTCGTAAAGATTGATTTTATCTTCTATTTCTTGATATGTCTGTTTATTAATAACAATTATCTCCAGTGAAATTTCCTATTGCTATGAAATCAAAAGCTTAAAAGCTTGCTTATCAAATAAATTATCGTTACTATTTCTTGTGATTGCTACATCACTAAAAAATATGGTCTTTTTTTTAAATTTCTTTTACTATTGGTAAAGGTATTAAAAGGTTTGTTTGTGTTAGCCGCTAGGAGGCATTTTTAATGAAGAAAAGGAACAGCACCCAATTAAAAACTTTGGGAACAACATTAATAAGCGTAGGGACTATCCTTGCTTCCACTAACGTATTAGCGGCTTCAACCCCTGCTCATACTGTGACCCATCATAAGAAACATACTCATCATTACTCCAAAACAGTCCATGAGTCTGCGCAAGCATCTGAAGTTAAAGTGTGCACCAAGGGTGGTTTGTTTGTAAAAGATTTAGGTAATGGTAATTGGTTTAAAATTGGTGGTTTAATACAAGCAGATGAAACTATTTTTATGGGTAGCGCAGGTGATAAAGGCTTAGGCGCACCCGCTTCAGGCCCAGGGCAATTATCCAGTGGTGCTACCCTGCGTAGATTACGCTTAGAGCCAAGCGGGGGATATGGTGATAACTGGAGCTACAAGGCCATTTTAGAATTTAGACCAGGTGGTACCATAAATATTAAAAACGCTTATATTAATTATGCAGGTGTTGAACCCAAATTTAATCTTAGCTTTGGGCAAGTAACTCCTGCTACTGGTCTTGAATATTCGGTTTATGTAGCTGATGGATTATTTCGTGAAATATCCATGGGTAGCAATGCATTTCAAGCTCCAGATGGTTTAGGGATTTATGCAGATGTAAAATTAGGGGATACTTTTGCCGCCCAATTTGCAGCTATTCAACCAGATGCAAATTATGCCAATACTAATTTGGGGGCTAGCGCCTCACCATTTACTTACTCAACTGCTTACAATGATACTAGTAAAGCAGACAAATGGGCTGGGGCTGCACGGTTACTATTTTCACCTGTGCATGATAATGAAAATATTTTTCACTTTGGTGTATCAGCTTGGTATCAAGCTTTAGCATCGGTTAGTGCCCAAAGTGGTGCCCCTTTATATTACACTTTATTTACCAAAACCCAAGAGTATAAGACACGCAATAATGTCGATTTGATTGGCATAGGGCTTGAAAATCCAACACTTGCGGGTGCTATCAATCCTGCCCTACAGTTAAAATCATTTATGGTGGGCACGGTGGAAGCCGCAGGGATTATGGGGCCATTATTAGTCCAAGGTCAATACTACCGTGCAAGTATTAATCAATTTAATACGGCTCTCGCTAAAGTCAAACCTTCAGCTTGGTACGCCCAAGTGGGTTATATATTAACGGGTGAAATGCGCTCATATAATGCTGCAAAAGGAGTTTTGGTAAGACCAACACCTGAAGCTGCGTGTGGGGCTTGGGAAGTAGGTTTACGTTACAGTTATTTAGGTTTGAATGATAAAAATGTACAAGGTGGTAGTCAGCACGATACAACGTTTGGATTAACATGGTTTGCTTCAAAAGCGATTAGTTTTCAAGCGGTATATACGCGAGCTAGCATCCATCCTGCACCTTTTATAAATATTGCATCGTCAAAACGAAAATTAGATGTCTTTGGCTTGCGCTTCCAAGCAGCATTTTAAGATAAAATAATTATCATTTTTCAGTTCCTAGCGTTATCAGATTACACAGCCTGGTACGCTAGGGATTTGGAAATTAACTACAATAATTCATGCTTCTGATTGAGAATTAAACCATTGTTCAAGAATAATAGCAGCGGATACTGCATTAAGCTTTTGTAAATTTTCGCTACTCATTTTTTTGTGCTGCAGCTTTGTGTGCCTTTTTGCTTCCCAAGTGGTTAAGCGTTCATCCACAAAGTGGATAGGTAATGAAAATTTTTCTCGTAGTCTCCCAGCAAAACGTCGCGCACAAAATGTTAATAATTGATTATTATTATCCATAGTTAATGGTAGGCCGACAATTAATGCTTTAGGTTTCCATAGTTCAATATGTAACTTAATTTCATTCCAGTCTGGTATACCGTCTTTAGCTATTATGCTTGTAAGAGGGCTTGCCGTACGGCTTATAGATTGCCCCACAGCTACCCCAATGTATTTTAATCCAAAATCGAAACTTATTAAGGTATATATATCAGAGGAGATATCAGGCATGACCTACTTCAAAAGAAAGTTTGTTAAAATCAACTCCAATAAGCGCTGCTGCAGCATCCCATCGTAAAGGGATAGGGCATTTAAAAACAATATCAATATTTGCCGGGCCTGCAAGCCAAGAATTTTCAGCAATTTCTTTTTCTAGTTGGCCACCTGCCCATCCTGCATACCCTAGAGCAAACAATAATTGCTCTGGGCCTTTATTGTCTGCAAGAGATAATAAAATATCCTGAGAGGTGGTTAAAGAAATTTGACCACCTATATGTGTGGTAGCTTGCCAATGTAAATTACTTGAATGGGGATGCAATACAAAGCCTTTATCACGCTGTATAGGCCCCCCAGAAAAAACCATTTGATCATATAAAGGATTATTCTGAAAAGGAACAGAAGTTTGACCTATAATATTTTTTAAATGGATATTTAAAGGTTGGTTAATAATAATACCCATGGCTCCCGTCTCATTATGCTCACAAATATAAGTTACTGAACGAAAAAAAAAAGGATCGGTAAGAGCTGGCATAGCAATTAAAAAGTGATTTTTTAAAGAATGTGAAGGGTGCATAGCAGTTAAAGACCTTAATCAAAACATGGAATGGATAACATACCATATAAATGCGTTTATTAGCATATATGCTACTCTTAAAAGATATAGTTTTTAATAAAAACAGGTATAGGTAGCAATGATTGACTCTCCTTTTACTATGTTGAAAGCACTAGAACAAAACAGTATTACTTGCGCACGTCCTTTACCCAAACTGGAAAGAGTAGAGGAATATTGGCATGGCATAGGTTTTAAAGCATTAGAAACTTATTTTGTAATAGCTTTGACAGAAGTGAGCGAAGTCCTACGTAATTCTAAACTAACCAAAGTGCCTGGTATAGTTAAATGGCTGCTTGGCATAGCTAATTTACGGGGTAAATTATTGCCGGTGGTTGATTTGCAAGGTTTCATTATGGGCGAAAATAGTTTCCAAACTACCAATACCCAGCAAATTTTAGTTTTTAATCATAAAGAAGCCTTACATGGATTATTGATTGAGAAAATAATTGGACTACAAAAGATTGCCTATCAATATCATAAAACAGATATTAATGAACTTAACCCTTTATATCAGCCTTTTATTCAAGGCAAGTTTACAACACCAGACCAACATTGGTTGATTTTAGATAGTAAAAAAATTATTGAAAATGACAAGTTTTACAAAGTTATAGCAGGATAACAGCATGAGCAATCTAAGCACTACAGAATTTTTTGTCGATTTATATGCTGATAGCACCTTATGTAAAAAACTTATATTATTAATAGCCGTCATAGTGTTTTCTTATTTTTTTGGCGCCGGATATTATTATCAATTAGGGATGCAGGCTAATAATGTAAGAGAAGACACCAAGAATATAAATAATATTGAATTATTATTGTTACATATCTCTAAAAATTTGTCTCTAATAAATGAGGGGGATTTAAGTTGCCTAACCACCATTGCTTCCCAGAAAGAGGAAGTAGATAGTACTTTGGTACTCATGAAAATGAAAAATAGAGAAATATTGATAAATAAAAATATCAAGCCTATATTTGAAAAATGGGAGTTAATAAAGAAAAAAATTAATCCTTTACTAGAGGTGCAAAGTGATTTAATAGATTTATATAAAAATAAAGAAGAATCTGCCGCAATGGAGAAATTAAGCATAAAAACAATAAATAATGCAGTAGAACTCAATGCAGATAATAAATTAATAACAGAGTTACTTTATAAATTACAAGTGATGCAATTGAAAGCTTTGTTAAGCGTAGAAGCGCAAGGTTTAACGAGAGTTAACGAGGATGTCTTGTTGGTGGATCTTATAAAAGACGGGCAAAACCTACTGGAGATATTTAAAAAAGAAATGGTAGAAAAAAATAATGACATAAACGATGCGGTAATAAAAGATATGACAAGTTTCATGGAAACGATAGAAAAAATACCAGAATCCAGTAAGGCATTAAGTAAAATAATAGAAAACAATAAATCTTTACAACAAGACATAGGCTTATTGTTGGTAAATATAGATAATATCTATGGAGGTAAAATAGATAATGAGCTGCGAGATAGTTTATATTTCTGTATATATGGATTAATAACGCTAGTAACTCTCTCTGGAATCGCATACTTTTTTTATGATAGATATCTAAACAGTATACAGCGTATTGTTAAATATAATGAAAGTGCCCAGAAAGAAATAGAGCGGTTATTAATTGATATTAATCAAATGGCAAAAGGTAATTTAGCCATCAATGCGATTGTGGGTAAAACGCAAACGAAAGAAGTTGCAGAATGTATAAATCAAGCAAAAATGATTTTAATTAATTCATTGAGTACTATTAATAAAGTCGTTAATAGTTCGTATCAGGTTGCTAAAGAAGCACAATTATCTGCTAAAAACTTAGTGAATGCCAGCGATAATCAAGCGAAAGAATTAGTAAGTGCCGCCGCCGCTGTAAATGCTATTGCAGCTTCCATTGAGCATGTTTCCACGAACGCGGCACAATCAACCTTAGTCGCAGAAAAAGCGGTTTCAATAGCACATAGTGGGGTTGCCGTAGTACAAAATACTATTGAAGGAATGGAACGTATAAGGGAGCAAATACAAGAAACTTCTAAAAGAATAAAAAGATTAGGTGAAAGTTCTCAAGAAATTGGAGATACCGTTTCTTTGATTAATGATATTGCTGAACAAACTAACATTTTGTCTTTAAATGCAGCTATTCAAGCGGCTATGGCAGGAGAAGCAGGGCGTGGATTTGCGGTGGTTGCAGATGAAGTACAACGTTTAGCAGAACGAGCAAGTCGTGCCACCAAAGAAATAGAAACACTAGTACGTACTATTCAAACGGATACTAAGCAAGCGGTAGTATCCATGGAACAAACCACAAGCGAAGTAGTAGATGGCGCACGCTTAGCTCAAGATGCAGGAGTTGCCTTAGAAAAAATTGTTAATGTATCTAGAAATCTAGCAGATTTAATTCAAAATATTTCAAATGCGGCGCAGCAACAAACTACTTCATCCAGTAAAATCTCAAAAACCATGGTTACTATAGAAGGTATAGCAACCCATACAGCAGCAGAAACTGCTGCAAGTGCGAGTTCTATTAACCATTTATCTCATCTAGTAGATGAATTGCATACAGCGATTGCAAATTTCAAATTGCCTAAAGAGTAATTTATGCTATGAGTGAAGATGAACTCACGCAAATTTTTGTTGAAGAAGCAAGTGATATTTTACAAGTTTTAAGAGAAATTGTAAAAAAATGGTCTGAAAATTTAAGTCAGATGTCTGTAGTGAATGACATGCAGCGCGAGTTGCACACCCTAAAAGGGGGTGCAAGAATGGTAAAGCAAAATAATATTAGTAATATTGCGCATGCTTTAGAAAGCCTATTCGAAAAAATAATTCAAAAAAAAATTTCACCCACAACTGTGCATTATACTCTAGCTAATAATGTCTTCAATGAATTAATGATTATGATAGAATGTTTAAAAAATAGAAAACCCATCCTCGTCAATAATGAATTATTACAGCAGCTAGCAAACTATGTTGAAGTGCCTAGTTCCAATAACACTCATAGCTTGAGTGCCGTTCCAGAAACCGCGGAAATCGCTGAACACAAAGATAAAGAGGAAAAATCAAAAAAAATAACTATGATTCGGGTAAAAGCACCCCTTTTAGAAAAAATAAATGATTTACTCAATGAAAGTGGGATTGCAACCGTCCACATGGGGCAACAATTTACGGTAATAGAGCAGCAGTTACATGACATGGAACAAATTATTAATAAATTGTCTGAATCAACCCGTAATTTACAATTGCAAATTGAAAGTCGACAAACGAATTCGCGGGTAGTAAAAAAATCAGGTAATGAATTTGATGATTTAGAAATGGATAGATATTCACAAAACCATAGTATGGTTAGAGTAATGACCGAAGGCGTCAATGATTTATATAGTATGTGGGAAAATATCAATGATGCCCAATTAGCTATGGAAATCGTGTTATTAAATCAAAGTAGACTAGCTAACACCTTGCAAAACAATATTTTGGAAACCAGAATCATCTCTTTTAGTAGTGTAGTGCCTCGCTTGACTCAAGTAGTGAGAAGTGTCGCAGATACCTTGCATAAAAAAATAAATTTTGATATTTCGCAAGCTGAAGGTGAAATTGATAGGGTAATTTTAGATAACATGGTCCCTGGTATAGAGCATATTTTGCGTAATGCGATTGATCATGGTATTGAAGATGAACTAATAAGAGTAAAAGCCGGAAAGAGTAGTGTTGGCAATATTCAATTAGTATTGTCACGCGAGGGTTCCGATTTGTTATTGGAAATTTCTGATGATGGAGCAGGAATAAATATAGAAGCGGTACGAAAAAAAGCATTAAGTTTGAATTTAATTTCTGCGACTAAAAAAATTGCTGTAGAAGAATTATTGCAATGTATATTGCAACCTGGATTTACGACTAGACAGGTGGTATCAGAAATTTCTGGTCGTGGCATAGGTATGGATGTAGTAAATACGGAAATAAAAAAATTAGGTGGCAGTATTTCGATTGCTTCTGTAGAAAATCAAGGCACCAAAATAACTATTAAAATCCCTTTTACCCTTTCATTAAATCGTGCACTATTTTTTTCCGTTCATCAAAACACCTATGGATTGCAGATTTCAAATATAGCAGCAATTGCTAGGATTCCATACGCGGATATAGAATCTTATGCTGCAGGAAACAAAATAACTTATGATTACAATGGTAAAATGTATAAAATTATATATTTAGGCGAATTGTTAAATGTGCCGTTTCAAATTCATGATTTTAAAGGTAAAAAAAATATACCTCTCATTTTATTACGAACTTCTAACTTTGAGGTGGGATTATTGGTTAATACTTTAATTGGTACGCGTGAAATAGTTATGCAAGGACTGGGGCGACAATTTGAATATGTGGATGTGTTTTCGGGCGCCACAATAACTAGTGAAGGATATGTTATCTTGGTGCTAGATGCTTTAGCGCTTGCTATGCGCTCCAAAATTAAATTGAATCAAGAGTTCAACACTCCTTTAGCAAACGAAACAAGCCAGTTTTCTGAAACCGGCAATAATTTACATAACAAGCTTATCATGGTGGTAGATGATTCTATTACGGTTAGAAAAGTTACTACCCATTTTCTAGAACGTAACCATTATGAAGTAATAAGTGCAAAAGATGGAGTAGATGCGTTAGAATTGTTAAATCAAAAAATCCCTGATCTGATTATTTTAGATATTGAAATGCCTCGTATGGATGGATTTGATTTTACCATTGCTGTGCGCAATGACAGTAATTTTAAAAAAATTCCTATAATCATGATTAGTTCTAGAGCAGGACGAAAACATTTAGATAAAGCTTTTCAATTGGGTGTTGATTTTTTTATAAGTAAGCCTTACGAAGAAAGTCATTTGTTAGCAAAAATTTCTGAGTTATTAGAGAAGAAAAATGCAAGATAGTTTAGGCGCCATGTTGTTACCATTTTCATATCGTTCTTTAATTGTACCTAACACCTTAGTGGCAGAAATTGTACCTTATTCGGTACCTCTTGCAAAACCTGGATTGCCTGGTTGGCATAAAGGATTCTTATTATGGAGAAATATAGAAATTCCTTTAATTTCTTTAGCTCAATTAATGGATATGGAAGTAATGCTAGAAGAATCAAAGTACCAAATTGCAATTATAAATCGTGTGGATACAGTCTGTAAAAATGACTATATTGCGATTTTGCTATACGATTTGCCACGATTATATAAAGTAAAAGATAATGAAATAACTTTTGTAGCTCCCGCTCCCAACGAATGGATTGTAATGGAAGTTGCTTTAAAAGAACAAAAAGCTTTTATTCCCAATATTCCTAATTTATTTAAAAAAATTGATGCTGTTACCATTGAGTCTCATGGCTCTTAAAAAAGCAAATGCCTATAATAATAATTCTTGTATGAGAGTTAGTTAGAGCATATCTTTTTTTAACTTATCTTTTAATTGATTAATGCATTTAAGAAGCAGGTTACGATTTTTAGCTTCTTTAACCCATTGTGGTAGGTTAGTGGAAAATGATTCATCAACATCGTCATAGTATTTATGGCCTGGCTTATATTCCGCTCTATCTATTTTATAATTTTTTTTTCTTAAGGTGGCTGTTATATATTTCTCTAATTCCAATAGGTGTTCTATATTATAAGCCCATAAAGTATTGGATTTTTTAAATGAAATTTGTAACAATAAAGGTAAGTGAAATATGGGATCATAGCTGGAATGTAAACTTATTTTTTTAATATTTGCGGTTATAATTTCATATTGATTGTCACATTTTGGACAGGTAGCTTGTATAGTTACACTTGCAGGAATTTTAGGTTTAATCGCAGATGCTATAATGCTCTCACTTTGTATTTTTTGTTTAACGCCAAATTGCTTACAATATGGACAAACACTTTCTCCATAGACTTGTAAGGTACCAAACCATAGATTGTCAGCTAATGCAAAATGATTGGCACAATTATTACAGCTAAACTTTGCGTATGCAACTTTAACTTTTTCATGATTACTATCAATAAAAACAACAGCCCTGGATGCGATGGGTATAGTACTTTGTATTAAGGCTGGCCCTTGGCAATGGGGACAGGATACCCAGATTTTTTGCATAAAATAGATAAGCGGTAAATAAGGTTCTTTGTAAACCCCATTTTTTAATTCACCAGATGCAAATTGTATGTTATTTATTTTGTCCATAAAATATTTTACATTATTAATTAACAAAATGTAATGGTTTAATTAGTATATATTTTAAAAGTTTGTATTGTCTAGTTATAAATAGTAGAAGGAGAGCAACCTGGTTATGGTACGAATGAGGAAAATGATAAAAGATATTATGCTGCGCATAACAGTGTTGTGACTTTGGAGGAAAGTGGATTACCTGAAAATCGTTTTTTTGCAACTGATGAGTTATTACGAGTAGTATTACATAAACAATCCGCTATTTTTGCTGGCTGGCTGGATGTACATCTTTCGCAAGGCTTAATTCAAACTTGCTTACAGGAAAATTATTCTCATTTATATAAGTCTACGGAGGTTGATCGATTTACAAGTAATAAATTACCTGCGCCTATTGCATTAATTCCTTTTGATGTGATAGAACAATCAATAGATAAAGTTATAGAACAAGTATTTACTGGATGGGTGTCTTATAAAGAAAATGACGCTTATTTGATACAATATTTTCCATCCACTGAACTATTATTTGAAATGTGTGAGGGGGTAAATGCTCTTAAAGAGGGTTGTAAAGAACTCGATAAAACTGAAATTTATCTTGAAACAAATATTGAAAATAAAGAAATAAAAATGAAAAAAAGTGATTTTGAAAAAACGAAACAAGCATTTATAGGCAATAATGCACCCATTTTGTTAAATACTGTTAGTAGTAGCTATTCAAGCTAAATATATATTAAGGCAGACAAAAGCTGGGGTTTTAATTTTCTGGTAATTAACAAAATATAAAACCGGTTAGGAACAAGCTTTTTTAAATCTTAAATTCAAGATGGCTAGTACTGTTGTTCAGAATTCAGCTTTGAGTTTTACTGTTGCGCCATCAGCTAGTTCAAAAAATGAGGATATGCCTAGATCTTAATGTATTAATACGATGAAAACTTAATATATTCCATATTTGAGCTAAAAAGCCTAGTTTTTATATAAAAACTAGGCTTTTGGGGTTTGGTAAAACTAAATTACCATTTGGTTTTGATTAAAATTTCTTCTATAAAATTCCCCACTGCTTCTTCATAAGCACTGGCGACATTTTGGCAGGCAGAAATTGCATCCCAAGATGTACCAAATTTGGTTACCGATTTGATAGAAATTGGGGATTGATTACCCATCTGTGCTGTACCTTCAATGTACCATTTACCAGCTGTCGAGCTAAAATCAACTTTATTTAAAGTGATTTGTAATACAGGACTTCCAGAGGTGTTGTCATACCTATCAGCCATTTTAAGGGCTTTTTCAAGGGCATCTGCAATATAGGAAGCATATGTCATTTTGTTTGGTAAATAAATGTTTCCAGCCATGCGACATAAAATTGCATCCCTATTTCCTTCAGGCATGCTAACACTTACATTGATTTTTTTAGGTATTTGCTGTTCGATTTGTGTTTTATGTGCATAATCCGGTTTATACCGTTTTACATTATTTGAAATACACCCAGATAATAAAGACAATAAAATTAATGAAACTATATACCGCATTTTAACCCTCTTGTAGTTAATTAATAGAAAATTTTATAAATATCAAACGATATTTAAACGTCATTGTAACCAAATTCAAAAATAAATCAAATCTTTTATTTTCTTGCGATAATCTTTTTATAATTTTCTCTAAAACAACTTCCCAAATAAAAAATTGGGTAAAAAAAATTAGAATGCGAATGCATATTTGAAGCTTTATTTTTCATATATTAATCCAGAGTAAATCAAATGGGGTAACTTTCAACTTAGTTGTCGCCACCTCATTATTCATGTTTTGGAATAGGGTTTATATACACGGTATAAAAGGGGCTTAAAAATGGGCCCATGCAGTAACAGGTAAATAAAATATTGTTATCTTGATATTAGGGGTGAAAACGCATTTAATATCAAGATAAAGCTGTAAAAATTTTTGCTTAAGCTAAATCTCCTTTTAAAACCTGTAAAGCAGTAATAATCGCAAGGGGAGCGGTTTCAGTTCTTAATATTCTTGGCCCTAATTGTACACTAATAAATTTATTTTTTTCAGCTAAGGCTATTTCGTTAGTAGTTAAACCGCCTTCTGCACCAATAAGGATATTAACGTTTGATTCTATGGTGATGGACTTTAGAGTCGCATTTGCTGTGGGGTTTAATACTAAAGCAGTTTGTGCTTGATTTTTTTCAACCCAGGTCGATAGGGTTTCCGGCTCATGAATGGGAGTAAGCATATTACGCCCACATTGTTCGGAGGCAGAGTTCGCAATTAATTGCCAATGTTGTATTTTTTTGCTTAATCTTTCAGCATTCAGGGATACTACACAACGTTCACTAAAAAGAGGAGTGATAGTCTGCACGCCAAGCTCTATGGCCTTTTGGATAGAATATTCCATTCTATCTCCTTTAGAAATTACTTGACCTAAATGTAATGTGAGAGGGGATTCTACGCTTTTATATTCTGCCGAAAGTAAGGTGATAACAACCTGTTTTTTTACTATGCTGGAAATAACGCTTGGGTATACCCAATTATTGCCAGCGCAACACAATAACGCATCTCCTGTTTTCATGCGTAAAACATTAAGTAAATAATGGCTAAGTGTCGCATCTAATGCATGCACAGTGCCTAATTCAATATTACTTAAGGGATAAAAAACTCTTGGTATTCTCATGAAAGATATTGAGTGAGATTTTCTACTTTATCAAGCTTTTCCCAAGAAAAAGTAGGTTCACTGCGCCCAAAGTGCCCATACACTGCAGTAGGAGTATAAATGGGACGTAATAGTTGTAAGCTATCAATTATACTTTTAGGACGTAAATCAAATTCTTTATTGATAATGTCACATATTTTTTCGTCTGATAATATACCCGTTCCAAAAGTATCGACATAAATAGAAGTAGGTTCCGCAATACCAATAGCATAAGAAATTTGTACTTCAAGCCTTTTAGCAATACCTGCAGCGACTAAATTTTTTGCAATATAGCGCGCCATATAGGCCCCCGATCGGTCGACTTTGGAGGGATCTTTACCAGAAAAAGCGCCCCCGCCATGACGAGCCATACCCCCATAACTATCGACTATTATTTTTCTACCCGTAAGTCCACAGTCCCCCATCGGCCCGCCTATAACAAAACGACCCGTAGGATTTATATAAAATTTGGTGTTTGTTGTAATCCATGCTTCCGGAAGGCTTGGTTTAATGATTGCTTCCATAATGCCTTCTTCAACCGTTTTATAAGTAACCTCTGGAGTGTGTTGACTAGACAGTACAATGGCCTCTAATTCTACGGGCACATTGTCTACATAGCGCAAGCTTACTTGACTTTTGGCATCCGGCCTAAGCCAGGGCAAGATGCCTTGACGACGTACCAGGGACTGTTGGTGGATGAGTTTATGAGCGTAGCTAATAGGAGCCGGCATGTAATTTTCAGTTTCATTGGTCGCATAACCAAACATAAGGCCCTGATCGCCCGCACCTTGTTCGTGATCAAGGGTTTCACTTACCCCCCTAGAGATATCTACCGATTGTTTACCTATAGCATTTAAAACGGCACAAGAATGACCATCAAAGCCCATTTCTGAATGCGTATACCCAATTTCTATAATGGTTTGCCGTACAATGGATTCTATATCAACAAAAGCATCGGTTGTGATTTCTCCCCCTACTAAGACCATACCCGTTTTCACAAAAGCTTCACAGGCCACACGAGCGTTTACGTCTTGCTCTAGTATGGCATCCAAAATCCTATCGGAGATTTGATCGGCAATTTTATCTGGGTGCCCTTCAGAAACAGATTCTGAGGTAAATACAAAATTTTTTCCCATATACTTTCCTTAAAACTTGGTTGCTTAACTAGTTGCTTTAGAGTATTAATTCAAGAATGGTGATAAGCGTACCTCAAAATGGAAATAAATGGTAATTTTGTATAATAAGGATTACATAGTAACATGGTTAACTATCATGAAGTATTAAAGAATTTGTCAGCGCGTCTAGTTAAAGCACAGCAGCCTATACGAATTTTAGATGCTTTAAAATGGAATAATAATTTGCAAGATTTTTTTTTCAAACATCATTGTAAAGAATTACCACCCGTAACACCGCAATATTATCAAAGTATTGCTCTACGTTTTAATATAGAAGAAAAGCTCCAAGAGTTTTATGCGATTGAAAAAGATATAAAAAAACAATTAGGGGTGAATAATAATGTCGGAAAAATAATGGACCGCATGTGCCAAGAATATCGCACAGTGGTACGTATGTTGCAGGCTAGAGGCTCTAAACAATTTTCAGAATTATCAAAACAATTATACGGTAGTGCCAGTGATGCATTTTATACAGAGGGCCCAACTTTACAAGATTTAGCATTGCTTTTAACGCAAACTTTGCAATCTATACATCATTGCATCAAACCAAATGAGGCCGATGAAAAACAATTTACGAGCTGCGAGGCGGTAGCCATACTTTCAGAACGCTTACAGCGTTATTTTAAATGGCCAGAAGATGAGGCTGCTATAACCAGAGTAAAATTAAGTGATGATATAATTGCGGATGCTTCTGCTGGAGCCGAGCATATTAAAATACGCAGTAAAGCACGCTTTAGTATGCGAGATTTAAAAATTTTAGAAGTACATGAAGGTTGGGTGCATTTAGGGACGACATTGAATGGATTGCATCAGCCTATATGCACCTTTTTAAGTAAGGGGCCTCCTTCTTCTACGGTTACTCAAGAAGGCTTAGCTATTATTATGGAAGTTTTTACTTTCGCTTCTTTCCCTAAGCGGATGCAGGGCTTAAGCGATAGAATTACTGCCATTGCGATGGCCGAAGCAGGGGCAGATTTTATACAAGTATTTAACTTTTTTATCACGCAAGGCTTATTAAGTACAGAAGAATGTTACAACCGTACCGTAAGAGTATTTCGTGGTAGTTTACCTAATGCTGCCCCCTTTACTAAAGATCTCGTGTATAACAAAGGCTTTATTTTAATTTATAATTATATTCGTTTAAGCTTACAACAAGGGCGCCTAGAAAAAATACCCTTGTTATTTTTAGGGAAAACGACTTTAGAAGATGTGCATGTATTAAGCGATTTAGTGGAAGAAGGTATTGTAGTTCCCCCTAAATATATACCTGAGCCCTTTTCTGATTTAGCTGCTTTAAGCTCTTGGATGAGTTATTCTTTATTTTTAAATCAAATTGATTTAAAACATTTAGCTTTAAAGTATAAGGACATTTTATAGTCAAATGCTTACACAATAGAGTGTTAATCTCGGCTTGTTAAAACTTGCCTTACCCTGTACAAATTGGTTGTGCATAAGGAAATACCGAGTTTAAGGGATAGGATTAGTTTTACAAGGATGTAGTTTGCTTAAAAGGAGCTTATGGATGGTGCCTTTTAAGTGTTTTATAGCTTAAGTGTTTTATAGCTTGTGTTGCAAAGGGAGTAAGAGGGGAGTGAGACTCGTGGATAAAAAAAAATTTACCTTAGATAGTACAATTGATTTGTTAGGTAATGAACTTCAAGTTTATCACCAAGCATTTGCGATGTTTGAGCACTCCACACTGCTTGATTCAGGGCATATCATAAATAAAGCCCGAGCACGTCTTGATTGTTTGCATGATTTTTACAGTAAATGGCTGGAAGAAAAAACTATTTTAATCTAATTTTTTTATTTCTTTAGTATATTGCATCATCACGGCACTGAGTAAAATACATGCCATACCTATTATACTAATAATATTTTGCGGAAATTCGTTAAAAAAAGCGTAACCTAATAGAGTGCCAAATAAAAATTTACAATATCCAAAAGGCGTTAAAAAACTAATACTGGCGTTGGTGTAGGCACTACTAAAGCTATAATGGGCAAATACATTTAAGATGCCTAAAAGAAGCAGCCATAGCCATTGTGAAGCGTGGGGGGTTACCCAATCGAAGAGAGCGAATATAAACGAAACGGGTAGTGTAAAAAATAAAAGGTAAGTAGTGATAGTCTTTGGATGCTCTTGCAATACCCCTAAGTGGCGTGTTACTAATTTACTGGCAGCCAAAGCAATAGCTGCCCCTACTGGTAAGAGTACTATCCATGCGACAGAGAGATGCTGCATCCGTAAAAATTCAGGATACAAAATTAACATAGCTCCTATTAGGCTTAATAATAAGACGCTAAAGCAAAAAAAAGTTATTTTTTCTTGTAATAAATAGCGTGCGCCTATCATGGCAATAACAGGGGATAAAAAGTGTAAAGCAATACTCTGTGCTAGAGGCAAATATTTTACACTTAAATAAAATAAGCTTAATCCTATGACGGCGCATAGTACTTTAAGGAAATGCCAGTTAAGATGTTGCGTTGCAAAACTATGCCATTTGTTTTTATATAATAAGGGTAATAAGCATAAGACGCTAAAAAGACTTTGAAAAAATAACACTCCATTTACCGATAAAGCCACAGTAGTAGAATGTTCAGCTCGAGTGAGATACCGCACGATAGCTTGAATACTAGCAAAGGCAGCACAAGACAGTATTTTCCAACATGCTCCTTTGACATTATTAGAGAGGGGATAACGTGGCATTATTTGGCGCTCTTTAGTAATATGGACTTTAGGTTACCTTGTAAAATACATATGCTTAAAAAAATTAAACTCATGCCACTCCAATCGAGCCATTCTTTAGGATGTTCATTAAATACAGCAAAACCTATAGCAATGCTTAAGAAAAACTTAAAAAAACCAAAGGGCATTAAAAAAGTTACTTCTGCCAAAGCATAGGCTTTACTAAATGAAAAATGCGCTAATGCTGCAAATAAACCAAGTAAAATAAGCCAGCCCCAGTGTGTGGCCTGCGGAGTGGCCCAATCTAGGAGAGCCGGAAAGCAAGACAAAGGTACCATCAATAATAATAAGTAACCGGCCAATACTTCTGGCTTTTCGCCAAGACTGGCAAGTTTACGAGTTAATAAATTACTTAACGCAAACATAATAGCTGAAAAAATAGGAAGTAAAGCATAATAATGCAAGGCAAAATCATTAGAAAAAATTTTATAAGGTTTGAGGAGTAAAACCGCCCCCAAAAAACTAAAAACTATAGCGATAAGACGTTTGGTGCTAAGTTTTTCTTTGAGAAAAAAATAGGCACCCAGCGTTGTAAAAATTGGGCCGGTAAAACTTAACGCTAATGCTTTTGCAATGGGCATGTATTTTAAAGAAAAGTACCAAAGACCAACCCCTAACACGGCAAAAATCACGCGACAAGCATGCAGCCATAAGTAAGGGGACTTAAGTAAAAAAATTTTATTTTTATAAATCCAAGGTAAAAGCACGAGTAAAGCAAAAATATTTTGAAAAAAATCTATTACATAAGGCGGTAAAGCGGTGGGAATACTAATTGCACTGCCGCCAGATAAATAGCGTACAATGCCATTGATGCCTGCAAAGCAAGCGCAAGAAAGTATTTTCCAAGCGGCGCCTTTTAAAGCATTATTTCCAATATGTAATTTTGAAGGATAACTATTTTTAATAACCATTCTTAATTATAACAGATCCATCTTGTATTCATGAGTCACTATCCAAAATTGTAATTATGAGAGTAAAAATGCAGAAAAAAATTTTAGCAAATGCCTTAAGAGCATTGAGTATAGATGCAGTAGAACAAGCAAACTCTGGCCATCCTGGGATGCCGCTTGGCATGGCAGATATCGCTGAGGTTTTATGGAATGATTTTCTGCAACATAATCCAGCTAATCCACATTTTGTTAATAGAGATAGATTTGTATTGTCTAATGGCCATGGCTCTATGCTGCTTTACGCTTTATTACATTTAAGTGGCTATGATTTATCCATCGAAGATTTACAATCGTTTAGGCAATTGCATTCTAAAACGCCTGGGCATCCTGAATATAGAGTAACGCCTGGGGTAGAAAGTACGACCGGGCCGCTAGGCCAAGGGCTTGCTAATGCGGTAGGGATGGCGCTAAGTACTAAAATTTTAGCCGCACGATTTAATAAGCCTCATTTCAATTTGTTTACTAATTATACTTATTGTTTTGTAGGGGATGGCTGTTTGATGGAAGGCATTTCGCATGAAGCTGCCTCTTTTGCAGGAAATATGAAGTTAAATAACTTGATTGTGGTCTGGGATGATAATGGCATCTCTATAGATGGTAAATTAGAAAATTGGTTTCAGGATAATATACCGCAACGTTTTTTAGCATATGGTTGGGAGGTTATTGAAGCTGTGAACGGCCACGATGCAGCTGAAATTTATGCCGCCTTTGCCAAAGCCAAAACTAATACTAAACCTACCCTGCTATGCTGTAAAACTACTATAGGATTTGGTACTAGTGTGGCAGGGACTGAAAAAGCTCACGGCAGCCCATTAGGGGCTGAAGCAACAAAAGCTACTAAAAAAGTTTTAGAGTGGCCTTATGCTGCTTTTGAAATCCCCGTTGAAATATATATGGCCTGGAATGCAGCCCACAAAGGAAAAAAAGTAGAGGCTGCCTGGCAAAATCTGTTTACAAATTATAAGCAAATGTATCCCAGGGAAGGTGTAGAGCTATGTAGAAGACTAACTGGCGAGTTGCCTAATGAACTAGCAGACTTGCTAAAAAACTTAATTACCGAATTTAACGATAAATTACCAAATATTGCCACCCGCAAAGCCTCTCATAAAATTATTGAAACTATAACTGCGGTTTTGCCCGAATTAATCGGAGGATCTGCAGATTTATCTGAATCTAATGCCACCCATACCCCCTATAGCCAAGCCATACATCCTAGAAATTATGATGGCAATTATCTACATTATGGAGTAAGAGAGTTTGGGATGTCGGCTATTATGAATGGCATGGCTTTGTTTGGCGGCATCATACCTTTTGGGGGGACCTTTTTAACTTTTATAGATTATGCAAGAAATGCTGTTAGAATGGCAGCCTTAATGCAGCTACAAGTTATTTTTGTATTAACGCATGACTCTATAGGCTTAGGAGAAGACGGCCCTACGCACCAGCCAATAGAGCATTTAAATATGTTGAGAATGACACCCAATGTTACCGTGTGGCGTCCTTGTGATAGTACTGAAACCGTAGCGGCATGGAGTAGTGCCTTGCATCATAAAAGAGGCCCCACTTGTTTAAGCTTGTCGCGTCAAGCCCTGGCCGGCATACAACGTACCGAACATCAAATAGAAAATATTGCACGGGGGGGGTATGTGTTGGTAGAGTGTAGTAGAGAGCCGGACGCTATTATTATTGCCACGGGCTCCGAAGTCATCCTAGCTGTGGAAGCTGCAAAAACTTTGCAAGACGCTTATGACATTCGCGTAGTGTCAATGGCGTGTGTTGAAGTCTTTAAACAGCAAGATATAGACTATCAAGAGAATGTTTTACCAAGTCATATAACGGCCCGTATCGCAGTAGAAGCGGGGGCAAGTGCTATTTGGCACCAAGTGGTTGGTACTATGGGGCAAGTGATAGGACTCGATCATTTTGGTGAATCCGCGCCTGCAAAAGACATTTATCAAGCATTCAATTTAACGTCACACAATGTAGGTGTAGTCACAAAAGCTGTGATTGCAAAAAATAGAGGGAGCAAAATAAATGGCAATTAAGGTTGCAATTAATGGTTACGGACGTATAGGGCGCAATATTTTACGAGCATTGTATGAATCAAAGCGTTCTGATATAAAAATTGTTGCTATTAATGACTTAGGCGATGTGGCCACTAATGCGCATTTAACAGAGCGAGATACGACCCACGGTAAATTTAAAGGCACGATTGCAGTCGAAGGCCAATATTTAGTAGTAAATGGAGATAAAATTCAGGTCTGTTCAGAACGGGCTCCTGATAAATTGCCTTGGGGGGCATTAGATATCGATGTGGTATTTGAATGTACTGGTTTATTTGCGAGTCGCGATAAAGCCGCATTACATTTACAAGCGGGTGCTAAAAAAGTGCTGATTTCAGCCCCTGCGGGAAAAGAGGTGGATGCAACCATCGTATATGGTATTAATCATAAAACGCTTACTGCCAACCATCGGATAGTTTCCAATGCTTCTTGTACTACCAATTGCTTAGCCCCTTTAGTAAAACCCCTACATGATACGCTTGGCATTGAAAGTGGCTTAATGACCACTATTCATGCTTACACTAATGATCAAGTATTAACCGATGTCTATCATGAGGATTTAAGACGAGCTCGTTCGGCTACGCAATCCATGATACCCACTAAAACTGGGGCTGCAGCCGCTGTAGGGTTAGTGTTACCCGAATTAAATGGAAAATTAGATGGTTTTGCAATGCGGGTACCGGTTATCAATGTCTCGGTAGTGGATTTAAGTTTTATTGCCAAAAAAGCGACCACCGTGAGCGAAGTGAATAATATTATAAAAAGTGCGACCCAAGGTGATTTAAAAGGTATTTTAACTATCAATGAATTACCTTTAGTTTCTATTGATTTTAACCACAATCCTGCCTCTTCTATTTTTGATGCAACACAAACCAAGGTCATTGATAAATTAGTAAAAGTATTAGCGTGGTATGATAATGAATGGGGCTTTTCTAATCGTATGTTAGATACGGCTTGTGTAATGGCGCAAGCATAAAGTGGCTATGGCTAATCCCATTAAAAACATCACTGATATTGATTGTTTTCGAAAAACAGTATTAGTGCGGGTTGATGTAAATGTTGCTATCTTTCAAGGGATAATAACCAGTGACGCCAGAATTAAAGCTATTATTCCCACTATAGAATATTTATTACAACAAGAAGCTGCAATTATTTTGATTTCACATTTAGGACGACCCATCGAGGGGGTGGTGGATGCAAACTTATCTTTAAAAAAGCTGGTGCCCTTTATTGAAAAATATCTTAATAAACCAGTGCGATTTGCCGAGGATTGGTTAAACGGTGTTCAAGTGTCGTGTGGGGAAATTGTCTTATGCGAAAATGTACGTTTTAATATCGGTGAAGAAGCTAATGACATAAGCTTAGCTCAAAAAATGGCGGCACTATGTGATATTTTTGTAATGGATGCCTTCGGGACCGCCCATCGTGCTCAGGCATCGACCGTAGGCGTGGCGCGCTTTGCCAAACAACGAGTTGCAGGGCTGCTTTTAAAAGCAGAATTAGATGCCTTAAGCAAGGCACTTGAAAAACCTAAATCACCGGTAGTTGCCATAGTGGGAGGCGCTAAAGTATCCAGTAAATTAAATATACTGTATAAAATTCTTCCGCTTATAGATACCCTGATTGTAGGAGGGGGCATTGCTAATACTTTTTTATATGCTGCAGGGCATGCTATTGGTGAGTCTTTATTTGAAATTAGTTTAGTGGCAGAAGCTAAAAAATTACTTGCTGAAGCCGCACGTTTAGAGAAAACTATTCTTTTACCCGTGGATGTGGTTGTAGCCCCTGATATACAAGCGACAGAATTATCGCAAGTACGCGAGCTAAGCGCTATAGAAGAAAAAGATAAAATTTTTGATGTTGGGCCTAAAAGTTCTGAAAAATATAATGCAGTTTTACAAAAGGCACAAACTATCATATGGAATGGCCCACTGGGAGTTTTTGAAGTAGAGGCTTTTGGTAAAGGTACACAACGCGTAGCAGAAGCTATAGCGTCGTCGCATGCCTTTTCTTTAGCAGGAGGGGGAGAAACGCTTGCAGCAATAGAAAAATACCAAGTAGCGCAAGCGATTTCTTATATCTCGACCGGGGGTGGTGCTTTCTTAGAGTATATAGAAGGTAAAATCTTACCCGGAGTGGCTATCTTATCAGGATAAATATCATGGCGCAAAGACGCACCAAAATTATTGCAACCCTAGGCCCTGCCTGCGATAAACCACAAGTGTTAGAATCTATGATTGTACAGGGAGTAAATCTTGTACGTATTAATCTTTCCCATGGTTCCCATGACGAACATAAAAAAAGAATTGCAGCCACTAGAGAAATTGCAGATAGATTGCAAAAAACCGTGGGTATTTTACTCGATTTACAAGGACCTAAGATTCGAGTGTCGAAATTTAAAGAGGGGGCCGTAGATTTAGTAGCAGGACAAAGCTTTTATCTAGATGCTACATTGCCGGTAACGGAAGGTACCTTATATGAAGTCGGCATTGATTATCCCGAATTGCCTCGTGATGTAGCACCACAGGATATTTTGTTATTGGATGACGGTCGCATTATTTTGGAAGTAGTCGGGATTAACCATGCCCGCATACAATGTCTCGTGATTATTGGGGGAGTATTGTCTAATAATAAAGGTATAAATAGGCAAGGAGGCGGTCTTACCGCTAAAGCCCTAACTGCTAAAGATAAAGAAGATATACTATTTGCGGCAACGGTGAATGCAGATTATGTAGCAGTTTCTTTCCCACGCTCTGGTAGTGATTTGCAAGAAGCACGGCATTTATTGCAAGAAGCGGGTAGTAATGCTGGTATTATTGCGAAAATTGAACGAGTGGAAGCGGTACAGGGCATGGACGATATTATTATCAATTCTGATGCCGTTATGGTAGCGCGAGGAGATTTAGGCGTAGAATTAGGTTATGCCGAGTTACCTGGGGTGCAAAAAACGATTATTCATAGAGCGCGTGCTTTAAATAAAGCAGTAATTACCGCGACCCAAATGATGGAATCGATGATTAGCAATCTTATGCCGACGCGTGCAGAAGTTTCTGATGTTGCCAATGCCGTTTTAGATGGTACTGATGCCGTGATGTTATCAGCAGAAACGGCTACCGGCTTATATCCGGTAGAAGTCGTTACCGCTATGGCAGATATTTGTATTGCAGCCGAGCGTCAACGCTTAATGCAAATATCTAAACACAGAGTAAACTCACGATTTACTAGGATAGACGAAGCTATTGCCATGGCGGCCATGTATATGGCAAATCACATAGATACGAAAGCTATTATAGCCTTTACCGAATCCGGCTTGACTCCTTTATGGATGTCCCGTATCCGCTCTGGTATCCCTATTTATGGCTTAAGTCGCAATCTGCAAGCCTGTGGCCGTATGAGCTTATACAGAGGAGTATATGGATTTGCTTTTGATGTATTGCAATATAAAAATGAAGATATTATGGTGATTGCGATAGAAACTTTATTACAAAAAAATCTATTACAAAAAGGTGACAGGGTAATTGTTACTCGAGGAGATATCCTAGGTAATAGTGGTGGGGCAAATGCCTTAAAAATGGTAGTTGTGTAGTATTTTAGTTTACTTTATGAGGAAAAAAATATGGCTCTTATTAGTTTACGTCAATTATTAGATCATGCAGCAGAGCATCAATATGGAGTGCCTGCTTTTAATGTCAATAATTTAGAGCAGATACGTGCTATTATGGAAGCTGCCGCCGCAACCGATAGTCCGGTTATAGTACAAGCCTCGGCGGGGGCCAGAGCATACGCCGGGCCTCGTTTTTTAAAACATTTAATTTTGGCTGCTATCGAAGAATTTCCAAATATTCCTGTTTGTATGCATCAAGATCATGGTTCTTCACCCGATATTTGCCAACGCTCTATTCAATTAGGTTTTAGCTCAGTGATGATGGATGGTTCATTAGAAACCGACATGAAAACTCCAGCAAGTTTCGAATATAATGTCAATGTGACGGCACAAACGGTAGCATTCGCGCATGCCTGTGGCGTTTCGGTAGAAGGAGAGCTTGGATGTTTAGGTTCGCTTGAAACGGGGTTTGCCGGTGAGGAAGATGGCTCTGGCGCCTCTGGTAAATTATCTCATGATATGTTATTAACCGATCCGGAAGAAGCTGCCCGTTTTGTTAAAGCAACTAAAGTAGATGCCTTAGCTATAGCGATTGGAACAAGCCATGGGGCTTATAAATTTACTCGTCCACCTACCGGTGATGTATTAGCAATGGCACGTGTCAAAGAAATTCATAAACGTTTACCAGATACTCACCTGGTGATGCATGGTTCCTCTTCAGTGCCTCAAGATTGGTTGCAAATCATTGAACAGTATGGGGGCAATATTGGTAAAACCTACGGGGTACCTATAGAAGAAATCCAAGAGGGTATTAAACACGGTGTGCGAAAAATTAATATAGATACCGATTTACGTTTAGCCGCAACCGGCGCCATCAGGCGTTATATGGCATTAAATAAAGCCGAATTCGATCCGCGTAAATACAACAATGAAGCCAAAAAAGCGATGAGCGAGATTGTAAAAATGCGTTACGAAGCTTTTAATACCGCAGGCCAAGCTTCAAAAATTAAAGTTTTAAGTTTAGAAACTATGGCAGAATGGTATCATGCCGGTAAATTAATCCCTCGAGTCACTTAAAATATGCTAAATTGTTTTTTTTCACCGTTTTAACACTGTCTTTTTAGGGGGAGTTGCACTATGAAGCCTTATATTCTTATAGAAGGAAGCAATAAAAATATTGAAGCCTTCGAGCTCAAAGTAGCTAGCGCTATTGAAACTGGGTATATTTTTGTTGCGGAATTAGTCTCACATTTGGTACAAAATGAAGATAAAACTTATACGGTACTTTTTTATCAAGCAATGGCTTTAGATGAAGAAGATGATTTTGAAGAAGAGGACTTTGAAGAAGAAGAATCTGATGAATATTAATGGTTAAGTTATCTTAATGTATATACCATTAATAATGGTATATACACCTATATTTAATTGTGTGTTTTTTTTTGACATGTACTAGTCAATTGAATAAAATACATTTTTTAATTAAGTAGCCAACTAGTTGGTAGGTATGGTAAAATAACGTGTAATATGTTGTAAATCAGCGTTATTTATTTTTTTGGTAATTTTGAAGTGAGGATTGACACAAATGACCGTGCAAAAAGCCCCTGAATTTGGCAAGCTACGAAGCTTTTTTTGGCCTATTTATACTGCAGAATTAAAAAAAGTCTTGCCCATGTTCTTAATGTTCTTTTTTATTTCTTTAGTATATACCATCTTAAGAAATTCTAAAGATGCTTTATTAGTAACAGCGCCTGGCTCAGGAGCAGAAGCAATACCTTTTTTAAAGGTGGGTGGAGTTATGCCAGCCGCCATTATTGCTATGATATTTTATGCAAAATTAAGCAATGTGTTAACTAAAGAAAAGCTTTTTTATGTGACTATTCTTCCTTTTGTAGCATTTTTTATTCTTTTTGCTTTATTTTTATACCCTAATAAAGATACCCTGCATTTATCTACCATGGCCGATACTTTGCAGACAAGCTTACCCTTAGGCCTGCATGGCTTTGTGGCAACACTAAGAAATTGGACCTATTCTTTATTTTATATTATGGCAGAGTTATGGGGCAGTATGGTTTTATCCCTATTATTTTGGGGGTTTGCAAATGATATTACCCGTGTTGCAGAAGCTAAAAGATTTTATGCCTTATTTAGCTTAGGCGCTAATTTAGGGTTAATGGTTGGTGGCCCTTTATTAGTCATGATAGTAAAGAAAAACAATTCTATTTCTATTGATGGCACTGATCCTTTTCAAAATGTAATAAATTACATTGTGGCTATAGTCGCTTTTTCTGGCGTAATGATAATGCTTTTATATTATTGGATTAATAAAAATGTATTAACCGATCCGCTATATTATGATGGGGCAGGTGCAAAAGCTCCCCAGAAAAACAAGCCTAAAATGTCACTAGGAGAAAGCTTTGGTTTCTTGGCTCGCTCTAAGTATATTTTATGTATTGCCGTCTTAGTCTTAGCCTATAATGTTTCTATCAATTTAATTGAAGTAACCTGGAAAAGCCAAGTCAAATTACAGTATCCTTTACAACACGATTATTTACAATTTATGGGTACTTATTCTACTTATTTAAGTATTACCACTATTTTAATGTTATTGTTTGTGTCAGGAAATGTAATGCGACGTTTTGGATGGGGTGTAGCAGCGCTTATTACCCCCGTGGTGTTATTAATTTCCGGTACTGGTTTCTTTAGCTTTGTAATATTTAAAGAACAATTTGCACCGCTGCTCCTTACTTATGGTACGACTCCGGTTGCCATAGCAGTATTATTTGGTACCATCCAAAATATAATAAGTAAAGCAGCTAAGTATTCCTTGTTCGACCCGACCAAAGAAATGGCTTACATACCCTTGGATGCCGAATCCAAGGTCAAAGGTAAAGCTGCCATTGACGTAGTAGGGGCACGTTTAGGTAAAGCAGGTGGAGCAGGGGTGCAATTATTTTTAATTAGTACTTTTGGCTCTATTGCAGCCGTTACCCCCCATATTGGTGTAATACTTTTTGTTATTATTGCTGCCTGGATTTGGTCAGTAAATAGTTTAAATAAAGAATTTAAAAAGAACCAAGTTTCAATTTAAAGTCAATCTACTACCTAATTTGGCTTCCTCTCTCGAAGGGGGAGGGAGCCAAACATTTTGCTTCCTCTATAATAAAAAAGTATTTGAAAATTTAAATCTGGAGCGTCTCAACCCCTTGTTTGCTTGCTCTAATAATAATATCAGGTATGCGACTTGCAAAAATACCATTATCCACAACCCCGGTAATTTGATTAAGCTCTTTCTCTACTTGTAAGGGATTTGTCATATCTAAATGATGAACATCTAAAATTAGGTTGCCGTTATCAGTAATAAAGTTTTCCCGTAGTACAGGGTAACCGCCGAGGCTCACAATTTGCCTGGCGACGAGACTTCTGGCTAGAGGTATTACTTCTACGGCAATAGGGAATGCACCCAATGTTGGTACATTTTTACTTTCATCAAAAAGGCATACAAATTTTTTGGCGGCAACAGACAGTATTTTTTCACGTACTAAAGCCCCACCCCCCCCTTTAGTAAGCCGAAAATGAGTATCACACGCGTCGCAACTATCAAAATAAATCGGTAATTCGTTAACAGCATGTAACTTAAATACCGGGATACCTTGTGCTTTTAATAGCTGCTCGGTTTGGGTAGAGCTTGCAATGGTGCCTTCTATTTCATGTTTTATAGATTGTAAAGCTGCAATAAAATAGGCGATAGTCGAACCTGAGCCCACGCCAATTATTTTGTGTTCGTTAATACAGGATAACGCAGCTTGTGCTACTTGGACTTTTTGAGACTCATACATAGCACGCCTCTCTTTAATGAAAAAAAAGTAGGCTTATTTTAATAGATAATTGCGCAAATTGAAATAGGATGTTCTAATGCCAAATAGACAAGCCTTATTTGCGATGGATTAAAGTTTGAAGGGTGGGGTAAAAAGGTGAAATATCGTAAGCCAGATTTGTTATTTATCTTGGTAATTGCTTTAAGTATTGGAGTCATGATCACAAGTTATGGAATGCCATGGCTGTTAAATATTGATGCGCAAGCAAAAGCTAATAGTTTAGCTATTTCATCAATAGAGACAAGGCGTTAATTTTTTTAAAAATGGGTATACCGATTTTCTGTGATGACTCCCTGTAATGGAATATCCCAAGGATGAGTGGGCAATCTTTCTTGCCGCTGAAATTCATAGCCTAGCCCTATTAAAATAGGCCTTTTTACATTTTTTGCTTGATGTAAGCACGCTAAAGCCCTGTCATAAAAACCACCCCCCATCCCTAAACGATTGCCTGCTGCATCAAAGCCTAATAAGGGCAGCAAAATTAAATCCAATGTTGTAATATTTTGAATAAACTGTAAACTGGCGGGTTCATAAATGCCAAAACGGTTTTTTTGCAAATAATCCTTATTTTTATAAGATGCAAAGTGTAAGCAGGGCTCTGTACCCTCTTTTTTAGCATTCATTTCATTATTATTATCAATAACGGGCAAATAAAAACATTTATTAGTTGACTCACTACGGCTGTAAAGAATGCGCAGATCGATTTCTTTTCCCACAGGCCAAAAGCCAGCTATATGATAGCTATTAATAAAAAAACTCTGAGAGCATAATTGATCGATAATTTTTTGGGAGGCGCTAATAACTGCTGCTGCTGTCAACTGCTCTCGTTGTGCTTTTAATAGTGCTCTTAAAGTAGCTTTAGCGTGGATAATACTCAAATTGGGTCACTCTCTGTTGGAGCAACAATTTATACTATCTTGAACCCCGTAAGTTCAAGTGGGTACTAGAGTAACAGCTTCAGGCTTCCTATCTAAAACAGGCTTGCACAACAACTATTACGTAACAGTCCCCGGTTTATGGACATCGGCTCAAGAAATGGACATAAATCATTGTCTACCAGCAGGAGCACCATAAAAAGTTTTCACTTAATATTTTAATAGGTATTGTCTAATACCGTTTGCGTTTTAGGTTTTTCATTTTTAATTAAAGCGCCACTTATTTTTTTTTGTAAATAATATAAGCGCTCTACAAATGCTTGTTCGTTGTTAATAATTTCGGTTTTATGACTTAGTAATTCATGGGCGATATTTAAAGCAGCCATTATAGCAATTCGCTCTGTACCTATAACCTTACCTGTATTACGTATTTCGCGCATCTTAAGATCGAGATACTGTGCAGCATCAAATAATTCACTTTCATTCCCTTTAGGACAGTTAACTTGATACTCTTTATTGGAAATTTTAACCGTAATGCCAGGAGGCGTATTCACTATTGTCTCACCTTGTTAAAAATTAATTCCAATATAGAACGAGATGACCCTTAGGGTCAATTATCGCGATAGTACTACATAAAATATTAAGCGCATAAGTTTATAAACTTACTTATTTGATGGAGAATTGTATTCTTTCTTGACACCAAGCATAATAAAAACCAATAAAATTTTATTTAGAGGGCGTAGCAAATTGGCCAAGCTACACGCTGATTCAATCAGTTATAAAAAATTGGAAGCATTATTGCAAAAAGATAATGTATTATTAAGCGTTTCTGAAGTTCATGGTTTACAAAGCGGTATTTGTACTGCCATTCCTTATGCAGCTGATTCACATACTTGGTTTAGCATTTTGTCAAAAGAACTAGGTAGTGATAATATTAGTAAAAAAACATTCCATACCCTAAAAGCCATATATGCTTATTCGCAGCACTCATTACAAGATTTAAGCTTTAGTTTTATGCCCTTGCTACCAGAATTAGAAATAAGCTTAGTGCTACGAGCAAGAGAGCTTGCGGCTTGGTGCCGTGGTTTTTTATGTGGCTTAAGCCTAGCTGGTTTTCATGAATGTAAAGCCCATACGGGTTTAATGCATGAAGCAATTCAAGATATATCTGAAATAGCTTACTTAAATTTTGAAGAATCCGTAGGGGTCGACAATATGGAAGAAGCCGAAGTAGGGTATATGGAGTTAGTTGAATTTGTACGGGTTGCAGCCCAAACCGTGTATGTCGAACTGCGCCAAGCCTTGAGCGGTAACGGTATGATGGTTATCCCCGATGAAACCTTACATTAGGATATAAAATACAGTGTTTTCAAGTCAAGAATTCGAAAAAAGACGTGCTCGCTGTCTGCAGCAATTAGAAGCCCCTTGCCTTGCTATTTTGGTAGGGAATAGTTTGCAAGTACGTAACGGTGATGCCGAATATGCTTTTCGGCAACATAGTGATTTTTATTATTTGACGGGTATGCAAGAGCCAGACATGATAATGCTCTTAATAAAAGAAGAAACTACCACTGAATATATCATTTTTAATCAAGCTATAGATCTCAAGCAAACCATATGGGTGGGGTCGCGTATTGGGCAAGAAAATGCCTGTAAAATATATGGGGCTGATAAAGCCTATGAGAGTAAAGATTTTGATAAGCATTTTTTAGAGATATTAGCTAACAAAAAAAATATATATTATTCGCTTGGCATAAAACCGGAATGGGACAATCGTTTAATGGCGTTATTAAACCAGGCCCGAAAAAAATATCATAAAACTAAAACTGTGCCTAATGCTATTCAAGCTTTACAGCCTATTTTGCATGAAATGCGCCTTATCAAAAGTCCTTATGAAATAAATGTAATGCGTATCGCAGCCCAAATATCTGCAAAAGCCCATCTGGAAGTGATGAAAAAATGTAAAGTGAATAAAGTAGAATATGAATTAGAAGCAGAATTTACTTATGTGTGCACTATGTCAGGTTGTAGGGCATTGGCTTACACCACCATTGTTGGAGGCGGCAACAACGCTTGTACTTTACATTATATTGACAATAATCAAATGTTGCAGGAAGGAAGCTTGGTATTAATCGACGCAGGGGGAGAATTTGAATTATATGCTGCTGATATAACACGTACTATCCCTGTAAATGGCAAATTTTCTGTGCCTCAAGCGGCCCTTTATGAATTAGTATTAAAAGCACAAATGGCTGCCATATCCATAGTGCAACCCGGACTTCCCTGGACTCTTCTGCAAGAAAAAATCGTATTCGTTTTAGTAGAGGGTTTGGTTGCATTAGGTATATTAAAGGGCGATATCGAAAAACTGATTCATGAAAAAGCTTATCAACCTTTTTATATGCATAGTAGTGGTCATTGGCTAGGCTTAGATGTACACGATGTCGGCGCTTATCAAAAAGATAATCAAGCTCGCCTGCTAGAGCCTGGTATGGTGTTTACCATTGAGCCAGGATTATACATTAATGCCAATCAAGAAAACGTAGATGCTAAATGGCGAGGTATTGGGATCCGTATAGAAGATGATATTTTAGTAACCGATACGGGGTACGAAATATTATCCAAAGCCCTGCCAAAAAATATAAAAGATATAGAAAATATTATGCAAAATGCTTAAATCACCGCATAATACGTCCTATGACGTAGCTATAGTGGGGGGAGGCCCCGTTGGTTTAAGTGTAGCGTTAAGCCTTGCCACGTTAAACTTAAAAATTATTGTAATAGATAAAGAAACCGAATCAAGCGCTAAGGCCCCTGTAATAAGCGACGAACGTGCTTTAGCGCTAGCGCCTAGTAGTGTTGAGTTTTTTAAAAAAGTGGGGGTATGGCAAGCACTGCAAAATCAAGTTACCCCTATTCAAACGGTGCATATTTCTGAAGCCGGTAATTTTGGTGCAGTGCGTTTGCAGGCTAAAGATTACCATTTGCCTGCCCTTGGCTATGTGGTGAGTGCTGAAAAAGTAAATCAAGTATTACATACACTCGTCAATAATAATGCTACTTTGTTGCGGGTATGTAAGGGCACCGAGCTTATACATAGCGAATTGCAAGGAAGAACCTGGCAATTGACTATAAAAAAAGCTAATAAGCTTGAGGTTGTTAAAGCCAGCCTATTCATTGGAGCAGACGGTACCCATTCTTCAATTAGACAGCAGTTAGGAATTGCCGTACACACTATAGATTATCAAGAAGTCGCGTTAGTAGTAAATGTTTACTTGCGCCATATTATGAAGCCTTTTATTGCCTATGAGCGTTTTACTGCAGAAGGAATTGTCGCTATTTTGCCTTTTGGAGAGCGCTGTGTTAAATGTGTATGGAGCTTAAAAAATGCGATATGGGTTGAAAAAAAAGACTTAACCGACACCCTGTTAATTGACAATCTACAGCGTTTGTCGGGAAAACGTCTGGGGCCTGTCGTACGTTGTGGTACACGCTCGGTGTATCCTTTACGTGCGGTACAAAGTTATGAAGTATATAAAAATCGTGCATTGTTAATGGGTAATGCCGCACTTACTTTACATCCAGTCGCAGCCCAAGGTTTAAATATAGCGTTACGTAATATTGATGTATTAACTGCAATTTTTGCACAGGCTATAGCCGTTGGCGATGATTTGGGTAGCGATCAGGTTTTAGCTACTTATGCAAATACCATAGATAAATCACAAAACCTTATAGGGCAATCCACTCATTTTTTAACCACAGTATTTAATAGTGAAATACAGCTAGTAAAAAGCCTGCGCAGTGCTAGCCTTTTAATGACGGAATTTATGCCTGCGATAAAAAAAAGAATCATAGGATATGGGGCCGGTTTTGCATAAGGGAATGTTGCGACATGAAATATGATGCCACTATTGTGGGAGGGGGGTTAGTAGGGCTGACTATAGGGCTTTTATTGTCTCGCATAGGGATGCGAGTAGCTATTATTGAGCAAGAAGCACCTTGTTTACAATGGGAACCTAATAGCGTAGATTTGCGTTGTTTAGCTATTAATAGGTTTTCTAGTGAAATTTTAAAAAAAATAAATATCTGGGATACCCTGTCGCCTTTACAGTTAAGCCCCTATACGGTTATGGAAGTATGGGAAGAAGCAACTCAAGCTAAAATAACATTTAATGCACTGGATATTTATGAGTCTGAACTAGGCCATATTATTGAAAATCGCATGTTGATAAAAGCGCTATGGGAAGCTGTAAGCCAAGATTCTGGGATTACTTTATATGTACCAGCGATTATTGACACTATACGTACTAGCCCGCAAAACACTCTGCTTACTCTTGAGTCAGGCCAAAGTATTGAAGCTCCATTGCTTATAGGAGCCGATGGAGCACGCTCGATAGTAAGAACGTATTGCAATATAGCAGTAAACGAACAAGATTATGAACAAATGGCACTCGTAACCACTGCTCAAGTTGAATTGCCTCATGCGAAAACGGCTCGGCAAAGATTTTTAAATGATGGTATATTGGCTTTTTTGCCGCTGGTACGTCCCCATTTATGTTCCATAGTGTGGTCAACGTCTATAGAAAATGCCGAGCATTTACTGCAGATGGAAGGAGATGAATTTTGTCAAACCTTAGGCCAACGTTTTGAATTTTGTTTGGGGCGAATTGAAAAAATTAGTCAACGCATGTGTTTTCATTTAAAGAGTCTCCAGGCGACCACTTATATTGGAGAGCGGATTGCTTTAATGGGTGATAGTGCACATGTGGTGCATCCTTTTGCAGGACAAGGGGCAAATTTAGGTTTTTATGATGTTGGGATACTGGCAGATTGTATCCAAAAATTTTATAATCAAGGCAGTGATATTGGGAGCCATTTATTGTTGCGAGAATACGAACGAAAATGTAAGTCCCATAACACTACAGTAATGCGTACGCTGCAATTATTTAAAGAAATATTTGCAGCTAAAAATCCACTTCTAGTGCAATTACGCAGCCTAGGGATTTTGGGAATAGATAAATCACTATTCTTGAAGAAGCAAATTATGTTAAAAGCTATGGGATTATCGGAACACGCCAATTTTTTTTGAGCGTCTTTTGGGTTCATTTGTTTTATAAAAATGAGGTTTTGGAATGTCATTTATACCACGAGAATTAGGCTACAGTACTACCAATGAATGGGTCCGCATGGAAGCCAATAATATTGCTGTAGTAGGCATAACTGATTATGCTCAACGTAATTTGGGCGAAATAATTTATATTGAATTACCCGACGTAGAGGGGGTAGTGTACGCAGGTGACGATATCTGCGAAGTGGAAGCAGCACATAGCGAGGCTGAAATTTACAGCCCTTTATCTGGCACGATTATAGCTATTAATGAAGATTTGGCAGAGGCGCCTACCCTAGTAAATACCGATCCCTATGGAGACGGCTGGTTATTTAAAATCAAAGTAAAAGACATCCTAGAATATGATGAATTATTGAATGCTAAAGATTACAAAGAGCATTTAGCTGCAGAGGGTGAGGATGAGGGTAGCTAGCAAAGTTTGCATTAATTAATATATTTTTTTGTAAAATTTAACTAACTATAAAAAATCATTGATAATAATAGTTAACTATTTGTAATTATGATACACTAAGAATTATTTATGCTTTATTCAAGGCACTTTTATGATTGATGTCGATGGTTTTCGTCATAACGTAGGCATTATCTTGCTTAATCCTAATGGCAGTTTATTTTGGGCTAAGCGGGTCAATCAAGAAGCATGGCAATTTCCTCAAGGGGGGGTGCAAGCCCATGAAACCCCAGAAGAAACTTTATTTCGTGAACTCAAAGAAGAAATTGGGCTTAACGAGCAAGATGTCACGATTTTAGGACAAACCAGAAATTGGTTGCGATATAGAATCCCGGAGCGCTTGATTCGTGACCAGGAACCTATTTGTATAGGTCAAAAGCAATTATGGTATTTATTAAAATTAGAAACTGCAGAAAATGCTATTCGTTTTGATTTATGCGATAAACCTGAATTCGATGATTGGAAATGGGTAAGTTATTGGTACCCTTTACGGCAGGTGGTGTCTTTTAAACGAGAAGTGTACCGACGAGCCTTGAAAGAATTATTACCTTTTTCCAAAAATGGCGAACAAAGCTGGCGTCACAAAGCCTTAAATCATTTACTCGAAAGTTAAAATCCGGAATTCTATTTTTTTATAGGGAAGATACAAGCAAGGGAGCCTGCATCATCAAATATTCTGCTTTTATAAGTATTTTCATAAGTGTTACCTGCTTTGCTAATCCTGAAGGTGGGGAGCTAAAGGTGGGTCGTGAACCTCTCGACTCACACCGCTTCTATTAAGCAAACGCTCCTACCATTTCAAGTTGCCAGTGAACAAATAGCTTGGGTCCACTTTTAGCCATATTGGCCAGCAGTTTTGCTGCATTTATTTTACTGCCTTTAAGCTTTTTAAACTTGCGCATTGCCCATGCAACCAGTGTTTTATTAAAATGCCGAAGGACAGAAGAGAGCTCTGCGCGATGATATTTCCCATAATAATTTATCCATCCTTTCAGAACGGGGTTAAACATTTTGGCAATATCGCTTAAGTCTAAGTCTGTTCTTCTATAAAACCTTTGTGCTTTGGTTTTTGCCCGCATTGATTTCTGTGCCGACTTGCTTACAGCCGGTGTAAAACCCATGAATATTTCATTATTCCTACCTTTTACAGCTCTGCATCGAAAGGTATACCCCAAAAAGTCAAATTCTGTATTGGGGTAATTCTTTCTTCGGCGATTATCTTTGCAGTAAACAATCTTCGTTTTTCCAGGATGTAATTCAAGTCTACAGTGAATTTCTCGCCCCTAAAGAGGCAAGCTTCTAAGATCATTCTTAAAAGTTTCTGCTTCATTGCCACTGCCTATCGAAACAGGTCTTAAGTCAGCTCCACAGACAGACACCGCCATTCGGGCG
>Ga0302315_10000546_pt1 | contig 42072 bp, 35 predicted proteins | sample III_Palsa_N3_1_FD_200532 | JGI IMG/M metagenome (GOLD analysis project Ga0302315, IMG submission 200532) | Peat permafrost microbial communities from Stordalen Mire near Abisko, Sweden - III_Palsa_N3_1 | ecosystem: Environmental > Terrestrial > Soil > Palsa > Peat permafrost | place: Sweden...
TTTAATTATTTTTTCTGATACATTCATAATGACGCTCCTAGTTTATTAATTTTTGATGACATATAACTACTATAGTTCATGTACACCATTTTTCTAGGAAGTGTCCGATTAAATCTTATCTTTTACACTTAATGCGAATCAAGATGTTTTTTTGGGCTTGAATTGTAATTGATTATTCAAGTCATCGAAAGCTTTCCTTTCTGCATTATTCCATTGTAAATTGCTCCCCAATTGTATGCTCTCTAATACAGAATTCGGATTTTGTTTTTTTTCAGAAATTAACATTTCCATTAATTTAAAAATTTCCTGTGGCGAGCCTGCATCGATACGGGGGCATTTATCTTGAGATGCAATAATAGTATTCACTAAAATCAATACGGTATCTTCATCCAAATTATTTTTTCTTGCTTTAATAGTAAATTCTCCCTGCGGATTAATAGGTGAAATAGTGGCTTTGGTCTCTATGCTGCTATCAGTTTTTTTTATATTAATGTCATAACCATTTATAGGCTGTCTTTTAATAATTATTTCTTTAGGAGGTTGGCTTTTAGACAATAAAGTATTAATTTTTGCTTCGATCTGTTGCATAGGGTCAAGCGTCACTTTTTGTGTAAAACTAGATATTAAATTTTTAGGGCTTGAAGGTAAAGTAGAAGGTGGGGGAGGTGGTGAAGATACTGAATTTTTAGTGCTTGAAGGTACAGCAGAAGGTGGGGGAAGTGGTGAAGGTGGAAAAGATATTGGATTTTTTCTTGTACTTGGAGTTTGTTTGAAAAAAGTTGAAGGTGGCATGGAAAGAGCACGTTCTCTGATTGGAGGGATGGGCACAGTAGAGGATGCATGCAAAGTGCACTCTACCGGGCGTGCAGCGGGTGTATGACTGGGCAATGCTTTTCTTGCATACTGAACAGTAGGAGCAAGGCTTAATGGTTGACTATTATTATTTACATTTATTGTAAATTGAGTTTGTTGTTTTTCGACTAATTTTTTTAAGTTATCCAAATAAAAATTAATTTTTTTGGGGTTGTCAGAACGTGTTTGGTAAAAAGTTATCATTTTTTGCAGTTGGTTTGCTTGATGTTCAGAATTTATTATCTCACTATTTTTTTCAAGTAAATTATACATAGCGGTAATAGCACGAAGTACTTTTTTAGGCCCATTTTGTGGTAAGGCATTTTCTAAGGATTGATTACCGTATTGTTGTTCGATAATGGGTTGCATAGCGACAAGGGCATTAGTAAGAGCCATAAATTGCTCTTTGGGGGATTTTGCAGAAATATTTCTCGCTTCTCGCTTTATGGTAAGTATAAAGCCTAAAAGTTTTAAAGAATAAAAACGTTTTTCAAGTACTGTATGTAGTTTATGAGTAATTTTTACTTTAGAGGCGATTAAATCTTGCTTTATTACATTGACATCGGCATGAATATGCTTTGAAAATGCCTCTAAATCTTTTTCAGACATAGCGTTTACGTTGTTTGCTATGCTGTTATAAATATCCTGAGAATTGAATTGTAAGGCTTCAATGGCATCTATAAAATGTTGACCATAAATGATGTCTGGATAATCCGTGAAGTGGTTGGTAGGTTTAGGTTTTCTTCTTTCACTATAAATTTTCTTAGATTTAGTTAAATGTACTTTTTCTTCACTTGGTTTACAGATATTATATAACCCCCAGCCGTGATCAATATTTATAATTTTTCCATTTGCGTCTATACCCATATTTCCAAATTGGCAGTCATAATTATGTCTCCATAAATTTTGTACTAATATTGCTGCTAATTCTTTTTTTTGGGTATCAATTAAAATATTTTTTTTTGGGGTGTCATTTGAATTTTCATTTTCCATAAGTGCTTCTTTTCGGCCTGTTGTTACTTCTGAAGCAATTTTGAAGCCCCTTTTACCTGTGGTAAGATCAGCAAAACTTTGGAACCCATCAGCCCAAGTAGATTTTACGAATTGTTCTCCCTCCTTGGATTTCACGAAAACACATTCTGCAATGCCATTAATAGTATCAGGTGGAGTGCAAACTGTGGCAAGGGTTGACATCATTACTTCTGCTAAATCATCGCCCGGGTTAGCATCAGATTTTTTTATAAAACATTGCTCGTGACTGGCAAGTTTTTGATATACCCCTGAATCCAAATGTTTTACTTGCTTACCTCCAACATTCATTTCTAATTTGACATATCCTTCAAAAGCAGAATTATAGCTAATAAAATCTAAAAAATCTTTTTGAGTCTTAATGTATTGCAGTTCTATGTTTCTATCAAGCATGATTTCATCGAACGCTTTAGGAGTTTTTTCCTGGTGTACAGAATGGAGCCATTGTTCAAATTCTTTCTCGCTATGTGGGAGCTTGGCTTTTTGAAAAATCCAATATTTAAAATTAGGATTTTGAAATAGAGCAAGACATCTTTTATCGAAATTATCTAATTGGCTTTTATCTTTCCCCATAATTTCATGGTCTTTATATAATGTGCATAGTGTATTTATGAATTTTGTGTTTTGAGAATGAGTAAAACACTTTGCATACATTTCTCCCCAAGTAGGAGAATGATTATCAGGAAAGTCAAATAATTTACCCAATATACTTGCCATGTAAATACACCTGTTTTATAAAAGAATACACAAACGCCAAATACGAAGTAAAATATGATTTTAGCTTCTGCCTTAACTTCGACCTTTTTTCTATAAAAAAGTTCATTCTGCGTTAGAAAGCTTGGATACGGTAGGCAAAATCAAGTAGATAACGATATTCGGCGAAAATAGGTTTTTCTTGTAGAGCTATAAGCCCTCTGCTAGAATAAACTCCCATCGCAACCCTTTTTCTTTTTTAATTCTATAAGGTAACGATGACTAATTATATTTTTGTAACAGGCGGAGTTGTCTCCTCTCTTGGTAAAGGCATTACAGCTGCATCTTTAGCTAGTATTCTTGAGTCTCGTGGTTTACGAGTTACTCTTATTAAGTTTGACCCCTATATAAATGTTGATCCGGGGACTATGAGCCCTTTTCAGCATGGCGAAGTTTTTGTAACACAAGATGGGGCAGAGACTGACCTAGACTTAGGACACTATGAACGCTTTATCCGCACAACCATGAGTCGTAATAATAATTTTACCACCGGCCAAATATATGAAAGTGTTATAGCAAAAGAGCGTAAAGGGGAATATTTAGGGGCAACAGTACAAGTAATTCCCCATATCACTGATGAAATAAAGCGCTGTATAACGCAAAATAATTCAGAATTTGACATAGTACTTATTGAGATAGGGGGGACGGTAGGGGATATTGAATCTTTACCCTTTCTCGAAGCTACTCGTCAATTAAGAGTTGAGTTAGGTCCTAAACGTACTTTGTTTATTCATTTAACTTTGGTACCTTTTATTAAAAGCGCTAATGAAATCAAAACGAAACCCACACAACATTCGGTAAAAGAATTGCGTTCTATAGGTATTCAGCCAGACATCTTAATTTGTCGCACCGAACAAATGCTTGGAGAAACGGAAAGACGTAAAATCGCTTTATTCACTAATGTGCCTGAAGAAGCCGTTATTGCAGCACCAGATATGGAATCTATATACGAAATTCCTTTTTGCCTTCAAGCCCAAGGCTTAGATGATATCGTACTCGATAAATTGCAAATTACAGCGCCTCCCGCAGATTTATCAGAATGGCAACAAGTAATTGCTTGCCATAAGCACCCTCAGGATAGCGTTCGTATTGCGGTTGTAGGTAAATATACTAACTTTTCAGAAGCTTACAAATCGGTCCATGAAGCATTAATTCATGCAGGTATTAAAAATAATACCCAAGTAAATATTGTATATATTGATGCAGAAAATTACCTCATGGAAGAAAATATTTTAAAAACCGTTGATGCTATTTTAGTTCCTGGCGGTTTTGGTGAGAGGGGGGTAGAAGGCAAGATTAATACGGTTAATTATGCTAGGATAAACAAGGTGCCTTACCTTGGGATTTGTTTAGGTATGCAAGTGGCGGTTATTGAACTTGCTCGTAATGTAGCTCAATTAAAAGAGGCACATAGTACCGAGTTTAGTCCTCACACTCCTTATCCTGTCATTGCTTTGGTAACTGAATGGGTGGATGATGCAGGCCAAATACAAAAAAGAGATACGCATTCTAATTTGGGAGGTACTATGCGATTAGGTGGGCAACTATGCCATATCTTGCCTAATAGTTTAGCAGCCAATTTATATAAATGTAATGAAATTATTGAGCGACATCGGCACCGTTATGAAGTCAATGAAGATTATGTTAATGCTTTAACGGCAGTTGGATTAAGGGTTTCAGGGCGCGCGGCCAGTAATAATTTAGTTGAAATTATTGAATTGGAAGATCACCCTTGGTTTTTTGCGTGCCAGTTTCATCCAGAATTTACCTCAACTCCTCGAGACGGACATCCGATATTTACAGGATTTATTGCGGCAGCTAAACAACATCAAACTATGAAGGAAAAAATTTAAACATGAAATTATGCGGCGTAGAAGTGGGCCTAAATCAACCTTTATTTTTAATTGCAGGCCCTTGTGTTATTGAAAGTGAAGGATTAGCACTAGATACCGCTGGAATTTTGAAAGAAATCACCCAAAAGTTTGGTATCCATTTTATATATAAATCTTCGTTTGATAAAGCAAATCGTTCTTCTCATAAAAGTTTTCGAGGCTTAGGGATAGAGCAAGGTTTACAAATTTTAAGTAAAGTTAAACAACAAATCCAAGTGCCTATTTTGACTGATGTACATGAAGATACCCCACTGCATGAAGTGGCAGCGGTAGTGGATGTATTGCAAACCCCTGCTTTTTTGTGTCGTCAAACTAACTTTATTCAGAAGGTTGCTTCTCAAGGTTTGCCCGTAAATATAAAAAAAGGTCAATTTTTAGCACCCTGGGATATGATGAAAGTCGCTGAAAAGGCTAAAGCCGGGGGTAATACCAATATTATGGTATGTGAACGAGGCGCAAGTTTTGGTTATAATAATTTAGTATCAGATATGCGTTCTTTAGAAATTATGCGTGCTACAGGCTGTCCTGTAGTATTTGATGCGACGCATTCCGTACAGTTGCCTGGAGCTAAGGGGGATGTCTCTGGGGGACAGCGCGAATTTGTGCCTGTATTAGCACGAGCTGCCGTAGCGGTCGGTATTGCAGGAATTTTTATGGAAACCCATCCTTTTCCCAATCAAGCGTTAAGTGATGGCCCGAATGCTTGGCCGTTAAATAAAATGGCAGCCTTATTAGAAATTTTATGTGGTATTGATGCTTTGGTAAAATCAGGGAATTGGCTAGAAATGGAAGCAAAGGAAAAATAGTATGGCAAAAATTCAAGATATTCACGCCCGCGAAGTGCTGGATTCACGGGGGCAGCCTACGGTTGAAGCGGAAGTTATAGTAGAGACAGGGATCATAGGGCGTGCTATGGTGCCATCTGGTGCTTCTACGGGTTCCAGGGAGGCCTTAGAATTAAGAGATGGAGACACTAAGCGATATCAAGGAAAAGGGGTATTACAAGCCATATCCCACATTGAAAAAAACATTAAGCCTGCTTTATTAGGCATGGAAGTAACCCATCAAGCATTGCTCGATAATAAAATGCTTGAGATAGATGGCACCCCCAATAAAAGTAACTTGGGAGCTAATGCAATATTAGGGGTATCTTTAGCAGCTGCAAAAGCTGCCGCCATGGATGCGAAAGTACCTCTGTATCGTTATCTACAACCAGACCACACAGCATTATCATTGCCAGTACCCATGATGAATATTATCAATGGGGGAGCACATGCAGATAATAATATCGAAACTCAAGAATTTATGATTTTGCCCATTGGGGCGCCCACTTTTAAAGAGGCCTTACGATATGGGGTAGAAGTTTTTCAGGCGTTAAAATCTTTATTAAAAAAGGCTGGTTTACATACGGCAGTTGGAGATGAAGGTGGTTTTGCCCCTCATCTACAAAATAACGAGGCTGCATTAACACTAATTATGAAAGCCATAGAAACGGCGGGGTTTAGCCCCGGCAAAGATATCAGTTTATGCCTTGATGTAGCAAGCTCTGAATTTTATGAAGCAGGGTATTATAATTTGCAATCTGAAAACAAAAAATTAACTTCAGAACAATTTGTAGATTATTTAAGTGCTTTAGCCCATGCCTTTCCTATACTTTCTATTGAAGATGGTATGAGTGAGCAGGATTGGGAAGGCTGGCAATTACTTACTGCAAAGCTTGGGAAGCAATTACAAATTGTAGGAGATGATTTATTTGTCACCAATGCAGAAATTTTAGCAAAAGGTATAGCCAATCAATCTGCCAATGCTATATTAATAAAATTAAATCAAATAGGGACTCTCACAGAAACTTTAGCTACTATCGAAATGGCTAAAAAAGCCAATTTTGGTACTATTATTTCACATCGTTCCGGTGAGACAGAAGATACTTTTATAGCAGATTTAAGTGTGGCAACTAATGCGGGGCAAATTAAAACCGGTTCATTGTGTCGTTCAGAACGAATCGCTAAATATAATCAATTATTACGTATCGAAGAAGCACTTGGTAGTACAGCCCTATTTTCACCCTTGGCCACTTTTAAGCAATTTATATAAGGATTACTTAGCATATGTCTTGGATTAAATTTCCATTACTATTATTGTTTAGTATTTTGCAAGTTCGCTTGTGGATGGGGGGTGGCTCTATTACCGATATGAATCGTTTAAAAAAAGCTATTGAAGCTCAAGAACAAGAAATTGCACTCTTAGTCGATAGAAATCAAATACTAGAAGCAGAGGTGCAAGATTTAAAGAAATTTCCAAACGCGGTAGAAGAACAAGCGCGTACCGAGTTAGGACTTATTAAACGCGGCGAAACTTTTTGTCAAATTATACAATCAAGAGCTATGGAATAATAATTTAGGAATATGGTAGTGAAAATGATAGCACAATTATATGAAACTACTTTGCGATGGTCAAAAAATGAGAAAGCACCATTTTATTTGGCTGGAGTAAGTTTTTTAGATTCTTCAGTATTTCCTTTATCTCCCTTATTCATGATTATACCGATGAGTATTACAAAACCAGAAAAAGCTTTTCATTATGCTTTTATTGCTACCTTTTTTTCTTTGTTGGGTGCTTTATTAGGCTATGGGCTGGGGTTTTGGGCAGAAGGTATAGTGTTACCATTAATGCAATTATTGCATATAGAAGCCGCTTATCAAAGTGCACAAGCTTATTTAGTAGAGGAAAATTTTTGGGCTATCTTCATAGCAGGGTTTACTCCCCTTCCTTTTAAAGTATTAACCATAGGTGCTGGTATATTTCGTTTACAATTAGGTAGTTTTTTGGCGGCGTCTCTTTTAGGGCGTGGCTTACGTTTTTTAATGGTTGCTATGGCTTTACGATGGGGGGGACCTCATATTGAGCCCTTGATAAAAAAAAATTTGCCACGCCTCAGTTGGTTTATTTTAGGTCTTGGTCTTTTACTCATGATATACAAAACGGTGTAAAAAAATGAAAATGATACGAGTATGGTTAATGCTTTTTTTAAGTTACAGTATGCTGACAGCCTGTAACAGTAGTTCTTTAGCTCCTTTTAATGCAGCAAGAGATAGAAAGGCGCGTACGGAAGGTAGTTATACAGTACGTAAAGGAGATAGCTTATACACCATCGCCTGGCGTAGTGGTCATGATTATCAATATTTGGCTAAAATTAATAATATTCCTACCCCCTATACTATTTATCCAGGCCAAAAAATAATATTTTCTAATAAAAAATTTTCAATTAAAAATAATAAGCAACTGGCTAAAAATACCAATGCAGCCCTTCCTTATTCCCAAAACCCTAAAGCTGTCATACCTGCGGCAGTCATAAAAACCACTATTCCCTTTATATGGCCTGTCAAAGGTAAAATATTACGAGGATTTGCCGAAGAAGGGCATAGTAAAGGCATTGATATAGAAGGTAAGTTAGGCATGCCTATTCGAGCTGCTGCTAAAGGGAGTGTAGTATATAGCGGTAATGCTTTAAAAGGTTATGGCAATCTTATTATTTTAAAGCATGGCGATAATTTTTTAAGTGCCTATGCGCATAATCAATTAATGAAGGTAAAAGAAGGACAAACCGTAGTAGCAGGGCAAGAGATTGCTACTATGGGTAAAAGCAGTAATAAAGAAGTAAAATTACATTTTGAAATACGCTATCAAGGTAAACCGGTGGATCCTATGAAATTTTTAATTCACGGTAAATAAAACGGAGCTGCTATATTTGTATGCAAATACTGGTAAACTGTATGAATCACTGAAGATGTTTTATTAATATTGTTTTTAAAATTAGTAATTTCTTTAATTTTTAATTTATTAATATTTTCGGTATTCTGCCCTGATAAAAAACTTAAAGATAAAGCACTGGTATCAAGGGACATTTTTTTTGCTAAAAAATAAAAAGTTAAAGGATCATAGATTGCTTCGCTGGCTTTTTTAAATGGTTTTATAATTTCGTCAACCCATTCTTTTGGTAAAGCTTTATTTTGAATGGTAAAAAAAGTACTAATGATTTCTCTCATTACATTTTCTTTTTTGACAAAACTACTTTTTTTCCTTTTATAGTATTCATATTCACTAAGTACCCTTATGCGATGTAAATAAATATGTAAAACCTCTTTATTTTCATTAGCAAGGGCTAGAAAATCCCCACACATTGATTTTTTTGCAAATACAAAATTTATGTCTTCCAGTGATAAGTTTTCAATTAATCGTTTAAAAGCCTTAGTGTAATTTGCTTCCATAATCAATAATAGGGATATATTACTTAAGATTTCTAAATAAAACAAATAATGTTCATTGTCTTTATTGCTTTTTAAAGCATTTTTAAGGCTTAAAGAATCACTTAGTAAGGAAGCAAAAAGATGATTTTCAGGTTGATAGTTAGTATCTTTTAAAGCATTTTTAAAACGTATAGAATTTTGTTCAAAACAGGCAAGCATATATTTTTCTGATTCATCCATATCCGCAGGAAGGTTTTCTAAATCATCACTCCAAATAAATTTTCTTGACAATAAAATCTGTAGTGCAGTAGTAGGTAAGATTTCAAGCAATATTGCAAGGGCTTTGGTATAATTGGCTTCTGCAATCAATAATATCGAGGTGGATAGCAGCTTGTCGTAATTATTGGTACAATTTTCGCTGTCTTCTTCTGCTCTTAAAGCATTGTGTAAACTTTTGGCGTCGTTAACTAAATAAAAAAGAATACGATTTTTGGGAGTTACTGCAACCCCCTGCCCATTTTTTGCGCAAGTAAAATATTCGTAATAAAAAGATAAAATTTGTAATTTTTCGAAACTGGAAAACCAATTCGATAATTCAAAGTCTAATTCAAAATTGCTGCTGTCATCTATTTGATAACGTAAAGTATACATTTCTTCTGTCGGGATATATTTTATCGCTAAAGTGGCTAAATCGCTAGTTATCTGCTCGCTAATAAAAATCTTCTCCGAATTATTCAAGTCCTCTACATCTATCAAGCATGTTATTTGAAAGGCAAGTACTTGCTTATATATTCTTTCATATGCAATAAGGAGTAGGTCTAAAATATCCATTAGGAAGCCAAGCCGTTAATGTGAGTAATCATTCTATATAATAATAGAGTAATTTGGCAAAGAATCTAATCATGCCGGATGCTTTACCGTTAGGAGATTGGAAACCAATAAAATGGTGCCCCGGAGAGGATTTGAACCTCCGACCTGTCCCTTAGGAGGGGACCGCGCTATCCAGCTGTGCCACCGGAGCATAAAATTTTATTTTAAAAATTCATATAAAAAAGTAATTAAAAGACCTGTACTACCTAACAAAAACATAAATTTTAATAAACTCATGCCATGAATATAATATTTTTTGAGTTCCATACCTTAAAACTCCTTAGGTGAAAAGAAAAATCTATAAAAGTTAGAATGGAGATAGAGTAAACTATTTTTTTACCTAGTGAAAGCACATTTTAAAAAATGCTTTATTAGTTAACTATATAACATTGGTATTGGGGCGTATTATTTTATTTTCCTCACATAATTTCACATAATCTCACATAGTGTTAATGTGAGATTGCATATATTTGAAGAATTAAGGTTTTTAGCTAAGATTATGCGAATTCTTTTTAGCAACTAAGATATTTAACTCGAATCTAAATGCTTAAGCTTTGCCGATACCCCTGGACAAGGTATTTTCATAGATATTAGCTTCTGCGCTATATAAAGGAGAGGGAACGACGTCATATAGTATATTGATAATTTTTTCAGTATGACGGCTACAGTTACGTATTAAAATACCATTTAGAGTATTTTCCTGTTTTATTTTTGTTAATAAACGGGTAAATGCTTGCCACAAATCAGAATGAGCAGTTTTATATTGATTCACGGTTTTAGTTTCTTGGCCTAATTTTTTTAAAAAATTAGATTGCTGGAAATAAATAGTTAAATTTTCTTTTTTTTGTATCTCTTTGATTAAATCAGGTAAATGTAAGCTTTCAATAGCATGACGCTCTGCAATTATACAAATTAAGAGCTTTTCAAGTAATTCCACTTCCAATTGCAGTGCTTCTTGAAAGGAGTCCATTCCCATTAGCATTTCCATTTTATTCCTCTACTTTAAGTATTTTAGGCTGTAGATAAATTTTCTTCAGGTAATTTAGCATCAATCGCTAATATGTGTGTGGCTATATTTTCAGCACTTTGAGAACGAATTTTTGGATCATTACTCATTATATTAAGTGAGCCACTGCGTATTTTATCTTGTGCCATTTGTACGCGTTGTAAATCTACAACCGGTTCATTGGACTCAGCATCGGCTAATTGTAATAGTTTAGCCTCATCGCTCACATTTGGTGCAGGTGTAGCAGGGGGAGCTTTAGGCTGTGCTTGAGTTAAAGTATTGGTAGTATCACTACCTTTGTTATCATCGATGACGATGGGTTTGGGCCCTAAAGGCAAGGCATTATTAATATCAATATTCATTTATATTACTCCTCTTTATACGATACGTTTGTTATCACTTTACTGGTTGCTAATATGTCGGCCTATTGTTTGAAAACTTTAATACCAGTTAGATAATTATTCATGTATTATCACTTCATTTGCGTTTAAGGCATATGCATCAATAATACGCTTAGAACTTAAATTTTCAACTTGTATTCTTTGGTTTAAGGACCCATCTTGTAAAGAACGTCCTTGCATTCTAATCACAAAATTAGGGTTTTTAGACAAAATATTAACTAATTGTCCCTTTTTTATTAATTTGGCGTTACTTACTTGATTGGGGTGAATTACACTACCTGCACGTATAGTTTGTTTTACTACCTTGCCTACTAATAGCTTTGGATTGTCAAAATAGCTTCTATCCAAGGTTAATATATTGACTGGTTGTAAACTAATATCTTGCGGAGTTATATATTCATTTGGACTTAACAGCTTTGTCGCAATCAATACGGGTTTATAAGACTCAATAATAACTGGTACATAAATTTGCCATGGTTTTGGAGATGCATTGCAGCGTACATTAACCGTGACGCGTTGGGCAAAGTGATTATGTGTCGGCAAAGAAAATTGTAAATCTTCTTCACAATGGGCTAATTTTAAACGATTATCTAAAGGCTTTATCGATAATTTAATATCGCCTTCGGTATGATTAGCAAATGTATTTTGCACAAATTCTTCGATTTGAAATTGTAATTGTGATATATCCAAGGTTTTTTTAAGTGTATGCTCAGTATTACCAAAGCAAACTGGTATAAAAATTAACTGTAGTATAGAACACAAAATTAATATATTTTTCATACTAAATAAACAGCAATTTTTATGCCAAAGGTTTGCGCCCTATATAAAGTTTAAGGTCAAGCGTGCCGATAAGCAACTTAGTTAAAATAAAATAAAGGTAAGGGTAGTATGGCTGGGGTTCTAGATACTGTAAATCAACGCACGCAAATGGTAGGTCAAAACCGGCTCGAGTTATTATTATTTAGCCTGGATGGTAAACAAAAATTTGGCATTAATGTTTTCAAAGTAAAAGAAGTAATTCGCTGCATGTCTCTAACCGTGATTCCTAAAAGTAGTCCTATGGTAAGAGGGTTAGTACACATACGTGGCTTTACCTTGCCAGTAATCGATTTAAGCTTGGCCTTAGGGGGGAAAGCTGCCGCTAACCCCAAAAACTGCTTTATTATTATTACGGAATATAATCAAAGTGTGCAAGGATTTTTAGTAAGTGCAGTTGAAAAAATTGTCAATATGAAGTGGGAAGCTATTCATTCTCCTCCACCTGGAATTACCAATGAATTTAGCTATCTTACCGCGGTTACAGAGGTAGATAATCAATTAGTAGAAATTATTGATGTAGAAAAGATTTTGCAAGAGATAACACCCTTAGCCATTGAGGTTGGCGATAAATCAGAAGAAAGAAAACAAATTGATAAGCTAAAAACCAAAACCGTACTCATTGTCGATGACTCGACAGTTGCTCGCAATCAAATTAAAAAAACTTTAGAGCAATTAGGGCTTGATGTAGTTACTTATAATGATGGTAAACAAGGTCTTGAATATTTAAAACAATTAGCTGAAACGGGGGGCAAAGTGGAAGATAAACTATTTATGGTAATTTCAGATATCGAAATGCCAGAAATGGATGGTTATACCCTTACTGCTGAAGTACGAGCAGATCCACGGCTTAAAAATTTATTTATTGCTATACACTCTTCCTTGAGCGGTGGCTTTAATAATGCCTTAGTAGAAAAAGTAGGCGCCAATAAATTGTTACCTAAATTTGAGCCTGGCGCTTTAGTTGCTATGGTGATGACTCGGGTTAAAGAATTAAATGATAGTAAGCAGTAGTGTGAAAAAAAGAATGTAAGGAATGCAAAAATTATTTTTTGGACTCAATCAAAAGCACGGTTAGAGCTTGTACGTAAAGGCGTTCGTGGCAATTATAATTGGATATTTTTGCCAGGTGGACCTGGTTTAGGATCTGAATCTCTAAAAGAATTAACTAAAACTTTACATGTTCCAGGTGCTTTTTGGCATCTTGATTTTCCAGGAGATGGTTCAAACATTGTAAATGGAGCGAACTATCAGTTTAGTAATTGGAAAGCAGCCCTAATTGAAGCTATAAATATGTTGAGGAATGTAATATTGGTGGCACATTCCACAGGTGGAATGTATGTGCTTAGCACTCCAGAATTAGCACCAATGCTATCTGGCCTTATTTTGATGGATTCAGCTCCCAATGCTACTTGGCAGCATGATTTCATGAATTATGTAAAAGAACATCCATTACCTACCCTTAAAAAATATCAAAAATTACATGCTATGGCTCCAACCAATGAAACGCTTAAAGCTTTGACCCTTGCTTGTGCGCCCTACCTTTTTATGCCAGAAACACTTAAATTTGGTAGGGAAATGTTGAATTGTTTGCCTTATAATCTTCAGTCATATGACTGGTCCGCTAAAAATTTTGACCCTACTTATGCGGCTACCTGGGTCCCACAAGATATTCCAACATTGATTTTTTCAGGGGAATATGATTACATTACTCCTTTGAAATTGTTTTCTCAATTACCTGAATTTCATTATCCAAAATGTATAATGCGAATCATTAATAATGCAGGGCATTATCCTTGGATTGATAAACCTTTTGAAACTTCAATACTTTTTGATGAGTTTTATCGCTTATTCTTTCAGGATGAATTTGTGTAGTTACATTGTTAATGTTGCTTGTAATGTGGTTTTGCGCTATTAAGTTGATAACTAAAATGGCGGTATTTAACAATGTGCTACCTTTAATTATAAGAAAAATTATTTATATTTCATGAAGAGTGTAATAGCACCTTAGTTTTTTTAGTCAAATAATTGCCATGACAAAATTTTGACTAGAGAGAGTTACGTAATTTGCTTGCTTATAATATAAAAATATTTACTCTTAATAAGAGTAAATTAAAAAATAAAGTTTTGGCATTAGTCTTGCAATCGTTTAGCTTAAGATAAACTTTATTTAGGCATGTTGAGAAATGACTATTCAAAATGTGAATATGGGAGCTAATTTACAAACGCAAGCGCTGTTAATTGGTACACGGCAAATGGGTATGAGTGCTGAAAACTTAGCCAACCAAAATACCCCAGGGTATAAGGCAAAAGCTATAGATTTTGAAGCGGCATTAAAAAATGCTCAAGACGGTAACCTGCAAAATATAAATAGTAGAACGACTAATGTGCAGCATCAAAATCTTAATTGGCAAGAAGAAAATTATCCCTTGGCTTATCGTACTAATGTACAGCCCTCTATAAATGGCAATACGGTTGACCCACATGTCGAAAAAGCCGAAGCTACTAAAGCTTATCTAGACATACAAGCCAACCATCGATTTTATGCCGAAAAAATGCAAAATCTTACTTTAGTAATTAAAGGGAAATTATAATGTCATTTAGAGATATAATTAGCGCCTCTGGCTCAGGGGCTAGTGCTCAAAATATTCGTTTAAATACTATTGCGAGCAATCTTGCTAATGCAGATTCAGTAAGTGGTAGTGCCTCAGAAACTTATAAGGCGCGCAATCCGGTATTTGCTGCAGCTTTACAAGATGCCCGCGACTCATTTGCTATGCCAACACCAGGGCAACCTTTGGGGGTGCGAGTATTAGGGATTGTTGAAGATAAAGCACCCCTACAGCCAGAACATGCTCCTCATCATCCCTTAGCAGATGAAAATGGTTTTATTTATCGTAGTAATGTCAATCCTATCAATGAGATGGCTAATATGATAGATGCTTCCAGAAGTTTTCAAATTAATATCGATATGATTGATATGGTTAAAAATTTACACCAAAAATCTTTAACTATGGGGCAGTAATTTTTTAAGGAGTTTACCCTATGTCTATTTCATCCATAGCAAACAATACCCCTGCTAATAATAATCTTTTAACCACGAAAAATGATAAAAATAATGCCTTGAATAAAGACGGAGTAGTCACCGAAGGCGCAGATTTAGAAAAATTAGGATTAACCTTAGAAAAAAAGCGCATTAATAATACGCACTTAGGGCAAAAAGAATTTATGAAAGTATTTACGGCACAAATTAAACATCAAGATCCGCTCGATCCGAAAGAAGGCACGGAATTTATTTCTCAAATGACGCAATTTAGTACTACCGAAGCTATTAATAGAATGGAATCTTCCCTAGGTAAATTAACCGATTTATTACAAATGGCACAAACTATTCAAGCCAGTGATTTATTGGGTAAAAATGTTGAATTTGAAGGAGATACTGCAAAACATAGCCAAGAAAATTTTGCTAAATGGTATGTAGATGTGCCTGACGGAGTAGGAGAGCTCGCGGTAAGTATTGTAGATAAATATAATCAACCCGTACGAACGCTATCCTATAATGCCCCTGCTTCAGGTCGCCTGACTATTGATTGGGATGGGTATAGCGATCCAGATGGCTTGGGCCAAAGACTTAAAAAACCGGATGGGGACTATACGATTAAAGCGCATAAAATCACTCGTGATCAAAAAGATATATTCAATAAACAAAAAATTCAAACTGAAGCATTGAAAACATATATAGCCAAAAATGTCGAAGGGGTTATGAAAGGAAATAAAGAAGGCGAAATGGTAGTAATATTTGAAGATGGCCAAAGACAATCCATAAAAGATATTACCAAAGTTGGCTCTAAAAATATTCATCAATATCAACAAAACATGGCGGCTGTTACTCAAGCTACCAATGCTACTGATAGTATATAAATAATCATAGATTACTAGATAGTTATAAGATTGTATTGAAAACATGGGAGATAAGTAAATATGGCATATACAACCGCACTGAGTGGATTACAAGCGGCTTCAACCAGCTTAGATGTAGCTGGTAATAATATTGCTAATGCCAGTACGGCTGGTTTTAAATCTTCACGCGCCGAGTTTGGGGACGTGTATGCTTCTAGTGCATTAGGGGTAAGTGCTACTTCTGCAGGTACGGGTGTGCAGGTAACGGCAATCACCCAGCAATTTACTACAGGGCCCATTAATGCAAGCCCTCGTTCACTAGATTTAGCTATTAATGGAGAAGGGTTTTTTGTATTAAGTGCGGCCGGTTCTACAGTGTATTCCCGCAGTGGTGCTTTTCAAATTAATAAAGATGGTAATATGGTAAATGGGGAAGGCCAAATTTTAACAGGTTATTTAACCGATTCTCTAGGTAATGTCACCGGCTCAACTGGCGATTTGACTATTTCTAACTCCAATATCCAACCTAAAGCGACCGCTAATATTTCAGCTGCATTAAATTTAAATGTATCTGACATCCCAAAAACCGCGGCTTTTCAAACTGGTTTTACTTCTAATAATCCTCCTGCTACCAATACTTACAATTATACGACGCAAGTTTATATATATGATAGTTTAGGCAATCAACATACTTTACAATCTTATTATGTAAAAAGTACCACTCCCAATGTGTGGCATGTATATGTTGGTATAGATGGTAATGATGTAACTCCCACTAAACAAGCGGTCCCGACTGGTATACCACCGGAAAATTTTAATTCATCTCCCCCTGCAGCCCCGGCACAACCTTATACTATTGTATTTAATTCAACCGGTGCATTGGTAGCACATAATACCGCGGTACCTCCTATCTATTGGGGAGCAGGCCCAGCTACCCCTACCATCCCCGCTGCAGGCGGGCCCTATGATACGGCTGGTAGTTTAACCGCATTAGGTATTAATGATTTAATTATTAATGGTACCGCTATCCAGCCATTAACCACCGTGGTAGATCAATATTCTAAAACTGATGCAGGAGCAAGTGCTATTAGCATAGCGCAAGCCATTAATAATTCTACCAGTCTCCATGGTGTACTCGCCACCGTGCAACCTACTACTGTCACTTTAACTAGTAGTACTTATGGTGCTTTAGCAGCGGGAGATTTAACGATTAATGGTGTGCAAATTACAGGTACATGCACAGATAACGCCTCTCTTGCGGCATTAATGAGTGGCGCTTTAGCCCAAAATAATATTACCGTTACACAGGTTGGCTCTACTATTACCTTAACTGCAGCCTCTGGTATGAACATTCAAATGCAAACTGCGGGTAGTGCTGCCCATGTAAATTTTACTAATTTCTCTTTAAATGGAGGGAGTGCCGTCAGTCAAGTACAAGACAGCTATGTGCAATTATCAACTCCCAATCCAGAAAATAGTTTAATTAGTATTTCAGGAAATAACCCAGGAATTGCAGGTTTTAGTCAAAAAATTTATGCAGGTATTGAGCAATCTAACTCAGATATTTTGCAAATACAAAACTGGCTACCAGGTCTTGGTGCTAATGGTCCTCAAGTAGTAACCATTGATTTATCGGGAGTTAATCAATTTAATGCCAGTTATTCCATATTTTCATTAAGTCAAGATGGTTACACTACCGGGCAACTTGCGGGGTTATCGGTCGATCAAACCGGTATTATTACCGCGCGCTATACTAATAGCCAAACGCAAACCCTCGGGCAAATAGCCATTACCACATTTAGTAACGATCAGGGATTACAGCCTATTGGTAATACCAGTTGGGCTGAAACCTATTCTTCTGGTATAGCACTAGTGGGTAAACCGGGTACGGGTAATTTAGGAAATTTAAAGTCAGGTGCGCTAGAAGATTCTAATGTAGATTTGACTAATGAATTGGTAAACTTAATTGTGGCACAGCGCAATTTCCAAGCTAATTCACAAAGTATCAAAACTGAAGATACCATGACTAATACTATTTTAAATATCCGTTAAGGCCTGAGTAACATTATATAAACACAGTAATCACGGAATTAAAGGAATAACATGAGTTCATTATTTGTCTCGATGACGGGTGCTAGTGAATTAGTAAAAAAACAAGCTGCCCATACTAATAATTTGGCCAATGTGTCAACTACTGCTTTTAAATTTGATATGCCAGAAACCCATTCAATGCCCGTATATCAAGAGGATACTTTACCGACGAGGGTATATACCGGTACTAAAAGAATGGGGGCTGATTTTAGTTCGGGGACATTTATCTCGACTGGAAATGAATTAGACGTCGCCATAGTAGGAGATGGTTTTTTAGCCGTACAAGGCAGTGATGGCCAAGAAGCTTATACGCGTCGCGGTGATTTAAAAGTGAGCAGTCAAGGTTTTCTTATAAATGGAAGTGAGCATTTAGTTTTAGGTAACGGTGGCCCTATTGCAGTACCCCCCGCAGATATGATTTCAATTGGACAAGACGGAGTGGTAAGCTTTGTACCGCAAGGGGCTAGTAGTGGTACCTACATTGTTTTAGATAAAATTAAATTAGTAAAAGCGCCTCTGGAGGGTTTACAAAAAAATACCGAAGGCCTATTTCAATTAGTAGCAGGAAGTGCGGGTGTTGAAGAAGATCCAGCACTACATCTTGAGACCGGGGTGGTAGAAGGGAGTAACGTTAATCCAATAACTGAACTCTTAGGTTTAATAAACACCGCAAGACAATATGAACTGAATGTCCAAATGATGAAAAAACACGAAGAAAATGATGAAGCCTCGGCACGAATTATGCAGATGAAATAAATAGTGATGAGAAGGAGCTTAACTGATGCACCCAGCCTTATGGATTAGTAAAACTGGTTTAGATGCACAACAAATGAATGTGCAGGTAACTTCTAATAATTTAGCGAACGTCGAAACTGTCGCGTTTAAAAAAGGACGCGCAATTTTTGATGATTTATTATATCAAAAAGTGCGGCAGGCAGGGGCTGAAAATGGCAATAACGCTGAATTACCTTCAGGACTTATGTTAGGAACTGGGGTGAGGGTGGCTGGTACAGAGAAGAATTTTCAACAAGGTAATCCTAATCGCACCGATAACCCCAATCACATCGCTATTAATGGTAGAGGTTTTTTTCAAGTGTTACGCAGCGATGGCACTACAGCGTATACCCGTGATGGGGAATTTTCCATAAGTTCAACTGGGGCATTAACCACCAATGAAGGGCTTTTATTACAACCAAGTATTACTATTCCTCCTAGTAGCACCAATTTAAGTATCGGCCATGATGGTACGGTATCTATTAATTTAGCAGGTTCAGTTGCTCCCACCCAAGTGGGTAGTATTCAATTAGTTGATTTTATAAACTATAGTGGCCTGGAACCTATAGGTGATAATTTATATATAGAGACCGCAGCAAGTGGGGCAGCTCAATCGGTCAAACCTGCTCAAAATGGCGCGGGAGAATTATTACAAGGTTATTTAGAAAGCAGTAATGTAAATGTAGTAGAAGAACTTATTAATCTTATCCAAGGCCAAAGAGCGTATGAAATCAATGCACGTTCAGTGGAAACAGCCGATAAAATGTTACAATTTATAACGCAGATGTTATAATGAAAAAAAGTAAAATGTTTTTTAAGGCTTTTTTTTATAGCAATTTATTGTTGTTATTAGTAGGCTGTGCTTCAGTATATATTAAACCAGACGACCCCCGCTTTGCGCCTATCATACCAGATATTGACCCAACCCCTAAACCGCGGGGCGGCTCTTTATTTGTCGCCAACAATACTCTAGAGTTATATGAAGATAATAGATCCCATAAAGTAGGAGATATTATTTTAGTAGCATTAAATGAAAAAACAGATGCTACCAAAGCCGCACAGACCCACTTTGATAAAGAAGATCAAGTAACTATTCCTAATCCAACTATTTTAGGTACAGGCGCAAGCTTTAATTTACCAACTATAAGTCGTCTTGCCCAAAATAAAGGCCTTAATCTAGCAGCAAACACTAATACCGTCAATAAATTTAAAGGGGAGGCAGATAGTTCCCAAAATAATTCTTTAGCCGGTAAAATTACCGTGACTGTCTCACAAGTGTTACCTAATAAAAATCTGTTAATTAGAGGCGAAAAGTGGATAAATCTAAATCAAGGGTCAGAATATATTCGCCTGACAGGAATTATTAGGCCAGATGATATACAACCTGATAATACTATTTCTTCAACAAGAATAGCAGATGCTCGTATTACTTATAGTGGTACAGGAACTTTAGATGAAACCAATGCCCTAGGTTGGCTTGCTCGCTTCTTTAATAGCCCTATTAACCCATTTTAAGTAGAGAGAAATTAGCATGCAATTAATAAAAATTATTATGATAAGCGCGCTACTAGCGAGTGGGGGATTAACTTTTGCTGAAAGAATTAAAGATATAGTCAGTATTTCTGGGGTGCGTACTAACCAATTGTTAGGTTATGGCTTAGTAGTAGGTTTAGATGGAACGGGTGATAACGCAGCCTATACCCAACAAAGTTTTAAAACTATGTTGTCGCGTTTAGGTATACAGTTGCCAGCGGGGGTTAATGCTGCTTCTAAAAATGTAGCAGCAGTTGCGATTAGTGCAGAATTACCTCCCTTTGCAAGGCCGGGTCAACAAATAGATATTACCGTATCTTCTATTGGAGATTCAAAAAGTTTACGGGGTGGCACCTTATTAATGTCTTATCTAAAAGGGATTGATGGTAATACTTATGCCATAGCCCAAGGTAATTTAGTAGTAGGGGGATTTGGGGCTGAAGGTAAAGATGGTTCGCAAATAAAAGTCAATGTCCCGGTAGTGGGTAGAATACCCAATGGTGCCATGATAGAAGTAGCGGCACCGAATACTTTTGGAGAAGAGCCTTTTGTTACTTTATTATTACATAGACCCGATTTTACCACTGCTAAACGATTGGCAGATACCATTAACCAACACATTGGGCAGAATACTGCTGAATCTTTAGATCATGCCACAGTACAAGTGAGCGCCCCATTGGCCAACAATGAACGTGTCAAATTTTTAGCTGCTATAGAAAACTTGCAACTCTCTTCCGGTGAAGGTCGGGCAAAAATTGTTATTAACTCAAGAACTGGCACTATAGTAATAGGGAAAAATGTACGGGTGGGTGCTGCCGCAGTTTCCCATGGTAGTTTAACGGTTACCATAACTGAAAAAGTAAATGTGAGTCAGCCTGCCCCTCAAATTTCAGTTAATAGTCTTGCAACTACCGTAAATGCTAATGCAGCTGGTGCTGTAGTAGCCCCTGTTATTCCAGCAACGCCAGGTGCTACCGTAAATTTAAATAATCCTACTAATCCCCAAAGCTTAAATGCAGCGATAACTAATGGCCCTGCGACCGTAGTAAGTGCCGATTCTAATGTTTATGTATCGCAAGATAAAAGTAGAATGTTTTTGTTTAACCCGGAAGTGTCACTGGAAGATATTGTACGAGCAATTAACGAAGTAGGGGCAGCCCCTGGAGATTTAATGGCTATATTAGAAGCTTTGAAGCAAGTAGGAGCTTTAGAAGCAGAGCTTGAGATTATATAAGACATGATAAATAAAAATATGCCTATTCCTGGATCAGAACAGCATTTATATGTAGATTCTAATCGTTTAACTGAATTAAAAACTAAAAATGATAAAGCCAGTTTAGAAAAAGTTGCTCAAGAGATTGAAGCTTTATTTATTCAAATGGCAACCGCAGAAGCTCGTAAAGCTGGCAAATCCATGGAAAGTGGTCTTTTTTCAAGTAATGAAACCAGCATCTTTCAAGATATGTTTGATAAGCAAATGTCGCTTGATTTATCAAAAAAAAGTAATCTTGGTCTTGCGAAAATGATTGTTAAACAAATGGGTAAACGGGTCGAAGATAACAGCGAAAAAAGTATGCTAATAGACAATAAGCAACCGGTATCTACTCTCAATTCCACCCCCAATCCCAAGCCTAATACCACACAAATTTTACCTGAGCCAAATAGTGGACATTTATCTAAAGGGCCTTTGTCGCTTGAGCCTCATCATGATCCTTTAGAGGCATTGATAAATAAAATCCAAAATCAAAAAAATTATGCTTTTAATGCCCAAAATTTAAATCACAACCAAGAAAAATTTATCAGCGAGCTATGGCCTGATGCAGTACCTGCAGCCCTTGATTTAGGCGTTGATCCCAATGTATTAATGGCTCAAGCAGTACTAGAGACTGGATGGGGTAAAGAATTACAAGATACTCATACGCTACAGCCGAGCCATAATTTATTTGGTATTAAAGCAGATAAAAATTGGCAAGGGGATAAAATTACTGCTATAACAGCGGAATATGCCAATGGTCAGAAAAAAAAGCAAATAGCACAATTTAGAGCGTATGAAAACAATCAAGCAAGCCTTACTGATCATGGTAATTTTTTAAAAAATAATCCTCGGTATGCTCAAGTTTTAGACAAAGCACAATCACCCCAAGAATTTTTTAAAGGTTTACAAGCAGCAGGCTATGCGACTGATCCTCTGTATGCTGAAAAATTAATGAAAATTTATAAACAACTTGCACCCAATGCATCTCCTGATATAAGGTAACTTTAGATTATGACTGGTTCTTTATTAAATATTGCTACCACTGGATTACGTGCTTTGCAAACGGCATTGGATGTAACGAGTCAAAATGTAGTAAATGCTGCAAACCCAAATTACACTTTACAAAAAGTAGAAATTGCAAGTGTTACCCCTCAATTTTTGGGAGGCTTATACATTGGGAATGGCGTAGAAGTTACTGGAATTTCTCAAGTAACGGATGCGTTAACTGAAACTATATTACGGAATAATATTTCTAATCAAAGCCAGACTCAGGCCTATGCAGAATATGCTGCTCGTATTAATAGTGTTTTATCGGATACCCAAACTGGGCTTAGTAATAGCTTAAATGACTTTACTAGTGCACTGCAAGAATTAAGTGATTCACCTCAGTCTACCAATAAAAGAACCGTTTTTTTAGGAAAAGCAAATTTATTAACTAATAGATTTTCAAGTATTGATAATTCTTTGATAGTAGAATTAGAAAATATTAATCAGCAAACTAATACTCTAGTCCAACAAGTAAATTCTTATACCTCTCAAATTGCCCAATTAAATTTAAATATTTTAGCAGCGCAAAGTAGTAGTGTAGCAGGTGCTCAACCTAATGATTTACTGGATCAGCGTGCTACCGTATTAACGCAACTTGCAGGTATTGTTAATATCAATACTTTCAGCCCAGGGGATGGCACCTTAACGGTCGTCACTAATAGTGGTTTAAGCTTAGTATTAGGGGGCAGTTCTTCGCAATTTATTACGCAAATTAATCCGAATGATGCTTTGGTATTAGATATAGCTATTCCGGTGGTAGGTGGTAACTCAGCACAAGTGGTTACTACTGATTTCACAGGTGGGCAAATGGGTGGGTTAGCCCAAGTGCGTTCAGAATTGATTGATACGGCTCGTAATGGTTTGGGTAGGGTAGCTATTACTTTGGCTCAAAGTTTTAATATCCAGCATCAATTAGGTGTAGATTTAAATGGAAATTTAGGTACAAATTTCTTTAGCGATATGAATGAGACCATTTATTCCCAGGATAGAGTGGTAACTGGGATTACTAATTTAGGTACTTTGAACTTTAATGCCAATATTAATCCTATTACCCAAGCCCCCACAGGGCCTTATTCGATAGTTGCTAATGGGGTGAATTTAACGACTACCACTGGTAATACCTTGAGTACCCTTAGCTATAATGGCGTGTTAACCATCAATGGGGTTTCTATTCGCCCAACCACGGTAGCAGATGATGGTACAGGGCATTCAACTACTGATCTAAGCGCAAGTGCAATTGCTATTTCAAAAGCCATCAATGATAGTTTAAGCACAAGCGGGGTAACCGATATTAGCGCAGATCCTGCTACTACGATGGTTTATCTAGGTGCTTACACTGCAGGTTCAGCATTAACTGGTAATCAATTTCAAATAAATGGCCAAAATGTTGTATTGGGTGCAAACGCTACACCTGAGATGGTAGTTGCCGAAATTAATGCGCTTACCAATCGTTCACCCGGTACAGGGGTTATTGCTTCTCAAGATAATTTTGGAAATATTACTTTAGCAGCTCTTGATGGTCGTAATATTCAATTACAATTTAACGGTACTGCCTCCACTACTACTTTTGCTAATTTTAGTTTAACAGGGGCGACTGCAGTTGATAAAGTGCAACGGGCCCAAGTAAACATAAGCAGCCAAACCAAACCCATTACCATAGGGGGGGACGCACCCAGTAATGTTGGATTAAGCACGGGTACCACCCCTGCAGCAAGCACTAGCTTAACCGATAGTGACTATGTATTAAGCACGGTAGGGGATTTATTTATATTAACCCGTTCCACTGATAATACTATAGTGGCTTCGCAAATAGCTTTCGATGTCAATAACCCTATAGTAGCGGATGGATTTACTTTATTGTATAACTCAGGAACTATGCAAGCAAATGATAGTTTTATTATTAGACCCACTCGTGGAGGGGCAAGCAATATAAATCTTGAAATTAATAATATAAATTTTCTGGCTTTAGCAAGTCCTTTAGTTAAAAATTCCACTAGCCAAAATGCGACTATTAATCTAGGGAGTGTCTTAAATACCAGTGGTTTACCGGCACCTACTAGTAGTTTATATAACAATGCATTTGCGAGTAGCGGAGTGTTATCACCCCCTATTACGGTGACTTTTATAACACCAACTACTTTTCAAATTAAAAATTCTACTACCGGTGCTACGATTGGACCGGTTCAAAATTACGTATCAGGTCAAGACATATTTCCCTTAACGGCTGTAGTAGATGGCTCAACAGGCGCGTCAACCGTATATGACCCAGGGTATCGTTTTAATATTAGCGGTATTCCGGCTGCCGGAGATATCTTTACTATTGATTACAATTCTGGTGCTAGTAGTGCAGATGCAACTAACCTAAACGCCCTTATTAATATACTGCAACAACCTTTATTAAATAATAATACGGCAACTATTTCCCAAGTATATGGTCAAGTGGTGACGAATGTAGGGAATCTTACTGCTAACATGCAAGCAAGCTATTCTCAAGCACAGACACTCACGCGTGCGTCTCAAGCGAATAGAGATTCTATTTCTGGTGTAAACTTAGAAGAGGAATGCTCAAATTTAATTCAATATCAACAAATTTTTCAGGCTTCCTCTAAAATGATAGCTATACAGCGTGAAATTTTTGATACTTTATTAGATGCTATTCGGTAGGAGTTTTTTTATATGTCTGGTTTACGTATTTCAACTGGTTCAGCTTTTCAACAGGGCATTGATGCTATTTCAGATCAACAACAAAACTTAAGTGACATACAAACCCAACTGAGTACGGGTAAAAGAGTAAATACCGCAGCCGACGACCCAATAGCGGCGGCTCAATTATTAACTTTACAACAACAACAAAATTCTATTAATCAATTTCAGCAAAATGCTAATAACGCCCAAAGTGCTTTGCAATATCAAGAAACTATTTTTAACAATATCACTCAAGGCATACAATATATTAATGCTCAATTGATACAAGCCAATATGGGAACGTTAAGTCCTCAAGACAGAATGAGTATAGCGACTAGTTTGCAGCAAAGTTTAAATATGTTAGTCAGTAATGCTAATGAGCAATATAATGAAAGTTATTTATTTAGTGGCTGCAAACCAAGCACATTACCGGTAGTATTCAATACCACTACTAACAGGTATGAATATCAAGGAGATGAAGGTGTCAATGCTGTGCAAATTGCAAACTCTTTTGATGTAAATATAAATACCAATGGTAAATCACTTTTTTTTAATATTCCTAGTGCGGGTGTGGAAAGCACCAGTTTTGCAGGTCAAGCAATAATTACTGGTGGAAGTGTTTATGCAAATAGTGGCAGCTTAACTCCTGTAAGTGTTGGAGATTTAATTATAAATAATGTGCCCATTATCGCATCAGTTGCTGATGGTGTATCTACTACTGACGCTAATAGCAGTGCCTTAAGTATCGCCACTGCTATTAACAATACTGTTGTAGCAAATAGCTCTAACGTCACGCCTCTTAACATTTCAGCAAGCGCTGTTACCACCTTTAGTTTGGGGACCTATACTAATGCTTCAAGCTTAGCTACTGGAAACCTTGTAATTAATGGCCAAGATATGGCAGGGGGGCCTTTTGCCACTGCGGCTGATTTGGTAAATCAAATTAATAGCTTTACCGGTACCCAAGATGCTCCTGGAACGGGAGTGGTAGCAAGCCAAAGTGCAGGAGTAATTAGCTTAAAAGCTGCAGATGGTCGTAATATTCAGTTGGAAACTAATGGTACTGCGGGAAGTGCAATTTTGACAGGTTTTGCCTTAAATGGCGGGGTTGCTCTTAATAAAGTACAAACGGGCGTAGTAAGTATTACGAGTTTTGAGCCTATTACGGTTGCAGGTAATTATCCTGCCAATGCCGGGCCCTCTATAGTTGCCGGCACAAGTTCTGTAATAGCTAACACCGGTACTGGTGTTATGAGTGCCCCGATTATCACCGGAATAGCGCCAGAGCCCTATATACCTGGAATTCCTAATCCTAATCAAACTTTTACTATTCGTTTTGATGCAACCGGTGCTAACTATAGTATATATACTAGAGATAATCCCACTACTGCCTTAAGCGGTTATGATAATATACCTTATACTGCGGGTGCCCTCATTAATATAGCAAGCCAAGGAATGGCCGTAACTATTAGTGGGGCCCCTGCCGGGGGTGATGTTTTTACTATACAAAATACGCCGCAAGTTACTCAAGATTTATTCAATAGCCTGCAAAGCACTATTAATGCTATTAAGTCGACCGATAATGTACAATATCCATTTCAATTAAGTTATTACATTGGCGTTGGCTTGCAAAATATGGAAGCTGCTTTAAATAATGTGTTAAATTTTCAATCACAAGGGGGGTTAAATTTAAAGCTGATTGACTCGCAAACTATTACCAATAATTCATTAAATCTAGGTATTACTACTAGCATGAGTAAATTATCGGATTTAGATGTAGCACAAGCTATAAGTCAATTTATGCAGCAAAAGACGGCTCTAGAGGCCGCTCAAAAAACGTACGCCAAAGTTCAAGGGTTAACGCTTTTTAATTATATTTAATATAGTTACGTTTTTTATAAGAAAATGCTTTTTTTAAACCTATCACTATAAGCGGGTAAGTGCATGCTTTATTCGCCTATAATGTAATATGCTCATTTATTTTCTATTTTCCCTAAACTTTTTAAAGTAATTAACGATAACCTCATCGGGAGCGGTAAATATTTCATATTTAATGCAGTATATCCGCTAAAGTTAATAAATTTATTTTTTGGGAGTAAGGCACAATGCCATTATATATTAACACAAATATACCTTCAATTACAGCACAAACTAATTTACAAAAGTCTTCCGATAGTTTAACAGTTTCGTTGCAACGTTTAGGATCGGGTTTACGTATTAATAGTGCGAAAGATGACGCTGCAGGCCTTGCTATTAGTACCCGTTTTGTATCTCGTATCCAAGGTGCAACTCAAGCACAACGTAATGCAAACGATGCGGTATCCCTCGCGCAATTAGCTGAAGGCGCATTACAAGAAAGTACTAACCTATTACAACGTATACGGGTACTTGCCGTACAATCTGCAAATGCTACTAACGGTGCTACGGATAGACAAGCTATGCAATCTGAAGTAAATCAGTTAACGCAGGAAATTACCCGAATAGGCGTTAGCTCGCAGTTTAATGGTGTGAATATTTTAGATGGTAGCTATAAAAATCAAAATTTCCAAATTGGTACAGAAGCTAATCAAGTAGTAGGCATTACCTTAAGTGATTGTCGTGCAACGGCCATTGGTTCTAGTAATGTAGTTTCTAATAATCAATATGGTATTGAAACTGCAACAGGTTATAATGCTTATGCTAACTTAACCGGTACTGCTTTAGGTTCAGAAGTAGCAGTTTCCAGCGCGACCGCTAATAACGGTTATGCAGCTCAAACTTACACAATTACTAATTATAATGCTTCTGGTACTGCGATAACGAATACCACAGCATCCAGTGCCAATGATACCGCAAGAACGATTGCAACCAATATTACGGCAGCCGCTTTAGCTGCGGTAGGAGCTGGTACCTCATCCAATAATTCCAATGGTATTCAAGCGGTAGGTTTTAACCATGTACAAGTTACTTCCTTTTCGTTTGCTAACTCAGATGCTGCGGTTTCTTTGTATGCAGGTGCGGTAACGCAAGCTTTATTATCAGGTACAGGGGTTAACTATACTTCTGCAACGGCAACCACTATGGCAACTGCAATTAATACTAATACTAACTTAAGTGCATTGGGTGTGTATGCGGTAGTAAATGGCTCAGGTTTAGATGTGTATTCTATGGGTGGAGATGATTTAAAATTTGTTAATAGCTCCGCTTCTGGAGTAAATACGCTTACTATTAAATCTGCTTTAAGAACTGATGCTGCAATCACTTACGGCTCTACTACTACTGCAACCCGTGGTGGCCGAGTAGACGTATATTTACCAGAAGGATTTACCTTGGCGGGTAGTGTTTCAGGTGCTGCATCTGCTGATATATTCAATACTACAGCCGCGGCTGGTCCGTCACAAATTGGCTTTACCACGAATAGTATTGTAGGAAATGCAGTACAAGCACAAACCTTAACCGTTATAGGTACCAATGGAACCGCAACTGTAGGAATTGGCGCTAATGAAACTGCCTCTTCGGTTGCAACTGCAGTAAATTCCTTAACAGCTTCGACTAATGTAACTGCAACTGCTTCGACTGTAATGCAACTTGATAATTTAAGTACCGCAGGAACGATTACATTTAATTTATTTGGTGATAATACTGCTGCCGCTTTAGTGACTGCACCGGTTACAAATAGTAGCGATTTAACTCCCCTCTTAAATGCAATCAATGCTGAAACTGGTAAAACCAATATTACTGCTACATTTGGTACTAGTAATGGTCAGTTATTATTAACTCATGGAACGGGTGCTGATATTAAGCTTACCAATTACACCAATTCATCTGCTGTAGATTACCCCAATGTAATCACGACACCTTTAGCAGGGGGTACGGCTCCAACTTCTGTAGCTACCAGTTTGCGTGTAACAGGAAATCCTGCAACCAACAGTTCAGGGGTTTCAACAACGCTTTACAGTGGTGGCTTACAAGATGGTATGAACTCTAGTGTAGTGGGTGGTCATGTAGTATTCGCTTCAACGGGTGCTTTCACGATCGCATCTAACATTGATGGTAGTCATGCTTCTTCTGGTTCCTTGTTTGGTTCAGTTGCTGCTGCTGCTGCTGCATCTACTACTAGTGAAGTTAATGCAATTGATATCAGTACTTATGCTGGTGCCCAATCTGCTATCACAGTAGTCGACGCGGCAATTGACCAAATTAATGGTAACCGCGCGTCATTAGGTGCTATCCAAAATCGATTTAGCTCTGCCGTAAACAGCTTAGGTAGCGAAATCGTGAACTTAAGTGCTGCAAACTCACGAGTTCAAGATGCCGACTTTGCTGCAGAAACTGCAAATCTAAGTCGTGCTCAAATTCTGCAACAAGCAGGTATGAGTGTTTTAGCGCAAGCTAATTCCTTATCACAAGGAGTATTATCGTTACTACAATAAGTTAACACTTATCATTAAAGAAAGGTCAAGGAAACTTGACCTTTTTTTGTGAGCCAAAACACTTGGCTTAAAAATTGCAAATATTTTAAAAGGATAACTACAGTTATAAATTTAATAGCAGTTAATAAGGAGTAGATATGCCAGGTATTAGTTCTTTAGGTATCGGCTCTGGCTTAGATCTGAATGGGCTTACAAACGATTTATTGAAACAGGTTTCAGATCCACAAATAAAAAATTTAGATACGAGACAAGCCACTGATGATGCAAAAATTTTAGCTTATGCCAAAATAAAGAATTCATTGAGTACTTTTCAAAAAACAATATATCCACTTACTGTAAAAAATACGGTGATAAAAAAAGAGGTGTTAACTCCCGATATTACGGGTCAAGATTTGCAGCCCATATATTTTAAAGCGTATGCCAATAATTCTCAGTTTTGCCAACCAACCAACAATACTTACAATATTCAAGTGCAACAACTAGCCTTGGCTTCTAAATTAAATACCCAAGCTTTTGCCGCTCCTAGTGCCCAATTGGGGCCAGGGACTATTAATTTTACCATTGGCTCTGGGGTTGTAGCCCCTTATGGTACGGGGGTGCAAAGTCAATATAGTATTACTATCGATACTACTAATAATACTTTGACTGGGGTAGCGGGGGCTATTAACCAAGTTAGCCAGCAATCGGGAGTAAGCGCCAATATAATTGCAGTAGATGGTAATTTAGGTGCTGGTCCTACCACAGTATATCAATTGTTTTTAACAGCAACCCAAGTAGGCACCCAGGGTGAAATTTTTAATATTACTACTACCGGGGATCCTAGCCTGAATGCTTTAAATATGAGCAATTTAACTTCAATTGTAGGGGCGCAAGATGCCGTAATAAAAATTGATAATATGACGGCAACCAGACCTACTAATATTATTAAGGATGTCATTACTGGGGTAACCTTAGAATTAAATGTAATAAATCCTAATGTTGATCATCAGTTAATTATTAAAGATGATGCTAAAGGATTAAAGCAAGAATTAAAAAAAGTAATAGAAACTTATAATAATTTGTCTGACGACATTAAAGATGTTACCCGCTTTGATCCCTATAATAGAGCCGCGCCTAAAGAGAATGAATCTTCTGATAATAAAAATAAAACCCAACAAGAAAACATCAATAATCAACTTCGAGATGGTAATGGAAATATCATAAAAGCTGGTAACGGGGCCCTACTAGGGGATAGTACCGTGCAAAATATAAAAGAAAGAATGAGCCGATTGCTCAATATTTGTGTTGCCAATAATACCTTAGGGTATAACCATTTAAGTCAAATAGGTGTGGTATTGCAAAGTGATGGCAAAATAATATTTAAAGAAAATACTTTTGATTTACAAGCAGCAGCTCCAGGTGGTTTAGAAGCAATCAATACTTTATTTATCGGGCCTTTGCTGAATAACGCCACAGGCTTGTATTACGGGGGTGTTTTTACAGGCACATATTGTGAATTAAATGGTATCACTCAGGAAAGAGGTAATTTATCGGTTGCGACAGACTATGTAAAAAGAGATTTAGAAAGTATCAGAAAGCAAAGAATGCAATTAAATGAACGCCTTGATAATATGGAAAAAAATACCCGTTATCAATTTAATCAAATGGATAGCTTGATAAAAAGGATAAAAACGCAAGGGGAAATGGCTGTAAGTCAGCTTGAGGCTACTCCCTTAAGTATTCAAAGTTTGTCACGTAAGCGATAAATTAAGGAAATATATTATGTCTAAACATGCTTTACATAAATATAATCAAGTAAAGGTTAACGCTGAGGTGAATGAAGCTAATGCACATAAATTAGTGCAAATGCTCATGAGCCGGGCATTAGAAAAAATGCAGTTAGCAAAAACCTATATGCAGCAAGGGGTAATAGGATTAAAAGGTGAAAATATAAGTATGGTTATCTCTATTATAGGTGGCTTGCAAGCGAGCCTAGATATAGAGCAAGGAGGGGAGCTTGCCAGTTCATTAAATGATTTATATGATTACATGAAAAGAAAATTGCTGGAAGCGAATGTATTGAATAAGGTTGAATGTATAGATGAAGTCTATAATTTGTTAGCTACCATAAAGAGCGGTTGGGATGGTATTGAAGCAGAAGCTGCTATTATTTTAAGTAAGCAGGCAAAAAGTAATAATGAATGAAATTTTTGTTGACCTTGACGAACTTGTGGAAATTTCGGAAGAAATAATAACTTGCTTAGAGCGTCCCGAATTTACGCCTGAAGATTTAAGTGTTTTAGACATATTAATACAAAAAAGAGAGCCATATTTTGTGCAATGTAAACCGTTAAGTCAATGTAGTAATGTTGTAGATAATGAAAGCCAAAAAAAATTACATATCGTCATAGAGTTAAATGACAAGATTTTAAATCTGTTAATAGAAAAAAGAAAAATATTGAGTGCTACCTTATATAGTACCATAAAAGGATTTAAGGGATGTGATGCCTATTTATAGGGTGCAAGAATTATTGCAAGTTACTAAAGAATTGCATAAAAAATTTTCTTGGCAAGAGGCCAAAAAATTGCATGAAAAAATAAAAGAATTGCAGGGCAAAAGAATAGATGATGCAATGTATTGGGCTGCTATATGGATGAAGATAGCAGGTTTTTATGAAACCATTAAACAATTTGAAGAAGCAAAGGCAATATATGTAAAAATTTTACAAAAAGAAGAAAATAATATTGCAGCACTCAATAATGTGGCCGCTTTAAGCGCTCAGCTTGGACAAAATGAAAATGCCAAACACTATCTAGAATTATTATTAAGCCTGCAACCCGATTCCCATTATGCGTTGAATAATTATGGTAATATATGCTTGGCAGAAGGCAAGCCTGGCATGGCACTTACTTTTTTTGAAAAAGCTTTGCTACATCATAGCGATTTTTCAATAGCGCTGCTTAATAAATCTTCTGCCTTAAGGGCTTTGCATCGTACTGAAGAAGCGATTTTGCAATATACTATAACCATTGAAAATGTTAAGAAAGGCGTAACCACCTTAGGTATAGTAGAAAATGATGGTTTTATTTTAGCTAAAGCCATAATTGGTAAAGCATTGTGTCTAATTTGTGAAGCGCGTTTTAGTGAGTTTGCCATATGTCGTGTAGAGTGTTTGCCTTTAATAGCAGACATGTTGGCAGGCATTTTACCGCCTATCGTTGACCCTTTCGAAAGTATGCTATTGCAGTTACCAAACATGCTACATTTTGCAGTATCCAAATTTTATGGTAATTACTATCAACAACAAGTAATAGCGCACCCTAGTAATGTAAGTAATCTGGTGCCGCTTTTACATAATAATAAAACTAAAATTGCTTATTTTTCAGCAGATTTCTCTGCACATCCTGTAGGATTTTTGCTGCAAGATTTATTTGCTTTGCATGATAAAACGCATTTTGAAATATATATATTTTCACTTAAAAGTCACAGTGATGCCATTAATGCCAAAATTAAAGCAAATGTTGATTATTATTTTGAATGTGAGCATTTAAATGATAAAGAGCTTGCAGATTTTATTAAAGGATTTTCGATAGATTTATTAATTGATTTAGGGGGGCATACGAGCTTGGCAAGGCCTCGGGTTTTATGTTATAAGCCCGCTAAAAAACAAGCCCATTGGCTAGGGTATTCAGCAACTACGGGCTTAGATGTTATTGATTATTATATTACCCATAAAGCGCATGTACCCCCTTCTATGCAACACCTATTTACTGAAAAAATTATGTATTTACCACGTTCTTATATTGCTTATAAAGCATTTGCTATCCCAAAAGTTACCAGAAAAGAATGTAATTTGCCTGAAGATAAATTTATATTTTGCTGTTTTAATTTATCTTATCGAATTGATGAAGCTGTATTTGCTTGTTGGTTAGAAATATTAAAACAAGTGCCAAATAGTATATTATGGCTGCAAACTTATAGTTCCAGCCGAGATGAACGTCTACAAACCCTTGCCGTACAAGCCAAAATAGATGCTAGCAGATTACATTTTGCTCCCAAAGAAGCGTTAAGCTTACGTTATAAGCATCAAGTTGCTGATTTATGGTTAGATACTTTTACCTTAACCGCTGGTACCGCTTCCATGCTTTGTATTCAAGCAGGATTGCCTATGGTCACTTTGGCAGGTGATACGCCACAGTCACGGATGTCTGCAGCCTATTGGGATAGCATTAATGTAAGCGAATTAGTGGTATATAATAAAGAAGATTACATAAAAAAATCAGTTGATTTAGCCCTTAGCGAAGCTCAACTCCAAAGGGTAAGAAATAAATTATTAACTAATAGAGAAACCAGTGTAATGTCTAGTCCAAAAGATTTTATGAAGGACTTGGAAGGTGTTTATAAGGATATTATTGCATCTTAATTTTAATTATCTATAAGGATAGATGGTATGTCAGCAGATCCGGAATTTTTTTCTCCTTATCCATTAATAGTGGGTATAACTTTTACGAATGAAGAAGTACTAAAGCAGGCTAGTGAATTATTTACTAAAATGTATACTTTGTATGGCTGTAATAGAAAAGATTCTCATAGTTTTTTTGCAGATAATCTTTGGACTTGTGCTAAAACTTTAGGATTTTTAAAAGAACCAAAATTTGTTGAAGTAGCTAATAAAATTTCACAAGATAATGAAGTTATGCGTGGAATAATCTGGCGTACCCATACCTTATGCTGGGCTGCTAAAAATGCATTACACTTAGAAGGCGATTTTGTCGAGCTTGGAACTTATAGGGGGGATACCGCTAGTTTTATATATGATTATGTAGAGTTAGCACAAACTAATAAGAAATTTTATCTATATGATATATTTGAACCTCATAATACATCGCATGCTATGCCACATCATTCTGCGGAACTATATAATACAGTGTGTAGTCGTTTCCAAAATTGTCCCAATGTTAAAGTAGTTAAGGGGGAAGTGCCATTAACTTTACATGAACAATCTCCTGAAAAAATTTCTTTTATGCATATAGATTTAAATAACGCGGATGCTGAAATGGGTGCTTTGGAATTATTATTTGATAGGGTAGTGCCCGGAGGCATGATTGTATTTGATGATTATGGTTGGACAGCCTATCAAGAACAATATAAAAGAGAGTATGCTTTTATGTTAGAACGAGGATATCGAATTTTAGAAATGCCTACGGGTCAAGGGTTAGTCGTTAAAAGGTAGCAAGTTAACTATATGTCGCAATGTTTTACAATAATAAAGTTAAGGGAGCCATAGAGCAATGGTAAAAAAAGCAGTAATTTTAGCAGGGGGCCTTGGCACTCGCTTAAGTGAAGAAACAGAGCTGAAGCCAAAACCTATGGTTGAAATAGGGGATAAGCCTATTCTGTGGCATATTATGAAAATTTTGAGTACCCATGGTATTCAAGAATTCATAATTTGTTTAGGGTACAAAGGCTATATCATTAAAGAATATTTTGCTAATTATTATATGCATACTTCTAATGTTACTTTTAATATGCGTACTAATACTAATGAGATGTACTTTCACGATGCTGAGCCTTGGAGAGTGACTTTAGTTGAAACCGGAGATGACACCGCAACAGGGGGTCGCTTGAAAAAAGTTAAATCCTATATTGGTAACGAAGATTTTTGCTTTACTTATGGCGACGGGGTAGGGAATATCGATATTACTCGTTTAATAGAATTTCATAAACAAGAAGAAGTATTAGCAACCGTAACCGCCGTACGTCCTCCTTCTCGTTTTGGAGCATTAGTACGCGAAAATAATAAAGTAATTCGATTTGATGAAAAACCAATTGAAGGCACTTCTTGGATTAATGGGGGATTTTTTATACTTTCCCCTAAAGTATTTGATTATATTGAAGGGGACAAGACTTCTTGGGAACAAGAACCCATGAATCAGTTGGTTACAGAGCGGCAGCTAGCTGCTTTTGAACATAGTGGCTTTTGGCAACCTATGGATACCTTAAGAGAGAAAAAACAATTACAAGAATTATGGGCTGCTAATAAAGCGCCCTGGAAAATTTGGTGAATACAGAATTTTGGCGTAACAAAAAAGTATTATTAACAGGACACACTGGCTTTAAAGGTAGTTGGTTAGCCTTATGGATGCAACATTTAGGAGCCCACTGTTTAGGATATGCATTAAATCCTGCCACTACTCCTAGTTTATTCAATGTCTTACAACTTGAACACTATATAAAATCGATTGAAGGCAATATAAATGATATAAATCATATCACAACAGTAATGCAAGAGTTTCAACCCGATATTGTATTGCATTTGGCAGCACAAGCACTAGTTGCAGATTCTTATACAGATCCTATAAATACTTACCAAACTAACGTTATGGGTAGCTTGCATGTATTAGAAGCTATTAGAAAAACTCCCAGTGTTAAAGCAAGTATTATTGTCACTAGCGATAAATGCTATCAGAATCAAGAATGGCATTGGGGATATCGTGAGAATGAGTCGTTAGGGGGTAAAGATCCTTATAGTAGTAGCAAAGCCTGTACTGAGTTACTTACTGCCAGTTATCGACATTCTTTTTTGTCTCACACCAGTGTAGCAACTGTGCGAGCGGGGAATGTAATAGGGGGTGGAGATTGGTCTGCTAATCGCTTAATACCGGATTTAGTTCGTGCTTGTGTAAAAAAATCAGTAGTGGCTATACGACACCCAGAAGCTATTCGACCTTGGCAATTTATTTTAGAACCTCTTGCGGGATATATGCTTTTAGCCGAAAAATCATTTAATAATCTTAAACACGCAAGTGCTTGGAATTTTGGCCCTTCAGAAAATTCTATTAAACCGGTTGAATATATAGCGAATAAAGTGAGTGCTTTATGGGGTAATAATACGGTATGGGAAAAAGTAGCTTCAAGTTTTGCTGAAGCCGGGTTGCTTAAAGTAGATAGCAGTAAAGCACAAGTAGAGCTACAATGGCAACCGAAATTGGATTTAGACCAAGCCTTGGAATGGACTATCAACTGGTATAAAGCTTATGAAGCAAATAACAATATGCGCAGATATAGCATCAATCAAATCGATACCTTCATGAATATCAATATTAAAGATACATCAAAATAACATAAACCCTACAATAAGATTTATTAACTATGCAGGTTATAGATAATCATATTAGTTGCACTTAGGAATATTAAAAGAATAACTTCCCGAACTTATGTATTATCAACGATGTGCCCATAAACCCCCTTATGAAGGGGGTCGAATTTAATTAAAGCGTTTAGCTTTAATTTTATGAGGGGGGCTGTGAAATCTTGCGAGGACGTATTTTTATCAAAGAAATTTGAAACCTTAATAAATTAGATTATATATTGTAGCCGTTTATGCCTCTGAGGTTAAATTAGCGATAGAATTAGATGAGGGCCAGCCTTATACGCCTCAAGGGTTAGAAAAAGCTTATAGCCGAGATAGGTATTTGAAAGCAATAGGAATAAAGGCTATTCGTTTTTCAAAAATAAATGTTTTGAAAAATATTAGTACTGTTTTAGAATGTATACTTTTAAATATTGAACATCTTAAGATTTCACAGCCCCCCTCATAAAATTAAAGCTAAACGCTTTAATTAAATTCGACCCCCTTCATAAGGGGGTTTATGGCATATCGTTGATAATACATAAGTTCGAGAAGTTATTTTGTGCACGTCCCTTGCCACTTAAATGCAAGTATTATGAATGCGAATCTATAATATTTTAGCTGGCATCAATTCCCTCAAAATATCTTATTTATCTATATGATTTCTAATGGCTACAGAGGCTGCATCCAAAGTAGGAGACTTACCGCAAGATTGTTAAAAAGCATGATGACTTGCGCCAGTTAGGATGCAACATAATACCCATAATCCTTTCATTATGTGAAGAAATGCATCACCAAAAATTATCACGTTATCAGCCAAGTAATCAAACCACTCACTGCCAGATACCCATTCTTTTTTTAAGGTTAGAGATTCTGGATTGTATTTATAAATAATAATACCTCGACGAAATTCTTTAGCCATCACTAGAATATTAGCCTGAGGGCTTGAGTCGATAGCCTGATTTCTTTTGAGCGAATGATCAACATGTTGGGATAAACTATCAAATTTTAAATATTTCAAGGGTTTAGGATCAGATTCATGATATAACACTGCATATTTACTGTATTCATCTATACGCAAGTAATGACCATTCATATCTATGTATTTTAAAATTAAAGGGAAAGTTCGACTTTCTTTTGATCCTGTATAATCTTCAGGTATGGGCAATAGCCCTACTCTATCCCATTGCTCCTTTGTAGGTTTATCTTCATATCCTGGTAATAGCCCTAAAAATTTACCATAGTTAAGATTGTATAAAGAAGAATATTTTCCACTTTTTAAATCCCATACATATGCAAATCTTTGATTACATCCACTAATTGCCATTTTGCCGTTGGGACTAATTGTTGCATAGATTTTTCCTCTATGCCCCGGATCATTGGCTGCTAATTTTTTAGTTGGCTTACCGGATTTTACATCCCATAGTACTATTCCTTTTAGCAATGGATAATTTCGCATAGCTTCTATACCCGCTTCCTCGGCACTTGTTCCTGCTTCTAATGGAATGTTATCTAAACCAGGGCTTCCAGATCCAGAGCTTAATAATTTTTCTTCATTCTCATCAAGCGATAAATTTAATAATTGTATACCTCCTGACTCTCCATTCATATCCAATACTAATTTTCTTTGTTCCCCATATCCCTTATATAAATCATGATGAGAGTCAGAGTAAAAATAGTGTTGTAAATCTGTCGTCATAACGTGGCCATATACTTCATAATCAATTTTGAAATTTTTTATCTCTTGCCCATTTAAGTTTTCTATATGAACTACGTTATCCCAATCTTGCCACATGTAATGTTGGGAATCTTTCAAAAAATAAGCACTGTAAATATTGGCATAATTATCGAGAGTTTTTTGGGTATGTTTCTTTAAATCCCATAGAATAGCGGTGTTAAAGTCATCGGTTGATAATGCATATTTGCCATCTCTTGACACACTAAGTAACATAATTTTATTGTATTTAAGTACTTTAGAAAACATGTAAAAGCTTATTGTAAAAATGATTATCCATATTAAAAGCTTAGTTTTTTTAATGCGCATTTTATCCCTTAAGAAAATTGGTTATAGATTCTGTTAATCTTATAAAAATACTTTCTTTAACTTTGTTGGAATTTTTGGTGTCTGAAGTTTTTTTATTTTTAGGAAGGATGATGTAATGTCCAAATTTCTTTATACCTTCATGTGCTATAACAAATTCTTTGTAAATTTCTTCCATTAGCTCGTCAGTAGGATTTTTCATGTAGGAATGTCCCCCTAAATAATTCCCTTGATCGACTCCTTTAATTTTACCTGCAGCCTCTAATTTATCAATATAATCATTTTCAGGTAACCCCTCGTATCCTAAGGCCCAAATGGTGTCTAGAAAAGCTTTATCCATTTCTTCCCACACTGCTCTTGCTGCTTTGTAAAATTCAGGCATATCTTTTATAAGTTGGTGTTCTTTGTTTTTTAAAGCTTGAGCATCTTTAGCATAATATTCTTTTTGTAAGTGCTCGGTAAAATGCTCTTGCCAGGCGCTATAATATTCAGGCTCTGCCATTTGAAGGTTTAGCAAGGTACTGTAAGACATGTTTTGTATGTCTTTTGTATGGTTGCCGTAGTTGTTGTGTATAGCGTTTGTTGCATGGGTATCGGCAGCTTTAACATGTTTTATAAAGTTTTGTTTTTCGTTGCAGCGAACGGCATATAATTCAGGAGTGTCGTTGAATGCAGACGAGAAAGCACTCTCATAATGCTGATTTAAGTCCCACATGGGGTGTTCTTGATGAAAGCGTATGGCATTGGTTTTGGCTTTCATGGTTTTTTCTGCAATAGCTGTCAAATTATTACGCCCTTGACTCAGATGTTTTCTCAAGCCTTCGAAATTATCGGCGTTAGCATAATATTTCTTACGCATATTGATATCAAAAGTATAAAATAGGGGGTCGCCTCTGTTCTCACAGTCATTTATCTTTCTTTCGCAGGTTTCTAATTCTTTATAGAGGGTATTAATGTGAGAAGAGCTAGCGTAAGGACCTGCTTTGCTAATCTTTTCTAAAAGTTCAGATTTTTTTTGTTTTAGAATAGTTGTGGTATTATCATTTTCTTGCTGCATTTTTTTTTGAATGGCATAGAGCTGTCTTTTATACTCTTGCCTGTCTTGGTATGGTCTATGATGCAAAGCATCACTTTCGTTATAAAATTTTGGCGAGTCTAAATTTTTTATGTTTCTTTCAATATCATTGTAACTATCATTGATAGCTTGATAGAAAGCTTGTTCTTTTTCTGCATCCTCAAATTGACAAGCAGGGTGGTGTTGTAACCTTTCTTTTAAGTTGGCATTAAAATATTTATCGCGTAAGGTGCCTCGCTTATTATATATTTCAAGCCAGGTGCCATTTGCTACATCATGCGGGCATAAGGTAACAAGCTTCGAGGTAGTGTAAGCAAGTTGTAATACCGTATCGCGCTTGCTATGCAAGACGTTTATCTTGTTGCAGGCTTCAATAGCATAGGGGAAATGCGAGTTACAGCGAGCATCATGGTGCGAGTGTACATCTTCAGCAAATACGGTATTAGGGATAGCCGCCTGCCATAATATTACTTGCTGAATGGGTGGGGATTTTTTAGTCTTCGTTACTGCATAATCCGCCACTAATTCCTGACCTATCTTGCTCAAGGCGTGCATTAACAGGGCAGTTCCAAGACTATGGGCTACAATATTCACTTCTATATTATGAAAATGTAAGGTTTTAATAATGTTAGATAAACCACAATCAGGTAAGCGGCCATATTGCTTTGCTATATCTTCAGCTTGACCAAAATTTATGTCGTCGGTATCACCGGGCCAATGGATATGTAATATTCGAGTGTATTGTTCATAATTACCCTTGAAACCTGCGGCACGATTAAAATTGTATTCCATCATGGTATGCCATTGGCAGGAATGGGTACCATTAATAAAATGCATATCATTTAATATCTCGAGGCAGTGTTCAGGATGATAAGATTTAAAAGAATAGGGGTAATAAGGTGCTAAGCCAGATAGTTGGTCCATTAACTCAGGTAGTTGGTGGTAATGGCAAGCAATCGTTCTTGGATAGTTTTCTCCTTTAAAGGCAATATAAGGAGGGGCGGTTTCATGAGGGCTACCTGGAGCCCTCATAGTAGTAAATCCTGTAGGATAATGGCCCTGTGTTCCTGCTTTCACACTGTACCCATGTATAAATATCAAAGCATTATTACCATTACGTTTAAAATATTGAATTTGCTCATATGTTAATAAATTGCTAGGGCACTTTGTGGCAAAAGGACTTAAATCAATACAAATGGGGGGTGGTAAAATTTTAATGGTTACCGATTCACCACAGGTTTTTAAGTCAATTTCTTGATAATGGGTAGGGTACCCGGTCTTGCAATCTAGCATTTCTAGGGTATCAATAATGAGGCTTTCGGTTTCTCGTTCTTGTTTGCTAAAAAATAAAGTACCAAGGCCAAGTTTTAATTTAACACCGGTTGGGCGTTTAGAATTTTTAAAAACCATTTTAAAGGCTTTGATATTAGGAACTTTCCCATCGGTGTATAAAAATTTAAATTTTACTTTTTCAGTTCCAATTAAAACCTCTGGTAGGCTATCTGGATGGTCATACTCATAGGGTTTACCATCAATAGGAGTATAACGCTCGGGATGTACTATTTGGGCAGGCGCTGTATTACCATTATTAGCTATCCCTAAATCCCCATCGCGTAGCACAGGGTGGCCTTCAATGATTAAATTTTCTCCTCCCGTAATAAAATGGCACTGGCCGCCAATGGTACCTGATTTTATCCCTGCAACCGCTCCTTCACTTCCATAGGTGGTGCTAAGTACACTCGCCATGGTAAGTACGGGAGAATAATTAATAGTGTATTGCGCAGCGCAATTAATGGCGTCTTTTACATAGGCTACATTATCAAAACTTTTTATGCTGCCATCGGGCATAATACAAATATCTATAGTGCGTAATTCTGCCCCACAGTCCTTCGTAATCCTTCGGCGACCATCAGAAAATGCCCCTTTTACTACAGGGTTTTTAGGCGTAGCCCAGGGTGTAGTGTGCTCATCTTGAGCTTTATCAACTGCTTGTGCCATGGTGTATAACTCTAATTAGTTCAACTACTTTAATTAGGGCTAGAGTATACACAGAAATAAATAATAATTGCAAAATTGTTTACAAGTAAAATATAAGAAAAAATAGTGCAATATCACACAAGTTATTAAAAATTATTATTTTGAAGCTTTTAGGTTCGCCCTTTCAACCTTGAAGTGCAATTATCAAATTTAAAAAAAATCTCATTGGACAAAAGAATCATAGCATCGGCTTGTATTATGTCAATAGCAAACTTAAAATTTATTCTAGATCAATCGTGGACGG
>Ga0302315_10000547_pt1 | contig 42023 bp, 29 predicted proteins | sample III_Palsa_N3_1_FD_200532 | JGI IMG/M metagenome (GOLD analysis project Ga0302315, IMG submission 200532) | Peat permafrost microbial communities from Stordalen Mire near Abisko, Sweden - III_Palsa_N3_1 | ecosystem: Environmental > Terrestrial > Soil > Palsa > Peat permafrost | place: Sweden...
TGCAAGGAGGCGGGTTGCAACGACAGACATGGATGCGGTCGAAAGGAATTTGCGGCGGCTGACAGTGGTCATCGGAATAAACAGGCAACCAGACGCGGCGCCGTCCGGCTTGCATCTCTAATTATAGGCTGGCTGCCCCCCAGGAACTCCAGCACCGATTGTTTGCAGGCACCTAAGACAACTCAACTTGTCCTATGCATAAATCTATGACAGTCTCTCGGATTAGGACGCGGTGATGCCGTGGCATCCGTTCTCAATAGCTGCCCTGCCTAGCCCGATCTGGCCGAGCGCGATAAGGAGGCTACGTACGCCTCCAACTCAGAAAGCACAGAACGCTTACCCTCTCCACCCGCATATCCAAATTCGTCGATCAGCCAACGTTCCCCGCTATGCAGCACTTCTGTATCGAAATGGCATTTGAATTCCTGCGCGAGCGTATATTGGTGGCTGTGGAATGCGCACGCTTCCGCAACATGGGCAATCTTTTATCCAGCCAAGAGTAAACGAGCCGCGACAATTGTATCTTCACCCGAGATCACATTCTTTGGAAATCCCCCCACAGCCATCAATGCAGAGCGCCGGTACGCGGCGAGTGAGTTCGAAAGGAAGACTGCCTTGATTCCAAGTTGCTCCCGGCTCGCCAGCGCCCGCATTTCGGAGGCAGCAGGATAGTGGCCTCGCTCCTTCCGCATACTCATTCTACTTGCGCGGGGGCAAGTTCTCCTGCAGGTAGCGGGCGCCTTCAACGAGATCCAACCACGACCAGCGCCGCAAGAGTGTCCAGGGGGCGGCTTCACCTATCTGTTCGGAAATGCTTCTAAGAAATGTCTTCTTCCCAGCCCTGCGGGACGGTCTGCGGCGTGCAGTTCCGGTGCCAATCGCTCTGCTGCCAGAGGGTGAGCGGACGAGTCTGGCTCGGAAATGGTTCATCCATTCGCTGCACGAAGACAGCAAGATTACACTTTGATTAAAAGAAGCACGTAGAGCGCTCTTTGGCTTGTCGAACAGCATTTACCGAATGTACCATCAGGTAACAGTTTTAGCCGACTCAGCTCGTCATACAACTTGAGATGCTGCACGAATGGAACATCGAAGGGCCTTGGAGCGCTGCGTTAAGGTAGTTCAGCATGGTACAAGAGATTCCTCCAGATTCCACATCGGTGCCGGTGTCAAAGCTTGTCACGCCGTCCGGCCTCGCTCTTTCGGATCACGAGAAATTCCAGAGTTTTTCACCCCTCGAAAGTCGAACCAATCCGCCGGGACTGCAACTCATAACTAATTGGAGGCTGATGTGAGAAGGGCGCAAGCTCAGGCTGAGGCTGTGTATGAGAGTTTCCCAGCAACGTTCGCAGACGAGACGCACCCATCTGAAGGCCTGCGGCTGGTGGACCACGCCTCGTTCGCAGAAGCACCCGCGGATTCGTGGCGATATCGGTTTGTAAAGCGCGCAATGGATGTTCTTGGCGCACTGGTCATGACGATCTTGATGGCGATTCCAGGGATCTTCATTGCGGCAGCAATTCTTCTAACGACACGAGGACCGCTCTTTTATCATGAACAGCGGATTGGCCGCGATGGGCGCCTATTCCGAATCTGGAAATTCCGCTCCATGTACTCGAATGCGGTTCAGCGGGCGCGCATTGGAGATACAGAACCAACTGCAAGGGTTTTGGAGTGGAGAATGCGCAAGCATCGTCGCGATCCACGGATCACCCCGGTAGGCGGCTTTCTCCGCCGCTGGAGCCTGGATGAGCTTCCTCAGCTCTTCAATGTGCTCTGTGGGGAGATGTCGCTCATAGGCCCACGCCCCATCGTTAAAACGGAGGCAAAGTTCTACGGCGACTTGCTGCCGTTCTATCTGGCCGTTACTCCGGGGCTGTCCGGGTTGTGGCAAGTCTCTGGACGGAGCCGCGTTGGTTACGAGAAGCGGGCAAGACTGGACGCGTTGTATGTGCGATCGCGGAGCCTAAGGACCGACCTCAATATCCTTTTGCGGACCATTCCTGCGGTGCTGAGCCGCGTAGGAGCGCGTTGATAGTGAAACGCAAAGATTGGTTGCCACACGGATGTGCCGATCTCCGCTATTCAGAAAAAACTGCCTGATGGATGTTAAAGCTTCCTTCGCAACATCCATTTTCCCGGCCTCAGTGAAAGATTCCAGTAATAGAGGATTCAAAGCCGAGTTTTGAAAGGGCACGGCTTCAGCCGAGCCGCCATCGGGCCAAAAACTCGCGGGCTTTAGCCCCTAAAAGATCCGGAGTCCTTTTGTTAGGAGGATGATTGGAGGAGATAGATTCCCCAAGGCTGCGAAGGTGATCCAGCCGTATCCACTCCGATTAGAAATATGACATATTTCCCGTTGATCTGGCCCGCGACTGCGACCGCTGGAAAAGAGTACGCGGAACCAAGACCATTGTTCGGGAAGCCAGCGGAGACATATACCGTGGCTGCCGGGTAAAGGCCATTATTGTTGGCGTCCTGATTCCCCAGGTCGATGGCCAGATCGCAATTCCCGAATGAGTTCGCGGATGGATCATTATTGGCGAATTCTCCGCCGTATAGAATCGTGGACGTTTGAGGCGCAGGCAGAGTAGGACAAGAGGTCTGCAAATCTGAGTACCCAAAAGAGCCGATCAGTCTGAAACCTGGACTTCCAACGGTCGCGCTTGAACCGCTGGCCGCTCCGTAAAGAATGCCTTGGAATTGAGCAGAGGCAACGGTTGAAGTGGTAATCGCAGCGGTGGGCTCGGCCAGTCCGATCGAGCCGTATCCGGCTCCGAGCACATTTTCATACGGCGTAGCCGAGGAACTACTGGATCCCAGGCCTGATGCCAGATCCTCCAAAAGGAAACCGGCGGGGCCGATGCCAACGGTGGCGAAAGGTGTAACGCTACTTCCGCTAGGAGCGGTGGTCAAGGTAACCGAACTCGGGACACTGATCGTCTGACCGAAAAAGCCGGGAGAACAGGCTCCGGCCACATTACCCGATGCCGGAAAGAGCGGTGTCCCAGGCGCACCGCCACTCGCCGCAGGCAAGGTATGCTGGCTTATGCTGCTGAATTGTACAGTTGACCCGCTCGTTGCAATGCTCGCGGTTCCATAGGCAGTTTCGAGCGTTGGATTCCAGCTCCCTGCGACGATAGTCGACTTGCTGCTCAGGGGTTCAGGAATCGTGACAAACAGGAAGTTTTCCGCAGTGGGCAGACTGGGGCAGGATAATGTCGGCACGAGAGGCGCAAAAGATGTATTTGTCCCAGAGCTACCTGTAACTTCCAGTTCCGTGAGCGCTGCTTGCCCAGGAATCTCCACATCCCAGTTTCCAGTAAGAGGCGGGTTTGAGAGATCCTCCTCGGGGTAATACGTGATGTCGAGGTCGAATATTCCATTGGAAAGCTGAGAAATGCTCCCCGAATCCTGGATTGTCAGAGTGGTCGTTTGCGGAACGTAATAACTCGTCACAAAGAAATTTGCTGAGTGATCGATTACATCGGACTGCAGGTTGCCTACTCCAGCCGCAAGATAGGTTTGCGTGGGATTGGCCGCAGGGTTGGAATTGGCGTTGGTGCTGATGCCGCTATTACATCCAGCTACTGTGAGGCCAAGGAGCGTAGCCAAGGCTACGCCTGACGCCGCCAAAGGCATCCGTGAGAGTACCTCGACACTCCTCTTCCGCATACCGACCGCGATCGCATTCATTGCCGTGCCTCACCTCGATCTGACTCTAAAACGCCATTTTCAGGCCGAACTGCAGAATCCGGGGATCATGTGCATCCACTGGATGGAGAAACGAATTCCCGGTCAGGCAACTCTGATTATTCGCGTCGCCCGAAAACCCCGCGGAGTATTGCGCATCGATCGGGCCGTAGCAGCTAATCACATTGTTCCCTGTATTGCCGGGATTCGAAGGATCGTAAATGCGGAATTGCGTGTGATTAAAGACGTTGAAGGCCTCTGCGCGAAACTCGATATCCTGGTCGCTCAACAATGAGAATTTCTTGAGCAGCGACATATTGAAATTGGTCCGTGCGGGGTTGTTCACTGAATTCCGGCCCGCATTTCCAAAGGTAAGCCCGCGAGGAGCAGCAAAAGCGGAGGGATTCAGGAGCAGTGGTCCGATATTCGACCCGGAAGGAGGAACGTTGGGTTTCACTCCACGCGGGTTGCCGACCTTATCAGGGTAGGAGCCTAACCCGATGGCGTCTCCTACGCCCGCATTATCCGCGGTTCCCCCGTTACCATTCGCGCTTCCTGCATTCACAATGCTGAATGGGGTTCCCGTCTGATGCGCAATGATTCCGGAAATCTGCCAATGATCGAGCAGTATCTTCAACAATCGCCCTTGCGACCAGTCGGGGCTGGGCGCCGAGGTGCCGTCGGATCTAGCAGGCGATGAATCGTCATTTGCAAAATCTCCGAATCGCTGCAGCAAGCGAATGAGCGGCAAATCATAGATATAATCAACGCTCAGCAGGTTCCTTTCATCGAAATCCGAACTCGCGTAGTTTGCCTTGGTGTCGAGAGAGTTTGCAAAGTTCGCGCTTGCCCGGTCCGATGCTTCGTCGAGCGAGTGACTGTACGTGTATGCGGTCCCGAGTGTCAGTGAGTGTGAGGAATGACGCAGCGTGGCTTGCAACGCGTTGTAGTTAGAGTTTGCGATGTTGGCCACCGACAGAATATTACTGAATCCGTTATAGGGTCGAACAACATCGGCGCTTATTCCCAGCGGGACACTTCCGCTGTTTCCGCTATTTGATTGGATGCTGTACCCTGGAGAACCCTCGCAGGCAATCGTCATATTGATGTAGCCGGGCTGGCCAGGGCTAATCCCCGGCGAGGAGGTCGCGCCAGTCACCGGGGTCGTGCCAGCCACGGGAAAGGTTCCCGAGGAACCCGCCGCGCATATGTCGAAATCGATGGGCTGATGGGCGGGGAATGGGTTTAGAGAGTCTGGTACCGGCTGTAACTGGTTAAGATCCTGTTCGGCCGTAAGGTGTGTTCCCTTGGTGCCCACATAAGCGAGCGATCCAACAAAATCCGAAGTGAAGCTTCTTTGGATACTGAGGCTCCACTGTTGTGCATAGGAATAAACTGCCTTCGACGGAATCGAAGTAACATTCAGAGGGAAGGTAACACCGCCGGGGTAAGACGAACCATTGCCGCATTGCGGCTCGCCCTGCTGGCACGAAAACCCGATCTGGTTGTAGGCGCCTGGATCAACTCCGATTGCCGGATTGGCTGGATAATTGCTCCGCGGAGGACCTGGAAAAGACTCTGTCTCGCTGAGGATCAGGGGCGCGCCGCCAATGAGCGAACCCGTATTCGCTTCATAGCTCGTGCCGTGTTCCCAGAACAGGCCGTACCCAGCGCGAATTGAAGTTTTGCCATTGCCAAACGGATCCCAGGCGAACCCGGCACGCGGGGCCGGGTTGAAAACATGGCTTTGCATGCAACTCTGGGGCACATTGCTTTCGCCACAATGAACCAGGCCGTTGGTAATTGTTGGATCGAGATTGGCCAGACTGTAGGGTCCGGTGCGGCTTAAGGGCACCGGGTCGAGATTTCCTGAGGCATCGGCGAGATTCCGCACCAGAAATCCATAGTTCTGATCCACGTGAACCGATGTTCCGAGCGATTGACTGTAGGCTTGCGACTCCCAATTGTACGCTGTGGAATTGGCGTTATACCAAGTGCCGAAGAGACTGGCCCTGAAGCCCACAGTCAAGGTAAGGCGGCTGGTAACTCGCCAATCGTCCTGGGCGTAAAGTTCGGCGAGTTTATTGCGATCGTAGTACCGGCCCTGGCTGCTGTCCTGCTGGAAGGTCTTGATTGCCGTTGTGCCTCCGCCGTACTGAGGAGCCGTTACATCGCTCCCGGATATGGGAAACAACGGCACAATTCCAGGGCCAGCCAGGAAATCGGCGAAAGCGTTATTCGACGTGTTTCGTGACTGCTGATTGCTGAAAGTGAGAAGGCCTTGAACGTCTCCCGAATTCGCCCCGCTCACGGCGCTGGATTCGTTCTGCTGGACAAAAATCGCCTGTGCGCCAAATTGAAGCGTATGCTTTCCAATCGCTTTGCTGATGTCGTCGCGCACCATATAGGTTGGATTTGCCATCTCCCAAGGGGCATATCCCGTATCGGCAGCAAAACCATGGCCCCCGTAGGCGCCGTTGTTTCCCTGGAAGATCAATCCAGGCATGCGCGAACCAAATCCGTTGTTGAAGATATAGCCCATCGGACACTCCGTGAGCTCCTGAGGACCAGAACCCGGCCCGGGTGTCGGAGCGGGTCCGGTTGCGGTTTGGCATGCCTCATCGAGAATCGATGGTCTTGCCAGAGATGTAACTCCAACTCCCGGCTGCGGCGTTAAGGTGATATGAGCAACCGAATACGCGACCGTCGCGCGGTTCAGAATGCCGTGCGGCAACTGTTCAGTGAGACTCACGGAAAGGTCCAGACCCGGTCCGATCAAGTTATTCTCTACGGTCGGGAAGCTGTTCTTCACAATTCCCCACTGCGGCGTCAGGGTGGTTGTATTCCACGCATCATGGATGTAGCGGAAAGAAACCTGTTGCTGAGGAGTAAAACTATGATCGATTCTGAAAAGTTCCTCGCGCCAATAGGTTGGTGGTGAAACCGCGGCAACATAGCAGTGTTTGAAAAGGGTCGTGTTGGTGCTGTTACAGCCGACGGTTGAGTTTGGCGCCGGAATGATATTCGTCTGGAGAAGCGCGTTGGCAATGTAACTTACATTGGCTCGCGCATAATTAAATCCGGGGTAATTCGGAGACACATTTGTATTGGGAGAAACAATCGGGCAGTCTGGATAGACGGAACCGGGGTAATAGAGGCCTCCATTGATTGCGCTCGGTGGGCAGACGTCACTGAAATCGCCCGACCGCTCAGCAACGGTTGGAACCGCCTGGTTATAGTCAACCGGTGTCTTCTCGAGACGCAATTCCTCTGAAAAGAAGAAGAATGTCTTGTCTTTCTTGGTGTTGTACTTACCCGGAATGAACAGTGGCCCGCCGACCGTACCGCCGTAATCCTGCCTGCGGTAAAGCGGCGCTTTCCCAGGCTCGTCAAAGTAATTCCTGGCGTTGAAAATCTCGTTGCGGATGAAGCCGTAGAAATTTCCGTGGAATTGGCCAGTGCCCGACTTGGTAGTTACGATGACGCTGCCAGAAGCCGTCTTTCCGTACATGGCGCCGTAATTCGAAGTGAGCACCTGGATGTCCTGGATGGCATCGATGCTGGGATAGACGATGAGCGGTTCGCCCTGGCCTCGGCTGGCATTGATACTTGTATTCAGAACGTCGCTTCCATCGACCTCAAAGGTGTTGTATTCCACCCGGCCGCCATTCACGCTGAATTTTGCGCTTCCCGCCAGGCCAACTTTGGCCTCGTCCTGACCACTTTGGTTACTCACGCCTGGTACGGTTGTGATCAATTGAGAAAAGTTGCGCCCATTTAATGCCAGGGTCGCGACCTCCTTGCTTGTAACTGTGCCGGAGATCGATGGGTTTTCCAATTCAATGTTGTTGACCCCTCCGCTGACGACCTCGACTCTACTGGTGACTCCCTTCACCGCTGTCAGTTGAAGATCAAAGGTTAGAGACTGCCCCGCGGCCAGGGTTTGCGTGTCGCTCGTCTTGGTCTCGAACCCTTCTACTTCGACGACCACCAGATAGTCGCCGGGCGGCAGATCGGAAGCGGAATACGCGCCCGCCGCATCGGTTTTCGCATCGCGCTGGAAGCTTCCACCCGTACTGACCACATGCACCGCGGCATCGGCGATGGCCTTTCCCTGAGGATCGGTAATATGGCCGGCAATTGAAGCGTTCTGGCCGAATGCGCACACCCCTCCAAGACAAAAGAATCCAATCGTCAGAAGGAGCAATTTCATGAATTGTCGAGACATTCTTAGAGCTCCTGTTATGTTATGCCCGGCATGATCCGGTGAAGGAATGGCTGACCGATTCAGTTAGCAGCCGCTCTTCATTGGGGCAGGTAGTACCGAAACGACGTGAACCACATGTTGTCGATGGCTTTGGGAGAGCCTGGGATCGAGGGAGTGCCCAGGACAGGGTTTGCGGGCAGGCCGACGCCCTGCCATGTTTCGCGTATAACGTAGGAATACTGAATTCCCTGCTGCAGCGTTCCTTTGGGCCCCTTGTAGAACCGGAACCAGTATCCGGCCGTTCCCTCCTGAACGTCCCGCGTATCTGCTGTACAGCCAACAGCACTGCCTGAAACATCGCCGCCGCCATTTGCCGACGCAGCGGGAACCACTTCCGTCTGGCAACCGAACTCTATGTTCGTCGGCGCTCCATAACCCCCAAGAATCGGCTGCCCCAGTGGCGGCATGTATATATTCGTCGGGGACTGCGTGACCACGAAACCGGTGTTGTAGAAGGCGCGCTTCTCATACTCACCGCCGTAATACCCGTAAAGATCGAGGCGCGGTGTGGCGTGCCACTCAAGACTGCCCAGGGCAGATCCGCCAGGAAGCAATTCGAGCGTGCCGTCGGGGTGAGCCGTCGCGTCGGGAAGCGTCGCGGCGCTATAGCGGCCGAGTCCATCTCCCGCGAGTCCGTGAAATCCAACGTCGAGCCTTTTGCCGAACGTTGAAACCCTGGCGTTGAGTCCGATGCCGCCTCCGGCAGATTTGGAGGTAAATGCGCCCAGAGTGCTGGGTGACGTCGGGCCCCAATTCGTGGTTGACAACATGGGAGCCGCGTTGGGAAAGGCGCGGGCGCGGAAGAATCGCCCTACCGAGAAGACTTCAAAGTGGCCGAACTTTGGTTCATAAGCGATCTTTGCGATCAGGTCTGGGGCAAGGTTGAAGCTATAGTTTGCGGTGGAATTGTAAAGTCCGGCGCTGTTGCCGGCTTGCTGGTAAACCAGCGCAGGCAGGTTATGCCCTCCCAGATTCAACGTCTGCGCTTCTTCCACTGACATTCCCGCCCACAACTGATTGCTGATCTGCTTCACGAAACGAAAGCCGTATTGACGCTCCCAGGAAAAACCAACCGTGTACGCCGCGTCAATTGTCAGCGGAATCGCTTCCTTGTTGTTGAGTAATCCAGATCGGAATTCGGTGGCGAGGGACCACATTTGTCCGCCGGTGAAGAACCAGTTGCTCTTCAAGGCTGCTTGTGCCCACAACTGACGCTGGCGAAACGTGTAGCTGTTGCTCTGGTTGTCGTTCGATGTTATGCCGGCGGAAAGAAAGTCGCCCTCGTAATACGCACGCAAAGTGCTGTTGGCCAAGTGCCCCTCGGCGAGCAATGAAACTCGCGACTGCCGCCCGCTGGCATTGAATTCGGAGAGTTGACCTGCGGTCTGGCCGGAGAATGGGATTCCCGAGAACTGAGTATTCACATCGCCGCCGATACCGTGCTGCCGGTCAACGGTTTCGGCAGCCGCAAATCCGCCAGGTTTCAGATGGATTCCCATGAAAGGAATGGCATCCGGCGACTCGGCGCGCTTTTGATCGGTTTGAATAGTGTCTGCAACTGAAGTGGCAACCCCTTTCAGGTCGGCGACGGCGCTTTGCAGGTTCGCAACCGCTTCGCCGTGCTGACTAATCGCGGTTTGTTCGTTCTGCAGATCCTGGCTCTGCTGCTGTTTGAGCGCGTCGATTTCCGCTTGAGCGTCCTGGGCTTTCTTCTCCGCCGATTGCAGCTCCGATTCGCGGCGCTGCGCCTCCGCCTTTATATCAGACATCTCTTTTGCCAACTGATCGTATTTGTCACTCAGCTGCTCGAGATCGAGCTCCAATTGCTGCTGCGTCTTATGCTTCGGCTTGGCGGCGTTTGGCGCTGACTGTTGGGCGTAAATCTGTTGCGGAGCGGCGACTGCGCCGACTGCGAGAAAAAACATGCCCAGTAGAACCGTCTTGTTGATCATTCATCTTTCTCCTTGGTCCTGGTCTCGATGCATTTTGAGCCGAAGCATTCGTAACTGAGGCCCTTTCATCATGTCTGCTTCCGTGTCCTGGCACATCACGGCTTGCTCCCGAGTTTGTTCCTTTCCAATGCAACGGAAGTGGGTGTGACAACCGGCGTTGCTACTCCGACGAATTCTGTTGCATTGCTGGGCCCATTGCCGCTAACCACCCAAACGTTGCCGGAAGCATCCGATGCAACTCCAGCAAGCCCCGTTCCGCTTACGCTTGCAGCGACCAGCCCTTGGGCAGATCCGTTGAAATTCAGGCTTGTGCCCGATGAAGCCAGCTCTGCAAGTGCAATTGGCTGTGGCGTGCCGCTATTCGTGTTTTCCTGAACAACGATCCAGATATGTCCCGCCCCATCGATTGTTAGCGGTGGGTAAATGGGAGCGATCGAGGAATTGATTTGTTCCCCAATTCCGCCTTGATTCGAAGAGGATGCCCCTGCGAGTAGCTCATAGATAACATCGGTAGTTCCGCCCGCTGTGTTGTTCGGGATGAAGATATCGCCCGCGCTATTGATTGCCATCGAAACGCCAAAGTTGCCCAGGCCCAGAATGTACTGAGGTGGGGTGAGCGGTTGGCCCGATTGGTCGACGCCGTCCCCTTGATCGGTGTCGAGCAGTTGACCGGTCGTGCTGCTCAGCTCTACTGCCGTGTAGTTGCCCTGGTTCAGGAGCCACACGTTCTCCGATCCGTCAATGGCAATCGCTCCATTGGGATCGTTGATGCCGTTCACAAAACCTAAACCGGGAGGCGACAGCGGTGTTCCGGTAGCGACTGAAGCTCCATTGACCACGCCGCCAGGGTAGCCTGCGTATTCAGCTAAGTCGCCAGGGCTTCCCGTGTCCGCAACCCAAACGGTTCCGGTTCCATCGATGGCGATTCCTGCTCCTGCATCGGCAGTGTTGCCTGCTCCACTGAATCCGTTCGTCGTGGTTAGAGGCGCACCGCTAAGGGCCAGTTCACTCAAGGTGCTGTTGCCGTTAAGAACCCATGTGTCGCCATATGGGTCGATTGCGACCTTGCGCGGAGAAATGAGTCCTCCGCCTTCGAATCCGCCGGCAGTGGCCTTCGTGGTGCCGGTAGCAAACGGAGATATAGCTGCACCTGTGTTGGTCAGTTCCGTTACGCTTGAAATATTCTTGTTCGATATCCAGAGGTTCCCGGAGGCGTCGAGCGCGATGCCCGAAGGAAGTGCGCGAATTGCTGCGCCTTCGCCTTCCAATCCTCCGCCCGTGTAGGTAATTGCAATGCTCCAGTCGAATGGAGCAGCCGTCAATATCGGAAGGAATGGTGCATTGAAAGAAGGATTCGCCGCAAGAGAATATAGGGGCATGCCGCTTGCGGAGTTGGTTAAGCGGTTCGTGCTGGGCACTTGGGCGACTTCGAGAACGGCCTGCAGAATACTCGTCGGTGCGTTAGCGGTTGTCGAAACGGCGCCGCCAGGTGGGTTAACGTTCGATGCTTGGAAGAATGCGTCGCATGCGCTGCCGTCGCCCGGTGCTCCGCCCGCCGTGACAGCGCAGGTATCAATTGCGTCGGCCAGGGTGTTCACTTCCGCCTGTGGAGCTGTCCCATTGCCCGCCGGCGTGATGAGAAGCGCTTGTCCGGTCGTAATATCGACAAGATTATTCACGGTTGCAAAGGCGTTGGCCAGGCCGTTGTTGTTGTTCGAAGCGTTGGAAAGATTCGGACCGCTGTTGTAGTTGGCGCTGCTGGAGCCGATATGCGCATAGTCAGCCGCCATGAACGGGGCGAGCGCAAATGCTGAAGCCACAGTTGTAACTTCGTTGACGACGAGTATTACAGAGCCGTTCAGAATGCTGCACGGCCCGACCGCCGTCATCAGCCCGAGCTGCGGATTCGTTGATCCTTGCGGTCCGCCTGGCCGGCCGCCCAACGCTACAAGGTACAGAAGGCTGTCCAGGCTTGGGCAGGTATACCCTGCGGGAATCGTGAAGCTGCCGTCGCTTGCTGTGGTGACGCTATTGCCTCCGTTAGAGATGACGAGCGGTGACGAAGCAGAACCATAGCCTGTATTGCCCGCAACCACCAACTCTACCGAAGCTCCCGACACCGGGAGATTCCCAACCTGAACCTTGCCGCTCAATGCCGGGCCAGTGACGTTACTCGTTATCGTCACCACCTGGGCTGCGCCGGCGGCCGGGTCCGCTGTCGATGCCGCCGTAAGCGTGACAGTTCCACCCGTTGGCGTCTGCGTAGGCGGCTGGTAGGCAACGGCTTGGCCGCTGGCCGCGTGTACTGTTGCCGAATACGGCCAGAAGGATGTGGCGACGTCGGCGGTTGTTGCGGTTGCAACCATCTCCGGCGATTGCAAAAACTGCCCGCAGGCCGCGACCGTTGCGTCGGAGCAAGACACCGTCCAGTCCACCCCTTGATTTGTAGAGTCGTTGACCGCGGTCGCGATCAAATTAACCAGCGTGGGCGACGATGCGTTTGGATTCCCAACCGGGAGATTGCTGGGCGCAAACGGAACGAATTGCACAAACGTCGTCGGTGTGACAGCAACCTGAGCCGAAGCCATTTGCAAAGGTGGAATGGTCTCGGAAGCAGTTGATGTCGCTCGAATCGTCACCGTGGGATTCGTGCTCGGCCATCGAATGTTCGCTGGAGCGGTGTATGTAATGCTTGCGCCGCTTGCTGTGTGATCAGGAGCGTTTGGATTCCCGGAGTTAAATGTGCCGCAATTCGCGCTCAGGCAACCTGTAGCCGTCCAATCGACTCCTCCCGGCGCGATGTCGTTTGTCACTGTTGCACTGAAGGTAGCAGGCACTCCTGCTGTGACGGGCTGAGTGGTGAGTGCAACGGATATCGGCTGATAGACAGTTAGCGTGGTCGAGCCGGATCCGGTGGGGTCGCTTGCCGGCGCGGCAATCGAGGTCGCCGTTACAACAACCGGAGTAGAGGCACTGCCTGCGGGAATCGACACAAACGGTATGTAGTTTGTGGTGTAGGTCGCACTCGTATTTGTCGTGGATGAAGGCACTGTGCTGCTGGTAAGGCCACATGCGGGGCTGCACTGCCAGTTCACTCCGGAATCGCTGAAATCATAGGAAACAATGGCGGAAAGCGACGTCGTTCCGCCCACCTGCACAGCTGCCGGCGTGGCCCCCACACTTACGCTGATCGGTGGCGGTGGTGCGACTGTAAAGCTGGCTGCTCCACTCTTGGTGGGATCGGCTTTCGACGTCGCGGTTTCTGAAACCTTCAGCGATGTTGTTCCAGCAGGAAGCGACGCAGGCGTCGTATAAATTGCCGTGCACGTATAGCTGTTTGTGCCTGCGGCTGCACCAACGCTGCATGTACCGGGTGTGATGGTGCCGCAGTCTGAAGCGGTACACGATGGAACAGCCCAAGTGACGCCCTCTTCCATCAGGTCCCAGGAAACGGTTGCAGTCAACGTCGCGTGACCGCCCTCCGGCACCGGGTTCGGCGAGATTGTCGCGGCAACCGAAATCGGATTGATTTGAATCACCGCGCTCACCGACTTCGTACTGTCGTAGACGGAGGTGGCAGCTACGGTAACAGTGCCCCCGGAAGGGATGGCCGCTGGCGCAGTGTAGACAGTGGCAGCCAGGTTCGATCCGCTGGCAGTCACCGTTGGGTTGAATGAACCGCACGCTGCGCTGCCGCAAGTTACGGTCCAGTTCACCCCGGCGTATGTGGGATCGTTTGTTACAGTCGCCGCCATTTGGGCTGTTCCGCCTACCGCCAAGCCTGCGGGAGGCAAAAACCCTTGAGAAAACTCGACAACAACCGGCTGTGGCAGGATAGTAAGCGTGACGCTGACGGATTGTGACGGATCGCTCGTCGCATTCGCCGTCAGAGTCACTGTGTTTCCGATCGGGACATATTCCGGCGCGAGATACACCATGCTGATGTTGCTACCGACATGCACCGGAGTTATCGTCCCACAAACATTCGTAGTGAACCCCGGAACCGCGCTTCCGCCACAGACAAGAGACCAGTCCACGCCCAATCCCGTGGGGTCATTGCTGACCGATAAGGTGACGTCAACCGATAAGCTGACAACGACCGAAGTCACCTGCGCCGAGCTTGTTCCATTCGGAGACGTCACGGAAATTGCACCCAGGCTCGGCCTTGCCACGGAGCATCCGGTTGCCACGATCGCGATGAAGATCGAGAGGGAGAGCAATAGAACGGATTGCCGGCCAATGCAATTCGGCCTGTTGTGCCGAAGACAAATCCAGGATTCACGCGCAGTGCTGAAAACAGCTACGCGATGTGGTCTTTGGCTGGACCTATTCGCCAGCAGGGAGCTGCAGCCAATAAGAGACAGCTTCCGTTTGTCGGTCGGCATGATCATTATTTGTTGGTGATTTCCCTCAACCGCTTTGTAGCGTGGCCATCGCATCGTGCTAGAGTCCCACGCTTTCTACGTTCTTCGCAGAATGCGCTGCAGGCGACTCAATCGCAGGCGTCGCGGCCTGTCCTGCAGCCACAATCGTCAAGGTCACGCTCGAAGTGACCGATGGCAAGCTGACCGCGTGCGCCGTGATGGTCACGGTGTTCCCCTTTGGGATCACCGAAGGCGCCGAATATTCGGCGATAATGCCTGTGGAGGGATAGGTTGGAACCGGACCCGACGCCGTCACTCCCGGAGAAAAGGCCCCACAAACCGTGCTGATCACTCCGTTGGTTCCGCCGCCCGGCGGCAGCGAACCACAGTTGGCAGTCCAGCTTACTCCAAGCTGCTCGTTGTCATTGGTAACGGTCGCGACTAAGTACACGACTCCGTTGACGGCCAGCGAACTAAGAGGAGGAACCGATGTGCCGGAGCTATCAACGAATTCTATGGGCCCCACGACAGGTGCTCCGGAGCTGGCGCAACCAGCGAGTAGCGCGAGCAGCAACGCGGACCCTACATAAATGTAGATGCACCGCGCCCTAGGTCTTGATTGTCTTGCAGTGCGCGGCCCAGTATTCAATGAAGCTCCCCTTGCAGCGATGCGCCGAAGCCCGCTTAGCCTGAGTATTGGTCTCCCCGTCACAGCAGGCTGAAAAGAATCCAGTGAGCGGGAATCGAGAAAGTGTGATCCCAAAAAACGCACACCGCCAGGTCCAACCGGTCAACAGGAAGGGCCCGACGGTGGTTCGTATCTTGGATCCCAATAAGCGAGATGTCGTTATCCCGGACTTACTTGCGGCCGCCAAAGCGATTCCGCAGGTGATTGATTCCGACTGCAGCCATTCCAACCAGAGCCAGGATTGCAGTCGGGTTTTCCGGCGAGTCGACGCAACCGCCGTCCTGCGCTTTTACGCGCATAGTCGCTGCTAGCATGAGCAACGCGACAGGAAGGATGTATCCAAGTTTCTTCACGGTGGTTCTCCTTGAAAGTTCGATGGCTTTTGGGCCATGTGTCAATGTTGCAGTTTCTCTTTCGCCGCCTGCCTGTTTCGAACTAGCCGAAAGCCGGGCCCGCGTCATGAATCGTTGAGTACGGGCAGGCTGCTGAGTTCCGGTTCCGCAGCCTGACCGTTCCGGCTTAGGGCTTCACTCCGTAAGTACTGTTCGCTGCGTTCAGCGCGTTCACGGGTTGACTCGGCGCCGCGAGTCCGACGAACTCCGTCAAGTTGGTTGCACTGGAGCCATTGCCAACGTAATCCGGGCCATACGGTCCCGTCTTGTGCAATGCATTGTAGTTGACCGTATTGACAACCCAGACATTGCCCGATTGATCGATGACCATCCCATACGGACTATCGAGGTTTGTCAGCGCCGAACCACCGGTGTAACCGGTGTTGGCAGGTGAAACCTGCGTCTCGCTGCTGTTGTATACAGTCACGTTCGGAGGAACAGGACTTTGGCCGGTGTTGGTCCAGAAGAATCGTCCAATCCCATCGGCCTGAATCTCCTCCATTCCGTCACCGGTAACAGGAATAAACTCACTCCCAGCACTGAACGGGGAGACCGCATTCACAGGCTGGATATCGTCCGAAGTCTCGGGAATCCACAAGGACAGGCTGCCGTTGCTGCCGTTTCCGGTTAGCGGACCGAAGGCTCCAAAGCCGAGGGGACCGCCACCAAACTCTCCCGAATACGCCGTGGTCACGCTGCCTGCGCCGGTAACGTAGCCGCCGTTGTTATTTCCGCCGTCGGTCCACCATACGTTGCCCGCCTCATCCGGCCCAATGAATGTGGTGAGGTCGGTAAAGCCTGAAGAAACCGGGAAGCCTGTCACCGACCCACCGGCAGGATCGGTAACAGCCGCGATGAAACTGCCGCCTTCAATGAAGACATTGCCGTCGTTGCTCACGGCCACGCTCTTGGCGCCAGTGGTCGGGCAGGCTGAGGTGAAGGGAGAGCCGGTCAGCGGCGAACCGCTGGGACTGAGCCCGATCAAGCAGTTGGTGGCGTCGGCGACCCATGCATTTCCAGACGAGTCGGTATCGATTCTGCCCGGCGAGTTAAGACTTAGACCGGAGTAGCCTCCCGCTTGTATGAGCGTGGTGCCGCTGATCTGCGTGGTGGGCGAAATTGGCGCGCCCAGATTGTTCAATTCACTCACCGTCTTCCGCCTGGAGTCGGGAACCCAAAGATTGCCACTCGTGTCGATAGCCAGGTTATTTCCGCCTGCGGCGGTGCCGAGCGACGAGCCTCCCAGACCACCGCTAACAAAGTTCACCGTCAGAGTGAAGTCGTTTGGAGCCGCGGCGAGAGTTGGACCGAAGGGCGCTTGCGGAGCGGGTAATCCCCAAACCGCGGCGACATTGTTCTCTGTGAAACCGGAGGACGATGGAAGTCCGGGATTGTGCGCAATGTAGAGCGCCGCATCGGCTGTGTTGCCGGCCACGGGCCCTTGCACGCCGTTCTGACCAACAGCCAGCGAATTCGAACCGCCAGTGTACGAGAACAGAGTGGTGCACGCCGAATCGCTGGCGCCCGCAGCGGCATTCACGCAGCTTGCCAGCACGTTCGCCAGTGTGTTGATCGTGTCGTATGGAGGGATGCTGGAAAAGACATCGGGTGTGGTGTTTGCCGGCGCCGTGGTATAGGCGGGTGTCACCGTTCGCGCGGAGCCTCCGGTTATGGATAGATTCACCAGGTTGTTTACGGTCGCAAATGCATTGGTCAAACCAACGGTGTTCGTGGATTTCGTGCCCACGTGCAGGTAATCGCTGGAGAATCCGGCCAGCGCAAACTCCGTGGCCACTGTCGTGACTTCGTTAATGTCGAAGTTGAAGGTGAACTGCGCTCCACACGGACCGCCCACCGAAGTGAGAACCAGAGCAGAGTTCGTCGTTGAGTTGCCGATTTCCTTGCCGCCGGAGGCCACAAGGTAGATTTCATCGGAACCGCTGACGCAGGACGGAAGTCCTGAGACGGACCAGTTTCCACTTGAATCTGTTGTAGCCGTACCGATAGCCGTGGGAAGCGCTGCTGCATATCCCGCGGCAGGGTTGGCGCCACCGCTCGCTGTGTTCGGAATCTCGTAAATGCTTACCGTTGCTCCTGTAACAGCAGCCTGGCCGCCGTGCACGATGCCGTGCATGTCAGCAACCACCGCTGGTTCTGGTGTAGTCGGTCCGAGGTTGAAGGACGAGCCGCACCCGGACAGGAGCAGCACGCTTGAAGAGGCCAACACCGCTGCCGGAAGAAGAACCTGGCGCTGGACACCCCTCATCATTGTTAGAACTTGGGACGATCTGGTTTTGCTCACGGTGTAGCTCCTTTGTTCAGTCGCGGCAATCCTGCGCGAACCGTATGTGGCTTGTTGAATCAAAACTCATTTTGGCAGTCACGAAAGAAAAAGTCCGGCTCCCGGAATTACCCGACACGTTATCGCTTTCGAGAATCAAGGATGCAAACCCCGCAACGCGCATCGACGGCATCTCCTGTTTGTGGTTGTGAACCGGAAGCCATCATTCTCGCGACAACGATGGAGCGAATGGCTCAGAGAAATCCTGCGTGAATACTAAGCTGAGTTACACCGGAGCGTAGATGAAAAAGGCGTCAATTTTAGTTAGCGCGGAACACAACCAAATAACTCGCTACTATCACGCCGATCTGTAGTGCAATCGTCTGACAATCGAAGAGTTGCGCAATACAAATGTCTGACAGATTGCGCAAGAAATGTGCTGCAACTCAAGTGTTGCAACGACCGCTCGCGTGAGATGTGATTTTTGCGTTAATTCAGAAGAATTCCACCAAAAATTCAAACTGCCAACGCTTCGCTCGCAGTATAAGGAATGGCTGAGGATGTTGTGCCGTCATGGCCCAAATTTCACCTCACATTTTGAAACCGTCGCGGTGATTCCCTCAGTTGTGCTTGAGAACCGCAAAATCTAACGACCACACAAGGAGCAGAACTATGAAAATGAAATATCTCTTCGTCGTTGCCGCTGCGGTTTTGTCTTTCGCGTCGGCCAGCGTAAACCTCCACGCTGCGAGTGTAAACCTCGCCATCATGGGTTCCTCGGCGAGCTACCAGGAAGCCGGCCAGGCTTCGTATCTAGAACAGGGCTGCATCTTTATCAACAGCACCAAGGGCTTCAACATCGTTGACGCCCGCACGGATACTACGAACTCGGCGAACTCCGTAAGCACAACGGACACGGCCGCTGCGTGGGTCACTTGGGTACCCGCCACGCCCGGTGTCTGCTCGGGCTGGAGCGGCGCCGCCAACTCCATCAACTTCTTTATGAACACCGATTCTGTGCTCGGCAACCGGTGCTTCTTCGCGTCTCCTTCGTGCGTTGTCAACACAAACGGGAGTTTTTCCGCCACCTGCGGCACGGCGCTTCCCGGGACCACCTGCACCAACATACCGTCCGCGGTTGAAGCTGCAATCAACAACAATAACGGTTCGGGGCTGGGCACGAGCATCAACGTGGCCGCAACCGATATCCGGCCCGAAGACGCGCTGTTCGCGACCCTTCGCGCCATCACTCCCTGCAACCAGAACGTCGGCGGCAGCACTAATTACGTAGGCCTCGGTCTGCAGACGACGGACGCGAATGTGGCCACGACGATCGCTGGCGCCACCTGGACAATTAACAATGGCTACGCACTGCTCGGGGGGTCGTTCCACGTCAACAACTTCGCCATCCAGGGCACCGACCCGGCTACCCATGCATCGATCGCGAACGGGACCGGCAACAGCTGGGTAGTGCAGTCGCTCGGCGCAACGCCGATACTGGTCATCGTGAGTCCGAGGAACGTAAACGGGCTCGGCAGTCTCGCGGTCAACAATGTCAACCGCGGCACGCTGGCCGGGTATCTGGACGGAACCTACGGAACGTCGATTGACATGGTGCCCCAGGCTTTTACCACGCCAACCGTTCCCATCAACGTGATGATTCGCGAAGCGGTATCGGGAACCTACAATACCATGGAGTACAACATCCCCAACAGTATCGAGAGCCAGACGTCGCAGGACATCGGGCTCGCGGCGGTGAACACGGGTAACCCTGCCACAGGGACAGCCAATGAACCCTACTCCGGCCCCTATCCACTCTCCTACTGTGTCGGAGCCACCGTCGGATACACTCCCGACTCAGGTTATGGTTCAGCCACGAGTGGAAAAACATGGGGGACGGGAACTCCTTACAACCCACTTCAGGAACAGGACACGCGCACCTCGGTTGGCAACAGCACGCGCAGCCGCGTGATCGGAACCGGAAACATGGTCGCGGCGGTCGAGAACGTTACGGACTCCCTTGGGTACGCCTTCTGGAGCCAGTCGAACTTCTCGTCTGCAACGCCCGGAACCGTCAAGTATCTCTCCGTGGATGGAGTCGATCCTATTCAGGAGGTCTACACGAATGGCGAAATTCCGACCATTAAAGACGACTTGATCGGCAACGTGTCCCTGTCACACGTGAAGGATGGAAGCTATCCCATCTGGTCCAACCTGCGCATGGTTTCGGCTGCCGCCCAACAGTCTGCCTTAGCCCAACTGATTTCCGACGCTCAGAGCTTCGTAACTCCCAACTACCCCGACTTTGTCCTCGTTTCGCAGATGGAAGTTGTACGCTCTCACTTTACGCCCCCGGGAGTTACCTACCCTGGAGGCACGCCCGCCAACGGAGACCCCAGCGCCACGGCGGAAGCTGGTGGCGATGTGGGCGGTCTCCCCTACTCCTACCAGGCTGATGGCCAATATAACGCCGATAACGGCGTATCTACCGGCAACGTGTCCCGCCGCCAGTAAGAATTTGCAGTTTGGTTTACCACCCACGGGCAGGAAGGCTCAAAAGGCTGGCCTGCCCGTGTTACTTCGAGAAAGCAGTATTGTCCGATTCGATCTCTTCGATTCAGTCTCAAGAGATGATGCGCGCTTTAATCGGTATAGAAAGCCCTCTGTCCTATATCTCTGTTTGTTGAGGTGTCCATGTTTCGCAGCTTATTGCTCTTTGTTATCTTCATCGGCGCATCGGCAGGCCTGGGGTCCGCGCAAACTGTGGAGCTTGCGGTCCACAACGGAAAGGAGGATTGGACGCGATTGCCAGTAGACCGGAAAGTTCTGCGGCCGGCTATCGATGGCGCCAGCATAGGGGCCGCGGAAACGGCCAATTACAGCCGCGAATTGATTCGCTTGCAGTGGCGGTCTGCAGACCCCGTCGATATTTGGATCGTGAGGCCTCACGGAGTGGCCAAGCCGAAGGTGGTGCTTTATCTTTACAGCTTCCCATCGGACATTGACCGCTTCAGGGAAGACAGTTGGTGTTTGGGCGCAACGCAGAATGGATTGGCAGCTGTCGGATTCGTTTCGGCCCTGACCGGCGAGCGTTTTCGCGGTCGTCCCATGAAGGAGTGGTTTATTCCGGAATTGCAGGAGAGCCTGGCGTCTTCAGCGCATGACGTGCAGTTGATCATTGATTATTTGGCGCGGCGCGACGATTTGAACGTCGACGGAGTCGGCATGTTCGGCCAGGGATCAGGCGGTTCCATTGCCATTCTCGCGGCGGCCGCGGATCCGAGGATCCGAGCGATCGATGTGCTGAACCCGTGGGGCGACTGGCCCAATTGGCTGAAAAGTTCGCCTATCGTTCCGGAGAATGAGCGCTCAACCTACCTTACTCCGGGATTCCTGGAGAAGGCGTCCTACGTCGAACCGATTGCCTCCATCCCGGCATTGAACGACCGCGCGCTTCGCGTACAACAAATTATGGATTATCCAAATACTCCTCCCGCCGCAAGAGACAAGATCGCCGCCGCGGTTCCAAGCGACAAGTTGGTGCAGTATAAGGATAGGACCGCGCATGCTGAGGCATGGAAGACGGCCGGGCTAACAGGATGGCTTTCGCGTCAGTTGCAACCGGAATCCGGTAAGCCGACGGAGAGTGCGCGGAAATAGACGCCGTTGCTCGACGCTGACCGCCAATACTTCTCGACACCTCCATGGAGACACTTCGCTGCAGAAGCGCTCAAGCAACCTTTGGTTGGACATTTATTCATCAGGTTGTCATGCTCCTAGCACAGGAGCCTCTTTATACTGCAATAACATTCCGGCGGGAACGAGATTGCGTTGGGTCTGTGAATGCTGGCGAGGCGTCACATCCTCAAATTGCCTACCCAGGTGAAATTCAATTCATTACGATCAGCGGAAAAACGGGGCGCACCTCAAGAAAATGCCGGTTTGAGCCGGCCAAATTTGCTGTCTACAGTACACTATTTGTTCGAGGTTGTGCTAGCAGGCAGCATCAAGAGGCATATAAGCGGGAGCAGGGCACAATGAGGGGAGTAGTCCACAATACTCGAATTGCGAAACCCGCAATTGGATCTTTGCTTCTTTCGTTGATATTGATTGCCGGATGCGGTGGAAGCAGATCGATCGATCAGGAACCGATTCCTACGCCGGCTTCCGCTATCATTAAAGGTAGGACGCTCGGCGGACAGTTTCCGGTATCGGGGGCGCAAATCCAGCTGTATGCCGCGGGATCCAGCGGATATGGCGTCTCGGCGCAACCGTTACTCTCGCCGGCCATCACTTCTGATAGCAACGGCGATTTCACATTCACCGCCTCGGACTACACTTGTCCGTCCTCCACTGTTCCGACATATCTTGTCGCGACCGGAGGCGATCCTGGACTTGGATCGAACAATCCTTACATCTCCCTGATGGCAGCTCTTGGTCCTTGCGGCGAACTCAGCTCGCTATCATTTATCAACATGAATGAGGTCACAACCGTAGCGTCTGTGTGGGCGCTGGCTCCGTTTCTTGGCCCCGGGGCACAGGTTGGTACAAGTTCCACTAATGCACAGGGATTGACAAACGCATTCGCGAACTTCAATAGCCTTGTTGATATATCAAATGGAACTTCGCCAGGAACTTCAGCCCCGACGGGCGCTCTCCTGCCTACGGCGAAGATTTACACGTTGGCCGACATTCTGGCATCCTGCATCAATTCTTCGGGATCCACTGCATGCGACGCACTCTTTAGCGCGGCCATGCCTCCATCGGGATCGCTTCCGACCGACACGATTGGCGCCGCTTTGGACATTGCCCGGAATCCGTCCAATAATGTTGCCGCCCTCTTTGCTTTAGTAGCGCCGCAGTCACCGTTCCAGCCGGGTTTAGGCCTTGCTCCCAACGACTGGACGATTGCCATAACATTTAATGGCGGCGGACTCGACCTTCCTGCGTCAATTGCGATCGACGCCCTCGGAAATGTGTGGGCTGCGAATTTCTGTGGTTCAAATAGTCCTTGCAGTTCCGCAACTGAGCTCTCCAGTACAGGCCAGCCGTTGTCGTCATCGAGCGGATTCACCGATGGCACGCTTTGGGAGAATTACGGGTTGGCGATTGATATTCACGGCAGCGTCTGGGTCACAAATCAACAGACGACAAGCGTGAATGGCGGCCAGGGCAGCGTCTCGGAGCTGAACAGCTCCGGTCAGGTAGGCTCCGCGTTTTATGGAGGAGGCATTTACTTCCCTGTAGCGGTCGCCACGGACACGGATGGAAGCATCTGGACCGCCAACCAGGGCGATAGCACCGCCTCCAAACTCTCCAATACCGGTTCTGCAATATCCGCAAGCGGTGGATGGGGAACCCCAGGCCAACTCGCAGGTCCTGATGCTGTGGCGATTGATGCGAACCATAATGCCTGGTTCGCAAACGGATCAGACAGTCCCGGCTCGGTAGTTTCGATATCCCCGAATGGAGGGACTATCAGCGTGATTGCTAGCGGTGGGGATGCGCCTTCCGGCATTGCCACCGATCAAATCGGAATATCAACAAGCGCGTCGAAAGGGCACGTTTGGGTTGCCAACTATTCTTCGAGTAGCATCAGCGAATTGGAACTGAACAACAACGGAACGGTAACAGTGGTATCCAGCGATCTTACGGGAGGGGGGATCAAGCATCCCAATGGAATAGCAGTCGATGGATCGGGGAACGTGTGGGTGGCGAATTGGGAGGGGGAAACCCTGACTGAATTGCAGGGGGCGAGTGGCGCAAGTCCCGGCCAGCCACTCTCCCCTGCGTCTGGCTTCGGTGCGGACGCAAACCTTCATGAGCCTTACGGCATCGCGCTCGATTCAAGTGGGAATATTTGGGTCTCCAACTTCGGCTCGGACACAATTACACAGTTTCTAGGCACTGCAACACCGGTGACAACCCCGCTCATCGGTCCGCCTCAAGTTCCATAGCTAACACAGGAGTTGCCCCGCTCGAGCCTTCCACGACCCGTTATCGGCTTGGTTCAGATGCGAAGTGTTGGGGGTTCTATTCATGATGATCGACGAGCAAGATAACGCAATCTTGAGACTGGTAAAGGAGCGTGGTGAGGCGAAAAGACGCCGGGCTGCGCTCGAGAGAGAGTTGAGGGCAGCTGGCAAGTCCTTGTGCGATATCGGGGGTGCATTGAAGAATTCAAGCGTGGTCCGATTTCGAAATGGAATTGACAATGTGCTTCCAAAGCTCCAAAGTGTTCCGGCCATTTGCGATCTTAGCCGAGTAACTACGATGCTCGAAGAGCTAAAGGAAGTGGAAACGAGGCTGGCTCAACTCAATCGCATTGCAGCTGAGATGGGAATTGATTGAAATCGTCATAATGAGCAATCAATGTGCTCCACCTGGTTCAAATGTCTCGTGCGATTTCTAATCCGGGATCAGCTTACTTAAGAACCCAGGCAGCTAATAATCGACCATCTATAGATCATGTGTCAGCTTGACTCTTGCGAGAACGGAGCGTCAAGATATTCAACCCCAATAGTACGCCGGCCGCGACCCCAAGAGTATTGATCACAATGTACTGAATGTCAGGCGATCGCACTTCCTCTATGGCGCGCACTATCTCCAATCCTGTTCCAAGCACCGCCATCCCCATCGAGATAGCCAAGCCCGTATTTCGCCGCCAAGCCAGCAACGGAAGAATCGATACGGCTACATAAGTGAGAAAGTGAACCCAGTGGGCATTGAAATAGGCATCGAGAATGTTGGTTTGAATACCCAAGAAAGGCAACAGTGACGCGAGCACAATTGTTACTACGAGCAGGGCCCAAAGCTGTTGCAAGCGGGAACTAGTCAGCTTGAGCATATGCAGGCAATTCCGATTCGCGCGGTTTCAACTCGTCAAGTCTCTTGAAAAACACCCGTTCGATGCAATCGATAAACGGGACTCCCGCGGCAGACCACCTTCGAGATCCGCTTGCGCGCTTGAGAACGACGTAACCGCGACCTGGAAAATCCACTCGAATTTGCCAGCCCCTACCGGTTCTCCTGAGCTGAACCTCGTCATCGATACGTAACTCGATTACTGAAAATCCGAATTCGGGGCTATCTCTGCAGAGCAGTTCCCAGATTTCTTCGATCGTGTGGCTCGCCATTAATTCCTGTTCAAACTTTGCGAGGTTGAGCTGCCCATTGAGCAGCCGGTGGAATCCTCCGCCGAAAACGGCTCTGCCCGCGACGCTCAACTCCGAATATCCAAGATGCTGGATGGCCAGCCAGGCTACAAGAAGAACGATAATAACAACGAAGCTATGGTATGTGATTTGCTTCGCGGTGAGGATGAGGCCAGCCACACCCGCGAGCCCGCCGAAACCATAGAGAATCAGCGCCACACGCCAAGGCGGCAGGCCTTGGGAAAGCAACTTGTGGTGAATATGCCCACGGTCAGCGCTGAATATCGGCTGCTGTCGAAGGAATCGCCGAACGATGGCAAGACTCGCGTCAAGAAGTGGGACGAAGAGCACGATCAGCGGCGCGACCATGCTGAGTAGAGTTGTCGACTTCTCACTCCACACTATGCCGTAGCAGCCGAGCAGAAACCCGAGCGTCAGGCTTCCGCAATCGCCTAGGAACACAGACGCCGGGCTAAAATTGAACCGTAGGAACCCAAGCAATGCACCAACGAGCGGCACCGTCGCAAATGCGAGTTCAATGTTGTGGTGAAAAAGCGCAGCAATGAGCGTAGTGACCGAAGCAACCAATCCAACGCCCGCCGCGAGCCCGTCGACTCCATCAATCAGATTCATTGCATTCGAGCATGCAACAATCCAAATGATCGTTAGCACAAAGCTCAATATCACCGGGAAATTGTGCATCCCGATGGAGCTCAAATGTATGCCGCTTTCCCAAGCCAGAATTGCCGCGACAATCTGCGCGACAAGCTTATACATAGGCCGGACTTGAAAAATGTCGTCGACCAGTCCGACGCAAAAGATAACAGCGACCGCCGGCAGTAGACGAAGCGCAAAGGGTGCGTCAGCCGAAAGGAGCAGCCCTGCCCTCAGTCTGAAAAGGAATAACAGACCAAATGCTGCCGCAACAGACGCTGCAATTGCGACTCCTCCGATCCGGGGGATGGGCCGACTGTGAATCTTGCGATGGTTGTCCGGCTTGTCCACCAATTTAAGCCGAAGCGCCATGTCCCGGAATAGCGGGGTAAGCATCAGAGACAACGCAAAGGATGCGGCGGCGAGAAAGATCATCGAGTACATATTCTGCCTTCCATTGCGGGTGAAGTGAGCTTGAAAACAAGTCGGGTGGAGTGACCTTTGGCCTCTTCCATCCTAAGAATCCGTTCCACCCCTATAGACCTTTCAAAGAATCGCGACATTCCGATCTTTAATTGCCGGATGGGAATCAAACCGGCTCATGTAAATTGAGCGCTGCAGCTTAGCGAATGAAAGAAATTCGGCACGGCGCGCCAGCTTGGATAATGATGAATCCGCCGCCACGAGCGACAAGTATTCTCTTCATGATCTGTGCCCTCTTTCGCCAACTGGTTTTGTGCGGAGTGAATTCAAGAGCGGCGGATTTCCAAGCCTGGACGAACGATCGGGCAAAACTGTGCTCAATCCCAAGCCAAATAACTTTGCGTCATCAGATACCAATGCCGCTAGCTCCCGATTCCATTGGTCCAGCGTCCGTTGTCTTGAAAAATTGTCCTGGTAGACGCTGTGGCAATGACTGAACATCTTCTCCAGCAGAGTCCTGTCTTCAGCCAATTCCTTCAACTCTCTAACAATTCGTCCAACCTCAATTTGATAACTCGCATCCGGCGCGCGCCCGGAATCGAGTACCCAACCGATACGGAACTCTTCGATCCAGCTGGCGATTCCCGAAGATGCGCTGCCGATGAAGAGAACTGGCCGTCCCGCCGCGATAGCTCCAAAGAACTTCGAAGGAACAACCGCGCCTGTCCATTCCGAGCGCAGCGTTACGACATGAATGTCCGCTGCTGCCAACCGCTTTTCCAGAGCCTCTAGCGTGGCGAATTCAGCCATCTTTACATTCGGCGGGCCTGTCCTAATTGCCTGGACAAGCTCTCCCACGCGATTCCCTCTTGCGCCGAACACAAATCTGGCCTCGCTCGGCAAAAAACCGCCGGCGACATCGAACACCTCCTTGTAGGAATGTGCCTTGCCGAAGTTGCCCGAGTACAGCAACGCCAGTTTGGCATCGCCAAATAAGCCTTGCCGCTCCGTTTCGTCAACCGCGATTGGAGCCTCCGGCTCCACAATTGCCCAGACAGGTATCGTCGTTGAGGGCTGCTGTGCTCCTACGTATTTGGTCAAACGAGCCTTCATGCACGGACCTAAATCTGCAACTAGATCGCATTGACGATACGCGGCCTTCAACATCCATCTCAGCGTCCTGGCAATCAGCCCCTTCTCAGGAAAAAGCCCGTCCGCAATCGCCGCTTCCGGGTAAAGGTCGAAACACCAATGGGCTATTCGTACCCGTGGTCGAACCAGTTTCCAGGGCAGAGCCACAAGAACGCTCAAGACAGGATCGGTGCCAATTACCAACTGAGATACGCGCAACAAAGGGTTGAACGCGAGCAGGCTCCATGCAGCGATCATCCATAGGGAGTTCAGAAGACGCCCAAGTGAACTTGACTGCGAGAACCCGGGTCTCCATATCCTCCTGATCTTCACTCCATTCCAGGTAGTCGACCGCGGAAACGTAAGGAGAGGATCCCGGCAACTACGGGTGCAACAATACCCTGTGACTTCCCAGCCCCGTTCCACCAAGCCTTGGCAAAGGTCGCTAAAGTGCACGGAACTGATGACGTCGTCGGGATAGAGGTAGTGATAAAAAACAAGTGCTTTCATATTTGAGAAATGCGGTGTCACTCTGGGAAATGGCCGATCGCGATGGAGTCGGCTAAACAAGACTGATTCAATAGCACGATCCGCGTGTGGCGTGTGATCACTACGATAAGCCCACTTATATCGATCCCCCGTGAATATTAGAGAAATTGAATATCGATACTGAACGCGTCGCTTCGCTCAGTAACGCGATTTTCACAATCGAGCTCGAGCGCTCTGGTCTTGGTCTGTCAATCGGGCTTTCTTACTTCAACGGACTTGCATCTGAGTATTCCGTGACGCGGTCTTCTGAACCGCGCGCGGTCTGGCGAAAGATACGCCGCCTCACGAATTGCGCCGGATTTCCAGAGCGGATTTCAAACGCCGGTATGGATTTCGTCACCACACTTCCTGCTGCAGCCACGCCGCATTGTCCAATCGTTACGCCGGGACATATCAACGCTTTTGCGCCCACCCAGGAGCCATCTTCCAGCACGATCGGAAGCACCTGAAGTCCGAAGAACTCGTCGGACCAGTCGTGATTCCCAGTGCAAAGGTACGCGCCCTGAGAAAGACAGGCGTTCGCACCAATCCTGACCTCAACGAGATTGTCTATCCAAACGTCCTCTCCAATCCAGCTGTGCGCACCGATGGAAAGCCGCCACGGATATTTCACGCGCACGCCCGGCTTGATCACAACTCCCCGTTCCACCTTCGCGCCGAAACAGCGGAGAATGAATCGCCGAACAAAGGAAAACGGCAGCAATTGACAACGTACGATTGGCGCTCCGGCAAAAAACCACAATGCCCTGACCGCACTGCTTCGGCCCGGCGAGTACCAGGAGTTGTCATACGAAGATAAATCCAGCTGGGACAAGCGCGTTCCTCGAAATTTAATTCAGCACACAAGCGGGCTGCGGACCGGCGCCAAGAACCCAGTCGTACACTTGCGTCATCTGGTCTGCAATGCGTGGCCAACGAAACTGCTCTTCAACCAGGTGGCGGCCTCTCGCACCCATGGCCTCGCGCTCAACCCTGTCCATCGAAAAGAGCTTGCTTAATGCTCCGCAAATGCCTTCCACATGCGCCTCCATCACGATGGCGGCTCCGGCCCTGGCACCCTCGGGGAGATTGCAGTTTCTCGTCATCAATACGGGCAACCGCGAGGACCACGCTTCCAGGATGGTCATCGGCAATCCCTCACTCAAGCTCGGCAGAATGAATGCAGACGCTTTCTGAAATGAGGCTGACTTGGCCTCTCCGAACCGGGGGCCAACAAACTCAATACTCGATCCCGAATGCAGTTTCGCAGCGAGCGCCTGAAGTTCCGACCGATGTCCAAGTTGATCCCAGCCTGCAATAATCAGGCGCCATCCTGATGCTTGGGCCGCCTGCTGAACTCTGCACCATGCTTCCACAAGCAGGGTCAAACCCTTCTTCGGATGAATCCTTCCCAGATACAGAAGATTGCAAGTTTCTTCCCGCGAGGATGACTTTGCTTCCGGCTCAACGGGTAACTCCACCCCGTTTGGAATGACACAAATTGGATTCTTGAGCCCGTAGGCACGCATTGCTTCGGCTTCCGGACGGTTGAGTGCGTGCAGACATGCGGCTCCTCGCAGATGACGGTTCTCATAGAGCGCGGCGCTGATACGTTTTTTCCATCGCGAATTCCTCAATGCCCACGGATCCAGCATTCCGTGTGGGCTAACTACATATGGTTTGCTGCGACTCGACCATTGAATTGCTGCAACCGATGGATATATCCATAGGCCATGAACGTGGATCAGCGCCGGATTCTTCAAATGCAATGCTTTGGACACTTCAGGTGCATAACCGAAGAAAAAAGGGCCGCGCACCCGGAATGCCCGGGTCTCAACCTTTCCCCACAGAGGCTGGTCACGTTCAAAATTGGGCTCGCGGAGACCCATGACTGAAGGCGAATAGAGATTCCCATCTTCAACTTCCAGCGCAAGGTTCCGTACCGCATCAAAGAGGCCGCCCGCAGCGCGAGAGACCGGCCCAGTTAGAAAAACCAGCCTCGTCCGCGATTGCAGAATTTGAGCTTGGATCCCTTCGCTGGCAAGCCGCGGAGTCGAAGCGGTGAGGAAGCGCAGCCCAATTTGCGAAGGACACATTCGGCTCAACCTCCCCAGCAGGCAATTGTTGAGTGGTCATAACTCATTAGCTGAATTGTCCTTCCCGACGGCGCCCACGATCCGATGGACCTCTCGAGCCCAGCGTTCCGGGGAATAGCCTGCAATGATCGACTGGGACCGCTCACCCATCTTCACTCGTGTCTCCGAATCGAGGTTGGACATGCGCGTCAACGCCGCGGCTATGCTCGATGCGGTGCTGGAATCGACGACAAACCCATTCGATCCGTCCTCCACCAAATCGTCTACGCAACCGCAACGCGATGAGACGATCACCGGCAGAGCAGAGGCCATTGCTTCGTTGACGACCAGGCCCCACGGCTCTCTCAGGCTCGGCAGCACAAAGCAGCCCGCGGATGCATAATGCGAGGCAAGTTCATGATTGTTCTTATGCCCGGTGAAGGTGACAGCCCCGCTGCGGATATGAGAATCCGCCTGATCGCGCAGAGCATTATTCAGCGGCCCATCGCCGGCGATTATCAGCTTCCACTTCCCACCGGAATCCAGGTACATTCCAAAAGCGTCGAGCAACGTCGAGACGTTCTTTTCTGGCGCAAGACGGCCGACGAACAAGAAATACGGAGAACCAGTTCCGGCTCCGGAACTGTCAGTTTCACTGCGGAGACGCGCCACACGAGACGAAAAGAATTCATTGTCTACAACGTCATATCCGCGTGCGATCCTGTTGGACGAAATTCCCAAATGTTGCAAGTAAGATGCGGCGCGCTTGCCGCCTACGATCCCGCCATCGAAGAAAACCCTAACAAAGGCTCGCTTTGCTGCTTCGCCCAAATTATTCCGGCGGTGATCGTCGAAGTTCGACTCACTCATTACAAGCGTTGCGATACCGTGCGCTCGTCCCCATAAGGCAGCGCACAGCGCGGGCAGCGTTGCCCATCCGGGTACAAGGACAGCCGCGGGACGGAGCGCGCTCAGCTTCCGCCACAGGTCCAACGCGACACCCAACTGGTTCTGGTCCTCCAAAGCGCCACTTCTAAGCGTGTGCACAGGCACATCGGTTTCCGATTTTTCCCATCGATACAGTCTCTGATAACTGGCCAGCTCGATGGCCGTCATCTCAAAATAAGGCGTTAGGGCCCGGATTCGTGCCATGTGATAAGGGCCGAAGTTGGCCCAGACTATCGCCAGGCGCTTAAGATGCTCCGTTGATGGCGCCAAGACTTGACAAGAGTCGTTCCCCATATCTCTCCACTGTAAAGTCCGCTGAGCGTTGCCGGGCGTTGCGCGACATATATGCAAGAAGGTTGCGATCCGAATCAAATCGCTCCAGCTTCTCGATGATGGACTCGGTATCGCGGATTGGAACAACAAAGCCGTCTATGCCATCGCGCACCACGCTACCGGTGTTTGGAGTCGTGATCACAGGGAGCCCAAACGAGAGTGCCTCATAACAGGCTGTCGCAGAGCCTTCGCAAATCGAAGGCAACAGGAAGACATCCGCCCATGCGAACTGATGGTGAATTTCCGACCTTGGCACTGCACCGAGGAGACTTACTTGGGCGCTGAGAAGCTGCTTGGCGTGGCTCGTGACATCGAGTGCTCCCGCCATGCGGAATTCTGCGTTGCCCTTCAGGGACCGGGCGGCCGCCAGCACATAAGGCGCGCCTTTTCTCAAGCCAACAGCACCGGCGGTCAAAACCCGCAGAGGACTGTGGCGGAAGTCTCTCGCGGGAGCCGTCGCAGGCGGGCGGACACCGTATGGAACCACGCGACAGCGGTCGGCCGGTCCGCCGCTCGCCCGAATCCCGTCGCGAACGAACTCCGAGCCGCAGAGAATCAGGTCCGCTGCCTCCCATTCCATTTGCTCACGCTCCTGTAAAGCGCGCCGATGCGGGTCCGGTCTTCCAACAGGCGCCCATTGCGGATAGTCCAACTGTTCTGCCTTCAGCAGTACTTCCTCTACTGCGCCTGGAGCCACGGTCTGTTCCATTGCCGCGAATGCCCCCTGTGAGCGGGCGTGTCGAAGCAATTCGAGTCCCGCGGAGTTGAATGTGTAAACGCAGCTTGCGCTCCCCAAGCCACGATTGATGATGCGTCGGCAGAATTCCTGGCCTGCCCAAAGGTATGCTGCAGTGGCAGATCCTGCAGAAATCGCACGCCTCAGCCGCCAATTGTATTCGAGGCCCATCAGGTCAAAAGAAGTGATCTTTCCCGCTGGAATATCGATGGGCACCCGTCCCAGCCATCGCCGAAACGACGGCGGCCCATATCGCGTCGCCAGCGCTTGCAGAGGTTTAGGGATTCGCGGAGCATAGACGTCGGTATAGAACCGCTCGAGCATCCCCGCTCTATGCAGGATCGCCGGCACCGCGTAATGCATGCGCGCGCCGAGCTGAGCTACGATGACCATTGTTCGCTGTGCAAAGCTGCGGCCCGGCGCAGATTCATCTTCGATTGGTGCAGCTGCGCCTTCCGTCGGCTATGCCTCGTGAACCAGGCAAAAGCTATAACCGGCGCCATGGAATACCCGAACGGGACAAAGGTGGCGCCAAATCCCTGGGCAAACATGTTCAGGCTCACCGCGTACGCCATGACGTAACCAACCGCCGTAACCGGTGAACTCAGGTTACGCGCAGCCATAAACAGCCACCGGAGACCTGCACCAAGCGCGAAGAAGAAGATCGCGGAGAAAAGGTGAAAGCGCGCATACAAATCAGCAACGATTCCCGGCGCAGCTCCGGGAGAAATGGCAATGCCCGTATACTCGTTGATGTCCTCCCAGTTGACTCCGGTCCAAACCGGATTCTGCTTGTCCGGCCAGAGGACTCTCGGGATCGGATTGATGAAAAAAAACTGGATCCAGCTCAGGCCGAACTCCAGCCTTCCGCTTTGATCGACTGCCTCGATCGTTGCCGCGTGAAAAAGGAACTCCTGAGCTGCAGTGTCGTGCTCCTTGTCGTATTCGCTCGGGCTCGCTGCATTTTCAAGAGCGGTCTCCGCCGAAGGAAGGTCGACTTGGGCGGAATCCGCTGAAGATTCCTCACCCAGATGCAGGACACTTCTGTACCCCACGATCAGAAGGACCGCGATACCTACCGGCAGCAGCATGCGTGCGGCTTGCCCGAAAGAAACTCTCTTGCGTAGAGCGATAGAGCTACCCACAAAGTATGTCGTTGCAACCGCAAAAAGCGGTCCGCGGCTGCCCGTGAGGATCGCTGATAGGAAATAGAGCGCGAGAAAAATGTATGGCGCCAGACTTCTCCATCTATGCGATTTGGATTTCGGATCTCCGAACATCATCATGGCTGAACCGCTCAGCATCAACCATGGCCCATCGTAGATGTACGCAGTGTTTTGGTTGTACGCCATCGCTCCGCCGTGCGCTTGACTGAAAGATGCGGTGATCCCGCCCGATCGCTCGAGAAAGATCAAGTACAGGATGAGCCCAACACTTGCCGCCCAAAATCCGGTCCACCACATCGCTCGCGGGTCCCAGGGGGCAACCGCCTGCTGCTTCTGTCTGCCGGGATGCAACCAGCCCCACATGAAGAAAGCCAGCATCAGGGCCGGAATGAGAACTCCCTTCGAAAACTGCACATCCGTTAGAAAGATGCCGCTGCTCCCGGTCAGAATAAGCGCCAATGGCTGAATGACATAGAGGAAGGCAAACGTTCCGATAGCAATCAGCGGAATGCCGAGAGCATCTCCGCGGTCGCTTCGCAATAACGCCAGCGACCCGACGATTGTGCCAACCATCACGGCGAATGAAATCCAGATCATATAGCCCTATTCTCTTGGTCTCTCAAATCGGAACAGCTGAATGCCCGCAAATATCCCTCGATCACCTGTTCGCGCGGAAATCGGCTTTGGTAGGCTTGCTGAATGTCTGCCGGCGTTATGTTTCCCTCGAGGACTGGCTTGGCCATCGCCTTAAGTGCGGTTGCGAAGGCTGTTGGATCGTCGAGCGGTGCGACTGAGCCGAGGAGGCCGGTCAAGAACTCGGGAAATGCCCCAACCGGGGTTCCTAAAACGCGCCTTCCGCGTGCCAGTATCTCGAGAGCTGATAGGCACTGTCCTTCAGTTATTGAGCTGAAAGCAAAAATGTGACAACTGTCTATTGCAGCGGGAATCGCGGTTCGGCCCTGGTTCCCATGAAATTCGATGTGTGCATCGAGATTCATTTCGTTGGTGAGCGACTGAAGCATATGCCGTTCAGGGCCATCGCCAAAGATGTGCAGTTGCGCATCGACTCCCATCGCGCTGAGCCTTGAGAATGAAACAATCAAGTACTTGAGATTCTTGTCCGGAACGAGGCGTCCAAGAAAGCCGACCTGCAGTTGCGCAGTCGCTGGCCAACCACCCGGGCTTTGAACGTCGGGCGGCAGGTATGGAAGCGAGAAGGTCTTCCCCTCATATCCGAATCGTCGTAAATCTTCCTCGAATGCGTGCGTCTGGCCAATGATCGATTCGAATGAGTCAAGGATCTCGCTGTCTGGCCGTTGCTCCTTCCACATCTCCGTCGGGCGATAAGGGGTTATCAGGATCATCCTTTTCCGGAGAGGAAGAATGAGACGGTGAGCGCTTGGGTGAAGAAGCTTCCCGAACACCAGGATTTCAGACTCCGCCAGTTGCTTCCAGCTACGCAGAACCATCGCTTTGTCCGGCCATCCCCAGCGACATCCATGGCGCAAGCGGGACAAAGATATTCTCACTCCGGAGTTCGCCAGATCTCTCAGGGCTGGAATGTCGCTCTGCCCGCTTCCACTCCAACATACAAATTCAGCCTGAAGTTTACGGGCGCGCAGGGCCAACAGTAGATCTGCAGCGAAGGTCTCAATGCCTCCCACTCTTGCAAACCCGCCCTGGACAAAAGTGACTCCCCGTGTCAGGGTCATCCCCGTGAACTTTGCCCCTGATCGAGGCAGCGGATCAGATGCGGAATTCCCTGCGTGTACATGAAATCGCGAATTGGCTTGATGTAATGCTTCATCACAGTTTTCGATTTGATTTGCTCCGACATGGTGACATCGTATTCTTTTCCGAGGAAAGTGGTCCGACCCTGCCCCGCATACATTGCCCAAAGAGTTTGCTCAGCCCAGGGGTGCTTCTCGATTGCAGCCAGACCGAGCCAACCCTCAATCCGTGCATAGTCGAAGTTGGAAATGTCTGCCAACATGATTCCGCAATTCACTTGCGCAGCTACTTCGATGTTGAATCTCTCTCTGATACTCGCCCTCGAATCGAAGTAAGCGTCCTGCATATCGCGCTCGAAAACGAAGCGCCCGGAACGTGCAGACTCAATTTGACCGACAAGTTCTTCAGGACGTGAAAAAAACAATATGTCCGAGTCAAGCATCAGAATCGACTTTGATTTACAGAGAATTGGAAGATCGATGATTCGTCGCGCACAGGGCTGAGCTAAACGAAATCCCCTGCAGTTTGGGAATTGGGAAAGCGAACCCGCTACCGCGGCGTCGGCCGCGGCTGGATCTATGATTCTGGCATCGGGGAAAATGCTTTTTATCCGGGCGACGTGATTGCCGTCCAGCGATCCATCGCTGTAGATCAGAAGGGGCAACCGGAGGCCGGTCAACTCATAGAAACTCACCAAAGACCACAGGCACGGCTGCCAATCGTTGCGGCTGGTAAGCACGCACAGCGTTACATCTCCGGCGTTCTCCACGCGAATCGCTTGCTTATGCAGGATGCTGGCCGGCGCGATATACCTTCGCCACGGGTAGGTCGGGCCATGCTTGATTACGCGCTTGGCCTCGCGATACCCGGCCCTCATCTTTGCTAGGTAAGGCTTTCCCACGAATTACTCCTCGGCGAAGCGTGATCCCGCGTTGCTTTTGACGACCAAACGGCGATCAATTCTTCATAAACTCGAATCGTCTCATTCGCACAGGAGGACCAGTTGAACAGCTTCGCCCGCTCAATGCCGCTGCCTATCAGTGACTCTCTTTTCTTTTGATCCTGAACGCGCAGGATGGCCTTTACGCAGTCGGCCGGATCGCGGGGCTGAAAGAACTCGGCGGCATCACCGCACACCTCGCGCGATGAGGGAATATCTGACGACACTACCGGCGCACCACAACTCATGGCCTCGACGAGTGGAAAGCCGAACCCCTCATAAAGAGAGGGGAAAACAAGCGCCACTGTTCCGGAATAAAGGGAACGGAGTTCGCTGTCCGTTATACGTTTGAGATGATGCAACCGGTTTCGCTTCACGCCGGACCACCCCTCCAGTTCCGGCACTCGATCCGCTCCTCCGACGAGAACTAAATCGAGGTCTTCGACTGCAGAATCCTTGATTGCCTCTGCCAGAACCTGAAAATTCTTGTGTTCACCGCGGTGCCCGACATACAAAAGATACGGCCTTTTCACGGCGAACCTTGAACTCACATCCGAAGTTTTCTCAAAACCAGCATCCTTGAAGGCTTCTTCAACTCCTGGGTAGGTGACGTGCACTTTGGATGGAGGAGGAGCCCAAATGTCGAGGATGTCTGTTCGAGAGGTTCTGGATACGGTAAGTACCGCGTCTGCGCGTTGAGCCGACCAACGCCACCATCGCTTGGCCCGGGCGTGGCTTCGGTGAGCATAAAACTCCGGGAGCTTCTCGATAATTGCGTCATGAATCGTGGTAACCAACGGGCAGGGACAAAAGGAGAACGGCCTCGCCAGCGTGGAATGAAGGATCGCCGGCTGCGCGTTTCGAATCTTGAATTGCCGATTGGCATAATTGATGGGTGACCAAAACCATCCAGGACGGAAATGTCTGCGCCTTGTGATTTGGATGTTGTCGCCCGCCGGTAGTCGCGCAGGCTCACGGCCATCCTCGACGATATGCAGGTCAAAGGTCCAATCCGGACGAATGCGTGCCATCTCCTCAATCAGTTTGCAAAAATAACGCGAAATGCCCCCACTTGTCTGAGAGGTGAAGATCGTTCCGTCATAGACAATCCTGATCATTGCACTCGCCACGCTGACCGCTCTATCGGTCTGCTTCCTTAGCTTGCTGTAACCAGTAGGGCGGGACAGAAGCAATTCGGGTGCGGTCCCGAATTAGTAACGGCATAAAGCATCGTGTGCATCCACCGATTCGCATGCCAGCCGAAACCTGAGCCCTGCCGTCCTATCCTCCACCAGCGCAAAGCCGGAGGCTTGCAGATGACAGAAACACTTTCGAACCCTGCATTGTCCAAAAGTTGCTTTAGGCTGAACTCCGTAAACGCGGTTGCGTGTGTCAAATCGCTGCATTGCATATTCGTTCCCGTGATCGATGACATGTTGGGAACTTCGATCACCAGTTGCCCTCGATCCGGATGCAGGCGTGTCCTGATTGCAGATAATAGCCGCACGCCATCCTTTCGAGAAAAATGTTCCAGCACGTGAAACATGGTGACGCGATCCGCGAGAAGATTTGTATTCCTAAAAAACTCGAGAGCGTCTGAGCGAACGATGCGAATCGTCTCACCGTTACTGCTGCATCTGGCGCTCGCTTCAATTGCCAACTCCGAGTCGAGTTCAACCCCAACCAGATTGCTGTAACCCAGTTGCCGCAATTCGAGAAGCAGCGTTCCCCATGCACACCCGACATCGACAATTAGCGCATCGCTTGCTTTCGGAAGCCATGGCATCCGCTCGCGCGCGATGCCCGCCGGAGGGCGCGCTATGTTTCCGGTCCGGATGAGCTGGTGGCTGTAGCTCTTTTCTTTCAATTGCATTAGGTCACCTGTTACCTATAATTGCCGGTTGGCTTTCAGATGGTGCCGGTTCGGCGTTTGCTCAACGAGTATCGGAGATCTGTGCTTCGGGCTTGCCTAGGAGACTGAGGTCGTATTGAGTCTTCGCGAGGAGACGACGGCACGCACCCTCTTGAGATCGTTCGTAGTGACGCCACCGATCAGGAGCAGGAATGCCGCATAGGAGGACGCAGTTAACACCGGACAAAAGGGCAATCCAATATTCCGTGTCGCAAACATGACCCCAAAAGCTCCAGCGCCGGCGAGTGCGGGCCTGATCGCCTCGCGCAAAACCGATAGACCCATTTGCCAGCCGAATGAATAAAGCAGGAAAGCATGCGCGGCTACTTCGGCGGACAGGTTTCCCAGGGCCGCCCCGCGAATTCCGATGTGTGATACCGTAAGTCCGCACACCATCAGGTTCACAAATGCTCCCAGGAACGTGGATTGCAGCAGCATCCGATTTTTCCGCGCCGCCACGGCGAGTTCATCCCAGTTGTGGCCAATGGCAATGATGACTCCGGTCCAGGCAAGAATGTTGAATGCGGAACTCGCACCATCGAACGAACGCCCGAAGACCGTCCTTATCCCCCACTGACTAAGGCTCGCTGCAACAAGCCCGCTTCCAATGCTTATGATCGATGTGATTCGCACTGAGCTTGATACGAGAGATCTTGCACTATCCCGGGACACGGCCCACGCTTCCATCAGGGCCGGCGCCATTGCCGTGAAGTAAAGCCATATCGGGTAGTAAAAAACCTGAATGAGCCTTGTGGCGGCGACATACAACCCGACTTCCGCTTCGCTTCGGTAATAGCCGAGAATCAGATTGTTTGTTTGCGCGTACAACGTAACAGCAAATGAAACCGCGCAGAGTGGGAGCGATTGTCGCAGCAGGTGAGCGCTTTCACGAAGGGAGAAAGTGGGCCACGCACTATACCCTTGGCGCCGCAGGAGCTCAAAGCCCAGAATCGCGCCAATAGCCGCCGCGATTGCCGCGATTCCAGCCACCCAAATCAGATCCTTTGCCTGACGCACGAGCGCAAGGGTGAGCACCAGAATCAGCAGCGCGCCAAAAATCTGCAGAGCGGTATTCAGATACATCTTCTGCAGTGAGCGGAAGACCCACTCTACGCTTAGTGCCTGTATAGGCAGGGTCAGAAGATAGATGAGAAAGAGATTCTTCGAACTTGCGGAATATGGCAGGAATTGCGCGGCGATGAGACCAATGGGAATTAGTGCGAACGCAAGTGTTAGCCGAAGCCCGATTGTAGAAGAGATAACTTGCTGCAATTTGGTTGGATTCTGAGCGCCTTCCCGAATTGCAACGGTTCCAAGCCCCATATCCGAGAGAAGGCTGAAGTAGAGTGTTACGCTTTGAGCAATTCCTGCGACACCGAATCCGGATGCAGAGACGCGGCGGGCCAGAGTTGCATTGGTGGCTAGGCCGGCCAGGCGGCTGACTGCTGCGCCCACACTCAGACTGCCGAAATTCCACAGGATCGTTTTGGCGCGCGAAGGTGGTTGGACGCTCGCCTGGATCTCATATGCTTCAGCCAATGCGTCGGTTGGAGTCGAGATGTCACCCATAAGCGCGGACTCTTTCAGTTTGTCGAGACTCGCAAGTTCATGCTGGCTTCGCGCCAATCAATTCAACAGGAATTGGCACGCCGAGTGCAAGCAGTGTCACCGGGTCCGTGTTCCTTCAGGAACTATGCACTAACTCACATGGAGACTGGCTCGCTGCGCCAATCATGGTCCTCTGGTCGCGGTGTTTCCCAGAATTGACCAGATTCGGGTGCCAGCAGGTTAGCTCAGGCGCACCATAAAGCGCGCAATCCGCCGCTTCAACTCCTTGCATGCAAGAGTGATCCTGATTTCCGACTTCATAGCGCCAGGCGCCGAACCGTCCGCGCGACAGAATGCCCCACGATTTCAACTTGGCAAGTACGCTGTTGATATGCGTGTCCCGATCGACCGTTGGTGTCGGGTAGCCGTGGGCGGCATGGTAGTGCCAGGTGGAAACGATCTTGTCTTTTGCGCCAAGCAGTCTCGTGTTTACCATACCTTCGAGCACTTGCTGAACAACCGTGGATTGATTAACTGGGCGAAACCGCGAGTCTGCTACTTCAGCCATTAACGACCAGTAACCTTCGCCCGGGACGTTATGATGCGAGTAGCTGGAGAATACTGTGACGCGATAAAAAGGGCAGTTATCTTCGGGGAAATAAAGCCAATTCTTTTCTCTAAGATGCGCCGGAAGACTTCCTTCAATCCCGATTCCGACCACATGAGTACCGGAATAGCGGAGCTGGGAAGCTTCAGAGATGATCTCTTGATCGCCGATGAGTGCAGCGATTCTGTCCATCGGGAGGGTCGAGATGAGCACATCGTAGTCGTACTCATCACCGCTTGAGGTGATTACCGTTCGTGTGTCCGTGCATATCTTGGTGGCGCTTGAGTTATATCGGAAATGCGAAGCTGGAATCAAATCCGCAACTGCTCGCCAGATGGCGCCCGTCCCCCCTCGCAGCGGAAATCGAAAAGTATTGTTCGGTCCCCACGCCGGGTCATCCCGTTCAAACACAATATTATCCGAAATGCGCGCTAAATCAACGTTGGCCACGCGTTCACCAACCCAATCGAAACTCATCTCCGATGGATTGCAGGCCCATACTTTGATGTTGTACGGCAGGAGAAAGATATCGGCGATGCCTCGTCCATACGACTTGATGATCCACTCTTCAAAATTCCTTGGATCGGCGTGTCCATTCTGACGGGCGGCGATCAAGCCCCGCATGCAGGCCGCGAGATCCGCCGCAGGCAATGAACGAATGTTGTTCTGGAAAGGGTAGGGGATATAGCGGTCACGGATCCAGATATACGATTGGCGCATGTGATTGAGCCAGGCTCGCCCCAGCGCCTTGTCCATCAGCCGATCGAAATAATCGTAATGGGAAAACTGGACGTGGCCACCCACGTCCCAGGTGAATCCTTTTTCGTCCAAGAATGATGCTGCGAGCCCCCCCGGATAGCCGTTTTGCTCGAGTACGAGAAAATCCGTGTGCCCTAATTCACGCAGACGATATGCTGCACCGAGCCCGGTGCACCCTGCTCCAAGGATGAGAATTCTCATTTTTTCTCCGTGCCTATTCAGGTCGCGGCCCGCCTGTCATTAGGGCTTGGAAGTATCCGTAATCGGAAACGTCGCAAAAAACTGTGACTACTTCCCCTTTTCGTTTTGCTGATAGCCGTAATGGTAGCCATAGTAGTAATAGCCATCGCTGGAGGTTTGCTGAGTGACTCTGTTTAGAACGACCCCGATGATGTTGGCCCGAATCCTCTCCAGCGTTGACACAACAGTCGCGACAGCCTTTCTGTTGGTCTCCCCCGCTCTCGTGATAATTAGCACACCGTCCGCGGCCGACGCCATTTGCAGGCACTCTGCAAAACCAAGAAGAGGTGGCGAATCGAGGATCACAAGAGCGAACTCCTTTGCGAACTCGTCCAAAAGTTCGGAAAGACGCGGACCGATCAGATCAGCGGCACGATGTGATCCAGGACCCGCAGGCAGAATACTCAAATTTGGCCTGCCATCAACCGAAAGCAACGCTTCCCTCCAGGTCACTTCGCCTGTTAACACATTGGATAGCCCAAGCTGCTGGGTCAATCCAAACCTTGCATGCACGCTTGGTCGCCGAAGATCCCCATCCACAAGCAGCGTCTTCTTGCCACGCGCTGCAATGGCTACTGCAAGGTGCACGGACAGTGTTGTTTTCCCCTCTCCGGGTTCTGCGCTGGTAACTGTGATCGACTGTAATCGCTGCTCAAAATCGGACAACAGGATGGTATTTCGGAGCGTTCTTATGGCCTCTTCGAAACCGGAGATCGCCCGGTAATATCTGGGTCGCCCGTCCTTGTTGTCGCCAGATGCGTCCTGCGGTACCAGTGAAGTCTCTGCGAGTTCCGGCTTCGAAGATTTGGGTAATACAACTGCGCCTTGATCCAAAGGCAGCGATCCGATCACGTCGGTCCTAAGGAACCTGCTTGTTTCCTCGGGGTTCCTCAGCGTGGTGTCGAGCTTATCCAGCAGCAACGCTGCACCTACAGCAAGCAAGCTCGAAAAGATCAGAGCCAATAACAAGTTGACCGCCATGTTCGGAAAAACGGCGTGCAACGAAGGACGGGCAACATCGGCAATGCGGATATTGTTGTTTCGAAAGCCAGCATTAATGTCGGCCTCGCGAATTTTCTTAATAAGTTCGTTGTAGAGCGCTCTGTCAGCGTCCGCTTCCTGCTTCAGCTGCTGGTATTCAAACGATCGAGTATTCAGACTGTCCCATTCCGCTTTCGTATCGGCCAGCGCTTTTTTCAGCATCTGCTCTTTGTTCTGGCTCTCTCGATATTCCACGGCTATTCTGTCGGCGATGCTTCGCCGCGTGTCATCAAACTCCTTCTGCACTTCCGCCAGATCGGATGCCGCTTTCCGGTACTCGGGATGAGTCGTTCCGAAGATGGACTTGACATGCGCGAACCGCTGCTGAGCCTCGTTCAACGCGTCGGTCAGCTTTGCAAGCGATTGCCCCTGCGAGGAGACTTCTGCCGCCTCGACCGACCCCGTATTGATCGCATTCCAGGCAGCTTCCTTGCTCACCCGATCCGCTTGTGCATTCGTA
>Ga0302315_10000548_pt1 | contig 42006 bp, 42 predicted proteins | sample III_Palsa_N3_1_FD_200532 | JGI IMG/M metagenome (GOLD analysis project Ga0302315, IMG submission 200532) | Peat permafrost microbial communities from Stordalen Mire near Abisko, Sweden - III_Palsa_N3_1 | ecosystem: Environmental > Terrestrial > Soil > Palsa > Peat permafrost | place: Sweden...
CAAACCACACTTTTTGTGATGTCGCTTTTGTTCGCCCTGATCCTTTTAATAGTAGGCATTACCGCAACGATTATAGAGGTTGATGCACGCATTCAGACGGTCAACTTTATGCTTTTGGGTGACAAAGTAACCTTTGACAACCAAGTATTATTTTTCCAGAGTAAAAGCATATTCGGCATAGTGGAGGTATTGTTGAAACAAGCTAAACCCGACGCCGTGATGGTCGGTAGTCTCATCCTGTTATTCATAATTATTTTGCCTGTTGTAAGACTCGTTGCCAAGGGGATACATATCGTCAGTCCGAAAAGAGTTGCCGAAAATGGTGTGGTGAAATATCTGGCTTTCGAGTCAGCCAAATGGGATATGGCAGATGTGATGGTCGTGGGTATTTTAATGACCTATATCGGCCTGAATGGTATTTTACAAAGCCAGCTCTCCAATTTGAACATCCATAACAGCCTGTTAACTACCACAACGGTTAATAATACATCGCTGCAACCTGGATATTTTATATTTGTTGGTTACGTAGTCTTTGCGCTTATATTGTCATACATTTTAAAACGCATCACACCTTATAAGGTGATCTGATGAAATGAACATCAACAAAATAAACTATAAAATAGAGACATACTTAATGACGACGCAGTTTTTAGGGGATAATTTAAAATAGTGCGTTTATCCTCATCAAATGAAGTGCAAGGAACTTCATTCGGCCAGTTTCAAATTAACACCTTCAAAAGTTAGAATTTAGATGTTTTATGTTTTTGAAAAAGATCATAAATCAAAAAAACCTTAATTTCGATAATTAGGGGTTTTTCAATTTTACAAAGTAAGGTTCGAATCTTTTGCACTTCATAAAAAAATCCCTGTAAATAAAGTATTTACAGGGATTTACAAATTCAGCGGAGAGCTAGGGATTCGAACCCCAGGAACCTTTCACAGTTCAACAGTTTTCAAGACTGCCGCAATCGACCACTCTGCCAGCTCTCCGGGGACAAAAGTACAAAACCACGCCGAATTGCAAAACCCGATATTGATTTTTTTTTAATTGTTTAATTTACCTGTTTAATAAATTGACAGTCAAATTCTTATACAAGTATTTTTTGCGGATTTTACTGACGGAAGGTGTTGAATGATGGTTTTACCACTTTAATATTACGCCGGGCGAAGTCGATATTGGCATTTAATTCAAAGCCCATTAATATGATAAGTGAGTTTAAATACAGCCATAGCATCACCACAACGAGTGTGCCTATGGAGCCGTAAATTTTATTATACGATGAGAAGTTGTTGATGTAATAAGTAAAGCCGAGCGAAGTAAGCACAGCCAAACCGGTAGCCAGTAATGAGCCGGGGTTAATGAATTTCCAGCGTTGCTTATGCGCCGGGCCGTAACGGTATAATATGGATACGGTTACAAAAAATATCACCACCACGATGATCCACCTTGAGAAAGCAAAAATATAAAGCCAGAAATGCCCTTTGCTGTATAGATGTGCTTGTATAAAGCTGATAACGCTTTGCCCGGCCATCATGATAGTGATAGCTATTAACAGGGATGTGCTTATGACCATGGTAAGTATCAGGGCTATCCAACGCCTTTTTAACCAGGTACGGGTTTCAACTACTAATGACGACCGGTTGAATGCCCTCATGAGCGTATTTACCCCATTGGTGGCGAAGATAAGCGCTGACAAAAACCCAATAGACAGTAATTTACCGTTTTGATTTTTGATAATGGTAACTATGTTTGAATTGAAAAACTGTGAAGCCTTTTCATTAGGCAAAACGACCGAGATAACTTCGATCAGCCTGTCCTGAAAATTATGGATAGGGATATAGGGGATAAGCGTGAACAAAAATATTGTTGCCGGAAACAGCGCCAGCATAAAGCTGTAAGCTAACGACGAGGCCTTATTTACCAGCGAACCCTGTAAAAACTCCTGTATAAAAAAAACGATGACAGCGTATAATGATAGGGGGGCAAATCCCGGTAAAATAACCGTTTTTGCCCAGCTAATTATGGAGCGGTAAAGTTTAGATCGTAATAAAAAGCGGTTCAGCCATCTCATTCAGTTCAAATCTACTTAAAATATGGCTTTAATTTAGCTGTAAATTCCTTTGGCATGAAACAAAGGCGCTGGGTTTTCATATTCACAAAAACCAGCAGGGTTTCGCCGGTATTGATGAGCTCATTTTTCTCGTTATAAAGCTCGTATTTAAAGTTCATGCGGGCACGGGGCATTTCTTCAAGTATCACCCTTATGCTTATCTCTTCGTCATACAAAGCAGGTTTTAAATACTTGCAATGCAACTCGATCACCGGCATCATCACGCCCGATTCTTCCATTTGCTTATAGCTTTGGCCCAGGCTGCGCAGCATTTCTACACGGGCAACCTCGTAAAACTCGGCATAATTGCCATAATACATATAGCCCATTTGGTCGGTTTCGCCATAGCGCACGCGTAGTTTTGTGGTATGCTCAAACATTAGTGTTCAATATGTCGTGCGTTTAGCGCCTGCTGAAACTTATGCGCGTTAACCAAATGATCGGCAACATTGGTTGCGAATGCATGGTAGCCCGAAAAATCAGCTTTGGCGCACATATATAAATAATCGTTCTTTTGATAGTCCAACACCGATTTTACCGCAGCTACCGATGGCATCATGATAGGCCCCGGTGGCAAACCTGTATGCTGGTAAGTATTATAGGGCGAAACTACCGTAAGGTCGCGGTTTAATACCCGGTGTATGGTAAAATCGTTCTTGGCAAAGATAACCGTTGGGTCTGATTCCAGCTTCATGCCCTTTTTAAGGCGGTTTAAGTACAGGCCGGCAATTGTTGGCATTTCATCATCATGCAAGGCCTCGGCATCCACTATAGAGGCTAAAATAGACACCTGCACAGGACTGAGGTTGATATCGGCAGCTTGCTGTTTGCGCTCAGGCGACCAGAATTTATCGTAATTGGCATACATCCGCTTAAAGAATTTTTCGGGCGAGGTATTCCAGTACATTTGATAGGAGTTGGGCAGGAACATGGTGTACACATTATCAGTAGTAAAGCCATATTGCTTTACAAAATCTGCCGAATCGAGCAGGTTAAGGATGGTTATTGAATCAGGCTCGATCTTTTTGGCTACAAAACCCGCAAACTGTTGTTTAAGCCTTAAGTTATGAAAAGACAGTGTTACCGGATCCTGCGTGCCTGATGCCAGCATGTTGATGAGCTTGCGGTTGCTCATGCCTTCGTGCAAGTGGTACCTACCGGCTTTAACACGGCTGGTATACTTCATATTGATGGCCGCCCAGTGGAATGTGGTGGTATCTTTCACAATACCTTCATCGCGGATGGTTTTGTAAACATCGTCAAATGTTGCGCCTGTATGTATATATAAATACTCCTGCTTGCCCGATACGTTGGGGCCAAAATATCTTAAATAATAAAACAGGCAGGTACAGCCCAGGCCTATAATAATTAGCACCACCAGGGCGATAATAAATTTTCTAAATGTTCCGGAGGATGACTTTTTTTCAGCCATGATATAATTAATGTGTTTTGTGATCGATCTTTTTCAATGCAATTAAGCCGCCCGATAAATTGCGTGCATTTATATAGCCATTTTCAATTAACAGCATCCGGGCGGTTTCGCTGCGTAAACCCATGGTGCATATAACAACTATTTCATCTGTTTTGTTATAACTGAGTTTATTTATAGCCGTAGCTAATTTAGGCAGCGGGATATTTTTACCGCTGATATTATAAGTATTGTACTCAATTTCTTCGCGTACATCCAGCAAATTCATTTGTTCGCCGCTTTCGAGGCGTGCTATAAAATCGGTGGCATTAATTGGGGACATCGGATTTTTTGCCTTGTGTAACAGTAAGGTTAACATGCGTGCCCAAACTGGCCTTGCTTACCGAGTCGGTTTTAGCCGGGAACTGCGATGTTACCACTAAATTGCTCGAGTCGGATATACTACCTTCATAAGTAATGGTGCCTACAGTTAAGCCTGCGCCTTTGATAGCAAATTTAGCCGCGTCAAGATCCTGGTTAACCAGGTCGGGGATATCAACTTCACTGGCACCGGCGCCGTTGCCAAGTACAAGGTCGAGCTTGGAGCCTTTTGGTATTTTTGTACCCGGTTTTATAACCTGGCCCGAAAACCTGATTTCCAATACGTGGTTGGCAATATCTGAGCGCGTAGTAGTGTCACCAACTTTTAAACCGTAGTTTTCCAGCGTTGCCACAGCCTCCATATAATTCTGATCCGAAAGATCGGGCAGCGATACAGGGGGCGCGAGGCGGGTAACCATAGTAAGGTAAATAATACGGTTCACTTTTACGTTTGTACCGGCATCAGGGTCTTGCTCTACAATGGTGCCCGGTGCCTGATCAAGCACATAAACCGAATCTATCTGGTAGCCAAAGCCCTGGTCTTTTAGTATTTCCATAGCTTTATCAACCGATAGGCCTTTAAGCACTGGTACGGGGATGCCTTCGCCATGCCGGGTATAATAGCCCAAACTAAAAAAAGCTATCAGCACAACAACAACTACGGTGCCTACAGCCGCGATAATGGTGTTGCGAAATGATGTGGTTTTTAAGTAAGCCCCAAATTTGCTCATGGTTGTTTGCAGATAGATTATGCTTATTCAGCACTCAAACATAAGGAATATTTTGAAAGTGCAAAAGTGAAGAAGATGGAAAGTGTTGCAGCGAAACATAGTAAGTTAAGCCGCGTTAGGGATGGAAGCGGATACCGGCCTGTGGCTAATGCCTTTGTAGTATGAGCGTACAGCCCGGGCCGCAGGCAACGCCCAAGCCTTACTTCGGCCACTTCGGGAACACATAAATGCGCTCCGTTAACTCACCCGGCATCGCTACAATTGCCGATCTCTCTACGGTCAGCGGAGAGCGTAAGAATAAATAAATCCAATTACGAAGACCCTAATTCCAACATCAAAAAAATATTATATTTGAAAATCATGACAACCAAAAATATCGCTCTTTGTGCCGGAGGTTTTACCGGCGAGTATGAAGTTTCGCTCAATAGCGCTAAAAATATTGCCGCCAACCTAAACCCGGCCAAATACAAGGTTTATACCCTGCTAATTAACCGCGACAGTTGGTTTTATGATGGCGCGGATGGCAAGATCAATGTGGATAAGAATGATTTTAGCCTCACTATAGCAGGGGAGAAGGTGAAATTTGATTTCGCCTTTATTACGGTGCATGGCACACCCGGCGAGGATGGCAAGCTGCAAGGTTATTTTGATATGATGGGCATTCCTTACAATACCTGCGATGCCACCACATCGGCCATTACCATGAATAAGGCCTTTACAAAAACGCTGGTACATGGCATACATGGCCTTAACACCGCACGCAGCATGCAGCTGCACCGTAAAGACGGTCATGATGTGGCTACCATTGCCGGTAACCTTAAATTCCCTTTGTTTATAAAACCTAATAATGGTGGTAGCAGCGTGGGCATGAGCAAGGTGCATAACCTGGCCGGTTTACCAGAGGCATTGGAAAAGGCTTTTCACGAGGACGACCAGGTATTGGTAGAAGAATTTATTAAAGGCCGGGAGTTTAGCAGGGGCATCGCCCGGCTAAAAGGCAAAATTGTTGTTTTGCCTGCTACTGAAATTAAAACCCACAAAGACTTTTTTGATTACGAGGCCAAATATACCGCAGGCGCATCCGAAGAGATCACACCTGCCGACCTGAGCCCCGAAACAAATGAGAAGATCGCCGATATCCTTACCGAAATTTACCTGCGCCTGAACTGCAAAGGCATGGTGCGTATTGATTTTATATTACTTGATGGCAGCATGGACTTTTACTTTATTGAGGTGAACACCACGCCGGGGCAATCGGCAGCCAGCCTGATACCGCAGCAGGTAAGGGCAGCAGGCTTAAACCTGGTTGAATTTTATGGTGATTTAATTGAGGGGGCCTTTTAATATGAGTTGGGATTTCGACATACAGGTAGCTACAGCCGTTGGGCCAATATTAGCGGTAGTTGTGGCCATGATAGCGGTACACCATACCAATAAGAACAGCAAACAGCAAATTATAGTTGGAAAATTAGAAGAGCTTTTTGAAATAATTTTAACCTTAAGCCGGCATTATCCCACTTTTAAATTGCTTTTTCCGTTGGTGAAGCAAATCATCAATCAAAGTAATGATGAAATGCGTACTTATGATGAGTATAAAGTAATGCTTGATGAAGAAATATCTGAAACTGACCGCAGGGAAATTTTAATTAACTTATCGAGGGTTGAAGTATTGGCCAAATGTTATACTAAGGGCAAATTACAGGAAGAAATACTAAAATGGGGAAACTTAATGTATTCATTTGCCGATTTTGTTTTTAATGCAGGTGGCCTGCAGGAAGCTTATCTGGATAAAGGGTTCCCAACCTTTACTGAATTTACCCGCCAGTTAGAGGATTTGAAGAAAGAAATTATAGTGCAGATACAGATATAGGTTTTAGTTAAAAGTTAAAAGTAAAAAGTTTTACTTGCTGATTGTTGGTGTTATACTATAAGTATTTGGAGGATACAGTATTTACAATGAATAGATTCACTCGCCTTTGCTTTTTTGGCTTGTACTGAATTTACTATTCAATATCCCTACAGCTATATATATTACCGGCGAGATCAAAAACTCGAATAGCGTATTGGCTACGTTACGGAATTGTGCGGATATTTCGCCGAAGCACCAGTCATACACACCAATAAGCAGCAGCAGGGCTATAATAATGATGTGTACCAGGTGCCATATATACATCATCCAGGCGGCAGTATATTTTCGTAAGGCAAAAGTGCCTATGCCATAAATAATAAGGATAGAACTTAACTTTCCCACATGCCTTAGCTTGCGCGGTATGGATTGATAGTAACCAACATCAACCAAATACAAATTGTACAGGGAGTAAATAATAACAATGATGATAAACCCTGCCCAGTATATTTGTTTATTGCTCAGTTTCGGCATGTACAAGATTAAGCTTTTTTGAGAAAATAAGCCATAGAGCGATGATCAAACCGTAAACCATAAAGGTAAGTACATAGTGATGGGCAAAATTAGCGTATTTGGGGTGATAGATAGTAATATAAGCCACACCAGCGCAACGGATTATATTTGTAATATAGATGAGGATGATGCCGCCCGCAATAAATATAAGCTTGCGGTACACTAAAGCGGGCATGCATACAATAAAGCCGGTATACAGAACAAACAGCTCCAGCGCGTTACATCCGTCCTCGATAGAAACTACGTTGCGTTGATGAAAGTAAATATTTTCTAATGGGGCAGGGGCCAGCCCATTATCAGTGTATATGTTGCCTGTTTCGCTTTTGGTAGTATAATCAGCGGAGTGGGTGTATTTATTTAATACCCATACAGAACTACTTGCTACAGCATGACTAAGGGGCTTGTCTAAAACGCGTGTAGGCAGCAAAAAAACAAGGTACAGGATCTTCCAGGTTATTAAAATAGCAAGCGCCCTGAAAATAAAGCGCCTTACCGCAACCGGAACTTGGTTCCATTTATGAATTAAAGTGCTTTTTAGCACTATGTTTAAGCTTTAGCAGCAGTATTAACAGCTTTAGCTTTTTTAACAGCTACTATACCAATTACAATGCCGGCTATCATTAAAAGCTCAACACCGTTGTTGATCGGAAGACCAGTGCTTGGGGCCGGGCTCGGGCTTGGCGTAGGGGTCGGAGCAGGGCTGCCACCTTTACCACCTCTGTCGCGGTCACTACCACCAGCTGTTGCAGTTGATGTGTGAAAAACAGCAAGTGACGAAAAGATAATTAAGAAGAAGTAAAATTGCTTTTTCATTTTGTGATAATTTTTAAGTGCTTTTATAACTTGTATTACTTATTTATATACCTATAAACTATGCTTCTACAGCAAATTTAAATGATTTATTCTTGTTAACTGCATATATACCTATAACTAATCCCGCTATCATTAAAAACACGAGGCCGTTATTTATAGGCAAATTAGCACTTGAAGTATTGCCACCACCTTTTTGGGGTTCTTTAGGGGTGTTATATACATTATTTGTATTAGTGTTTGTATTGTTCTGAGCGTAGCTGCCGCCCCAGTTATAATCCTCAGCTTTAACAGATGATGTATGAAATACTGAGAACACCAAAAGGGCAATTGACAGTATGTAAATGTATTTTTTCATTTTCTGATCACTAAGTATTTGCTACTATGTTGCAAATACTGTTCCCTAAATAACTATTTGGGTATTTAAGGCGAACTATTGCTTAAAATGCAATATTTAATCAGCATATCAACTAACAAAATCATTATGAATGAATTTTCACGATTGCTCACTGTGGTGTAAAATCCCCAAACTGCGTAATTTGAACCAATGGGGTGTACTTAATACACAGGTGATGGGGTTGGCGCAACATAATGCTCAATCACATCCTGTGGTATTAAAATACCTTTGCCTGTTTTAAGGTCTATCATTACAAAATCAAACCAGCCGTCGCAACTGGTTTTGTTAGTCGCTTTATTAAGTATCTCGAAATGTACCCTGCATTTTTTTTCGTCGATGGATTCAATACCAGTCCTTACTAAAAAGTACTCACTCATTTTTAGCGCGCGTTTGTAGTCCATATATACCGTACGTACAAGCCAGCCGTAACCACGCGCTATAAATTTATCCATTCCAAGGCCATAACAACGCTCCATCTGATCGTAACGGGCAGCAAGCACATAATCAAAATATTTGCTGTTATGCACGTGGTTGTACATATCAATATCATCGGGGCGTACACGGAGTTCGGATTCGTAGGTCTTATACATGGTGTAAAGTCAAAATTCAAAAAAAAAATTTAAAAGCAACGGCGATTCACTTTGCAAAAGTATATGATTTTATTTATCAATTTATGTGCTATACTATCCGGAAATAACTTTTGAATTTTGAATTTTAACTTTTGAATTAATTCCCTATCTTTGCACCCACAATTAACAAAAATTATTAACGCTTTAGTATTATTCAAGTAATGTATTTAAGTAAAGAATGGAAATCAGAGATTTTCGAAAAACACGGTAAAGCTGTTACCGACACAGGCTCTACCGAAGGTCAGGTTGCTTTATTTACCAACCGTATTGCTCACTTAACCGGGCACTTAAAAAATAACAAACACGATTTCTCAACCCAGTTATCGCTGCAAAAATTAGTAGGTAAACGCCGCGGATTGCTGGCATACCTATACAAAAAAGATATTAACAGGTACCGTGCCATCATCAAAGCTTTAGCGCTTAGGGATATCATTAAGTAACCAGTGCAAGTACTAAATAAAAAGCCGTCTCAAATTTAAGGAGATGGCTTTTTTACTTTCATAGAATATAATTTCACACACACATAAAAACCGGAGGCGCCCTAAAGATGAAAGCGCCCCACAACACAAACAAAATGAATGTAATTAAAAAAGTAATCGATTTAGGTGATGGCCGCACCATCGAGATCGAAACAGGAAAGCTGGCCAAGCAAGCTGATGGATCAGTAGTGATAAAAATGGGTGATACAATGTTATTGGCTACCGTTGTATCAACTAAGGAAGCAAAAGAAGGCGTTGATTTTTTACCGCTATCTGTTGACTATCAGGAAAAATACGCTGCCACCGGTCGTATACCGGGTGGTTTTTTACGCCGCGAGGCACGTTTATCAGATTACGAGGTTTTGATCTCGCGTTTGGTTGACCGTGCATTGCGCCCAATGTTTCCCGAAGATTATCATGCCGATGTGCAGGTAATGATATCTTTAATATCAGCTGATAAAGATATCATGCCTGATTGTTTAGCAGGTTTAGCCGCATCAGCCGCTTTATCTGTTTCTGATATCCCTTTTAATGGCCCTATATCAGAAGTTCGTGTAGCTAAAGTTGATGGTAAATTAGTTATCAACCCAACTTTAACCCAATTGCAAACCGCCACTTTAGAATTTATTGTTGCCGGTAGCGAACACGACATTAACATGGTTGAAGGCGAAAGCGCCGAAATACAGGAAGCTGAACTGGTTGAAGCTATTAAATTCGCACACGAAGCCATCAAAGTACAATGCTTTGTACAAAAACAATTAACTATTGAACTTGGCAAAACCGAAAAACGTACTTACAGCCATGAGCATAGCAATGATGAGCTGGAGAAAGCTATTTATGCTGCCACTTATGATAAAGTTTACGCTATTGCTGGTGAAGCTTCAGGTAAAGACGAGCGTGGTGCTAAATTTAAAGCAGTACGCGACGAATACATCGCTACTTTAGGCGAGATTGATGATATCACCAAATCATTAGCCAAAAAATATTATCACGATGTTGAGTATGACGCTATCCGTAACCTGGTATTAGATGAAGGTAAACGTTTAGATGGCCGTACAACTACACAAATACGCCCAATATGGAGCGAAGTTGGTTATTTACCAGCTGCCCACGGTTCAGCCGTGTTTACACGTGGCGAAACCCAATCATTAACATCAGTTACCTTAGGTGCTAAGGATGATGAGCAAATGATAGATGGCGCGTTCATTAACGGTTACCAAAAATTCTTACTACACTACAATTTTCCTGGTTTCTCAACTGGTGAAGTTCGCCCTAACAGGGGTGCAGGCCGCAGGGAAATTGGCCATGGCAACTTAGCTATGCGTTCATTAAAACGCGTATTACCTGCCGAGGATGCAAATCCTTATACTATTCGTGTAGTTTCTGATATTTTAGAATCAAACGGTTCGTCATCAATGGCTACGGTTTGTGCCGGTACATTAGCTTTGATGGATGCAGGTATCAAAATTACCAATCCTGTTTCAGGTATCGCTATGGGTTTGATCACTAACGAAATGGGTACTAAATATGCTATCCTTTCTGACATACTTGGAGATGAAGACCACTTAGGTGATATGGACTTTAAAGTAACAGGTACTAAAAATGGTATTGTTGCTGTTCAAATGGACTTAAAGATCAATGGTTTATCATACGAAGTTTTAACAAAAGCTTTAGACCAGGCTAAAGAAGGCCGCCTTCATATTTTAAACGAAATGAAGAAAACCCTCGAAGCGCCACGTGAAGATTACAAACCACATGCACCACGTATCATCACTATCCGTATTGATAAGGAATACATTGGCGCGGTAATTGGCCCTGGAGGAAAGATCATACAGGAAATGCAACGCGAAACAGGTGCTACTATCTCTATCGAGGAAGTTGGCAACCAGGGTGTAGTTCAAATATTTGCTGATAACAAGGAGGCTATTGATAAAGCTGTAACCCGTATAAAAAATATCGCTTCGAAACCCGAAGTTGGTGAGATATACGAAGGTAAAGTAAAATCAATTATGCCTTTTGGCGCATTTGTTGAAATTATGCCGGGTAAAGATGGCTTGCTGCACATATCTGAAATTGACCACCGCCGTATTGAAACTATGGATGGCATATTCCAGATAGGTGATGAAGTACGCGTTAAATTACTTGATGTAGATAAGCAAGGTAAATTAAAGCTTTCGCGCAAGGCATTACTGCCAAAGCCCGAAACTGCTAAATAATACAGTGTTAATTATACACCAACAACAAAGCCTTCATAATGAGGGCTTTGTTGTTTATTTTCATTTAAATTTCATAATTTAAAAACAAAACCCGTTTTTTAATCTTTCTATCAGTTATAAAGTTGCTAAAAACCCGCTTCTTCTATTGAAAAATGATATCTACTACTGGTGATCCTTTAGATTTTCTCAATAATAATTCATCCGGGATACAGGGCAATTCGCAAACGGATCTGATCCAGCAATTGTTATACGAGATCATCAGGGTTAAAGAATTAATAAAATATTACGACTCCATTCCTAATGGGGGCGGGCAGCTTGGCGCATCTATTTTGAACGAACTGGTATCAGAAGCCTATAACTCATTGGTTAATTATGATACGGTGCTGATGAAGAAATACTATGACCTGTTATTGAATTGTGATTAGGCTTCGCAGTGGTTAGTAGATTAGTGATCAGAGATTAGTTGAAGTTAGGATATTACATATTAGAAATCTAACTTTGGCCCATTATCAATACTATTAATTACTAATCACGGATCACAAGTCACTAATCACTCAAATGAACCAACATCTTATAGCCCCATCTATTTTAGCCGCTGATTTTGCCAATTTGCAACGCGATATTGAACTGATAAATAACAGCGAGGCCGATTGGATACATGTTGATGTGATGGATGGTATGTTCGTACCAAATATTTCGTTTGGACTGCCGGTTGTAAAGGCTGTATATAAACACGCCACAAAGCCTTTGGATGTACATTTAATGATCGTAGAGCCCGACCGTTATTTAAAGGATTTTAAGGATGCGGGGGCCGCACGTATAACCGTACATTACGAAGCATGCCCTAATTTACACCGCACCATACAGGTTATCAAAGAACTGGGCTGTAAGGCTTGTGTGGCTTTAAACCCGCATACACCGGTGGCTTTGCTGGAAGATATTATCCTTGATCTTGATATGGTTTTGATCATGTCGGTAAATCCAGGTTTCGGCGGGCAAAAATTCATTAACAATACTTATAAAAAACTCGCTGATATTAAAGCGCTCAAAAGGCGCTATAACACCGGGCTATTAATTGAAGTTGATGGTGGTGTTGACCAAAGCAATATTGCCAAACTGGTTGAGGCAGGGGCAGATGTTTTAGTTGCCGGTAACTCCGTATTTTCAGCAGCCAACCCAACCGCAGCAATAGCCGCTTTAAAAAACGACTAATTTTATTGGCGTAAACTATTCATAATCAATACTTTTTTTCGCGTTAGGCCAAACCTGCAAAATAATAATTGCCCTATGGTAATTAATTGTCTTTCTTTTGAAAAAAAAGCAAATAATGTCTATATATTTTGTCAAATTAATTAACTTCGGCCCGACTAAGTAGCAATTTGTTAATGGCGCATTTAGTCATAAACCCAATAAACATGAAACATAATTTTGGTGCCGGACCAGGCATTTTACCTCACGAAGTATTAAAACAGGCTGCGGCCGGAGTGATTGATTTTAACGGAACAGGACTTTCCATACTGGAGATCTCGCACCGCGCCCCGGAATTTGAAGCTGTTTTAGACGAAGCTGTAAAACTGGTGAAGGAGCTGTTTGAAGTTCCTGAAGGTTATTCAGTTTTATTTTTACAAGGCGGCGCAAGTACACAGTTTGCTTTGGCCCCTTATAACCTTTTACCCGAGGGCGGAAAAGCCGCTTACCTGGAATCGGGTGTATGGGCTAATAAAGCCATTAAGGAAGCAAAATATTTTGGCGAAGCAGTAGTTGTCGCGACAGCTAAAGAAAGTAATTTTACTTATATCCCCAAGGATTTTGAAATTCCCGCCGATGCTGCTTACTTTCACATTACCTCAAACAATACCATTTACGGTACGCAACTGAAAAAATTCTTCAAATCACCCGTCCCGGTGGTTTGCGATATGTCGTCAGATATATTCAGCCGTAAAGTCAATGTTGCCGATTTCGGTTTGATATACGCAGGCGCGCAAAAAAATATGGGCCCTGCAGGTGTTACCTTAGTAATTGTTAAGGATGATATTTTAGGTAAATCAGGTCGTAAAATACCGGCTATGTTCAATTATCAAACACAAATAGAAGGCGGATCCATGTATAACACGCCACCTGTGTTTGCCATATACGTTTCAATGCTTACGCTTAACTGGCTAAAATCAAAAGGCGGCGTTGAGGCGATTGAGCAGGAAAACGATGCCAAAGCAAAAGTACTGTACGCAGAAATAGACCGCAACCCGTTGTTCAAAGGTGTGTGCGCAGTTGAAGACCGCTCGCACATGAACGTTTGCTTTGTGGTTGAAAACCCTGAGTACGAAAAACCATTCCTTAAACTATGCGACGAAAAAGGCATAGTAGGCGTAAAGGGCCACAGAAGTGTAGGCGGTTTCAGGGCATCCATTTATAATGCATTGCCTATCACCAGCGTTTATGTGCTGATTGATGCCATGCAGGAATTTGCGGAAAATAATAAGTAAAAAAAGTGATTAGGGGTTAGTGATCAGTGATTAGTTTAAAGACTACCTGACGCTACTAATCTCTGATCACTAACCTCTAATCACTTAAATGAAATGATCAAAATATTAGCTAACGATGGTATCGATCCGATAGGCAAAAAAATGCTGGAAGATGCCGGTTTTGTGGTAGATACCAATAACATCCCACAGGATGAATTGCCTGAAAAATTGCAGGCTTATGATGCCATTACTGTACGCAGCGCCACTAAAGTGCGCAAGGCTTTGATAGATGCTACGCCCGGCCTGAAATTAATTGGCCGCGGTGGGGTTGGGGTTGATAATATTGATGTGGAATATGCCAAAGAAAAAGGCATAGGCGTTTATAACACGCCTGCATCATCATCGCTATCAGTTGCCGAACTGGTATTCGCGCAATTATTTGGTGGTGTACGCTTTCTGCACGATAGCAACCGCAAAATGCCTGTTGAAGGCAATACCAAATTTAACGATCTGAAAAAAGCTTATGCAAAAGGTATTGAGCTTCGTGGCAAAACTTTAGGTATTGTAGGCTTTGGCCGCATAGGCCGCGAGGTGGCAAAAATTGCCATCGGCGTAGGTATGGATGTTCTGGCTTACGATCTTTATCCGTTTAAACCCGAACTTGAGTTGGTTTTAGGCGGCGGAACGAAGGTTAATGTATCAGTTAAAACAGCTACGCTTGATGAGATCATCAAAACAGCCGATTTTATAACCCTGCATACACCGTTTGTTGATAAAGCCCTTATAGGCGCTGCCGAGCTTGCCCAAATGAAAAAAGGCGTTGGCCTGGTAAACATATCGCGCGGTGGCTTGATCGATGAGCTGGCTTTGGTTGATGCCTTAAACAGCGGCCAGGTTTCTTTCGCCGCGCTTGATGTGTTCGATAACGAACCAACACCACGCGAAGAGATCATCAAACACCCTAAAATTTCATTAACCCCGCACATCGGGGCTGCTACCAATGAAGCCCAGGAACGGATAGGTGTTGAATTGGCGAGTTTGATAATTGAGCATTTTAAGAAATAACGGATTGCCTTTATACAAAAACAAAAAAGCGCTTTATAAAGCATTTTTTGTTTTTGTATAAATTTGTCATTGCGAGGAGGAATGACGAAGCAATCTCGTCGCCAATGCATCACTGCTATGAATGACGACGAGGTTGCCACGCTATCGCTCGCAATGACAATCTTTTACAACTCGTACGCCAACCCTTTTTCAGGTATAGTAACCCCATACCCCTCAAACTCCAACCCATCGGCAAAGGCCTGCATGCTTTCTGCCTCACCATGTACTAAAAACACGTTTTTAAGCCTTGTTTTATCCTGTTGCTTCACGGTGTTCATCAAATCCTCATGATCGCCGTGAGCGCTTAAAACATCGGTTTTTTTAATGGTGGCATAAACAGCAAGATCGCGGTCTTTAATATGAACGATCGAATCGCCGCGCAATAAGCGGTGCCCTAAGGTTCCTTTGGCGCAATAGCCTATAAAAAGTATGGTGCAATAGTAATTCTGGATGTTATAAAACAAGTGATCCTGTATGCGGCCACCCTCAAGCATGCCCGCTGACGAGATAATGATGCAGGGCTCAAAATAGTTGGATACCTGGCGGCTATCCTTCAACGTTTCTACATAAGTTAAGTTATCAAACTCAAACTCATCGCCCTGGTTCCGGTAAAAATCCTGCGCTTCCTGGTTTACCAGGTTATGATATTTGCGAAATATGCCGGTTGCCATGCTGGCCATGGGGCTATCAACAAACACCTTAACCGGTGGCAGTAACCCGCTGCTGAATATTTTGTTAAGCGAAAAAACCAACGATTGCGTGCGCCCGATACTAAATGCGGGAATGATCATACGGCCCTGTTCCTTTATACAGCATTTTTCTATCACCTCCACCAATGTTTCTTCAACAGATTTGCCTTTGGTATGGAACCTGCCTCCGTAAGTTGATTCTGTTACCAGGTAATCCACCTGTGGTAAAGGTTCGGGATCATTTAGTACCGGGTAGTTTTTGCGGCCGATATCACCTGTAAAGGCAATGGTTTTTTCGGTGCCGTGGTCGTTTATTTTTAATACTGCCGCCGCGGCGCCTAACAAGTGGCCCACGGTTACAAAAGTAAGCTCAATATCGCCATTGATGCGGAAAGGCCTGTTAAAGCCAATGGTAACAAAACGTTCAACCGTATCCATTACATGCTTTTGCAGGTATAGCGGCTGGCTATCCGAATTGAATTTACTTTTGCCATGCCTGCCTTTTTTCTGCGCCTTGTGCATAAATATGCTTACGGAATCCAGCAATAATAATTCAGTAAGATCAGCAGTGGGAGGGGTGCATAGTATTTGCCCGTTAAAACCCAGGCGTACCAGCGTAGGCAGGTTGCCCGAATGATCGATATGTGCGTGTGTTAATATCACCACATCAATTTCAGACGGGCTGAAAGGAAAATCTTCGTTTGATTGTATGCTGCGGTCTTTTTCGTAATCCAACCCGCAATCCACCAGTATTTTAAATTGGCCAACCTGTAGCAAATGCATGCTGCCGGTTACCTGCCGGGCCGCCCCGTGTATAGTTAATTTCATTTTTTAGTACATAGCTAACGATAGCGTAGCCAATTTAAGTATGTGTAAGCTATGGCCTATTTGTCCTTTTTAACGTATTTAGCCCTTAAAAGCAATAAAACAACAACAATAAGCGCAATAATTATCGCCATGGATACCTGCGATGTTTTTTGTTGTTGTCCTGCGGCAAGCACGGCTTCATTTTTCAGCCTGTCGTTCTCATTCCTTAGCTTATTTATGGCGTTCATAAAGCCAACATTCGTGCTATCCGTTTGTGAAGAATGGCTTTGAACCTCCTGTTGTTGAAAGGCGCGGTAATCCAACAATATTTTTAGCTGGGCGAAGATATCATCATCCGACTTAACAATATTCATCAAAATATCATTGGAATTACGGATATCCTTTTTGGTTTGCAGGCCGAAAATGCCGGTGTGCAGGGTAAGGCTTTGGTCATATTGCCCAAACTTTTGCTTTCGCTGCGCCAGCATGCTATTGATTTTTTTTCGCTGTAACTGGTATGCCAGCGAATCGGAGCCTGCCTGCGCGTAGGTATCGGCTAAAAAAAAGGAAAACAGAAGGAGTAATATTATTTTTTTCATCATCGTAATTTGTTTTTTAATGGCAATGAAGTTCTCATTCGCCGTTTTATTCAATCCTGCTTTTGACAAGTGGTTATGATAGTTTCAATCATTACTGTTCAAAATCAAGCATTATACTATCGCCAAGGGTTAAACCTAATAAGCCGCTGGCGTTGCCCTTGTTAATAGCTATTTCTAAATGATCACTTATCCCAAACAGGCATAATTTTTCGCCTTCGGGTACTTCGTTGTAATGCCAGCTTAAGTTATTAATACTTTCGTTACGTTTAAAATGTAAAGTAAATTGGCGGCCCCGCTGTACATGATTAAAAAACTCCTTGGTAATATTAGTGATCACGTTATGAAACGAATCGATATAAATTACCGAGCCTTTTATCTGGTTTTTATCAAAAATGGGCTGCAGGTTAATTTTCTTCTCAATATCGCTGGTGGGTATGCCTATCTTATCAAGGCGGCCCCCGTTTGCCAAATGGCAGGCAGCTTTAACAAAAATATCGGCTAATGGAAAATGCAAAAACTTCAAGTCCTGCATAATGGTTATTTCTACCACTTCATCAGGCTCATTATTAAACATCAGTGAAAATATGCCATTATCGGCCCCAACAAAATAATGATTTTTATATTTTATGGCGAGGTAGCGGGTAGAGTTACTGAAAACTGTATCGATACCAATAAGGTGTACGGTATTGTCAGGAAAATAATGAAAACTATTCTTTAAAATGAACGCCGCTTGCTGTATATTGAAGGCCGAAACGCTATTGGTAATATCAACAATATTTACAGTTGGGAGCAGTTTAAGAATGCTGCCCTTAAGTGCAGCAAGATAAATATCCTTATCGCCCAAATCTGTAGTTAATGTTATTATTGCCATTAATATTTCAAAATTTTATTGCTAATCTTGTACAAGCATTGTATGCTGCAAATATTCAATTTTTAATTCATAAAAATCTGCAACTAAATAAATCAATTTGTATTGAACGAACTAAAATTATCTATTGAAAACATTAACCCCGCAGTTTTATGGGGCCCGAATAATGATCATTTCGAGATCATAAAAAAGCAGTATCCGAAGCTGAAATTAGTTGCACGCGGCAGCGAGATCAAAGTGTTGGGCGATGAACATGAATTAACCATTTTCCAGGAGAGGTTTACTCACCTGCTGGAACATGTGGAAAAATTTGAGTCGCTTAATATTACCGACCTGGAAAGGATTTTGGGCGCGAAGGCTTCTTCATCATCGCCTGCAGACCCGGCAGTTGATAAATTTGCGAGTGGCGAAGTTATCGTGTTTGGCCCTAATGGTGTAATGGTTAAAGCGCGTACAGCCAACCAGCGTAAAATGGTTGACTGTATTAACAAAAGCGATATTCTTTTTGCCATAGGCCCCGCGGGTACAGGTAAAACCTATACAGCGGTTGCTTTGGCGGTGAGGGCTTTGAAAAATAAGGAGATCAAGCGTATAATTTTAACCAGGCCGGCTGTAGAGGCAGGGGAGAACCTCGGGTTTTTACCGGGCGACCTAAAGGAAAAAATCGACCCATACCTGCGCCCTTTATACGACGCGCTGGATGATATGATACCTGCCGAAAAACTTAAGCTGTACCTGGAGAACCGTACCATTGAAATTGCACCGCTTGCATTTATGCGTGGCCGTACGCTTGATAACTGTTTTGTTATTTTAGATGAGGCGCAAAATGCTACGGATATGCAGTTAAAGATGTTTTTAACACGTATGGGCCCATCAGCCAAGTTTATTGTTACCGGTGATGTTACGCAGATAGATCTGCCCAAAAAGCAGCAGTCGGGCTTGCATACAGCCCTGCGGATATTAACGGATATAAAAGGAATAGAAATAGTTTACCTGAGCGGCGAGGATGTGGTAAGGCACAAATTAGTGAGGAAGATATTAGAAGCTTACGGGGATATACAATAATAGTGATTAGTGATTGGAGGTTAGTGATTAGTTGTTTATGCAACTTTTTAAACTATTCTCTGATCACTGATCTCTAATCACTAACAAAATGAATGCAATAAAAGAAACACACTTCAACTTTCCCGGCCAAACTGGTTATTATAAGGGGAAAGTACGCGATGTTTATACGATAAATAATAAATACCTGGCCATGGTAGTAAGCGACCGCATATCTGCATTTGATGTGGTATTGCCCGAGCCTATCCCATTTAAGGGGCAGGTACTAAACCAGATTGCCGCCGGATTTTTAAAGGCCACTGCCGATATTGTACCTAACTGGGTGGTTAATGTGCCCGACCCAAGTGTTACCATCGGCCGTATTTGCGAGCCTTTTAAAGTAGAAATGGTGATACGCGGCTACCTTGCAGGCCATGCGGCGCGTGAGTATGCTGCCGGTAAAAGGCAGGTTTGCGGCGTAAGCTTGCCCGAAGGCTTAAAGGAAAATGATAAACTGCCAAAGCCCATCATCACCCCAACCACCAAAGCATCGGTAGGGCATGATGAGGATATATCGCGTGAGCAAATACTTGCTAAAGGCATTGTAAGCGAAGCAGATTATATACAGCTTGAAAACTTTACCCGCGCCCTTTACCAGCGCGGTACCGAAATAGCAGCCAAACAAGGCTTGATATTGGTTGACACCAAATATGAATTTGGCAAAGCCGATGGGAAGATATATCTGATTGACGAAATACATACGCCCGATTCATCACGCTATTTTTATAGTGAAGGTTATGAAGAGCGGCAAGCCAGCGGTGAAGCGCAAAAGCAGCTATCAAAAGAGTTTGTAAGAAAATGGTTGATCGAGAACGGCTTTCAGGGCAAGGATGGGCAGGTAGTGCCTGAAATGACAAAGGAAATTGTAAAATCCATATCTGACAGATACATTGAGCTATATGAGAAAATTACAGGTGAAAAGTTTATTAAGCCTGAAAATGTGGATTTACTAAACAGGGTAGAGGCAGCAATAAACAAAGCATTGGCTTCTTTATAGTTTTTTTTGTAAATAAAATTATATCTTAGCTTAATAATTTTACAAAAATGAAATTTACGGTTGATAAACACGAGAAGTATATACTGGTGAAGCTGAATGAATCAAAACTAAATTCATTGGTTACACCACAATTAAAATCCGAATTGATACTGATCAATACCGAAGGCCAGAGAAACATTATTCTTGATTTGGGGCAAGTAAAATTTGCCGACTCGTCGGGTTTAAGCAGCCTATTAGTTGGCCATCGTTTGTGTAAAAATGCCGGTGGTGTGTTTATACTGGCAAGTTTATCTGATGCCGTAAGCCGTTTGATAAGTATTTCCCAACTCGACAACGTACTTTCTATAGTTCCAACATCTGAAGAGGCCATCGACCTTATTTTTATGGAAGAAATAGAAAAGGAACTGAAAAAAGAAGCAAAATAGTAACCTTGATTGTTTACCCATTATGAAATTTGAGGTAACAATACTTGGCAGCAGTTCCGCAACCCCCATATTTAACAGAAATCCTACTTCGCAAGCACTTAATATTAATGAGCGCTTGTACCTGATTGATTGTGGCGAAGGTACACAGCATCAAATGCTGCACTTCGGCATAAAGGCCAGCCGTATCGATTACATATTTATCAGCCATCTTCACGGCGATCATTACCTTGGCCTGCTTGGCCTGCTATCATCACTACATTTAAACGGGCGCATAAAACCCTTAACCATATATGCCCCGGCCCCTTTGAAAGAGATCATCAACCTGCAATTGCATTACTCCGAAACGGTATTGCAGTACACGATTGATTATGTTGATACCGACCCTGATAAAGCAACAAAAATTTTAGATAACCAGGATATTACGGTTGAAACCATTCCGCTCGATCATCGCATTGCCTGTACCGGCTTTCTGTTTAAACAAAAAAAGCGCAACAGAAAACTGCTGAAGAATAAATTAGAGGAGCTTAATATACCTGTTGAATATTTTACCGCCTTAAAGAAGGGCAACGACTATACAGCCCCTAATGGTAAGGTATATAAAAATGAAACGCTCACCACTGCGCCCGATGAACCCAAAAGCTACGCGTATTGTTCGGATACTATATATAACGAGCAGTATTTTAATCAGATAAATAATGTTGACCTGTTATATCACGAATCTACCTTTTTGAATGATATGCTGGAGCGTGCTAAAATAACCTTTCATACAACTGCCTTGCAGGCTGCACAGGTTGCCATAAACACCGGTGCTAAGAAACTATTGCTGGGCCATTTTTCTGCCCGTTATAAAACCCTGAACGAGCTTTTGGAAGAAGCACAAACTATTTTCCCCAATACAGAATTAGCTGTTGAGGGGAGAACATTTATAATTGAGTAATTTTATAATTTGAAGATTTGAAAATTGGAATATTCATTAAACACGACTATAATTCATTTTCAAATTTTCAAATCAACAAATTTTCAAATTAAACTAATCTTTCTTCCCGCCGCCGCCGAACACTGAGAAGTGAACATAGCGTTTTGGATTTGCTTTCAGATCCATTAGCAGGGCGTTTAAACTGGCGCTTGCAGCATTTAAATTTTTGTACATATCGCCATTATTTATCAGTTGGCCTAATGAACCCTGCCCGTCGTTAATTTTACCCACAGCCATTTGCATTTCAGCGGTAGCTTTGTTCAGGTTATCAAGCGTTTGCTGGATGTTGGAATTGGCCAGGTTATCGCTAAATTTTTGAAAATTTGTTGAAATACCATCCAGGTGCGATGTGCTGGTTTTTAAATTAGCTGAAACAACTTCGGCATTTGATAAAATGCCATTTATATGCACAGTTTGGGTACCTACCAGTGCGTCTATTTTTTTGGTAGTGCCTTCGAGCGTTTGCAGGGAATTGGCTATGCTGGTAAAACTCCTGTCGACATTTTTCTGAAAATTGGGGTTCATTATTTTATTGATAGACGCAAGTGACGAATCCATTTTCGAGATCAGGTTTTCGGCCTTCATTTGTATAGGTTGCAGGCTTTCGGCCAGGCTTCCCTGTATATCGGCCTGCAATGTATCCGAGCTTTGGGCAAAAACCTTGCTATTGCCATACTCAAAACTAATGGCCTTGCCGCCCAAAAGGTCGGTACTGATCAGTTTGGCATTTGTGTTATTAGGTACGTTATATTGAGGTTCTATTTTAAATTCAACAACAGTACGCCCATCAGGCCTTAAAACCATTTTTGATATGCGGCCTATCTGAAAGCCATTTACCAGTACTGGTTTTGATACCGATAGCCCATCGACACTGTTATAAACCGCGTAGAATTTATTTGACCTGGAAAAAACATCGTTGCCACTCAGGTAACTATAGCCTAATATCAATATGGTTATGGCAACTACGGTAAATATGCCAATTTTTGTTTCGTTTGTTATTTTCATTTTGTTAGCTATGGGGCTTGAATGGGATACCTGAGGTAGTTTTTATAAACTCAAATATCATTCATCTGTTTTTAATTGTTAAAAAAATATAACCGGGACTATCAGTTTCACATCTCATTCCTCACATCTCAAAGCTAAGCAATCACTGCGTAGCATCTTCTACTTCTGTTTTATAATTTGTTAATGCCCTTACAATTGAAGCTACAATTTCATCCTGCCCGCTATCTGAATTCAGGTAGGCTTCATCATCCGGATTATTAATATAACCCATCTCCACAAGTACCGCCGGCATTGCACTATGGCAAAGTACAAGTACTCCCTGCTCTCTTATGCCATCGCTATGCCGGCCGTCGGTATTTACAAATTCATTGTTTATCAGTTCGGCCAGGTGTATACTTTGTTTACGGTATTTTCGCTTATACTCGTTCATTAAAATCATCGCTTCCGGGTCGTTCGGATCCGGGTTAGTGTTCATTTCGGAATCGCCCTCAATCAAATTTTCTTTAATAGCCTTACCTTCTTCATTAGCACGCCAGTCGCCATAAACAAGCAATAGCACGCCTTTGCCCGAACGATCGGGTACAGACACGCGTCTGCCGTGCTCACGTATCACCTTGTCGGGCAATGAATTGCAATGTAATGAAACAAAAAGGTCGCCTTTGTTCTCATTGGCAATATCCGCTCGTTTTTGCCAGTTTACATCGTCATCGGTTGAGCGCGTCAACACAACGTTTACCCCGGTCATATTTTTTTCTATAGCCTTTTGCAATTTAAACGCTACGGCAAGCGTTACATTTCTCTCATAGGAATATGAGCCTGAAGCACCGGGAGAAAAGTGGCCTGCACCTGTATGCTGATTGCCATGGCCGGGATCAACAATAATGGTTTTAAGTTTATAACCAGTTGGTACCGTATCTTTTCTTAAGGAGTCGGTTATTAATGGAGATGAAAAAAGCGAAAAAGATGTTAGTATTAATGATAAACTACAAATCAATCTTTTCAATATTTTATTTTTCATTATGTTTGAGCGCTGTTAATTATATCTGCAAAAATACTATTCGTAATTGATTTTGAAATTCATTGGGCTGTTTTTTCTGCTTGTAATTATTTTAATGGCAAATGTTATGGCTGCTCCTAAAAAAAGCAACAATAACTACCATAGCCCCATTGCCGATACCATTATAAAGCTCGACTCGACAAAAGACAAGAAACTGCTTAGAATTAAAACTCCTGCCAACACTAAAGGTACGAAAAGTACGCTTAAAAACGACACTACAAAAAAAGGCAACGGCGAACTGACATCAGAGGTGAAAGCCAGCGCTGAGGACTCAACCGTTGCTGATAAAGAACATGATATTTTGTACCTGTATGGCCGCGCCCGTGTTAAGTACGAGGATATTGAAATGGATGCCGATTATATAAGGGTTAACAAAAGAACACACCAGATATTCGCCAGCGGTAGCATCGACCCACGAACACACCGGTATATAGGCCGGCCCATCACCAAACAGGGTAAGGATAAACCCGTTGAATCCGACTCGCTACTTTTTGATTATAAAACCAAAAAAGGCAAGGTTTATAACCCTGCTTCGGAGCAGGACGGTAATTTTATTTCGGGCGGGCAGGTTAAAAAACTCAATGAAGACGAAGCAGCTTACCGTAATGTGCTTTTCAGTACCTGCAATAAGCCATTCCCCGAAACAGACTTTGGTATAGTGATAACTAAAGGTATTGGCGAAAAGAAACGTATAATTTCCGGCCCGGCTTACCTCGAAATTGAGGGCGTGCCGCTGCCGCTGGCTATACCATTTGGGTTTTTCCCGAAGCCGGATACCAAAACATCGGGTGTAATACTGCCAACTTTTGGCGAGGATCAGCAACTCGGGTTTTACATAAAAAACCTCGGTTATTATGTAGCCCTCAATGATTATGTCGACTTTACCACACAGGGAACCATATATTCAAAAGGATCATATGATCTGAATGAATCAATACATTATTTAAATCGTTACGAATATTCGGGCAGCTTTTCATTAAGCTATGGCTCGCATAATTATGGCCTGCCGGGCGACCCATCTCAAAAAGATTTTAACGTTACCTGGTCGCACAGCCAAAACCCTAATGCAAGCCCCGGCAGCACATTCAGCGCATCGGTAAATGCCGGTACATCAACCTTCTATCAAAACAATGCCGCACAGGTAGGTTATAACCTGCAGGCGCTTACCCAAAATAATCTTAGTTCAAGTATATCCTATGGCAAAGTATGGGCTGGCACGCCTTTTAACTTAACGGTAAGCCTTTCACACAGCCAGGATCTTACCGCTAAAACCGTTACGTTGAATTTGCCAACTTTTAACTTTAACATGTCCACTATTAGTCCGTTTGATTCAAAGGATAGGGTAGGCGAACAAAAATGGTATCAAAAAATTACGATTGGTTATAGTTTACAGGGAACAAATAATATTAACGCCATACCCGAAGATGAACTATTTAAAGGCAACACCCTGTTTAAAAAAATGCAGAATGGATTAGAGCACCAGATACCCATTGGCTTTAATCAAACCGTATTAAAATATTTTCAATTTAGTGCAAGCGCCAACTATACCGAGCGCTGGTATTTTCAAAGCATTACCGAGCACTATGACCGTACCAACCTGATAGACCCTGATCAACCAGTAATTGATACAGTTGGCGGCTTTAAACGATCAGGCGAGTACAGCTTCAGCGCGGGTTTTTCAACCAAGGTTTACGGCAGGATGAACTTTAAAAAAGGTAAGCTGATTGCTTTAAGACAAGTAATTACACCCTCAATAGCTTTCCAGTACAAACCCGATTTTTCTGACCCAAGCTATGGGTATTACCGAACACTGGTAAGTAATGCTGTTGTACCTTACCCGGTAAGCTCTACCATATACTCCATTTTTCAGAACGGGGTTTATGGCGGGCCATCGGCAGGCAAACAGGCGGGCTTAAGTTTTAGTGTTGATAATACTATTGAGGCAAAGGTGCGTGCCAAAAGTACCGATACTTCAAATGCTGATAAGCACGTAAAAATACTGGATGGCTTGTCCTTTTCAACTTTTTACAATTTCGCGGCAGATTCATTCAAGCTTAACCCAATAGCGTTTTCGGGCCATACGGCCATATTACATCAAAAGGTAAATATCAGTTTTAACGGCGTTTTTAACCCCTATGAAGTACAATTACTTGATACTATAGCAAACGGGGTAATCCAAAAGGTTCCACGTACAATAAACCGCTATACCTGGCAGGATGGAAAGCTGCCCAGTTTGCAATCGTTCAGTATTTCATTAAGCGGTAGTTTAAACTCAACATCGTTCCATCCGCGCAGTACTACAACACCTCTTCCCGGTACGCTGCAAAATTTGACACCTGACCAGCAGGAAAAACTGGCCTTGTTAAACAGCGACCCGATGGCCTATGTTGATTTTAATATACCATGGAACCTGGCGTTCAATTATAGCTATACTTATACTAATAGCTATAGTAGTACCAATACCACCAATACCATTATGCTAAGCGGTGACTTTAACCTTACCAAAAAGTGGAAAATTCAATACTCAACCAACTACGATCTAAGGGCGCGTGCTTTAAGCAGCGCTACATCGTTTTCCATTTACCGCGACCTGCACTGCTGGGATCTGGCTGTACAATGGTTGCCCTTTGGGTTTTATAAATCGTACAATGTTACTTTAAGGGTAAAATCAACCATATTACAGGATCTGAAATTGAGCAAGAAAAGCGATTATACCAGTAACTCATACCTCAATCAATAATGCTTGCAGAAATAATAACCATTGGCGACGAGATACTTATAGGGCAAATTGTTGATACCAATTCGGCATGGATAGCCCAGCAACTGAATAACGCAGGTGTCCGTGTAAAACAAATTTCGTCGGTATCTGATGATCGTCAACATATACTTACCGCTCTTGCCGAAGCTAAGCAGCGGGCGGATATTATACTGATCACCGGGGGGCTTGGCCCCACAAAAGATGATATCACCAAAAAAACACTTGCCGAATATTTTAATGTTGGGATGGTTGAAAATGCTGGTGCGCTTGACAATGTAAACCGCATATTTGCAAAATATAACAGGCCAATGCTCGAAATTAATCGTTTGCAGGCGCAAGTGCCCGAAAACTGCGAGGTGCTACTCAATAAAAATGGTACTGCGCCGGGTATGTGGTTCAATCACGAAGGCAAAATTTATGTATCGATGCCGGGTGTACCATTTGAGATGATGTACATGATGGAGGAGGGGGTAATTCCTAAACTGAAAGCGACGTTTAAACTCCCGGTAATTATCCATAAAACTATTTTAACCGCAGGCGAGGGCGAATCGTATTTAGCCGAAAGGATAGCCGATATTGAAAATGACCTGCCTGCATACGTAAAGCTGGCCTATCTGCCAAAATTAGGGCAGGTACGTTTAAGGTTAAGTGGCTATGGTGATGATGAAACCGTACTAAAACAAAAAATTGATGAATTTGCTGCGCGGATAGTTGAGCGTGTAGCAAACGTGGTGATAGCCCAGGAAGATATACCTATTGAAAAAGCCATATTGAATACAATGGCCGGTAAGGGTTTAACACTATCTACCGCCGAAAGCTGTACCGGTGGTTATATTGCCCATTTATTTACCCAGCATGCCGGTTCATCTGGTGTTTTTTGGGGTGGGGCGGTAACTTATTCCAACCAGCTAAAACAAAGCATGCTGGGCGTTAAAGAACAAACATTAGACGACTTTGGGGCCGTTAGCGAGCAAACCGCCGGTGAAATGGTACAGGGCGCTTTAACTCATTTTAAAACGGATTTTGCCATTGCTGTTACAGGTGTTGCAGGCCCCGGCGGCGGGAGTGTTGAGAAGCCTGTCGGCACGGTATGGATAGCGGTGGCATCTAAGGAAAAAACTGTAATAAAGAAATTCACATTTGGTAACAAGCGTGCCCAAAACATCGAAAGGAGCGCAGTTTCGGCCTTATTTATGTTGAATACTTTACTCAGGGAATATAAAAAGTAACAAGTGTTATAGTTAATTTTGGGCAGACTAACTACGTAATTTTGTATGGCCAGATATCAGCTATTACTGCCGAAAATGGGGGAAAGTGTTGCGGAGGCAACCATCATCAAATGGTTAAAAAAACCGGGCGATTTTGTTGAAGCAGACGAAGCTGTAATGGAAATTGCAACCGATAAGGTTGACTCCGAAGTGCCGTCGCCGGTTGCCGGTCGACTGGCCGAGCAGCTTTGCCGCGAGGATGATGTAGTACAGGTTGGGGCTGTTATAGCAATGATAGAAACAGCCGTTGCCGAAGAAGTTAAAGCCCCCGCACCTGTTGCACCCGCACCCGAAGTAAGGCAGGAACCAGTTGCACCGGTTGTGGTACCAACCCCGGCCCCGGTTTATGCCGAACAAGCACCAGCGCCTGTTGCCGCACAACAACCCGCAATAACAGAACCCAAAGTTGAAACATATAATCCAAGCCAGGCAGCACAAGTGCCTGCCGCACCCATACCCGGTACAGAGCAATTAGCACAAGCCGCTGCCCCTAAAACTGCCGCGCTTGTTAGCGATACCGTAAGATTTTATTCGCCATTGGTAAGAAGCATTGCTTCGCAGGAAGGCATTGGCGCCGCTGAGCTTGACCGCATACAGGGCACCGGAGCCGAAGGGCGTTTAACTAAGGACGACCTGTTGTATTACATCCGTAACAGATCTGCCGGGGCTGCTGCAAGTACCGCAGACAATGGCGCAAATTTTGCCGCAGCGCCTGAACAAGTGGCTGCGCCTGTAATAGAAGCTATTCCGGTAGATACCTTGCCAGAACCCGAAAGTAAACCTGCTGAGCCTGTTGCTGCAACAGTAGCACCTTCAGCACCGAAACCAGAACCTGTTGCTGCGCCAAAACCAGCGCCAGCGACTGAACAAAAACCACAGGCTGCACCAGCGCCTAAACCGGCATCGTCAGTTGCGGGAGGGGATGAGATCATAGAAATGGACAGGATGCGCAAGCTGATAGCCGAACACATGGTTTACAGCAAGCATACCTCGCCGCATGTTACCTCGTTTGTTGAAGCGGATGTAACCAACCTGGTTTTATGGCGCGAAAAGATAAAAAGCAGCTTTGAAAAACGCGAAGGTGAAAAAATTACTTTCACACCCATATTTATTGAAGCCGTAGTTAAAGCGATTAAAGATATGCCGATGATAAATGTTTCGGTTAGCGGAACGCAGATCATCAAGAAAAAAGATATAAACATAAGTATGGCTACCGCATTACCCAGCGGAAACCTGATAGTGCCTGTAATTAAAAAGGCGGATGAGCTTAACCTGTTAGGTATAACCAAAGCGGTTAATGACTTAGCTAACCGTGCCCGTACAGGCAAGCTATTACCCGATGATGTAAAGGATGGTACATTTACCATAACCAACGTAGGTTCATTTGGTAATGTGATGGGTACGCCCATTATTAACCAGCCACAAGTAGCTATTTTAGCGGTAGGCGCCATTAAAAAGAAACCTGCAGTAATTGAAACCAAACAAGGCGATATGATAGGCATACGCCACATGATGTTCCTGTCGCTATCCTACGATCACCGTGTGGTTGATGGCGCTTTGGGTGGCTCATTTGTGCGCAAGGTTGCCGATTACCTGGAAAACTGGGATTTTAACCGGGAAGTATAGTTTAGTGATTAGAGGTTGGTGATTAGAGATTAGTTATTGAACTAATTCAAATTATCACCACGCGTTATTGCGAGGAACGAAGCAACCCCACAATACAAGTCGGCGATATGCAAGTTCAATACCAATTATATGAGATTGCTTCGTTTACAGCAATGACGGTTTAAACGTAAAATGAAAAGGCTCCCATTACGGGAGCCTTTTTACTCTCAACAAACTAAAAAGATCTACTAAAAAATTTCAGCTGTTAATTTTACTGCCGGAGCTAAGCTGACCCCTGTTAGCTGATCGGCAAAGGCTATGAAAGCCTTGTTATCTGATATACGATGTTGGTTGTCAATCAGATTTTGAAGATTGATCTTTCCGATAACAAACTTGTAACTATCTGAATGATAGCGTTCATGAATGTGTTTGAAATTCAACGCCTCTACCAAACCTTCATCCTCATAGCGCAAATAAATGTTCAGCTCAATGTTATTGGTAAAGTGCAGGTCTTTCTTTTCCTTTGCCTTTTTGTATTCATACTGATAGTTATACCGCAGCGCGGCAATATCTGATAACACCGCCGAGCCTGTCGGATGCCCGCCAGCACCCTTACCAAAAAAGAATTGCTGATCGGCAAAAGCGGCCTGAACGGTTACGCCATTATATTCATACTCCACATTGTATAAAAACTCGGTTTCGTTAACAAACTTTGGCAGTACGAATAAAGTAACATGGCGGTCATCCAGCTCTTTAGCTATAGGTACAAGCTTTATTTTGAGCTTCTTTTCGCGGGCGTATTGCAGGTCGCTGGCGGTAAGGTTTTGGATGCCGATATTCAGCACCTCTTCGGGCTTTACAATTACACCGTACGCATGTGAAGCTGCTATGATCAGCTTGTATTTGGCATCAAATCCGCCTACATCACTCGTAGGATCCGTTTCTGCAAAACCCAGGTCTTGCGCTTGTTTTAAAGCGGTATCATAATCAAGGTTTTCCAAATATCCTTTTGAAAGTACGTAGTTGGATGAGCCATTAAAAATTCCGCTGATGGAGTGCAGCAGCTCATTATCGTAATACTCTTCCAGGTTACGGATGATAGGGATACTGCCGCAAACCGCACCTTCGTAAAGTAACGAAGTGCCATGTATCTGCTGTAGCTCGATCAGCTCACTTAAATAAGTGGCTATCATTTTTTTGCTGGCTGATACCACGTTTTTACCTGTGCTTAATGCCCGTGATACAATTTCAAAAGCTGCTTCAGTATCATTTATCAGCTCAACAATGGTATTTATTTCGGGGTTGTTAAGCAGTTCTTCCTTATCGGTAGTGAAAATATCTGCCGGGAGCGAGCGCTTTTTATCAGGGTTTTTTATGGCGATCTTAACAATTTCGAGATTTAGGTTTTTTGTTTTGATAATATCATACAACCCCTGGCCAACAACGCCAAATCCAAACAAACCTATATTCAACTTTTTACTCATTATGCTATTCTTTGTAGTTCTATGATCTTTCCTTTAACATCTGTTTTAAAGAAAGAGGTGATAATATTTGTTAATGCTTCTGTTTCAATTAAAAATCCGTCGTGCCCGTAAAATGAATCAAGCTCGGCAAAAGCTGATTTTGGTATATGCCTGAACAGGTATTGCTGCTCTTCAACCGGGAACAATACATCAGATTTTATGCCAATAACAAGAGTTTTCGCCTTTATCAGGCTAAGCGCTTTTTCAACACCGTGGCGGCTACGGCCAACATTGTGTGAATCCATAGCTTTGCTCAAATACCAATAGCTGTAGGCATTAAACCTGTTCACCAGTTTTTCGCCCTGGTAATTTTGGTAGGACGACGCGCGGTGATCATCGCTGATATTATCATTTTCATCCTGCTGACTAACCGTATAGGTTTTATAGCTGCGATAGGATAGGAGCGCGATGCTGCGGGCTGCCTTTAATCCCTTTTTACCACCATCGGGCGTGTTTGAGTAAAAGGTACGGTCGGCAGTTAAAGCCAGGCGTTGTGATTCGTTAAAGGCAATCCCCCAGGGCGAGTGGCGCGCGTTGGTAGCAATCAGTATCAGGTTTTTGATGCGCTCAGGCTCAAGTATAGCCCATTCTATAGCCTGCTGGCCGCCCAATGAGCCGCCAATAAGTATATCTATTTGTTTTATGCCCAAATGTTCTGCCAATTGCTGGTGCGCTTTAATAATATCGCGTACATTAAATTGCGGGAAAGCTAAATAATAAGGCTGCCCGGTAACCGGGTTTATGCTTAACGGGTTGCTTGAACCATAGGGTGAGCCTAAAATATTGGCGCAAACAATAAAATGATCATCGGGGTTAAAGTAGTTATCCTCGCCAAACAGGCCTTTCCACCAATCCAATACATCGGAGTTTGCTGTTAAAGCGTGACAAACCCAAACTACATTATCGCGGTTTTTATTTAACGTACCGTAGGTATGGAAACCTATCTCGGGGTTTTGTATCCGTTGTCCCGATTCAAGCTCAAAGGGCTGTGTGCTTTTAAAAATTTGTGTGCTCATTTTCTTGTCCGGTTATTGCGGGTGCAACCGCCTGTTTAGGCGGCTGCAATCCGTAACAACACTATTATCACTTAAAAAAACTAAAAAAAAACTCAAAACTAAACTAACTCTTCTATTTGCTGGTTGATTTTGACAAATGCCTGTTCAAAATCAGCTTTTATGTCATCAATATGTTCAATACCAACAGCCACACGCAATAAAGCAGGGGTAACGCCTGCCGCCAATTGTTCAGCATCTGATAACTGCTGATGCGTAGTTGCCGCCGGTTGAATAATAAGCGTTTTTGCATCGCCCAGGTTGGCCAAATGGCTAACCAGTTTTAAACTATCAATAAAATTGCTGGCATTTTCCTTATCGCCCTTTATCTCAAAAGACAATACCGCGCCAAAGCCATTTTTCAGGTATTTTTTTGCGAGGGCATTGTATGGTGATGATGATAAACCAGGATAATTAACTTTCTGTACCTGCGGATGTTGCTCCAGCCATTTGGCCAGTTCAAGTGCATTATCCACATGGCGTTGTACACGTAATGAAAGTGTTTCCAATCCCTGTATCAACAGCCACGAGTTAAACGGCGCCTGTGATGAGCCAAAATCGCGCAAGCCCTCCACACGGGCGCGGATGATGTATTGTATATTGCCAAACGGGCCGTCAATGCCAAACACATCGGCAAAAACCAAACCGTGGTAACCTTCGGATGGCTGTGTAAACTGCGGGAATTTGCCATTGCCCCAGTTGTAATTACCACCATCAACTATAACGCCGCCAATGGTAGTGCCATGTCCGCCGATCCATTTGGTGGCCGACTGAACCACTACATGCGCGCCATGCTCCAGCGGGCGGAATAAATATCCGGCAGCGCCGAAAGTATTATCAACGATCAATGGCAGCTCATGTCTTTTGGCAACGGCAGCAATTTTTTCAAAATCGGGGATATTGAAGCCAGGGTTGCCAATGGTTTCTAAATAAATGGCTTTGGTGTTTTGGTCGATAAGCGCTTCGATGTTATCAGCAGTATCATCGGCCGCAAAACGTGCATCAATGCCGAGGCGTTTAAAGGCTACTTTAAACTGGTTGTAAGTACCACCATACAGAAAAGGGGAGGTTACAAAGTTATCACCGGCCTGTAAAATATTATTAAGGGCGATAAACTGCGCCGCCTGGCCCGATGCTGTTGCCAATGCCGCAACGCCACCTTCTAAAGCTGCTATGCGTTTCTCGAACACATCGGTGGTAGGGTTCATGATGCGGGTGTAAATATTGCCAAATTCCTTTAACGCGAAAAGGTTAGCGCCGTGTTGGGCATTGTTAAAAACGTATGATGTAGTTTGATAAATTGGCACAGCGCGTGAGCCTGTGGTGGGGTCAACTTCCTGGCCGGCATGCAGCTGCAGGGTTTCGAATCTTGGGTTTGTAGCAGACATATTTTTATGATTTATAGGTGATTGTTAAATGAATTGAAAACGCTGGGTTCACGACAGGATAGAACATATCCATTGTGGGTAACACGTATTTTTTTCAGGAAAGAGAAAAAGAAATAGCGTGTACTGCTTCAACAACAGCAACACATACAAATACAACCAATAGCGCGGTTATACGTTGCATACAAATGGCCTTTTGAGAGGCTCGGATTAGGTGACGGGATGTTTTTTAAACTTTTCATGGTTGTTAATTTATATTTCCCGGGATATTTACCGGGGCAGGAATTGGCACCTTCTCTAAACCTTTAGAGGGTTGCCAGCGGGTAATTGAGCCTGATCTCTCGCCGCTTCTTTATAAACCAAAACCTTTTTGAAGGGTATTGATCAATTAGCATTTAGTATCGCTACCAAATATTGTTGCAAATATAAGGTGATGGAAATGACTTTTCCAAATTTAATTTTCTTTTTTAGAAAGAAGAGTGGTGAAAGGTTAAAAGTTTTTTAGCATATTATATTTTCATCGCTACCGCAAGCGTCCACGCTTGTGGTACGTCGACATGTAATAAATTGATAGGATAAATTATCCTGCTATAAGCAAGTTGGCTACTTATCAGCGTACCACAAGCGGGACGCTTGCGGTAGCGGGGAATATATATCTTTTTCTCAATACTTGCCTTTTACCTCTACTTTAGCGCCTGTTCAAAGTCCTCAATCAAATCATCAATATGTTCTAACCCAACCGAGATGCGCAGTAGGTTGAACGGTGTTTTGGTATCAGGGCCTTCAACAGATGCGCGGTGTTCTATCAAACTTTCAACGCCGCCTAAACTGGTGGCCTGGGTGAATAGTTTAAGGCTGTTTACCACCCTTTTGGCTTCGGCCTCGCCGCCTTTAAGGCAAATAGACATCATTGCCCCAAAGCCTGTCATTTGTTGTTTGGCAATATCGTACTGCGGGTGATTTGGTAAACCCGGGTACATTACCTGTTCTATTTTAGGGTGTTTTTGCAGGTATTCAGCTAATAGCTGCGCATTTTTTGCATGACCCGCCATGCGGTAAGGCAGCGTTTTAATGCTTCGCGCCAGCATATAACAATCCATAGGCGAGGGGATGGCGCCGCCCATTTCCTGTACCTGGCGTATTTTTGCCCACCAATCGTCTTTAGTAGCGGTTATTAATACGCCGCCCATCAGATCGCTATGCCCGCCAAAGTATTTGGTGCAGGAGTGCATCACTATATCGGCACCTAAAACTAACGGTTGCTGAAATATAGGGGTGGCAAAGGTATTATCACAAGCTACTTTTATTTTGTGTTGTTTAGCTATGGCGATTACCTTTTTTATATCGGCTATTTTTAGCAGAGGGTTTGATGGCGTTTCAACCCAAATTAAACCTGTATTTGGTTTGAGGTGCTGTTGCAAAACCTCGCTGTTGTTCACATCAATAAAATCAAACTCCAGAATACCCGCAAACAAAAACTTTAACTGGTTACGCAGGCCGTGGTACATATCATCGGGCAAAATAATATGGGTGCCGGGCTTTAGCGATTGAAATACCGCCATGCCCGCTGCGTTACCTGATGAAAATGACGCGGCATCTGCACCGCTCTCTAATTTCGCCAGTACGTTCTCTAAAAGGGTGCGGTTGGGGTTAGCCGCGCGACTGTAAATATAACCGCTGGGAAAAGAACCATCTGCTGCACGCTCAAACGTGGTGGATAATACAATAGGCTGAATTACCGCACCTGATGCGTTGTCGGTTTTATTGCCTGCGTGGATGGCGATGGTTTCAATTTTCATGAAATGATTTTTAGCAAACATAATAGTTTTAGTACTTATAGGCCAAGCAAGCTTGATTTTAACCCTGAATTAATTATGTTTGTGTAAATATATTCATCATGAAAGTTGGAAAAATACCTGTTGCGCCCATTATTTTAATTGTTTTGGCACTTACAAGCTTTTTATTAAACCGCTTGTATCCGGGGCAGTATGGTTTTGATTCTCCATTCATAAGTGGTGCATTTATGGGCGCTATTTTGGTGTATTTATTATATTATATAAATATCTGGGTAACTGTATTCCAAAACCAGAAGGAAGAGGGTGATACTGTAAAATAGGGCTCATTCTATTACCCAACAATGATGTTTAAACATCAAATTGAGATATTACACCATCATTACATTAACATTTCTTATTTTTGCACAAAGTTTTTTTGATGGAAGCTGAGCGTAATTTATCTTTATTACTACAGGATCCGGGTTTACCGGCTGATTTAAAACACATTGCGGAAAAAGTGCTTCACGGTGAACGCATTACCTTTGATGAGGGTGTTTTACTGTTTGAAAAAGCCGAATTGGGCTATGTGGGCGTACTAGCCAACTACATCCGCGAGAAACGCCACGGCGATAAAACTTATTTCAACCGTAACTTTCATATCGAGCCAACCAACCTTTGCGTGTACGACTGCAAATTTTGCAGCTATTCAAGGCTAATAAAAGAGCGTTCGCAAGGCTGGGAATATACGATGGAGGAGATGCTCGACATCGTTAAGAAATACGATAACGAGCCGGTTACCGAAGTGCATATTGTTGGCGGTGTGTTACCGCAGTACGATGTTGCTTTTTACTCGGAACTGTTCACCAAAATAAAACAACATAGGCCCGAACTACATGTTAAGGCATTAACCCCGGTTGAGTATCATTACATATTTAAAAAAGCTAAAATTGATTACGCCACAGGCATGCGCCTAATGATGGATGCAGGTTTGGAATCGATACCCGGTGGTGGTGCTGAGATATTTCATCCGGAGGTTAGGGATCTGATATCAAAAGATAAATGTAATGCCGACCAATGGCTGGCTATACACGAGGAGTGGCATAAAATAGGCGGCAGGTCAAACGCTACCATGCTTTACGGTCATATTGAAAAATACTGGCATAGGATAGACCACATGGACCGCCTGCGTACATTACAGGATAAAACCGGTGGCTTCCAAACCTTTATCCCGTTGAAATTCAGGAACCAGGATAACCAGATGTCGCATGTGCCGGAATCAACAGTAGTTGAGGATCTGCGGAATTATGCTATAGCGCGCATATACCTGGATAACTTTGATCATATAAAAGCTTATTGGGCGATGATCAGCCGTACTACAGCGCAATTGTCGCTAAATTTTGGTGTGGATGATATTGACGGTACGCTGGATGACACCACCAAAATTTACTCGATGGCAGGGGCAGAGGAGCAAAAACCGGGTATGAGCACTAAAGAGCTGGTACAATTGATAAAAACGGTAGGCCGCCACCCGATTGAGCGCGATACTTTATACAATGTGGTTACAGATTATAATGATTTCGAGTTTCCGGAAGAAGTAAAACCTTCTTTTTACAAGCTGCCGGTTATAAATTAGTTCATTGGCTCATTAGTTCATTGGTGCAAAGTTTGTTGTGCAAGATGAAATATATGATGGGTGAAGTTTTTAAATTAAACAAATCAATTATTCAATATACATACTTATGATTCATAGCGCATTGAAGGCAATTTGCTTATTGAAGCTAACCAATGAACTAATGAACCAGTGAACCAATGAACAAAATAAAAGAACTATACATCGTCCGCCATGGGCAAACAGAGTTAAATAAACTGGGCATTGTGCAGGGGCGGGGGATGAATACCGATCTGAACGACGAGGGCCGCAAACAGGCCGGGATGTTTTTTAACGCTTATAAAGATGTGCCATTTGATAAGATCTACATCTCGAGCCTGAAGCGCACACAGCAAAGCATACAGCAATTTATTGACCTGGGCATCCCTTATGAAAAACTGGATGGCTTGGATGAGCTGGCCTGGGGAGTTTTGGAAGGACAGCCCAGTACACCCGAAACCAAATCGATGTTTTTAAAACTGGTACGTGATTGGGTTGCCGGAAAGCTGGACAGCAAGTTTGAAGGCGGTGAAAGCCCCAACGATGTAATGCAGCGGCAAAAGGTTGCGCTTGAAATTATAATGGCTCACCCCGAAGAAAAAACCGTACTGATATGCATGCATGGCAGGGCGCTGCGCCTGTTGCTGTGCCTGCTTACAGAACAACCGCTTACCGAAATGGAGAGCTTTCCGCATCAAAACCTGGTTTTATATAAAGTAATATACGATGGCCAAAAATTCGAAACAGCTGAGTTTAACAACGCCATGCATTTAAAAGGTTAGTATCAAGTAGATAGTATCAAGTATCAAGACAAAAAACATTTAGTATAATCATCAGAATAAAAGATGCATAATTTTAAAAGAACTAAAGGTTTGGAGGGCTGGTATTGATATATGTAAAATTGTATTTGAACTAACAAGGGATTTCCCTAAAGAAGAAAAATTTAGCCTTACATCTCAAATTACAAGATCGGCAGTATCGATACCATCTAATATAGCCGAAGGCTGCGGTAGAAAATCTAATAAAGAATTTCATCAGTTTCTTAATATTGCATTAGGTTCTTCATTTGAACTTGAAACACAAATAATTATCGCTAAAGAATTTAACTACATAACCACTGAAAAGGCAGAAGATATTTGCTCATCGATCATTGAAATACAGAAGATGATTATTGGTTTGCAAAAAAGTCTTGCTACTTGATACTATCTACTTGATACTAAAAATGAAAATAAAAATTTCTGCCGTTAGCTATACTAACACCAAACCATTTATATACGGCATACAGCACTCCGATCTGCTTGATAAAATTGAACTTAGCTTGGATAACCCCACCGATTGCGCGCAAAAGCTGATTGATAATGTGGTTGATATCGGCCTTATCCCCGTGGCAGCTACTTTAAGTATGCCGCATTGGGAAATTGTGGCTGATTATTGCATAGGCGCGGTTGGCCCGGTAAATTCGGTGTTCATTTTCAGTAATTGCGATATTACGCAGGTGAAGAAGTTACAGCTTGATCCGCAATCGCGCTCATCAAATAACCTGGCGCGGGTTCTCCTTAAAAATTTCTGGGGGATCTCGCCTGAACTTATTGTTGATGCGCCTGATTACGCACAATCTACCGATGCTGAAACGGCCTTTGTACAAATAGGCGACCGTACCTTTGGCAAAACCGATAAATATCCTTTTGTATATGATCTGGCAGGGGAATGGCAAAAATTTACAGGCTTGCCTTTTTGTTTTGCCGCCTGGATAGCTAATAAACCCATCCCTCAGGAATTTGTTACGGAGTTTAACAAGGCGCTTAAGTTTGGGTTGGATCATCGTACGGAGCTTTTGAAAGAGCTGCCCGCCAGAGACGATTTTGACCTGGAGGACTACCTGATGCATAAGCTTGATTTTGAGCTTACAGAAAAGAAAAAAGAGGCCTTGTATTTGTTTTTGAGTTACGTAAAGCATTTAAAACCGCTCGTTTAGCGGGTTGTTGACGACTTAACCTCTCCTCGCAATAACGTTATTTAGTGTCAATTAAACTAAATGCCAACTAATTAATCAAATAGGTGTTTAAAACATTGTATTTGTTGTAATCAGGCATGAAGGATTTCTATTATATTCTGGGGACGGATGTAAATTGCACTTTGATCGAGATAAAAGAGGCATATAGAAAACTGTCGAAAAAATTTCATCCTGATCTGAACCCAAACGATAAATACTTTGAAAGCCGTTTTAGGGAAATTCAGGAGGCCTATGAAACCTTAAGCAACCCTATTAGGCGCAAACAATACGATAGGGATCTAAACAATTTTAAATCGCGCCAAAATACCCGTAAACCCCCTGGTGAACCTTATCAGCCACGGCCCTCTACCAATCAAAAATCTGCAACCCGGGGTATTGATATCGGGTTTACCATTGTTTTAATTTTAATTACCCTTGTTTTTGGTAGCTACGTTTTAAAAGCAATTAGTAATTCAACACCTGCCAAGGTTTACACAGCGCCGGTTATTACTACAGCTTCTTTTAATTTGCCAAAACATCATAAAAAAAAGCATAATTTAAAAATCAAAAATATTAGCATAACCGATACCCCGAAGGCTCATTTACCTATTGCAAACATCCGCCAAATTAAACCTGCACCGCCCGATACCAATAAAAAACCGGATAGCAGGAAAAACTCTTTATATACAACCATCATCAGGTCAAACATAACAGGGGTAACTTATATGCGTAAGCTTGATAATTATAGTTCGGCTGTTATTCAGGTGATCCCAACCAATTCGCAGGTGGCTGTATTAGAAAAGGGCAACTATTATTATAAAGTGCTTTATAATAACGATACCGGGTATGTCCCAAAATGGACGCTGAAGACAAAATAAGCAGTTTGAAAATCCATCTGTAGCTACTTTATTGGGGATTTATTTACTCATAAGTTTTATTTGGGGATGTTTCAAAACCCGCATTTACGAGTAATTCATTCAAAAAACTGGTTTTACAGGCAAATTCATCAGGATTTACACCCATAGCTTGCTTATATTTAAGCGGTATAAAATTTGCGGACAGTATTATGTAATACTTAAGCGCAACAATATTAATTTTAATGAAACTTAAACAGTTTATGCAAAAATTGAATAGATTAATGATGATCGCCCTGATCGCGTTAATTACTTTGCTATTTACCAACAGCGTTTTCGCCCAAAAAAAAGCAGCCGATGATAATGATAACAGCGCTAACGAAGTAAGTACCATACTAACACCGCACAATAAAGATGCGCTGTTCAGCAGTGATGCTGTTTATACGTTTAGCGTTAAAAATACTTTTGATAATGCCGAATCGGGTAGAATATCCTATGTAGTTACAGATCAGTTTAACAAACAATACCTGGTTGACTCTATACACGTAAAAATAGGTAAAAACAGCACTGCAAATTATGATTTTAAGATACCTAACCTGAAAACGGGTTTTTATAAGGTCAGCTTCATGATAAATGTTTCTGATTATGATGATACCACCCGCCGTGTGTTTGGCATACGTGCCGACGAGATCAGGTCGACACACGCCAAGCCTGCTGATTTCAACGAGTTTTGGGATAACTCAAAAAAGGAACTGGCTGCCGTAAAACCGGAATTTAAAATGACCGAAAAACCGGAGTTGGAGAAACTGAACCAAAAGGTATACCTGATACAAATGCAATCATTGGGCAACCTAACCATACAAGGCTGGATGGTTTTGCCCGCCCGCCAACCCAACCATAAAAAATTCCCGGTATTGGTAATATTACCCGGCTACCAGGCAACAACGCAGCCGCTTATAGGCGATAACGACGATATGGCCTTTATAAGTGTTGATGTGCGCGGACAAGGGCTCAACCGTGCTGTGATGAATATGAGAAGAGAGGATTACATCACCAACCATATAGAAGATAAAAACAAATATTATTTGCGCGGGGTTATTATGGATTGCGTACGATATATTGATTTTATTGCTTCAAGGCCCGAGCTTGACCAAAGCCGCATATCAATTACCGGGGGGAGCATGGGTGGCTATATGTCGATCACCACCGCTGCCTTAGACCATAGGATAAGCCTGTGCGCACCGCAAAACCCTTTTATGAGCGATGTATATAATATGGATAACGGCGCTGTTAAATGGCCTATAGACCACATGAAGGATTATGCAGGCATAAGGCCGGGGCTTACTTTTGATAAGATATTAGAAAACCTGCAATACTTTGATACCAAAAACTTTGCGACCTTAATAAGATGCCCGGTTTTGATGGGTATAGGTTTGCTCGACCCGTTTGTACCGCCAAATAATTCATTCGCCGTATATAATAACATCACCTCAAAAAAGAAGATCATTATATTTAAAGACCTTGGGCACGAAGTAGGGCAGAAGTACGATACTTATGAGGAGCTTTGGATGAGGGATGCTTTTGCGTTGTTTTAGGATATTTTTTGTATTGACTATTTGGGTTTTACCTTTACTGTGTCATCATTTCGTATTTGCTTTCGGTTTTGCTTATTAATTTACCTTTTCTAAAGGTTAAAAACCAGGCTTTAGGTACAATTGGCACATCCTGGATTTTGCCACTATCAATATAGTATACTTTATTAGTATCGCGAGGGTAATTAACAATTTTACTACTATCCGTTGGTTTTTTTATTTCAACAATTGCGCTGTCCTCATAACTAAAATAAGTTTTTTTAATATACGAGGTAAGACCTGTGTTTTTTGCCAGGTTATCCTTAGCGCTATTAAATAAAACAGGCTTTTCATCAATTATCATAAACCACGAGGGGTTAAAACGTTCAACCTCAAACGCATAGAATATAGTACTGAGGGTATAGCTGTCATTATGCTTGTCGTTTTTATAATCAACTTTAAACATATAGTATTTGATATGGTACCTGGCAGCCAGTTGATTTACATAGGCCTGGTATGCCTTTATCTGAGCCATTAATTCTTTATTGGCAATACTCTTTTTGGCTGCAAAGGATTGCCCGGATGCATAGTGCATACAGCATAATAAAACCATAATGTTAAGCGCTTTCCTCATGATGCAGTTTAATATTAACTGAACTTAAATGGAGTGTGTTAGTTTATATTTTATTATTAAAACTGTTAAGGGTTATAGTATAATTACTTGTTTTAATTTATTCAAAACTATATCCTTTCAAATACATTTCTTATCTTAAACAAGAATATTACACACAAAAGCATCACCTATGAATCCAATACAAACATTACAGGGGCAGGCCGCCTTAGTAACCGGGGCCGATAGCGGAATAGGCAAAGGCGTTGCCATGTCGCTGGCTATGGCCGGGG
>Ga0302315_10000553_pt1 | contig 41671 bp, 41 predicted proteins | sample III_Palsa_N3_1_FD_200532 | JGI IMG/M metagenome (GOLD analysis project Ga0302315, IMG submission 200532) | Peat permafrost microbial communities from Stordalen Mire near Abisko, Sweden - III_Palsa_N3_1 | ecosystem: Environmental > Terrestrial > Soil > Palsa > Peat permafrost | place: Sweden...
AAAATACATCCTTTTAACGATGGCAACGGACGAACAGGAAGATTACTTGAAAAGTGGTTTATTGCACAAAAATTGACCCAAATGGCACCTTCGGAGGGCGAAAAAGCCTGGTTTATACAGTCGGAAAAACACTATTACCAACAGCACCAAACCTACTATAAAAACCTGCGCTTATTGGGGTTAGAATACGCTGATTTGGATTATGCCAAAGCAATGCCGTTTTTGTTAATGCTGCCTGCTGCGTTTGAATTGAAATGACGTTTTTTTGCCCGTAGTCGGCCCATACTCATCGCCAGTTTTTGAAGGCACAAAAGGCATTGCACTTTTGCTATAATGCCGGGCCACCGGGCCCTTAAAAGAGTTTTTTATCACCGACCTCACCCTATCGCAAACTTCAAACTTTATAAATTTAAAATGTAATACAAAAATTACAGGCGATATCCTGCTGTTACCGCACTATTTATTTGAATTAAACGTCTAATAGCATTAAACGTCTTATAAAATTAAATGTCTTATGGCTATTCAAAAACTATCATGAGGGGGTTATGCAATTAACAGATGAAAAAATTTTAGCGCATCTAAAGGCAAGGCAGGAAAAATTGAAATTAGAAGCAGAACTGGTAGAAACAGCTATCAAAATTTTTGAAGATACAGCGCCGGGGCCGATAGATATGCCGGGTTCATTACCCGGCCTGGTTGAGCCGGCTGGTGCCAATGCAGATTTTGCCAACGCCCTGCTCACCTATAACCCTAAAGACAAAGTTGAGCATAAGATAATTTTTATACTACGCAAAATTGGTCATGGCGATGTAGATGAGATAGTTGGATACTTATTACGGATTGACCACCACATCAAGGATATAAAAAGGGTTTACAGCCGCGTTAACCATGTGGCAAACAAGATGCTCATGAACGGGGTAATCACTGCCGACGCGATAGGTATGAAAACTGTGTATAAACTGATCTGAGTAGTTTTCGCACAGCGCAACCTGCCTTGTCATCTCGAACAACAGGGATAGATCTATACACAAGCTATGCTGGACAAAGCCCTGTGTATAGATTTTTCGCTCGCTTAAGGCCAGGCGCTAACCCGCTCAAGAAACTGTTTCTCTTTCGCGCCACCCGCATTCCCCGGCTTACTCTATCCAAATGACATAAATCTATTTTATAAGTTTCGTCTCCGGCAGGGTCTCTTGCAAAGTACCCTGCCAACCGAAATGCCCCGCTTAGGCGGCGATCAATTACTTATTTTCTGTATGGCGTTGCCGGTATAATCGGCCACATAAACATTGCCCGTTGCATCTAAAGCTATGCCGTAGGGACCGCCAAACAGGGTGTTACCACCGCTGCTGTCAAATGTTGTTACATTGCCCGACGGGCTGATCTCGCGCACCAGGTTATTGCCATTATCTGATACATAAACATTGTTTAAAGCATCTAACGCTATGCCCGTTATGCCGTCAAATGCCGCAGCGGTTCCGCTGCCATTGGCAGCTCCGGAACTGCCGCTGCCTGCCAGCGTGGTTACGTTGCCTGACGTGGTAATTTTGCGGACCAGGTTATTGCCATAATCTGTTACATATACGTTGCCCGAACCATCCACCACCAACTCCATCGGCTCAAAAAATGACGCGGCTGTACCAATGCCGTTAACCGCGCCCTCGGTGCCGCTGCCCGCCAATGTAGTTACGTTGCCTGCCGCGCTAATTTCCCGTATCATATCGTTGCCATTATCCGCCACATACACATTGCCTGAACCATCAACCGCTACGCCTGTTGGCTGGTTAAAAGTGGCTGTAGCAGCGGTGCCATTTGCCGATCCCTGGACACCCGTGCCTGCAAATGTAACCACCACGCCTGCCGCGCTGATTTTTCGTATTACGTTGTTTTCCTTATCCGCCACATACACATTGCCCGACCCATCAACCGCCACGCCTGTAGGCTGAAAAAAAGAAGCCGCAGTGCCGGTGCCATTCACCATGCCTTCCGTACCACTGCCTGCCAATGTAGTTACCACACCAGCCGCCGTGATTTTGCGGATAAGGCTGTTTCCATAATCTGCTACATAAATATTACCTGCGGCATCTATCGCTATTCCTGCCGGCTGGTTAAACGACGCTCCCGTGGCCGTGCCGTTGGCCGAACCTGACGCACCGCTGCCGCTGCCCGCAAATATATCGGCAAGTACCGACGAGGTAGTATAATCACTCGGAGACATCTCTTCTTTGCCGCATGAAGTGATTAGTAAGGCTGTTAACAACAGCAATGGTAAATTTTTTCTCATCTAATTTTAATTAATTAATAATTATAGTTGCTTAAAATAGTTGCTTAAAAAAATCAGGGAGGGAATATGAGTTTTGTTTTTCAAACACAAGAACTGATGGTAGAGCGTTCCTGCGCTGCAAAAGTTTTATAACGTCTTAAAATTAGTATTTATTGCTTTATTTAGTAAAGGATAGGAAAATTTGCCGCCCTGACGTGAAGTATCCATGATTTTACTGGACTATGTTGCCTTATCAGCCTTGTCAGGGTTTATTTTGTTTATCTCTTTTACTTTTTGATGGAAATATTTTCATTGGATTATATACCGCCTGGTGAAGTCTTCTATCTATTTTTTTCCATTCAACTGTTCCGTCCATTAATTTTACAGGAACTGAATGGTATATCATTAAAATACAACAAGCTGTTTCCGGCCATTTGAATATTAACGTTTGGATTTTCATAAACATTGCCTAAAACCATGAATGGCAAGTGCGCTAACAAATAATACATATCCACAAAATCCTTTAGCCTGTTTCCGCTGCCTGCAATCGCATTTAGCTTCATTGCCCCTATGTCTTCAAGCGATGACATTCTTATACCAGCCACCACTGTAAAGGTTTAATCAACGGGTATTTGTGGGCGATAATATCAATCTTTACGTCGTCAATAAAGCCAAAAACCGCATTTCCAATGGTCTTCGCATCAGTCATGTGGGTGATATAGTTCCAAATGTTGCCTAAGCGCATCTACATTGAAATCCTTTTCAGTGAACAGGTCAATATCGACCGGTATCCGGTGACCTATTAATAACGAAAGGGTAGTTTTGCCCACCATGAAAAAATCCTTTAATTCCGAATCTGCCATAAGGCGTTTGATCAGATCCAGTGTTCCGGCCTCGACTGTCTCCGTATGTAGCATAGCATATCTTCTTTAACGATCGGGAAATATTTAGAAGCCGCTTCAATAGCATAATCCGGAAGGTATACTATTTATTAAAGCATTCAAAACCGTGTCCCTGCCATATAAACGGATAAGCTCTTTCCATTCTTTTTCATTGCCCTCTCAATAATGCGGGCAATGATTGTTTTGCAGGAAGCCTGCCAGTCTATCTTTTTATAATCAAAATCCCAAAACCATTTAGCGGCAAATTCTGGCTTTGTATTTGAATTTTCAACATCCATACACAAAAATACAAATTAATTAAGGCTATCGAAGTATGGATAATCACTTTATTAATTCGTTACAGGCGCTTAATAGAATTAGGTTTAGTTACACCACCACCGCCTTCAATACCTCCATAAACGCTTGCAGCTTGATGGGTTTGGTAAGGTAGTTATCCATGCCTGCCTTATAACATTCTTCGCGGTCTTCAATCATGGCATTAGCGGTCATGGCAACAATATGGGGCTGTTTGGTATGGTGTTTACGGATATAGCGGGTTGCCTGCAGGCCGTCCATTTCGGGCAGTTGGACATCCATCAATACCAAATCGCAATATTCCTGCTCAAGCATTTGTACTACTTCGGTACCGGTTGTGGCTAAAACCGGGGTATAGCCAAGCCTGTCTAATACTTTCAATATTACTAACTGGTTTACCGGATTATCTTCGGCCACCATAATTTTTAAAGGATGGGTAACCGAAAAATTCTTGCTCAGTAAGCTTTGCGGTTTTTGCTCCGTTTCTGTTTGTTGCTGATCTAATACCGCAAGCAGCGCGTTGCCCAATTGGGCCTGCTTAACCGGTTTGGTTAATATTGCTGCAAATAAACCGGGGTATTTTTTATTGGCATCATTGCCAATGGTGTTTAGCAAAATAACAGGCATTTGCGGATGTTCCGGCTTTACCAGGGTAGCCAGTTGTATGCCATCCATTCCGGGCATTTGCAAATCGCAAACCATGACTTCAAAATGCTTGTTTTTTAACAACTCCAGGGCCTCCGTTCCTGTTGATGCCATTACGGGTTCGGTATTCCAGTATTCAAACTGTTCCTTCAATACATTTCGGTGGGCGGGGTTATCATCCACTATTAATAGCCGCTTGCCGGTAAGCGCAGCCATGCTTCCCTCCTGCTGTTGCTGCCGGCCAATATCAAACTTAATATTCAATTTAAAGCTTGTGCCCGTGCCTAATTCACTTTCGACTATAATTTTACCACCCATTAAGCCGACTAAGCGTTCGCAAATGGCCAACCCCAAACCAGTACCGCCATAATTACGGCTGGTAGCCAGGTCCACCTGCGAAAATGACTCGAATAAAGTAGCCAGCTTGTTTGCGGGTATGCCTATACCTGTATCCCGTATTTCAAAACCTATTTCAACCTGTTGCGGGTTGGGCTGGTTTATTAAGCTTATGCCTGCAAATACTTCACCTTTATGGGTAAACTTGAGGGCATTACCAACCAGGTTTATCAGCACCTGCCGCAGCCGCATACCATCGCCCACAATTTGTACCGGCAGGCGGTGATCTATCCGGCACATCAGGTCGAGGTTAGCGTAAGCGGCTTTGCCTGCAAACAGGTCAAGTACTTCTTCCACGCAATTACGCAGGTTAAAGTCGTGCAGGTCCAGGTCCATTTTCCCCGATTCTATTTTCGAGAAGTCGAGTATGTCATTTATCACATTCAGCAAAGCTTCGCCGCTATGAATAATCGCGTGTATGTATTCCTGCTGTTCGGCATCCAATTCGGTTTCTTTTAACAGCGCTGCCATGCCCAGCACTCCATTCATTGGCGTACGAATCTCGTGGCTCATGGTAGCCAAAAACAGGCTTTTGGCCTGGTTGGCGCTTTTATGCCGGAAAACATCCAATTGCTTGCGGTAAATAATTATGATAAAACAGACGACAATGGTGAACGAACACATCATGGCCGTTATCACCAGTACGTCTATATTATCTTTTACTTCGCTCATGCTTTACGGCCACAAAAAACAGTATGTACATGATGAGCACAAATGTATCATGCAGGTTCCATATAAAATGCTTTACCTCGCGGCTGGCATGATGGCTTATTTCGTTTGAAAAAATGAACTGGAACAGCGAGCTGCAAAAATATAGCAGGAAGCCGCTGGCCACCCACCGGCCCGCATGATTTATCGATTTTTTATGGTCAAGCTCCCCATGACCGGCCACGTATATAATGCTGAATACGATGATAATAATTGCTTCTAAAGGGCGGGTATAGGTATTGAATTGGTATATGCTTTGAAAAAAGCTAAAATTAATAACGCACAATACCGGGTAAATTATCATGAGGACAGTAGTCCACCTGTTGGCCCACCGGGTTGAAAAAGCTTCGCGGTAATACCACATCACGGCAAGCAATTCAAACATGGTATAAAAATGCAGCAGCGGCAGGTTGTTTTTATTATGGTGCGCCATATATATACCCCCGATGTTTATAAGCTGGGCTATACACAGGTAAACAATTAACCGGTGCATGGCTTTGCTTAGCTTGCTGTAATATATAAAACCTGCAACAACAGGCAGCAGGGCGCTGGCCGGGACAATATACCCCTCGTATAAATCGGAAAAGGACATAGCGTTTATTTAGCTTTCCTCCTGAACGGTGGCAGCGACTGCACGTCGTAAAGCTCGCTCGTAGGGTCGCAGCAATCAGGACATGGCTGGGTAAAATCGTAAATGTTCGAGTCGTCAAGTTCTCCGTCATCAGGCGACAGGGCCCTCATACCCATTCCTGCCGGTATGTGTAAAAGGTCCTTACCGTTAAAATGATCAGGACTATCCTGCACCAGCACCATAATAAATTTCACATTGTTTGAATCGGGAAATAACCTATGGTCACTTTCCAGCGTAAAATAAGCGCGGACACCTAAAATAGTATCATCGGCGTTGCAATAATTTGCCAGGTCCATAATATCGTTTCGGGACATATAAACTCCTTTAGGCAACGTATCAGGAAGCGCGTCGGGAACGGCGTCCTGCATAAATTGACGCCAATAAGCTGTTTTAGCAATGGCAAGGTTTACGGGAATAATTTCGGCTGTGGGATTGATGAGCGGGTTTGACATTATAGGTTGATTTAAATTGCGATAAAAATAGTGTTATTATCAGCAAAAGAAATAATAATTGCAAAGAAATTAATGGTTGGTTAATTTTTATTTCGACGGAATGTCTTTACGGGAAATTGTAAAGTTGATGGATGCAATTTGCTGAGTTTATTATCTCAACTTTAGGTTAAATGCACTCTTTTTGTTGCGAACTGGTGGATAAAACGGGCTTTTGAAAACATCAAAAGCCTGCAATCTTTTAATTTGCAGGCTTTCAGCTTAATTTAGTATTACTATCAGCGGTGAGGGAGGGATTCGAACCCTCGGTACAGTTTCCCGTACGTCAGTTTAGCAAACTGATCCTTTCGGCCTCTCAGGCACCTCACCAGGTATAATTGCCCGTAACGGACCGATAAATTTTATAATCCCTTTTTTCGGGACTGCAAATATAGCAATTAGGCTAAGCCGTCAAAAAAAATTGTTGTAAATGTTGTAATGGGTTGTAAATGTTGCAAATAGTGAAAATGTTAATCATTATAACCTTTACAACTTTTGATAACCATTACAACCTAACCCTAATAATCTATCCGCACATGATAAATACTCATCAGCATCCGCTTAAAAATGGTTTTGATGGTTTCAAGGTCTTTTAAAGTGATATCGCTGTCTTTCAGTTGGTTTTGATCCAACTTGTATTTTACGATACGGTCAACCAGGTCGCTGATCGATTTTTCGCCGGGTTCTTTTAATGAGCGTGACGCGGCTTCAACGGAATCTGCCAGCATCAATACACCGCCCTCTTTCGAAAACGGGACTGGGCCGGGATAACGGAATGTGTTTTCATTAATTATCTTTTCGGGAAAGTTTTTTAGGAACGACTGGTAAAAATAATCCACCCGTGTATCTCCGTGGTGGGTTTGTATAAAGTCTATCACAATTTGAGGCAGACCGGCATTTTCGGCCATTTCAATACCCTTGCGCACATGGCGGATGATGATCTGCGCACTTTCTTCATACGGCAACTTATCATGCGGATTAAACCCTGATGTTTGGTTTTCAATAAAAAACAGCGGATTTTCCATCTTGCCTATATCATGGTATAATGCCCCTGCCCTAACCAGCAAAGCATTGCCGCCGATAGAATAAATGGCATTTTCGGCCAGGTTAGCTACCTGCAATGAATGCTGAAAAGTGCCGGGCGCTATAAAAGCCATTTCGCGCAGCAACGGATTATTGGTGTTGGCCAGCTCTATCAGGGTGATGTCGGATGTGATGGCAAATATTTTCTCGAAAATATAAATAAGCGGGTAAGCTAACAGTGTTAACGATACGCTTACAACGAAAGGTATAAAGCCTATCCAGTCGATATTAATAAAGCTGCCTTCGCGTATCAGCGAAATACCCAGGTAAGCAACAAAGTAGGTAAACGTAATAATAACGGCCGATACCAAAAATTGCTCGCGCCGGATGAGGTTTTTAATGCTATAGATTGATACCATACCCGCCGTAATTTCAAAATAGGCAAACTCAAAGCTGTTGGGCACAAAAAAGCCGGCTATCAACACCACCAGCAGGTGTATATTTAATGCCAAACGGGTATCAAATAATATGCGGATAATGATGGGGACAATGCAGTACGGTATATAATACAGGTTAGGCAATTGCAGCTTGATGGCCATTGATAAGGTGAACAGCATAGCGGTTATTACCAGTAATATCAAACTCACCAACCTGTTATCGGCATAAATATCCTTCCGGAAAAGGTACAGGAATATCATCAGCAAGATAATTGCAATGGCAACCAGCAGTGATTGCCCCAGCAGCACCAGCCGGTAGTCTCCGTTTACGCGGGCGTTATCTTCAAAAGCTATTTTATACGATTGTAGTTTTTGATAAACTTCATCATTCACCACCGAGCCTTTGGCTACGATCACATCGTTTTTTTGTACCATGCCGCGGGTTAATGACAGCCCCTCCAGCACTTCCCGTTCAAGTCTGCTTGTTAATTTATCATCATAATTTAAGTTGTCCAGAATCCTGTTTTGCAATAACTCAAGCAAAAACGCTTTGTCTAAATCTTTTCTGTTGGTTAACAACTGGTTGCAATAAGCTAAGGCTTTTTCTTTTGTATACAGGTCGCCGGTATTCCTGTCTGATGCTAAATTATTGCTTAATATGGTTATAGGATAATTCTGGTTGGTTTGCTGGTATTTTTTATTGAGACTTAGTACGCCCCGGCTATATACCTCTTTTAACAGGTCGGTCCCGGTGGTGATGTATCTTTCTTTTTTAGCGTTATCTATACCGGCGGTATGCCATTTAATTTCAAGGTCGCTTTTAAATCCGTCGGTTTGTTGGGGGCCAACCTGTGTGTTTAGCTGGTAAATTGGAGTTACGCTGGCAAGGGCGTTTTTTTTATCGTCATCAATTTCCTGCGGCGTTTTTAATATGGCAAAGTTATAGGGCGATATTAAGTCCTTTTGGTTCCATATCCTGCCTTTATCAATTTCATAGCTAAATTTTGCCTGTTTAGGTAGTGAATATACAATGAGGGCGATGCTGGCTATCATCATCAAAAACTTAACGTTGCGGGCGTATTTGCGCAGTAAAGCCTTTTGGCGCGAAGAGGAGAGTGTTGCCATTGAGTTGTTTAACCGTCCAAAAATAATATAAGTTTCGGTTATATCATTTTTTACTTGCTGTTGTTAATTCAAATATGATATCTTTGTGATATCATTTTAAATCAAATTAATCACCTATCGTCATGTATACCGAAAAAATAATTACCCCACCATCAGGCTATACAGCCTTTGTGTTATTCCTGGCGCTAATTGCAGCCATGATACTTTCGTTTATGTCCGAAGCAATTGCTGTTGGTGTAATAATCACAATAGTAAACTTTGTACTTGTGCTGCCCGGACTTGTTATTGTAAACCCCAACGAATCAAAAGTGCTTACGCTTTTTGGCAGTTATGTTGGCACCGTTAAAAAGGACGGTTTTTTCTGGGTTAACCCATTTACCGTAAAAAAGAAAGTGTCGTTACGCGCCTTTAACTTAAACGGCCAGCAATTAAAGGTGAACGACAGTGTAGGTAACCCTATTGAAATTGCCGCAGTTATTGTATGGCAGATAAAAGATACCGCCAGCGCCGTATTTGCGGTGGAGAATTACCTGCAATATGTAAATATCCAAAGCGAAGCCGCAGTAAGGCACCTGGCTAATTCTTTCCCTTATGATAATATTGAGGACGAAACAGCCAGCATCACCTTAAGGGGCGGTGCCGAACAGGTAAGTCATTTGCTGGAAAAAGAACTGAATGAGCGGTTAGACCGCGCGGGCATTGAAGTATTGGAAGCCCGGATATCGCACTTAGCCTACGCACCCGAAATTGCGCATACCATGCTGCAACGCCAGCAGGCATCGGCCATTATATCTGCCCGCAGGTTGATTGTTGAAGGTGCGGTGGGAATGGTTGAAATGGCGCTGGCAAAGCTATCAGAAAAAAAGATAGTGGAACTGGACGAAGAGCGCAAGGCCGCAATGGTAAGCAACCTGCTGGTTGTTTTATGCGGCGACAGGAGTGTTAACCCTGTTGTAAATACCGGCACTTTATATCATTAAGCCATGTATAAAATATTCGACCCTAAACAAACCCGGAAATTGGTATTATTGAGACACGGTTGGTTAAGCCCTGAATTTGAATTAACAGATGATAATTCAAGCTATGGCAAACTATCGTACAACTGGCTTTCAAGGCGTGTAGCTAAGGCTGAGTCCGCCACCAATAGATGGATATTTAGAAATGGGTTTATTTTTACCAGGACAATATCCATCACCGACGAAAACGGCGTGTTGGTTGGTGAAACCAGCCACGAGATATTTAGCAGGAGAACCGTATTGACATTGCAAACAGGTTTCACGGCGGAATTTTACCGGCCATTTTTATTTTCAAGAGAACGGATTTGGGATTCTGCCCGGTATGGCACCATTTTACGCATCATTAGCTATCCGCTACTTATTACGGATGATGTCATTATCGAACAGACAATGGTCCCGTCTGAGTTAATACCGTTATTAATATTTTTAGGGGCGCATTTAACTATTTTGCGCAGGCGAAAAAGAGCTGCACGTTAAATTATGGCTGAGAAAAAGGCATTTGTATTAAGGGTCAATCCCGAAATGTTGAAGGAGATTGAAAGCTGGGCCGGTGCCGAATTCAGGAGTACCAATGGCCAGATAGAATACCTGCTGCAACAAGCTATTAATGAACGGAAGAAGAAAAGTAAGAAAAGTAAAGAGTCTTGACCAATGATTGTTTTATTATGCATGCATAATAAAATCACCCCACAAATCATTATTTTTGCATTCCATTTATAAAACATCATGAAAGAAGTAGTCATTGTTTCGGCCACGCGCACCCCTATCGGTAGCTTCGGCGGTAGTTTAGCATCGCTTAGTGCGACCCAGTTGGGCGCTATTGTTATCAAATCAGCAATTGAAAGATCAGGCTTAAAACCCGAACAAATACAGGAAGTTTACATGGGCAATGTAATGTCGGCCAATATTGGCCAGGCACCTGCTACCCAGGCTGCTATATTTGCCGGGCTGCCTTATATGCCTGCTACTACCGTAAACAAAGTTTGCGCGTCGGGTATGAAAGCCGTGATGTTGGCCGCGCAAAGCATTGTGTTGGGCCAGAATGATATTGTGGTTGCAGGCGGCATGGAAAGCATGAGCAACGTGCCTTATTATTTAGATAAAGCCCGTAACGGTTATCGCTTAGGTAACGGTCAGATCATCGACGGCCTGGTTAAAGACGGTCTTTGGGATGTTTACAACGATTACCACATGGGTTCTGCTGCCGAATTATGCGCTGTTGATTGCAACATAACCCGTGAAGAGCAGGATGCTTTTGCAATCGAATCGTACAAACGGGCGCAAGCCGCGCAAAATGAGGGTAAGTTTAGGGATGAAATTACCCCCGTTGAATTAAAAGATAAAAAAGGCGAGATCGCACTGTTTACGGATGATGAAGAACCAACAGCGGTAAAATTTGATAAAATACCCTCATTAAAACCCGTATTTAAAAAGGATGGAACGGTAACTGCTGCCAACGCCTCTACCTTAAATGACGGCGCGGCAGCATTAGTATTGATGAGCAGGGAAAAAGCGGATGAACTGGGTATAAAGCCGTTGGCAAAAATAGTATCGTATGCAGACGCGCAACAAGCGCCCGAATGGTTTACAACCGCCCCGTCAAAAGCCATCCCCTTAGCTTTACACCGCGCAGGCATGAGCTCCGGCCAAATAGATTTTTTTGAAATAAACGAAGCTTTCTCGGTAGTTTCAATTGCCAATAACCAAATTTTAAAACTCGACCCTGCAAAAGTAAACTTAAATGGCGGCGCGGTTGCAATGGGGCATCCGCTTGGCGCATCCGGTGCACGAATTATAGTTACACTATTAAATGTATTGCAGCAAAACAACGGTAAATTTGGCGCGGCAGGAATTTGTAACGGCGGCGGTGGTGCCAGTGCAATTGTTATCGAAAATTTGCGTTAATTGCATTGATGAAAAGACTGTTTATTACGGGGCTGTTTATTATAACCCTGCCCCTGTGTATTTTCGCCCAACACTCAGGCGAAAGTTCAGGCAAGCAATTGAGCATACTCCAGGATAGTTTGGTACGCCTGGGTAATGCTATTGTCAACGCACAGATAGATATCGACAGGATAACGGCCAGCGCTACATTCACAAAAACGCTGGTTAGCGCTTTAAAAATACCCAATTCATTTCTTTTCCCGTTCGATTCATTAAAAACTATCAGTATTTTAAATTCGCCGGATAACCGTTTCCGCATATTTAGCTGGCACATTATATATATCGATGGCAGCTACCGTTTTTTTGGCGCTATACAAATGAATACCGGCGGCCCTTTAAAACTTTATCCGCTGATAGATTACTCGCCTGTATTTAATAACCCGGAAGATTCGGTAACCGATAATAGAAAATGGTACGGCGCGCAGTATTATAAAATCGCGAGGGTTGAAGCCGCCAACCCATATTATGTTGTATTGGGCTGGAAGGGAAATACCGCTGAATCGACAAAAAAGGTAATTGATGTTATTTCCTTTAAAAATGATAAACTGCAATTGGGATTGCCCGTATTTGACGAGAAAGGAAAAACCAAAAGGCGGGTAATTTTTGAATATAACCGCCAGGCCTCCATGATGCTGCAATATGTGCCCGACCAGCATTTAATTGTTTTTGATAACCTTGTGCCCCCTGATAAAAAATCAAAAGATAAACTAACTACCTACGGGCCCGATTTGAGCTATAATGGCTTTCGCTTAAAAAACGGAAGATGGGAGTACGTGGATAACCTTGATATGCGCAATGTACCCGATCCGCATGATGCCGATTATATTGACCCTAAAACCAATACTGATGGGCCAAAACCTACTATGCCAACTAAAAAAGTGCCTTAAACAAATAATATTAAGTGCTAAAGCATAGTATAACCCTGCAATATAAATGCCTTCGTATAATTATTGCGGAATTATAGTATTTTAGTCAAAATTAACTGATCAATGCAAGACACCTCAGCAAAATACAAATCCGGTATCCCAAAAAGCGTCCCATTCATTATTGGCAATGAATTTGCCGAACGCTTTAGCTTTTATGGTATGCGCAGCATAATTGCTGTTTTTTTAGTACACCAATTTTTTAGCCATCTGCCTTCTATAGAAGCTGAAGCAAAAGCAAATGCCATCAATCATGCTTTTTCAACATTGGTTTATTTCACCCCCGTACTTGGGGCAATACTGGCCGATTGGTGGTTTGGTAAATACAGGGTTATATTGATAGGGTCATTAATATATACCGTTGGCCATTTCCTGCTATCTATGTTTGATGCTTCGCTGCCTGGCTTTATGACAGGGCTAATTGTAATAGCTTTTTCGGCAGGGGCCATTAAATCATGCGTATCTGCCAATGTCGGCGACCAGTTTGATCATAAAAACCAGCATTTAATGAGTAGTATTTATGGTTGGTTCTATTTCAGTATAAATGCAGGTTCAATGATCAGCCTGTTTCTTATACCTGTAATATATGATAAATTTGGGGGTGCATGGGCATTTGGCGTTCCGGGTATAGTAATGGCATTGGCAACCATTATATTCTTCTCGGGCCGGAAAAGATACATAAAGGTACCCGCAGCAGGTATTAAAAAAGACAATTTTGCTGCTGTAAATTTCTTTGTACTGGCAAAGTTTTTCAGCAAACAAGACAAAAGCAAGACAGCATGGCAACTGGCTTCTGAAAAATATGGTGAAGAAAAAATTGAAGCCACAAAAGCTGTATGGAGCATAATAGGCGTATTTGCATTTATCCCTATTTTTTGGGGCATGTGGGACATGAATGGCTCTGAATGGATATTGCAGGCCACCAAGCTTGATTTGAATACGCATATATTTGACTTTCATATTTTACCATCGCAAATACAATTCGTAAACGCTTTATTCTTACTGGCATTTATACCTATATTTAACTATGGCGTATATCCCTTGGTTGAATTTTTGGGCTTTAAAGTGACCGCTTTGCGGAAAATTGGTGCCGGGTTATTGATTACCGCTTTAACCTTTGCAATCATTGCGCTGTTACAAAACAAGGTAGATGCAGGCGGCCATCCTTCAGTTTGGTGGCAAATACTCGCGTTCGTATTACTTTCGGCTGCCGAGGTATTAGTCTCAATAACTGGGTTGGAGTACGCTTATACACAATCTCCGCCGTCCATGAAAAGTACATTGACGGCTATCTGGTATCTTACCTACGCTGTAGGTACATTTTTCACGACACTTATAAATGTCAACATATCTAATAAGGGCATATTCTCTTATTTCACCGGCGAAAAATATTACTGGTTATTTGTTTGTATTATGCTGTTCTTTTTTGTATTGTTCCTGTTTGTTAGTCCGTTTATAAAAGAGAAAAGTTATTTAGTTGATGATTTGATTGGCAGTGGACTTGATATAAAGGGAAACAGCACACAAGAAATTCACCCGGATAACCCAATTGTATAAAAAATTCGCTTTTTTTGTAAATCTTTTTAAACCAAAAATCTGTCCGGGTGCCTGATAGTCTAATTATTATACCTACCTATAACGAAAAGGAAAATATTGAACGGATGATCCGTAAAGTGTTTAGCCTGCCTTTTGAATTTCATTTGCTGATAGTTGATGACGGATCGCCCGATGGCACCGCTATAATTGTGAAAGATCTGCAAAATGTTTACCCCGGTCTTTTCATTTTAGAGCGTAAAGGTAAACTTGGCCTGGGTACTGCCTATATTGATGGTTTTAAATGGGCCATTGAAAAACAGTACGACCATGTCTTTGAAATGGATGCCGATTTTTCGCATAACCCGGATGACCTGGTAAGGCTGCATGAAGCCTGTGTGAACGGTGCTGACATGTCGGTAGGCTCACGTTATATCAATGGTGTAAACGTGGTTAACTGGCCTATGAGCCGGGTGCTAATGAGTTATTTCGCATCGGTGTATGTGCGCTTTATTACCGGTGTTGACATACAAGATTTTACCGCCGGCTTTGTATGCTATAAGCGCAAAGTTTTGGAAACCATTAACCTGGACAAGATCAAATTTGTTGGCTATGCCTTCCAGATAGAAATGAAATATACAACTATAAAGCATGGCTTTAAAATAGTTGAGATACCCATCATATTTACCGACCGCACCGCGGGGACTTCAAAAATGTCGAGAGGGATATTTAAAGAAGCCGTTTGGGGCGTGATACAAATGAAGATAAACAGTATTTTTAGGAAATATCCTGAAGGATAGAGATTAGTTGATTGGAGATTGGAGATTAGTGCCTATCATTGTATAGTAAAACTAACCTGTCAATCTCTGAAACGAATAATCTCTGATTAACTAATCTCTAATCGCTGACAATGAACGAAAATCTTGACCCAAGTTTAGATAACCTCACCCCTGCCGAACGCGATATTGAAAAAGTTTTGCGGCCGCAGGTATTTGAGGATTTTACTGGTCAGCATAAAATATTAGCCAACTTAAGGGTATTTGTACAGGCTGCGCGTCAGCGTGGCGAAGCGCTTGACCATGTTTTATTGCACGGCCCTCCCGGATTAGGTAAAACCACCCTGTCTTATATCATTGCCAATGAAATGGGCGTAGGTATAAAGATCACATCAGGCCCGGTTTTGGATAAACCCGGCGACCTGGCCGGGTTGTTAACCAACCTTGAAACCGGCGACATTCTTTTCATTGACGAGATACACCGTTTAAGTCCGCTGGTTGAAGAATACCTGTACTCGGCAATGGAGGACTTTAAAATAGATATTATGCTGGAGAGCGGCCCCAACGCACGCTCGGTGCAAATATCTCTCAACCCATTTACGCTGGTAGGCGCTACCACGCGTTCAGGCTTGCTCACCGCCCCGTTACGGGCGCGATTTGGCATTAATTCAAGGCTGGAGTATTACGATGCAAAGCTGCTGACCACCATTGTACTGCGCTCGGCATCGATATTAAAAACGCCTATTAGTGATGAGGGTGCTTATGAAATTGCCCGCCGCAGCCGTGGTACACCGCGTATTGCCAATGCCTTATTGCGTCGCACCCGTGATTTTGCCCAGATCAAAGGCGACGGTAATATTGATACCGCCATTGCCAAATATGCTCTGAACGCCCTGAACGTTGATGAGCATGGCCTTGACGAAATGGACAATAAGATTTTAACCACTATTATTGATAAATTTAAAGGCGGCCCTGTCGGTTTAAAAACCATTGCTACCGCAGTTGGCGAGGACGAAGGGACTATTGAAGAAGTTTACGAGCCATTTTTAATACAGGAGGGTTTTTTAATGCGCACGGCCCGTGGTCGTGAAGCTACCGAACATGCCTATAAACATTTGGGCAAAATAAAAATGGGCGGTAGTCCGTCGTTATTTTAAAACAGCATATAAAGTTTATTTTTAAAACTATCCAAATGAAAAAAATTATCTTATCTGTCGCACTTGTAATTGGTAGCCTGTTAATGCTAAACGCACAGGATAGGCTGCGTTTAAATGTTTATGGCTTAAATCACGATCATATCTCGGGCTTTTTAAGCCAATATCGTTCAGGTACAGCTAATGTGGTTGGCATATACGAGCCCAGCAAACCACTATGGGAGAAGTTTAAGAAAAGATACAACCTGCCTGATTCTATTTACTTTGATGATGTCAAAAAAATGATCAGGGCAACCAGGCCTGATGTAATGCTGGGGTACAACGAAGTAGGCAAACATGTTGACATCGTGGAGGTGTGCGCGCCGCTGGGCGTACCCGTTATGGTTGAAAAACCTTTGGCAGCTACGTTAGCTCAGGCCAAACGCATTGAGTTTTTAGCCAATAAATATCATGTTACTGTATTAACCAATTACGAAACAACGTGGTATGCCTCCTACCAGGATGCATACAACACAATTGGCCTGGATAGTGTAGGACAGATACGAAAGATGGTATTTCATGACGGCCATAAAGGCCCGCGCGAAATTGGTTGCAGTGAAGAATTTTTAGCCTGGCTGACCGACCCGGTTTTAAATGGCGCAGGGGCACTAAATGATTTTGGCTGTTACGGGGCCGATTTAATGACCTGGTTAATGCATGGGCAGCGTCCAATTGCCATCACTGCCATAGCCAAACATTATAAGCCAAAAATTTATCCAAAAGTTGAAGACGATGCGACTATTATAGTTGAGTATCCAACTGCAACAGGGCTAATTGAAGCCTCATGGAACTGGCCGTTAAATATCAAGGATATGGAAATTTTTGGCGAAAAGGGGTATATGCATGCTTTTGATGGCAATAATGTACAGCTACGGCTACATGACAATAATATGGGCAAAACTACCAAAGCTAAGCCCCTGCCGGCACCAATAAACGACCCGATGACTTATTTATACGCCGTAATAAAAAAGAAAATACCCGCCGCTGATGACCAGTCATCACTGAAATATAATATGATAGCGATGGAGATATTGGATGCCGCCAAAAGATCAATAAACGAGGGTAAGCGAATTATTTTATAATAGGGTTTTCCTGTAAAATTGTATTATTTTCGCAGTAATTAATTTATATAAAATAAGTGTCAATATTATTATGTTAAGACCGTTTATTACCGTGTTACTTCTTTGTGTTTCGGGTTTAATTTTTCAACAGCAGGCTATTGCCCAGGCAAATGACGCTGCAATAATGGCCCGCAAACAAGTGCCTGTAATATGCTATCACCAGATACGCGACTGGCGGCCTACCGACTCAAAAACTGCAAAAGATTATATTATACCGCCGGCGGCATTTAGAGAGCATATTAAAATGTTAGCCGATAGCGGTTATCATACCATTTTGCCCGATCAGCTATATGATTATTTAACAAAAGGTACTGCCCTGCCCAGCAAACCAATTATGCTGACCTTTGACGATACCGATCTTGACCAATGGGAAATTGCACGGCCTGAATTAAAGAAATATGGTTTTAAAGGTGTGTTTTTTATCATGACCGTATCGTTAGGCAGGCCCCATTACATGAGTAAGGAACAGGTGAAAACACTATCAGATGAAGGTAACGTGATAGCCAGCCATACGTGGGACCATCACCGTTTTGACCGTTTATCGCATACGTCATCGCTTAAAATTCTCGGTAAGAACGGTAAGATAATCCTAAAACCAACTGATGATTGGGTTACGCAATTAGATAAACCAACCAAAGCCCTGGAAGAAATAACCGGCAAGCCTGTAAAGTATTTTGCGTTTCCGTTTGGTGTATGGAGTGCCCAAAATCTGCCCGAGTTACACAAACGCGGCTTTAAACTGGCTTTTCAATTAGCTGATAAACGCGATGCAAATGATCCGCTGATGACCGTTAGAAGGATATTAGATAGTGGTTACTGGAACTTGAAAAGCTTTAGCAATAGTGTGAGGCATAGTTTTTAGGCCCGTCCCCGGCAAACTTAGTTTTTGAAAACTAAGTTTTATACTGCTTCAAAATTATAACTTCTCTTTAGCTGAACTCTTGCCTTTATTGGAAGAACCTTTCTTCTTTTCCTGGTCTTCTTTATAGGCTTTGGATAAGCCGGTATCATCGCCTGTGTTTTCTCCTAATTCATCCTGGTGCAAGTCTGAATCGTCGTTATGTGCTATGGCTTGCTGGTCATTTGGTTGGGGGTGTTCTGTAATTATCATGACTTTTGTATTTACTTGTTTAAGATAACAGACGATTTACCTGTCTGTTTTATAAAATTTCACAAGCCACCGCTCATATTCACTACTCACCTATTTCATTACCTTTGCGTTATGCAACGCAAATTGTCAGCATATAGCGAATTAATAAAAAGCGAGGCTAAAAACCTGGGCTTTTTGTTTTGCGGTATAGCAAAGGCTGAGTTTTTAGAGGATGAAGCTCCGCGCCTGGAGCAATGGCTGAAAAAAAACATGCATGGCGAAATGCAGTACATGGAAAACCATTTTGACAAGCGTCTTGATCCCCGGTTATTGGTTGACGGTGCTAAATCAGTTATTTCTTTAGGGCTCAATTATTATTCGGATAATATACAGGTTGATCCGTTAGCGCCCAAAATATCCAAATACGCTTATGGTGCAGACTATCATTCAGTAATAAAAGATAAATTAAAACAGCTGCTGCAAATCGTTAACGAAAAAATTGGCGAAGTAGGCGGTCGCGCATTTGTTGATTCGGCACCGGTGCTTGATAGGGCCTGGGCAAAAAAAGCAGGCCTGGGATGGATCGGCAAAAACACTAATCTCATCAGCAAGCAGGTAGGCTCGTTCTTCTTTTTAGCCGAGTTGATCGTGGATATAGAACTGGAATACGATATAGAGCCCACCGCAGACCATTGCGGCACCTGCACCCGCTGTATTGATGCCTGCCCTACGGATGCCATTGTTGGGCCTTATGTTGTGGATGGCAGCAAGTGTATCTCCTACCTTACTATTGAGCTAAAAAACGAGATACCCACCGAATTTAAAGGCAAAATGGATAACTGGATGTTTGGCTGTGATATTTGCCAGGACGTTTGCCCCTGGAACCGCTTTTCGCTATTACATAATGAACCCGCCTTTGAACCGCATCCAGAATTGCTCCATTTAAACAGCGCTGAGCTGCAGGAAATAACTGGGGAAGTTTTTCAAAAAGTATTTAAAAACTCAGCGGTAAAACGGGCTAAGTTTGAGGGGTTGAAAAGGAATATCCGGTTTTTGGGTTATGATTAACAGACTTACGAAATTTTAAAAACTTCGTAAGTCTTCCCCGTTACAGCCCTTTTTTAAACTTATCGGCCAGCAACTTTAACATATCTTCATCCACAGGTAATGCAGGTTCTTCTTTCTTCTTAAAAGGTTGATTATTGCTATTGGTATTACCCTGGTTTATTTTGGGGGAATAGGGCTTTGCAGGCTCTTTGTTTACAACCGGCTCAACCGGTTTTGGCGGCGCAGGTTTTGCCTGGCGTTCGGCCTGGCGTTTGGTGTTCCAGCGGTTAAATATTGCTTCCAGCTTACGTTTAGTATACAACGGAAAATCGCCCTGCATCATCCATGAGTAATAGCTGGGTTCGGCAGTAAATATGTCTTCTACCCTTTTACCTTTATGCTTGCCAAAATTAAACACCTCTTCGCCATTTTCATTGTAGGCCAGCCGTCCGGCAAAATCAACAGGGCGGTTAAGATTGGTAAAGTGGTGCAAGGCCTCAATATCATTTACAATAGGTTTTGATTTATTTCCCTTTTTATCTTCCCATTCGGTATCCGCGTATTTTTCTATTTGCGACAATAAAACCTCCATAGTGGCGCGGGTATCAGCCTCTGCCGAGTGTGCGTTGATGATGCCCTTATTGCAATAAAACAAGTAAGCCGCCTTTAATGTACGCTGCTCCATCTGGTGAAAGATGTTCTGTACGTCCACAAAATGGCGGTTGTCCAGGTCAAATTGCACACCTGCGCGCAAAAATTCCTCAGCCAGCATTGGGATGTCGAATTTATTGGAATTGTATCCCGCCAGATCACTATCCTTCATAAAATCAGCAACTTCCTGCGCCAGTTCTTTAAACTTAGGCTGGTCGGCAATATGTTCGTCATAAATACCATGTATCAGCGAAGATTCCAGCGGAATAGGTATGCCCGGATGTACGCGCCATGTTTTTACTTCTTCCGTACCCTCCGGATGTAGTTTTATAACAGATATTTCTACAATGCGGTCGGTGCCAACATTGGTACCTGTGGCTTCCAGGTCAAAAAAGGCCAATGGCCGTTTTAAATTTAATTTCATTATTAAGGTTGTATTGAAAAGGCTGTAAAGGTTATAAAAAAGTTTCAGCAGAATAAATTATTTAGTATTAATATTTCCGTTTTTAATTTTAATTTCATCCCACTAAATCTAATATCACCAATATGAAGAAAAGTTTACTGTTTGTATTAACCTTGTTCTTGTCAGCTTATGCTATAGCGCAGGATTTTTCCTATGGAAATATCAGCCAGCAGGAAATTGACATGAAAAAATATGACAAAGACACTGCTGCCCATGCTGTGGTTTTACAGGAATTTGGTGAAGCCAGGATAAGTCCCGATGCCGACGACAATATCAGACTTTATTATACTTATCATATAAAAATAAAAATACTGGATAATAAAGGATTTGATAAAGGAAATATTGAAATACCAATTTATTCTGGAGATAATACTGTTTTCGAAAAGGTCGATGATATTAAAGCCTTCACTTATTATCCCGATGATAACGGCAATACGCAAAAAGCGGAATTAGACTCAAAAAACATCTTTACTGTTAAGCAGGATAAGCATTGGAGCACAATTAAATTTGCCATGCCTGGTATGCGTAAAGGGAGTGTAATTGAATATAGTTACAAGCTGGAAACGCCCTATTTTTTTGAAACTTTTAAAACATGGCATTTCCAGGATGACATACCAAAAATATCTTCAGAATATACGGTGCATATCCCGGCATTTTATAACTATAAAGCTACCCTGATTGGCGGATTGAAACTGACAAAAAATATAGGGGAGGTAGAGCAGGAGTGTTTTAGTTTAAGGGGACAAAAAAATCCCTGCTCAAAAATAACTTACGGGCTCAGCAATATCCCCGCATTTGTTGAAGAGGATTATATGACATCGCCTAAGAATTTTTTATCGGCCCTGTATTTTGAGCTGGAAGATTATACCAACCCGTATACTTATGCAAAAGAAAAAGTTACCAAGGAGTGGAAGGATATTGACCAGCAGCTTAAAAGCAATGAAGATTTTGGTGGCGAGCTTAAAAGAAAAAGCCTGTTTAAGGACCGATTAAAAGATATTATTGCCGGAAAAGCAGATATGGATAAGGCCAACGCTATTTATACTTACTTGCAAAAATGGTTTAAATGGAATGACTATATTGGTATTTACAGTACAGACGGTATTCGCACCGCGCTTAACGCACATACCGGTAGTGTAGCCGATATTAATCTATCGTTAGTAGCGGCTTTAAATGAAGCCGCCATATCAACAGAAGCAGTAATACTATCCACGCGTTCGCATGGAAATATAAATCCGCTCTATCCCACCCTGGGCGATTTTAACTATGTTGTTGCAAAAGCCAATATAGGCGGTAAAAGTTATTTGCTGGATGCATCAGACCCTCTTTTACCGTTCGGGACACTTTCCCTTGAATGCCTGAATGATAAAGGACGGGTTTTCAGCCTGGATAAACCATCCTATTGGATAGATATGAACACTGCAAACCAGCGCCAGAATGATACCTATACTTTTGACCTTACACTGCAAGAAAATGGGAAGCTAAAAGGCACAATGGTACATTACTCACTTGGTTACAGTGCTTATGAAACCCGTAAAGCCATAAAAAAGTTTAATTCAACCGATGAATATGTTGAAAATTATGCCGAAAAGCGCCCAAAGTTTAAGATATTGAAATCAGAAATATCAGGCCTGGATAGCCTTGGTTTACCCTTAACCGAAAAATACGAAGTGGAAATAGGTGTTTATGATGATATGAACCATGATCAGTTAGCTTTTAATCCGTATTTCTTCAATAGGAGAACAATTAATCCGTTTAAACTTGCCGAGCGGGACTTCCCTGTTGACTGGGGCATGGCATCAGATACCCGTTATAAAGTTACTGTCCATTTACCGGTGCAATATAGCGTTGAGGTACTTCCAAAAAATGTAACCTACTCGCTGCCAAATAATGGCGGCAGATTTATAACCGATTTTGAAGGCGATGCACACGACTTTACATTTAACTATGTTACCCAGTTTACCAAATCAATTTATAATCCTAACGAATATCCTTTTCTGAAAGAACTTTATAATAAAATCATATCTACAGAACGCGAAGAAATGATATTAAAAAAGAAACTATGAGATCAGTGATTTTATTTATCGGTCTGCTGGCATTAACGTTTCAGGTAAATGCGCAGCAAACTTATGAGTTTGCCGCTATACCGAAAGATATGCTGCCCTATGCAAGCGCCGTGATACGCAACAAGGAGGTTAATGTTGAGGTAAAAGATTATGATAATACCGATTATCATATTAAAACTGCTATAACAGTATTAAATAAAAATGGCGATGATGTAGCGCACATAGCTGTTTTTTACAACAAAAGCACCGTTATAAAAAACATTAAAGGAATAGTGTATGATGAATTTGGCAAGCAAATAAGCAAGTTTTCTGAAAGTGATTTTCACGATGAAAGCGCCGCGCATGATTTCTCGCTTTTTGAAGATACAAGGGTTAAACATTACATACCGCCCGTTACACAATATCCATATACAATTGTATATGAATGTGAGGTGCGTTCAAAACAAACGCTTTATTTTGATGACTGGAGTCCAAATTCGTCGTCAGCCACGGCGGTTGAAAAAAGCAGTTACACATTTACCTGCAAACCAGATTTTAATATCAGGTATAAAGAGACAAATATGCCCGCAAAGGTTGTTATAGGTACCGATAAATCGGGGCTAAAAACATACACATGGCAGGTAAACAATTTGAAAGCTTTCAGGCCTGAACCTTTCAGCCCCGACAGGATAAATAATTTGCCAAGAGTAAAAATAGCGCCTGAAAAATTTGAGTACGACGGGATAAAAGGATCGTTTACCAACTGGCAGGAATTGGGGAAATGGATATTTGATAAGTTGTTAATCAACAGGCAAAACATCCCCGTTGAGACAGCAGAGCATATAAAAGATATAACCGCCGATATTAGCGACCCTAAACTTAAGGCTAAAAAAATATACGAATATATGCAGTCGAAAACGCATTATATCAGCGTACAGATAGGAATTGGCGGGTTCCAGCCTTTCCTGGCATCAGATGTTGATAAGCTAAACTACGGCGATTGCAAGGGCCTGGTAAATTACACCCAGGCCTTGTTAAAGCTGGTAAATATTGATTCATATTATTGTGTTGTTAAATCAGGCGACCGGAAGATTAGTATGTTAGGTGACTTTGCAAGTATGGATCAGGGCGATCATATAATTTTATGCGTCCCTTTTAAAAACGATACAACCTGGCTGGAGTGTACCAGTCAAAAAATACCTTTTGGTTTTTTAGGAACTTTTACTGATGACCGCACTGTATTAGCCTGCACACCTGCGGGGGGTAAACTAATGCACACAGCAACGTATAATGCCGAAACTAATTTACAGGTGCGCAAAGCCAATTTTATCATCAATACAACAGGGGAGTTAACAGGTAGTATGACAACCACATTTAAAGGTACCCAGTATGATAATCGTGATTATATGTTTGAAGAATCGCAGGTTGAACAAAACAAAATTATACAAAAGGTATATGATATAAACAACCTTATTATTCAAAAACTCGATGTAAAACAGGACAAGGGGCTTCAACCCGTAACTACCGAAAACATCCAATTCACTGCGCGCGATTTTGGCACGGACGATAATGGAAAAATGCATTTTTCGTTGAACCCTGTTAACAGGGTCGGCGCACCGCCGCGCCAGGTAGTTAACCGCTTAAATGACGTTTATATAAATGATGGCTTTACCGATGAGGACGAAATAAACTATACCCTGCCGCCGGGCTATCACCTACAGCAGAATACCTTAAATGTGTCGCTCAGCAAACCATTCGGAAAATACACAGCAACAATAGCGGTAAACGATGGACAGTTAATTTATAACCGTAAGCTACAAATAATTGATGGAACTTATAGCAAAGACCTGTATCAGGACCTGGTTGACTTTTACGAAAAAATTGATGAAACTGACCGATTAGCCTTTGTGCTGACCAAATAAGATTAACTGAAGATAATAATGCCCAATATAATACCAACGACCATGATCACATATAAAAGGATCTCGGTACCTGCAAATTTTTTGTATTTCGTCCAGAAGCTGTAGCTTTCTTTTTCTTTGGGCATAGCGCAGCAAAGTTACCCAATTAATCTTAAACGAGGAAGAAGCTGAAATAAGGGTAGTGTCTCAGTTTGAATTTATTTTTCGTAAAAAAGTAATCCTATCATAATTACCACTAAGCCACCAATTAACAATACACCATATAAGCAATTAAGAAAAAAATTAGAATCTGCTTTTAATTCAGGCTCTAAAAGAATTGCTTTTCTAAACCACGCCCCAACATCAGATAAAAACAATGTAGTTTTAAAAATTAGGTTATAACAAATTATTAAAACTATTGGAGCGAATATAATTAATACCGTTTTCAAAGTTAGTTAATAAAAAAAGCCACTTGTTAGGTGGCTTAAATGTATGAATAATATGTAAAAAATTTAAATCCATGTTTCGGGTCGGTTTAACACAAATCCATCCCTTTTGGTTACATCGTTGATAAATTGAGCATCTAATAGTTTTTTTCTACCTATTATCATTGAACCTTTAGCAATTGAACTTACGCTTAAATTGTGTCTTTTAGGTGGAAAACCAACAAAAACTCTTTTATTGGGAAATAATGTGTGTATTAAGTTTATTGGTGGAACAAGGTCACTATCACCAGTAATTAGAAATGCAACATCATATCTGTCTTGAAAAGCATCCGTTAAAAGTTGACATGCTATATTTACATCTGTCATTTTTTCACTTGAATGAGAATGTGCATCACCGCATTTCTGACAAGTTCTAATTTGCGAATTATACTTACCGTAATAAATATTAAAATCAGATAACGTCTCTAATGCTTCAAGATAAGTATTTTGCCTTGCTTGCTTTGGTGGATTATTGCTAATGCGAGAAGTAAAGTACTTTGTTTCGATTAAAACCTGATTAGGTTTTAAAAGACTGGTAGCTAATTTTTGAACATCAAGCCAAAGACATTGATTTCCCAAACCTTCTTTCATTCCAAAATATAGGTTAAACCCATCTATATAGGCTATAACTCGCTCGTTGCTAATTGTCATTTTTATGTCATTGATTTGTATAATTGAAAAACATTTTTTATGTTTGTGTGTAAATTAATTTACAACATCTCTAAAGATAGCATCTTTAGACCGACGCCACAGTCTTACGATTGTGGCGTTTCACTTTTTATATCAATCCGCTAACCTCACAATTTCTTCAATGCTCATAACATCCTTGCTTAATCCCGCTTCCATAGCAGGTGTTACACGTAGCGTTTTATGAATTTTACCAAAGTTGTAATAAACAAAGTGTAAGGCAATAGCATAGCAATGGTTTTCCATCTTCTTTGAGAACGCATTAGTCAAGCGGGTAAACCTACGCATGTGCATGCGCATGGTTAAATTTTGACGCTCTACATAAGAAGTAGATACATTTTCCGCTACTGGCTTACCTATGATACGTTTCTTTTCAAACCCCATACATTCACCTGAACTATACTTGCGGTCTGCGCCGTTACTGCTTTCAGGTTCGCCGTAAATCTTTATAAGCATGGCATAATCTATCTTTGAGCCAAACGCATCAGGAACGGCATTTAAATAGGGCTTAAAGCCATCGGTTGTCAACTGTACCTGATTGCGTAACCTACTTTTCATATCACACATAAATGTATAGGCGTTCTCTGCGGTTCTGTCACCAACAAACCAAGATACAATCATTTTGCTATCCGCATCAATACCAGTAAAAGTCCAAACATCACCCGCTTTGTCAACTTCGCTGTTTATTATATCGGCGGCATTTTTTTGTTTTGCATACACGAACGACCAAATCTCATCTGCTTCAATTCTTTTGCTATTAAGCCCGTGTACGGTTTCATCGTGGAAGTTTTGACAGGCTTTACCTGTATCTACTAATAACTTTGTAACCGTGTTAATTGAGCATCCTGAAATCCTTGACGCTGCACGTAGGCTCATACCCTCAACAAGCATGTTGATGATTTGTACTTTCTTTTCGATTGGTAACTTATTCATACAACAAAGATAATGAATTATTTAAATTGTCAAGCATATAATTCATTTTAATTGAAAATAATTTACCCCGTCAAAAGATAGGACTTGCATAATTCAATACAAGCCCCTATCTTTGACAGAGATAAAAAAGTACCCCCGTTCGGATTCGGACCGAAATCACCCGGTTAGCAGACAGGCATTTTATCCGTTAAACTACAGGGGCATTATCTTCAAAATTGAAATTTAAAACCGCTTTGCTTGTTAATCGTCAAATTTCCTTAGCAAAGCGGTTTATTTATTTCATTCATTCAAATCCTCCAAATTAATATAATCCTTTGATATTATTGTGCTTTCATCGTACATATGGTCATCCTTAACTGTTCCGTCTTCATTTAGCCAACTCTTTAATCCGTAAAATGTATCTCTATTTGAACCAGTTGGTTTTAAAACGACAGTTTTATTATCCGACTTCAGAACATTAAAAGCGGAATAGACGAAAATAAATGAAAATAAACTCAATTCTAATATATTTAGTATTGGCTATACATAAAACCCGCTTTTTAAGCAAAAAAAATACCGTAATTAATGTTAATTACGGTATAATGTGTGAAGAATTATATTATTTACCCCACCTTTTTGCAGCGGCTTTTTCTGCTATCTCCTTTCGCCTTTCAGGTGTCAGGCTATCCGCTCTCGCTTTACCGCCTTTTAGTCCGCCTAAACGTCCCTTAACGGTTGATGTTGAAATCTTTTTGTCCTTATCGTTATTTTCGGTTTCTCCTGTTGCTATCTCTAATATAGATTTAGCTAACTGGTTAATATCCTTTTTTGCCATAGCGCAAATTTAATCATAACTTGTCAAGCATAAAAATAATTTATTTTCAAACTGAGACACTACCGAAATAAGAAGAATAACTAAGCCGTGGGCTTGTCTTCACTATGTAAATTATGGCTTATATGGTGGTGATGCAACTTAGCCTCAATCGCCGACGGGCTATTGTTGGCGTAAGCGCCATACCCGTTAACCAAAATACCTTTCAAATTATATTTAGGTGATGAAACGGCGTATACTATCGCCGTATCTGCGGGGTTACTTGCACCTTCAAAACGATAAAATTCTTCAATTTCAAATTCATCTGCGCCCATTTGCAAGTTTTGCGACTTATCATCAACGGTGTCGCCCTCAAGGCTTAAGTTTGCAGTATATCCCCTCTTCATCAGGTCGTTAGTGGCATCCACCAAAGTTTCATAATTTTTCATGGCCGGGCGTAGCTTAATTAATATGCAGCGTGGTGCTGCTTTATCACTTAACCCGCGATCCGTAATATTTGTTTGAAATTAATAGAAACTTGTTACACACTCCTGTTAACATCCCACGCTTCGAGGTTATCGGCTACCTTGCGTATAAACGAACCGCCCAATGAGCCATCAACCACGCGATGGTCATACGATAAGGATAAAAACATCATGTGGCGCACAGCAATCAAATCGCCTTCTGCTGTTTCAATAACGGCGGGTTTCTTTTTAATAGCGCCAAGGGCCAAAATAGCTACCTGCGGCTGGTTAATAATGGGGGTTCCCATTAAATTGCCAAAGGTGCCCACATTAGTAATGGTAAAAGTCCCGTCTTTTACATCATCGGGCTGCAATTTACCCATGCGCGCACGTTTGGCCAGGTCATTAACCGATTTGGTTAGGCCAATAAGGCTCAATTGATCGGCGTTTTTAATAACCGGCACTATCAGGTTACCGTTTGGCAGGGCAGTAGCCATACCAATATTAATGGCCGCTTTTTTTATGATCTGTGTGCCGCTAACCATAACATTGATCATCGGCAGGTCCTTGATAGCTTTTACGATAGCTTCTATAAATATCGGTGTAAACGTAATTTTCTCGTTTTCCCGCTTTTCAAAAGTACTTTTTACCTTTTCGCGCCACATTACAAGGTTAGTCACATCCACCTCAATAAATGAAGTAACATGCGGCGAGGTTTGCTTGCTCATTACCATGTGATCGGCAATAAGACGGCGCATCCTGTCCATTTCAATGATCTCATCTCCCGCCGATAGTGAAATTACTGGAGCAGGCTTTGGCTTTGGCGCTTCGGCAGGTTTCGATGCAGGTTGAGGTGGTGGAACAGGTTGGCGCGCTGCTGCAGGAGGCTCATAAGCCTGTTGCACGGGCTGTGGTTGTTGTACTACCGGCTGTGGCGGTGGTACCGCTTGGGCTTGTTGTACAGGCGGCGGTTGAACCGGCACTGCCGATGGCTGTGGTTGCTGTACCGGTGGCTGAACAGGTTCTACGGGTTGTGATGCATCCTGTTGTATAGGCGGTGCCGGTTGTAGTGCAGGCGGATATAGCTCCTGTAGCGGCACAACAGGTGGTTTTGCAGGCTTCGACTTAATATAGTTCAACAGGTCGTCCTTGGTTAGGCGACCTTCCATCCCGCTTCCCGGAATTTGATCCAGCTCGGTAATACTTATCCCTTCTTGTGTAGCGATATGTTTTACCAACGGTGAATAAAACCGGGATGCATTTTTAAAAGCAGACTCATTATATTTAACGGGCGGCCGTTTTTCTAATTGATCAATGCCTGGAATGGCCGATGTTTGTCGCGGCGGTGATGCTTGTTGCGGCGGCGGCGGAACCTGTTGCGGTGTTGGCTGTGGTCGCTGGGCAAACGGTTGCGGCGGCGGCGCTTGTTGTGCAGGTGGCAGAACAGGTGTCATTGGTTGCGGGGCCGCAGTTGGCTGTTGTTGCTGGGCTACGGGTTGCGGCGCAGGTGCATCTCCTGTATCTTCTATTTCAAGGATAGCTACAACAACTCCAACCTGTACAACATCATCTTCTTTACATAATTGTGCAAGCAATTTTCCGGCTACAGGCGATGGCACTTCAGAGTCGACCTTATCCGTAGCAATTTCCATTACCGCTTCGTCGGCTTCAATATAATCTCCTGGCTGCTTAAGCCATTTAATTATGGTTGCTTCCGCAACGCTCTCCCCCATCTTTGGCAGTAACAGTTGGTATTTGGACATATAAAGGATATACTTCGACGTGTAAAATTAGATATTTTTATAAACTACTTTTCAACATCTGTAAGTAAAGTATTCAACATAAATAATGCCGTTGTAGCGCTCCTTTCGATGTTTTGCTGCCTCTTATTACCAAATGTGAATTTCTTTATCACGGTTTTTTGCGCAGATGCCACTGCTATCCACACCGTTCCCACGGGTTTATCGGGCGTACCTCCGCCTGGCCCGGCTATACCTGTAACGGCGACAGCATAATCTGATTTAAAATTTAACAATGCACCTTCCGCCATTTCCTTTACCGTTTGCTCACTTACCGCGCCATATTGCCATAAAGTTTCGTGTTTTACGCCTAATATGCTTTCTTTTAATTCGTACGAATAGGATACAGCCCCGCCGTAAAATACTTTTGACGAGCCTGCGTGTTGTGTAAACAAATGCGAAATATATCCGCCTGTACAACTTTCAGCAACTGATAAGGTAAGTCCCTTAGCTTCCATAAAGTTCAGTATTACTTTTTCAAGAGGTATGTCTTCATCAGCAACTACAAAACTGCCTATCCTTTGTTTTAGCTTTGCAGCAAACTCATTTACCGTTTCTCTTAAAAAAGCTTCATCATCGCCATATGCGCTTAAACGCAGGCGTACCTGGCCTAACTTAGGCAAATACGCGAGTTTTATATATTCGGGCAAACTGTCTTCAATATCTGCTATCCGTTGCGCTAAAAAAGATTCACCCTCGCCAACAGTTAATATGGTTTTATGGATAATGACAGGCAGCTTGAACAAAGCCTTAATTTTCGGGATCACTTCCTCCTCCATCATATACATCATTTCAAAGGGGACACCGGGCATAGAAACATACACCTTTCCACCTTCGTTAAACCACATCCCCGGGGCCGTTCCGTTTTTATTGATAATTACCTCACAGTTTTCCGGCACTTCGGCCTGTAGCTTATTTATAGCCAATAATGGCCTGTTATACCGTTCAAAAATGCGGGCTACATTGTTTAGGGCCTCCGCGTTTTCAACCATACCCACACCAAAATATTCGGCAAGTGTTTTTTTTGTGATGTCGTCCTTTGTTGGGCCAAGGCCGCCGGTTATAAAAATTATATCAGCCCTTTTTGCCGCTTCGGCAAGGGCTGTTAATATATGCCCGCTGTCGTCAGATACGGATGATATCTGTTTTATACGGATGCCCGCGTTGTTTAACTGCCCGGCCATCCATGCCGAATTGGTGTCAACAATTTGTCCGATTAATATTTCGTCGCCTATGGTAATTATTTCTGCAAGCATTTTATTGAAAAATTTGGCTACTGGTATAGTCGCTCCTTTTGGTTAGTTTTAAGTCTTGTAAAATTGACGCATTTACGCGCAGGGTAACATTGTATGATTTATAATATCCAAAAGGAAGCCACGAAATAGCAAGGTCCCAGCAGTGCAGGTTTCTGTTAATTGTAAATGAGGTTGCACTGCTTAGCTGGCGGGCCTTCAAATCAAAGTTGGTGGTATATGCTACTTTCCAATTTTCGGTCAGCTTTACATCCCCTGATACCATCAATGTATTTGTATTAAATGTATTAATAATATTATTATTATAAGTAAAACTGTAGTTTAATGATATGTTATAAGGAACATTAAAATCAACAAACGCGTTGGGGTCGTTATTGATCAGGGCCAGTTTTGCCGCCTGCTCGGGGTTCATATTTTGCAAAGTATTGGGGGCAGCCAGTACCTGTGGTTGAAAAACCTTGGGATTTAAACTTATACCTGCCGATAAAGAAAATGCGGTAAGCGTTGGCAACCGGCCATCCTGCCAGGTATAACGATTAACCGGACGCGTATAACGTACCAACTGGCCATTTGAGATCGAATCGCCTACGGCAGTTTCATAAGGATTAAATGCACCGGTAAAACTAACGTTCAGCTTATTATTCAGAAACGAAGTATGTCCTGAAATTGCGATGGGCGATAGTCTGAACGAATCGGCCGCAAAATTGTAAAACGTACTAATAGAAAGATCCTGTAGCAGCGATATTTTTTTAGGTACAGTAGAGGTGTCGGTACTTTTAGGACGCACTTTTGCTTCCAGCGTATTGTCTAAGCTAAGGCTTATGCCTGCCTGCCTACCGCCGGAAGGGCCGCCATAAACAGACTGATCAAAAATTGAATACCGCTGGTAAACAACCGGATAAGGAATAGTAGCCGTGCTTACTATTGATTTGTTATAGCTATAATTAAGACTGGTATAATCAGGACTGTAACTAAAACTGATAGTCGGGGTCATCACATGCCTTATGGCCCGTAACCATCCGTCATTAAATGTTACTGTACCGTATAGTTTGGTTGAAAAGCCGGCGCTTGCCGTATAGCTGCCTACCCGCTGAAACCCGGGCACTGTATCTGTAACCAGCGAATCGGCGCGTGCGTAATGCTTCCTTATACTTTGAAAATACCACCGTTCTGTATAATTAAACGAGGTGTTAAATTGAAAATATTTAAGCACATTTAAGTTTAAGCCTATGGGGATGGTGTGTTCCAGGCCATTTTGCATTTTCCCAAGCGTACTGCCTTGAAACAACTGCGACTCAGGAATTGCATTGAGCGTGTTTGTACCTGTTAAATTATAGCCTATTGTTATTTTTTGATACCATTTTTGTTCTGTTACCCTGTCTTTTGAATCAAAAGGGCTGATGGTTGCCATACTAAAATTAAAAGTGGGCAACTGTAATGTAACAGTTTTGTTTGTCAGGTCCTGGCTATGTGAAAGGCTTACAGTAAGGTTAAATGGCGTTCCTGCCCAGGTCCTGCCGTAAGCAATACTCGAACGCAGGTTATTTTGAGTAAGGGCCTGTAGATTATAACCTACCATTAAAGGGTTATTCTGATAAAAAGTGGATGTACCCGCGTTTACCGAGGCGCTGAATGTGCTGCCCGGGTTAGCGTTTGGGTTTTGGGTATGTGACCAGGTGATATTAAAGTCGCGGGTTGGCGGATCGCCTGCCAGGCCATAATTATGCGAGCCGTAGCTTAACGTTAAAGTGCCGTTATATCTGTAGCGGTCCTTGTAATCCAATGTGCTGGTTAGTTCATAAGATCCATTGGTAAAATAGGTACCCATTGTGGTTACGTCGGCGTAGTCACTTAATCCCAAATAGTAACCAAAATTCCGCAGGTAAAAGCCTAATTTTGGATCTTCGCCGGGCTCGGGAAGTATAAAACCGGATGTACGCGTATCCTGCTTGGGGAAAAATCCAAAAGGTATGGCTAAGGGTATTGGCACGCCTTCAATTTCAAGATAGGCAGGCCCCGAAACAATTTGCTTTTTTTCGCCTATACCTTTTGTAATTACAATACCAAAATCAGGATCAGGCCTATCGCAGGTAGTGAAAATAATATTCCTGTAGGCAGCTTCATCATCATTTAATTTTTTTATCTCCCCGTGTGTTATATGGTTTTCCCCCTGGGTTGTTTTTGGGTTCCAGATACGCCCTTTCTTGGTAGTATAATTAAATAAAAGCGAATCAGATTCAACGGCGTCGTCTTTTCCCTGCTTAGAAATGGGACGGCCAAGGTAACGCTTAGTTTTAGGATCAATACTCCCTTTGGCAAATAGCAGGTGGTTTTTCTTGTCTACCCGTATATAATCGGCATCCAATTCAAAATCACCATAGGTAACCCGCGCTTTACCATACAAATAAGCAAAGTCGCCAACGTAAATCGTCGAGTCCTCGGCAGTAGTTACTGCTTCCGTTCCGAGGCCGTCCTGGTTCTTTTTTGTGGTATCTTTACTCAAAACAGCGGTTTTTTTGCCCAAAGTTGCCGAAGATTTCTTACCTTTAGTTGGCTTTTTGCTTTTAGTGGTATCGCGCTTTACAGTATCCGCAACAGGGTTATTGCTATTAACATTGCTTTGACCCTTAGCAGTTAAAACATTTACCATTAAAATAATCGCAAGCAGAAAAAATAAGCTAATGAATTTCAAAATAGATTATGAATAGTATTTTTGCAGATATTATTAACAGCGTTCAAAAATAATGAAAAATAAGGCATTGAAAAGATTGATTTGTGTATTGTGGGCATTGGTACTTTGTTTTTCTTTGTTATCGGTTAAGTCACAGGCTTCTACAAAAAAAGACACTCTCATAAACAAAGGTTTTAAACTTAAAACCATTATTGTTGATGCGGGTCATGGCGGAGACCACCCGGACACAAAAGGCAACTATTCGCATGGTGCATCAGGTTCGTATTCGCATGAAAGAGATGTAACGCTTGCCATAGCGTTTAAATTGCAAACAGCTATAGAAAAAGAGTTAAATGGTGTTAAAGCGGTGATGACGCGCACAACCGATGAAGACGTTGACTGGCAAAAGCGGGCTGATATAGCCAATCAAAATAAGGGCGATCTTTTTATTTCATTACATTGCAACGCCCTGCCTGATAAAAAAACACGTGAAAAAGTAGGCACCAAAAATCATAAGGCGGTTTATAAAACGGTTTCTATACCCAACCATTCAGGCCGGGGGGTTTTGATGCTTGTTTACGGGTTGCCCCGTTCCAAAGAAGAAGATAATGCTATAAAACATACACAGATTGCGGAAGAAGAAGAAACAGATTCTACGCTTGATCCGAATGACCCGATTACCGTTATATTAACTAATGAGTACAAAAAGAAATTTCGCAAACAAAGCATAAATATTGCAAACCTTATTAACAATGAATTTGTTGAGGTTGACGGCAGGCATAGTGATGGGGTAATAGAACAAGGGGTACTGGTATTGTGCCATAGTGCAATGCCATCAGTACTGGTTGAAACCGGTTTTATTGATAACCCTGACGATGAGGACTATTTAAACTCAGAAACCGGGCAAAATGAAATTGTAGCCTCAATAGTAAGAGCTATAAAAAAATACAGGGACGAAGTTGAACAGGTAGTTGAACAATAGTGATTAGAGATTAGTTAATTAGAGATTAGTTGGTTTGGCTGTCCAATACAAGGGCTGCTTAACATAATGAATCTCTAATCTCTAATCTCTAATCTCTAATCTCTAATCTCTAATCTCTAATCTCTAATCTCTAATCATTAATATGAACATATCAAACGAAACTAAAATAGGTGCCTTTACAGCTATCGCGATAACCATCCTGATATTAGGTTATAGTTTTTTAAGCGGTAGTGATGTTTTTTCGGGCAGCAATAAATTTTACGCTATATATAAAAGTGTTGAAGGCCTATCGGTATCCAAACCGGTTTTGGTAAACGGTTTCCAGATAGGCCGGGTTTCAAAAATGCAATTGCGAAATGACGGGCATACTATTGTTGAATTTAAGATCGACAAACAATATAATATTCCGGTAAATACGCTGGCAAAGCTGGTAAGCACTGACTTATTGGGCCAAAAAGCTATAGTTTTTGAATTAGGCACCAGTAAAGAGAATGCTGAAAACAAGGACACTTTACGCGCCGACGTACAGGGAAGTTTGGCCGAAAGCCTGCAACCTATTCAAACAAAGGCCGAAAACCTGATCACTAAATTAGATTCATCCCTGGCTGCTGTTAATAAAATATTGAACCCTGATTTTCAAAAAAATGTTGACAGGAGTTTTAATAGCATAGCCAATTCGCTGCAAACCTTAGAAGGCACAACCAAAAAGATAGATAATTTGGTGGGCGCTCAAACAGGACATATAAATGGCATATTATCCAATGCCGAAGATGTAACCGTCAATTTAAAAAACACTACCGGCAGTTTAACGGGTATTACCAATAATTTTCAAAAATTTAGTAGCGACCTGGCTAACTCAAATATTAAACAAACCCTGGACAATGCAAATAAAGCCGTAGCCGACCTGCAGCAAACCATGAGCAAGATCAACAGCAATAATGGCTCGTTAGGTTTATTGCTTCATAACGATACGCTGTACCGCAACCTGCAAAACGCATCTAAAAACCTCGATTTGCTATTTATTGATCTGAAAGCCAATCCAAAACGCTATGTCCACTTTTCGGTATTTGGAGGCGGAAAAAAATAGTTTAGATTTGAAATACAAAATTTTTATTATTGGTTGGCGCGTATTTTTTCATTTAGTATTCGAGATAAAAAAATCAATAAACAAAAAAAGGATATGCGGCGCATATCCTTTTTTTGTTTATTGACCAGGCTATTTTTTTACCTTAACCTTTTCAACTTTTACAACGTGCTTGGTTTTTGTACCGTTGTAACGCTTGTGCTTGCTAAATGTATTGTGCACTTTTTGCGGAATGTTGGTTGTTTTTTTAACCTTATCTTCCCTTTTAACTACAACTTGTTGTGCAAATGAAGTTATACCGATGGCAAATACCATTACTAATACGACTGCTAATTTTTTCATGATGCGGGTTTTTTTTATGTACCCGAATAACATCACATTATAGTAAATGTTTTACCGGCCCACAGAAAATTATTATTCAGTTGCCAAAACCTCTTTTATCAATATCTTTTGAGGCGGTTCGTAAACAACAGCTTTGTGTTTATCAGCGTAATCAATAAAGAATTGTTTTTTTGAGTCGCGGTATGAGCTTACGCCACCTATCATGCTTAATAATTTTATGTAGCACCAGGCAAGGTCAAGCTGGTATGGCTTAAATCCTGAGCGGGCGCTTTTTGGATATAGGTGGTGATTATTATGCCATTCGCCGGCTACATAGCCCGGCCATACCTGGTTTATCGACATGTCCTCGCGGTTATAATCTACGCCGTCACGACGTTTATCCTGGCCTTTGCCATGACCTTCATAATTAAAAGTACGCACGCCCACAGCCCAAAAACCTGCCGCGCCAAAAACAGCGCATGATAAGCCTATCCCTCCTATTAAATATAGTAAAATAAACCAGAAGCCCCAGTTTAAAATTACACCTATGATGGTGCGTGTGGGATTGGCAAGTGTGCCCCATATTTTATATTGAGCATAGGTATTAGTGGTAACACCTGTATGTTTCATCAAACCAACGCAGCGGGCGTAGTTTTTTTCGCTCATATCGCGGGCAATAGGCTGGTGATTTACATCCGCCAGGAAACAGTATAAAAACCCGCCGTTAGCATTGTAAGGATCGCCGGGCTGGTCTGACAGCGCGTGGTGAACGTGGTGTGATATGGCATAAATTTCCTCGGGAATAATTTTAAGCGTGAGGTTTTGCGTGAAAAAACGCCAAAAACTATTGCTGAATTTATAAGCGTTATGTGTACAATACCGATGATGCCATATAGTACCATGTGTACCCATAATGATCATACTGTAAACAAAGGCTACCGCCAGCAATTTGAATGAAAAATATTTAAAAAGAAACAAAATAAAAAAAGGGGCCAATACTACGATCAGCATCCAGCTAAAAAAGGAAAGCCAGTTCTTTTTATCTTTAAAAACGTTTAACCTTGAAAAAAACTCTTTAAAAATTTGCCCCGGATTGGGTTTTGAAAGGTCACCGCACTCATCCGTCCACCCGTAAGCAGGGGGCTCCAACACATTATTTAAAAACGCCATTATTAAATTAGGTTTAAACCCTGCTATTATTAGAGTTTGTAATCGGAGTGTAATATATGGAATAAAAAGCGGACCAAATACAATTAATTTTCAGAAAAGTTTTTATCGGTAAAAAAATGAAATCAAAAAAATTTATTTAGCCATAAAGCAACGTTCGCCTTCCAATAACTCCTCGCACGTGGTAAAATCATCCGGCATCGCAATTTGATCTATTTCCTGCTTATAATTTTGTTTGATCTGCTTGCGGCGGCGCGCTTCAATAAACCGCCTCACATGCTCACTGTTTTCAAGTATTAATCCCGGTATTTGTACCGGTTTGTTATTATCGTCTTTAGCAACCATTGTAAAATAACTGGTATTGGTGTGGTTTACAACGTTGGTCTTGATATTTTCAGATACTACCCGTATACCTACTACCAATGAGGTATTGCCCACATAATTTACCGATGCCATTAACGACACCAACTCCCCAACTTCGACAGGCTGTAAAAAATCAACTGTATCAATTGACGCGGTTACACAATAATTACCGGCGTGTTTGGCTGCGCAAACGTAGGCTACTTTATCCATCAGCGACAGTAATATCCCCCCATGTATCTTACCCCCGAAGTTGGAATACGAGGGTATCATCAGTTCGGTAATAACTGTTTCAGAAAAGCTGACGTTTTTATAGGCTGAATGGTCGGGTAAGTCTGACATATTATTTTGATAAAAAGTTAACCATCAAAAATACATTATTGCCGCACTTTATTGAGATTACCGGTTGTATTTGTTTTCAATTACAAACAGTTTGTTGAATTTTAATTATTAACCTATAAATTGGCTGAAAATTTCTTTAAGTGAAAAATATTGTCTTTTTTGTGGTCACATTGCTTTATTTCAATACCTGTTTTTCGCAGGATGTGGTTAACCGTAAAAAAAACCTTACCGCTTTTGTGACCGAGAAATACCAAACGGTAATTGGAGCTAAAAACGAGGTAAAACAAGGTATTTACCAGGCCTTATACAATAAAATACCCATTGCCACGGGGCAGTTTACAAACAACAAAAAAACGGGTATATGGCATTTTTACAGCAGGTACGGACAATTGCTTGAAAACTATGATTACGGCACCGACTCGCTATTATTTGAAGCCAGGGAAGATACTACTTCTGCCTTACGATATTTCATGGATGCCAAATTAACCCCAACAGATCGTGTTACCAAACCTATAAGGCGGGGTGGCAGGTACTACGGCTATGTGCCTTATTTAAAACAATTTAAATTACCTGCAAATATAGCCAGTGACCGTGATGGATATTTTGCGGTGCTGGAGCTATTGGTAAGCCCCGGTGGCAGGCTTGCAGATTATAAAATACACCTCAAATTAGGAGGTGGTGATGAGCAAATCATACATATCGATATCGGTGTGCTTAATGAAGAAGATAAAAAGTTTATACCTGCTACGCTAAATAAACAGCCGGTAACCAGCAGGATATTTATACAATGCTATGTAAATAATTATGATGAGATAGATATGTTGTAACCAATAATCAACCTAATCAACTACCCTCCTATAGTCGCCATAGATTCATGCACACCTGTTTTTTCAATACGGCTGCGCTCTGCATCCCATCCGTCTTTTTCGCGATGGCTGAATGCGTTTAATAAACTTTCATGCAAGCCATCATCGCTTATGCCGTTACGCATCATATCCTTGATATTTAATACGCCGTCATCATATAAACAATTCTTCAATTCGCCCTGTGGTGTAATACGGATACGGTTGCAGGTACCGCAAAAAGTTCGCGAGTAGGCCGCTATAATACCAATGCTTCCTTTATGTCCCGGAATTTGATAATTGTATGCTGTTGAATAGGCAGGGTCCGGCAATTTTCTTGTCGCAGGAAATTTATTCATTATTTCTTCCAGTATACGTACATGGTCCCATTGTATACCGCTGTACTTGTGCCCGTCCCCATTAAAAGGCATTTCTTCGATAAAACGGACGCTTACCGGCGTATCTTTTGTTAACTCAACCAGGGGGATAATATCCTGCGTATTTTTACCACCCATTACAACGGCGTTTATTTTTACTTCAATATCATGTTTTAGTAATTGATCCAGTGTTAACATCACCTCTGCAAATTCATCCCGGCGGGTAATGGCAAAAAAACGACCCGCATCCAAGGTATCCAGGCTTAAATTAATCGTTTTTATGCCTAATTTCTTCAATTCCGGGATATGTGGCGCAGTTAAAACGCCGTTTGTGGTGAGGCTTAATTCTTTTAACCCGTTTAGTTTTGAAAGCGCGGTCAATAACTGCATGATATCCTTACGCACAAAGGGCTCACCGCCGGTTATTCGTATTTTTTCAATGCCCATTTTAACCAACAACGAGCAGCTTCGCAGCATTTCTTCAAAGGTCATTAATTCGCTTCGCGAAAGCCAGTTCAAGCCGTCTTCGGGCATACAATAAAAACAGCGCAGGTTGCACCTGTCTGTCACCGCCAGGCGCAGATAGTTAATTCTTCTGCCGTGATTATCTATGAGCAATTTCGTATTGTAAATTGAATATTACCGGGAACAATAGTCGGTAATTTAAGTTTGACCAACCTGTTCCCTTTGTAAAATTAACGTTTTTATTTTCTTTATAGTCCCGGTCACTTTTAATTGCCGGTGGGTTTCAAACCTGAAAGAATGAGAATTTCAAGGTATCCATGCCTTAACTATGTTAATCCAGGCAATTCCATTTAGTTTATAAATATTTGATAATAAATGTATTATAAAATAATTAACATTGAATTAGGTTAAGTTATGTTAACCCTCTGACCCGTCCTTTCCGGTTTATATTTTTTGGGATTTAATATTAAACACATCATTCAATGCCCTTTTTGCAGCGTGATACCCGCACATGCCGTGTACGCCGCCACCCGGAGGCGTAGATGATGAACAGATATAAATTCCTTTCGCTGACGTTCTATAAGGCGACCAGCGCAAGGCGGGACGGGTGAACAATTGCCCAATATCGATAATGCCCCCATTTATATCGCCGCCAATATAGTTGGGGTTATAATCCTGCATTTGTGCCGTGTCCATAGTATGCCTTGCAAGTATCCTGTCTTTAAAGCCGGGGGCAAAGCGTTCTACCTGGCTTTCTATCCTGCCGGTCATATCAATTGTTGAGCCGTTTGGAACATGGCAATAAGCCCAGGCGGTATGCTTCCCTTGCGGCGCGCGTGAATTATCAAACACACTTGGTTGCGCTAATAGAACAAACGGCCTTTCAGGATGATAGCCTTTGCTTGTCATTAACTCTGAATCCGCGATTTCTTCAAAGGTATTTCCTAAATGAATGGTACCGGCTTGCCTGCATTGTTCTGCTGTAAATGGTATCGGGCCATCCAGCGCCCAATCTATTTTAAATACACCCATGCCATAACGATAGCGTTCCAGTTGCCATTTGTAGATAGATGAAAATTTATGCCCTGAAATTTGAAGCAGTTGTTTTGGTGTAGTATCAAATAATATTGCGTGTGATGATGGCAATTGAGCCAGTGATTTTACGTATACACCCGTTTCTATTGTGCCGCCTAATGAAATAAAATGATTGCCTAAGGTTTTTGCTATGGACGCTGAACCGCCTTTTGGTATTGGCCAACCTTGCAGATGCCCGGCAGCCATCAGCACCAGGGCGATGGCCGAAGTATCTAAATTATTTAAAGGCTGCATGGAATGGGCTGCCATACCCGCAAATAAGCCGCGGGCTTCAATTGTTTTAAACCGCTTAGCGAAGGTAGTAGCTGAAGTCATTGCCTTCAACCCAAAACGGGCCATTGCAACCGGATGTTTTGGAAAATGCAGGGGGCCTAATACATCATTAGCAATTAGCGGCCAATCATTTACTATTGACTGCATAAATTGTATATAGGTTTGCCCATCAGCGCCAAACTGGGCGGCGGTTGTTTGTATAGAATGATGCAGAGAGGCAGAAGTACCGTTATCAAACGGATGTGCAGCAGCTAAACCGGGATAAATGTATTCCAACCCATGATCAGCTAAAGGCAACGTTTTAAAATAAGGCGATGCAACAGCCAGCGGATGAATAGCCGAACATATATCATGCACAAAGCCGGGCGATGTTAACTCTGCCGACCGCAAGCCACCGCCGATCGTATCTTTTCCCTCCAATAACAAAACGGATAGTCCCTGCTGCTGCATGAGTATAGCGGCAGCCAGGCCGTTAGGTCCTGAGCCAACCACAACTGCATCATAATCCCGTTTTTGTAATGCCATTTGTTAACAAAGCTAAAATTTGCTTTGGTTAACGGCAATATATTATAAAAACAAACGACCGCGTTTACACCGCCGTTTGTTTTTAGGTTTAATTTTGTTGATTACCATAATTAAAGAGCTTCAAGTTCGGTGTGACAGGCC
>Ga0302315_10000557_pt1 | contig 41383 bp, 32 predicted proteins | sample III_Palsa_N3_1_FD_200532 | JGI IMG/M metagenome (GOLD analysis project Ga0302315, IMG submission 200532) | Peat permafrost microbial communities from Stordalen Mire near Abisko, Sweden - III_Palsa_N3_1 | ecosystem: Environmental > Terrestrial > Soil > Palsa > Peat permafrost | place: Sweden...
TCATTAGGATCGAGGATATGCAGGGCCAGCCCCGGGTCATCCTGATGAATTATGCCTGTCATGCAGATGTGGTTTGTTTCAATTACGCTATATCTGCGGATTATCCCGGGGTAGCCTGTCGCAAGGTGGAAGAAGCCTTCGGCAATACCGTCAATTGCCTTTTCATACAGGGCGCCGGAGGCAATATTGAGCCTCTGATGATCAGCTCCCGTCGAACAGGTCCCAACGATCCTTTCCAGACAGACTACGCCCCTATGAACAGGACGGGAGAGCTTTTAGCATACGAAGCCGTACGACTGGCAAAAGGTTTGAAGCCTGCAACAGATACCCGCGACAACTTCAGGGTGATGGATGATTCGCTCCCATTCATAGGCAGATTTGATAAAAACATCCATTTTAACGTACACATATGCACAGTGCTGATCGATAGCGACATCGTTATCGCCGCTTGTCCGGGAGAGTTGTTTTCTCCCTTGCAACTGGACTGGAACAAAAAAATAGAAGCGGCCCAGGCCAATCCCTTTTTGTTCGGGTATACCTGGAGCGGGGGCAACTGGCCCGGTTACGTGGCCGATATACGGTCCGCGGCACTCGGAGGATTTGGAGCCGACCCCGATCCCCGGATCATACAGGTCGGAGCAGGCGAGGCCATCATGAATAAGCAATTGGAAAACTACTACCGGTTAACCGGCTTGATGCGGGACAAGCCGGGCCCGGCTGGATTTAAAGCAGGCTCCCGGTGGATCATCCAGGAGGTACCACCCGGAAAGCCATAATCGCAAAGCCATTTTAAGGAAACCCATAATTGTAAGACATGCCATCCAATCGTTTTTATTACATCATCCCGGTAGCGATATTGTTTTTTTCTTTTGAAAGGGGAAAGAAGCCGATTCCCTACCCATACCAGAATCCAGACGTACCCGTGGAACAAAGAATAGCGGATCTTATCAGCCGCATGACCGTGGAAGAGAAGGCTCGTCAGTTGGACATGTACTGGGGTAGGGAAGTGGCGGAGATGAATGGGCACGAGGCCTCCGCCTATAGTGCGGAAAAAATCGCGCAAGAGATCGGAACCCATGGCATCGGTTCCATCCATGATTTTTATCCGCTCAGTGCGGATATTACCAATAAGATCCAAGACTACGCTCTCCATAAGACCCGGTTGGGCATCCCTGTCCTTTTTATTGAAGAAGGTCTTCACGGATATTCCGGCCAGGGCAGCACCGAATTTCCTATTCCCCTGCAACTGGCCAGTGCCTGGGATACAGCCTTGGTTCGCAGGGTAGGGCATGTGATAGCGACCGAAACCCGCGCGCATGGAGTAGACATGATCCTGGGACCTGTTTTGTGCCTGGCGCGGGATCCCAGGTGGGGCAGGGCAGAAGAAACCTATGGAGAAGATCCTTACCTGGATGCCTGGAATGGAGTATCCATGGTGAAGGGAATGCAGGGCGAAGGGCTCAGTCATCCAGATGCCGTCATTTCGGAACCCAAGCACTTTATGACGCACGGGATACCCGAAGGAGGCAGCAATACCGCTCCCGTGAATATGGGCGAAAGGGAAAACCGGACCGACTTCCTGTACCCCTTTGAGAAAGCCGTGCGCAATGGCGGAGCAATGGGGATCATGGCCGCTTATAGCGAACTGGACGGGATCCCTTGCGTAGATAATCATTGGATGCTGACAGACGTGCTTCGTAAAGAATGGGGCTTCAAAGGATTTGTGCTGAGTGACCTGGGCGCGATCAAGATGACACTCACCGATCATCATGTGGCAAAAGACACGGCCGATGCCCTGGCACAAACACTGACCGCAGGCCTGGATATGCAGTTCTATGATTTTGGTCATGAATCTTTCTTGCAAGGCATCAAAGCCGCCCTTGCCTCGAAGTCGCTTTCCATGCAAGACCTGGACAGGGCCGTCAGCGACGTACTCCGGGTAAAGTTTTTACTGGGTTTGTTCGATCATCCCTATACCGATACCACCCTCGTGTCCCGGGTATTCCATACCCAGGCCAGCCAGGACCTGGCGCTGACCGCTGCCAGAGAAGGCATCGTACTCCTCAAGAACGAAAAAAACACGCTGCCCTTGGATGCTGGCCGTCAGTCCATAGCTGTAATAGGCCCCCTGGCCACGAGCACCTATGTAGGTGGATATTCCAGCCCTTCCGCCGAAGGCATTTCCATTCTGGATGCCTTGCGCTCCAGGGCCGGCAACGGCGCCAGGATTGCTTACGAACAAGGGTATGATCCCGGGGTAGAAGGAAACGCTCACCAGGATGCGTTGGACCCCGCGGTCGTTCACGCGGCAGCCGCGGCAAACGCGACGCCTGACGCCAACGGATCGCCGGCCGCCGCCAATGGCCCTGCCGGTTCCTTAGCGAGCGCCGCCCCCGGCGCAGATTCGACTGCCTCCCTCCGTGAAAAAGCCGTCGCACTGGTGCGCCAATCCGACGCAGCTGTAGTCGTCCTGGGCGAAGAACCACGGGAAGTGGGAGAAGGAAAAGACAGGACCAGCCTGGACCTGAGCCCCCAGGCTATCCGCCTGATCCAGGCGTTATATGCCACGGGCAAACCCATCACCGTTGTCTTATTCAACGGCCGGCCGCTGACAATAAACTGGGTGGCGGCCCATATCCCGGCCATCCTGGAAACCTGGTTTGCGGGGGAGAAAGGAGGTTTGGCCATTGCTGACGTGCTACTGGGTAATGTCAATCCTTCTGGTAAATTGCCCATGACATTCCCTCGCTCCGTAGGCCAGTTGCCCCTTTATTACGACCAGAAACCTACGTCATATCACCGATATGTGGACGAGGCGTCGACACCCTTGTTCCCTTTTGGATCAGGCCTCAGCTATACCCGTTTTTCTTACTCCGGCCTGACCATCAGTCCTGCCAGTATCCCGGTCAACGGAAAAACTGACATCAGCATTACCGTGACCAATACGGGAGACAGAGAAGGGGCGGAAGTAGCCGAGCTTTATATTCGGGATGTCGTTAGCAGCGTGACCACTCCCGCCATAGCCCTCAAAGGATTTGGTAGGATCAATCTGAAGCCGGGAGAAAGCGGTCTCGTGCATTTCACCCTGGGGCCAGACCAGTTGTCCCTCTGGAACAGGCAAATGAAACGCGTGGTCGAGCCCGGTGAATTTAAGATCATGGTGGGTAGTTCGTCACAGGATATCCGGTTGAATGGGAGTTTATGGGTGAGGAAGTAGGGGACCGCACAACAGTTATATAACCCTGTATATTAAATATTCAATTTCCTTGTCACCAGCTAACCTGCCCTCTGCTATGAAGAACGTTTGATTTAGCCATGCATAGTTAGTATCTCCTGTTTCAAATTGGGGGCTCATGCGCATATACTGGTCATCAAAGTTAGTGGAGCATCCCGATTTTAAAGCTGCTAGAAACAATTCAGATGCCTTTATCAAAGCATTACTATAATACATCAGAATGGTTGAACCTTCAGATGAGCTCAATTGTATTTTTAGATCTGGCCGCCTGATATCGTCCGGCCCCAGTCTCATCCAATCCATTCCAGGCATTGCCAGTTTCGCATTTATTTTGTCCCCTTTTAAAGTTGCTTCAGTAACTTTCCAGCATAGACGTTCACCAAGAGGTGCATTTTTTGTCGATTCCAATGGCCCTTCAATTCTTTCCCAGTAGGTCATTTCATATTCTAATCTGATCATGGCAAATATTTAAGCTTGCGTTTTTAAATATTTAAAAATTAGCGCGGCGATACACAAGGAGGTTCCAATCGACAATAATGAACTGACGGTGATGGCGTGGACAATAGCTGCAGCTCCCCCATTTGCCATCGCTCCAAAGATAGCCACACCGATGGCGCCTGCTGCCTGTCTCGTCGTGTTCAGCACAGCAGAAGCAGTGCCTGAAATATCTTTGTCCACACTTGACAAAATGCCATTTGTCATTGCAGGTACAGCTAGACCCATGCCCATCGGAATTATAAAAAAAGGAATAAGCAATTGCCAATACGGGGTAGTTGCTTTTGCAAACGTTAGTCCAGTAAACCCTAATACGAAAATGCACAACCCAATTAAAATAGGCGTGCGCATGCCAAATTTTTCAATCATTTTGCTGCTTAATAGATTGGAACAAATAAAACCGGCTGTTAAAGGTAAAAAAGCCAGTCCTGCAGTCAGCGGTGGATAACGCAATACATTTTGCAAGTACAAGCTCAAGACGAAAACTGTTCCGTAATACGCATTATTCAGGACAGTTCCCAATAGCAACAACACGTTAAACGACGACGATTTGAACAAAGTCAAAGGCAGCATCGCATGGGATGCTTTTTTTTCAATCCGGATAAACCAAATCATCATAACGATGCTGAAGACAAAACCGCCAATTATCAAAGCGTTTTTAAATCCTGTACTATGGCACTCAATGATGACTGCGATTAGAGCGGCTAATGCAAGTGTCCAGGTTGTTTGTCCGGGTATATCTAATCCTTGCCCGGGTTGCCTCTTATTTGACGTCAGCCGAAAGCTCATGAGAATTCCTATAAGGCAAATCGGCACGTTGACAAAAAAGATAGACCTCCAGTTACTGATCTTAATAAGAAGGCCACCGAATATAGGCCCGGCAGCGATGGCGACGCTTCCCGCTGCCGTCCATAAAGCCACAGCGCGTGCGCGTTTTACCTGGTCATCTGAAAATGCCTGATTTAAAATGGACAATGAGCTCGGTATCATCGCTGCTGCCCCGATTCCTTGTATTGCTCGAAACAGAATAAGCATGACTGAACTCCCGGAAAGACCGCATCCAATGGAAGCACCGGCAAACAATATGATACCTAGCTGAAAAATCATTTTGGATCCAAGGATGTCGCTTAAACTACCTGCAGAAAGCATTAGTACCGCGAATGCGAGTGTGTAGGCGTCAATAATCCACTGAAGTGTGCTAATGTTTGCATTTAAAGATTTAGCTATCTGAGGTAATGCGATATTTACGATGGATACATCAAGCTGAGATACGACAAAGGCGAGGCTTGTGGTAGCTACCACCCATGGAAAAGAGAGTTGTTTTTGGCCATTTAAACGTGATGAGTCCATTCATCTAAAGTTTAACCTTTAGATTTTGGTGGCAGCATTTCTATTAAGACCTGCTCTTTATTTATGAGGTAATATGCGATGAATTTCAAAGGTTCTGTTTGTGAAGCATTGTCATAGTGAACAATCGGCGTATTCGCGGGCTCAAAAAGAACATCCCCTGCTTTTAAAGTTTTTAAAGTATCTCCTTCTACCTGAAAAAGGACAGTGCCCGAAATAATATAGCTAAGAACCGGACAGGGGTGCTTATGATAACCGGTTTTTTGTCCCGGATGAAAATCTATTTCCCTGACATCAACCTTCCTTATAAGCCTTGTTCCTACATCCGCTGTCAATATTTCTTTTCTAATTATCTTGTCCTGCGCTATAGCGCCGGCAGCAATAAAAATTGTAAAAAGAGTAACTGCCGTTTTTAATTGATTTGCTTTCATTTTGCTTTTTTCAATGATCTCCGTTTTTTATGGCTTTATTGGCCTGTAAGTTGACACTCTTGAAATAATTTTAGTTACACAAACATAAGAAAAAGTTATATTATTCACATATTCTGATTCGAAATTGCATGAGTCCCATTTCCCCCATTTATTCGTTTCCCGCCTCATTTTGCCCTAACTTTATATCTCAATGGTCAGCGAACCCACATACCACATGCCCACTGGGTACGCCAAATGGCAGACCATGCTCAGGTCGTACCGGTTTCTGATCAATCCCATAAAATTTATTTCAGGGAATATGGAGAAGTTCTCCGGCACCTATTCCGCTATTATGCCCGGGAACCAGGGGGTGATCCTGACCCAGGATGCCGCCTTTATTAATTATGTACTGAAAGAAAACCATACCAACTACCACAAGTCGGAATTCACTGCGGACCGGGCCGGCGCTTTATTTGGAAAGGGCCTGCTTTTTTCCAACGGAGAATATTGGCTGAAACAAAGACGGTTGATACAACCCGGATTCCATCAAAAGAAATTGCAGGATCTATTTGAAAGGATGGTGAATACTATTCAGGATTTTTTGAAGACATTCCCAGGGGGAAATAACGTGGATGTGTACCCCGTTGTGTATAAGCTGTCATTCGATATTATCGTAAGATCCCTGTTCGACATTCCCTTATCGCCCGATACGATGTCGTTACTGAGTGGAGCCTTCAGCGATTTACAGGATTTCCTGATCAAGGACGTCAACCAGCCCTTTCGAAAGTCCTTTTATCCCGTCACCAGGGCGGACAAAGTCGCCTTTGGGAAAGCGAAGAAAATAAGAGATATATTCAAGGATATCGTGGACCGGCGCCGGTCGGATGAACTGCCGCATAATGACTTACTGGATATGCTACTGGCTACCCGGTATGAAGATACCGGGCTTCCCATGACAGACGAGCAGATCATTGATGAAATATTAATCCTCATTTTCGCCGGACACGAAACAACTGCCAATACCCTTTCTTGGCTGTTATACCTGCTGGCCACCCGCAGGGATGTGGTAGAACGGCTTCGCGTGTCCTTTGACCGCCTGTCCGTGTATGACAGTCCTAAAGATGAATACCTTGCGGCCGTTATCAATGAAGGCATGCGGATGTATCCTCCGGCCTGGATGACGGATAGGGTAACCTTGCAGGATGACCGGTTCGGTTCATATCGCTATCCCGGGGGAACCATTATCATTCTTTTCTTCTATGGTCTGCACAGACACAAGGACTATTGGGAAGACCCCTCCGCATTTCGACCTGATCGTTTTTTGGGGGACAAAAGGGCAAAACACTTCTTCCCATTTGGCGCGGGACCCCGAATGTGCATTGGGAATAACTTTGCCATGGCAGAGATGTCATTCTTCCTGTATTCCTTTTTAAAGGATTTTGAAGTGGTCCCTACCGGGAAGGCTGTCCGGATGAAAGCGCTGATGACACTCAGGCCCGGGCATGTTTTTTTAAATATTACGCGGCGGCCTCCCCCCGATCCTTTACAACTTGGCCATCATGCACAGGTTTCCCATGGTAGGTGATTTGCTGCCGCCTTTAGGCTCCACTGTCACGGCAAAAGCCTGGGCATGGGGGATGTCCTTTTGAAAACTAACATTGATGTTTTTGTCGTTGTAATCAAAGACACCCGCGTCCACCGGCTTGCCGTTGTACAATGCCCATAACTGGTACTGCTGATCTTTGGTCAGGCCAGGCAGGTTGGCGTCTGCCAGCAGCAGTTTCTGGGTTGCAGGATTCCAGTAGACGAGCATATAATTTTCCTGGCCGGTGATCTTACTGCCGGCGACTGTTTTCAGTTCAACCCGCTTGGTTAGGATATTACGCATCACCGTGAACTGTTGCTGCATGCTGGCATAATGCCCTTGCAACTGCTGGTCCTGTTGCACTATTTTTTGCTGGTAGTCCTTCATGTAGGTCATTTCGCCGCTCAGGTGCTTATTTTGAAGCCCCAGCCAGATGGCCGTTCCGGTCATGACGATAAATCCAATACTAATGGCTGCCATGGCCAGCGGCCTGATGTGGAATGATGTTTTGACGACACGAGGCGATGACGGCACCGCCTTAATAGGTGACAGGACCGGATTAACAGATGGCGCGCCCTGTGCATGGATCTTTTCCAGTATTTGAGAGATCTGCTTTCCCTGCTCGGCGCGGTCCATAGTGGCAGATTGAGCGCTCAGATAAGCGCATAACGCCCATTCGATTTTTTCGATTTCCTGGGCGATCACCGGGTACTCCTCGGCTCCAACCGCCATTTCTATCATCTCTCTTTCTGATAGGGCGCCAGCTACATAGAGCTCCAGCTTTCCGGATGAAATAATTTCTTGTGTTTTCATTTTAACAGAGGCTTAATAGTTTCTCAGGTAGAATAATGGATTTATTTATCAAAAGATTGATATAATCATTTTCTTGATTAAGAATTGGTTTGATAGATGCTCTGCGCGGGCAATGCGCGCATGGTTGGCAGTATCCCAAAGGCATTTGAATGCCGTAGGGCTGCATGACGCTTTCTCTCAGATGGTTTAACGATATTACTTACGAAATTCTAATTCCCTCGGTTTCCGGAGGTCCCGCATATTAGCAATTCATTAATTGGGGACCGCCTTGGCCATTATGGTATATATTTCTATCTTGAGTAGCCTGAATGGCCCGGAACCGCACCCGGAATATTAAAAGATCATTATATGAATAGTCGCTTTACCGCACCAGTGACGATTGCTTTTTCTTCCATTTTCCTGTTGTTTAATTCCTGTCGTAAATCTGATACCAACCCATCATCCCAGGGAGGGTCTTCTACCGTCATCGCCTCCCCTGTAATGCTGGACCTGATTCCTGCGGAAAATGTGACTTCGGGTATCCGGCGGATATTCCTGCCTGTTTCAGCAGTCGGAGGTGTAAAGTCCGGCAGCCTGAAACTGGTGTTTGATTCCGGTTCGGAGGGTGTGCTGTTCAGCGCCACTTCTCTTTTTTCCGCCGCCCAGATTGCCGATACCGGAATCGTGATCAATAGTGCAGATTCAGCGATCATCAGCGGCATCACAGTGACTTCAGCCAAGGTTACTTCCATTTACGGGGACCCCCCTGCTACGCGCACTTTCTATGGCAATATAGCCTACGCCCCTTTGACACTGGGGGACCAATCAGGGGCCGTGGTAACTGCTAGAATGCCCTTTATCCTTGTATATAAGGGCGTGGATAATCAAACGGGCGCCTCCGTCGTTTTAGATGACAACAGCGACGGAATTGCCGGTGTGATATCATCCGGATTTAATCCCGCTTCGGTAAATACATTGGCTACCAGCCGTTCTGATATTAAAAGCCCTTTCAACTATCTGACATACACCAATGGGGTAAATGCTGGCTTTATGCTGTCGCCTCTAAATGCCACCGGCTGGACTACCCAGGCTTCCAGTGCGGCAGGCGGAGCCATGCCTTTACTTACGATCGGGTTGACAGACCAACTGAAATCGGGTTTTGCCTTGCAGGTACAGCGATTGGATATTGGTAATTTGTTCGATCCCGATATATTGGGTACAGTGACCTATAATGGAACCAGTATCCTGAATACGAATACACTATTGGATACGGGGACCCCGATTGGGTTCACTATTTATAACGCCAGTGAGAATGGGAGCGCCATCCTGGCTTCTAATGAGCCTGTTCAATTAACCACCGCAGAAGGTTTTTCTTATAACTACACTTCGGATGCCGCTTTGTTTCAAACGTCCGTGCAAAGCACGGGTCAGCCCAGGTCAATTTTTGGCATTGATTTCTTCCTGAATAACTCCTTTTTATGGGATTACACCGATCACCTGATTGGTTTGAAAAATCAATAATTAACCCCGTTTATCCCCCATCTTGTTAATATTGCCGGCATTGCCGGCTTTTTTTCCCCATTATGGGTTGTTTTATATACTTCGGTTGTTATTTATCCAGGTAACTATTCTATTCATAACCAAAGTTGTTGGATAATGACTACTGATTTAAAAAGCGTCCGCATACGCGGGGAAATTAATGAAAATGATAAGAAACGGCGGCTAGTTTACGTGAACGAGCAGTTGCTTAACGTAGAAAGGAGTTTTGAAATCAAGCAATTCTCCAAAGAGATGGACTGGGGGTTCGGGGGGAGCCCGGCGTTTCAACTGGCCTTTGCCATCTGCCTGGAAGTATATGGAGACAAGGGCAAAGCCATTGGGGGTTACATTAAGTTTAAGGATCGGTACGTTTCAGTATGGAGGTTCGGTCAGCCGTTCAGCGTAACTGTCGACTTTACACAATTTATACATCAGACGGTGTAGGTAAATGGAATAGAAAATAACAATCGAAGCCTACCACCAAGTACGGAGAAGGTTTCTACCTTCTCCCATTTTTTTAAGCACCGGGACTCGAATGAGCTTGATTACTGCGCTGTTCCCTGCATCTTCTCCTTTAAATAAAACGAAGAAGTGCGGCCGTCGGAAAGGATCTTGTCCAACTCTGATGCAATCAAAGCACCCGCTTTTACCAACTCATGAATGCGGTCCTCTGCGTGAGGCTTCCACTTTTCGGGATCTAAGGTCCAGGCACCTCCGGGTGACCTGTAGCCGGACCTGTATTGCTCAGGGAGGGTAGGCGCAATGGCATAGCAGGCGCCCGCGTAGGCCATTGCATTTTCCGGATGGCCTAAATCTTTTTCCAGGGTGAAACCCAATGCCCTGGCTCTTTTTTGTTCTGCACTAATCAATGAGATACCTGTAATTGACTGCATTGGCGGTTTTGAAATAAAAGTATCAACAAATTGCAAGGATTCAAACAAATAATTCAGCACACGCGTCAGGTATTTCCTGACAAATATTGTGCTACTCCTTGGCGAATCCTACCGTCAATGACCTTACATCCCAGATCCAGCGAGCGTGTTTCTTTTCCCCGGGAACGATTACCTTGAAGGGACCCTTGCCCGCCGGCAAAGGTTTTCCATTCACCTGATCTGCCAGGAAAATGGTCCTGTCCGCAAAGGAGGAATCCAATTCAGGCAGGGAAAAGAGGACCTGATAACCGTCCCCTGCTTTTACCAGCAGGTATTTCGTCATATTTTCCCCCCGCAGTTGTTTTCCCAGAGTGACGCCTGCCCGCCCCAGGATCTCCGCTAAAGAAACGCCAGAAAAGGCCTGTTCCGAGCCGTCGCCTTCCTTAACCGTGTAGCTGGTCCTGTTCATGGCCGCCAGGTCTGCCGCCTTTAACACGAGGGGGTGAATCACTTCACCCTGGACTGAAACAGAGGCCGCCGTGTCCGCAGACTGCCCCCGGACAGAAGAAAGTCCTATGGATAGAAATAAAACGGAGAAGAGGAATCTCCAATGATTATTCGGCATACTCCGGTTATTATATTTCTAAATATACAACGGTTCCCGGTTAAGGTATAACCTTCTGAGAAAAAACGCTTTCAACAAAGTGAGCCAAACCGGAGACCGGGCCTTCCATTTTATTAGTTCTGTCATCCAGCGACTGGTCGTTCATGGCGCTGCCCATATGCAGATCAGGAGGAAGGTAGCTTAGGATATGATGTCTTTGCCCGGCAAGGACAGATTGGATATTCTCTGCTGTTTTGCCTCCGGGAGGGACTTCACTGTGTAATATTTCCACAGTCACCTGGGCAATTTTTTGCATAAATATCTGTGTTCCATCCGCTAACTCATGATCATAACTACCGACGGCATCGATGATGCCGGCCTTTTGATCTTTAAAAATATGATCCAGGAGTTGATCTGAACCGGGGTCGGCGATTTCTGCTGCTCCCCCGGCTTCCTGCGCATATTTATAAAGGCCGGTTAGTACTGCTATAGTGGCGGCCTGGGCGTAATGATCGGGACATTCTTCGCTCGTTTGCTGGAAATTAGGGTCAATCTTTTCAAATTCCTCAAATCCCATTCTTTCCTGGACGGCCGTAACAATATTGAATGCCATAGTAATGAATTTTTAGGTTAACAGATAGATTTTCAAGACCTTCCACTATATGCAACAATTAGCGTACCTATTTGAAAAGCTTCGGTGACCGTAGCCTTTCTGTTCTATTCTCCGGCAGCTCAACCTGGCATATTTTTTACCCCTTTTATGCATATGGCCAGGTCCAATCGATCAATTTTTTTCGCCCTCGCCGCGAATATAGCTATTGGCATTATTAAGTTTATTGCTGGCAGCATCAGCAAAAGCTCCGCCATGGTCTCCGAAGGCGTTCATTCAATGGTAGACTCCGTCAACGAACTATTGTTACTGTATGGAATTTACCGAAGTAATAGGAAAAAGGATAGGACCCATCCGTTTGGCTACGGGCGGGAGCTTTATTTCTGGTCTTTCATTGTCTCCATCCTCATATTCGGACTGGGAGCAGGGGTGTCTTTTTACCAGGGATATAATCACCTGAGATCCCCCAGCCTTACTCAACATCTGGGCTGGAATTATATCGTTTTAGCATTATCCTTTCTTATTGACGGAAGTTCTTTTTTAGTAGCGCTCAGGAATTTTAATAAAAAGAGAGAGAGTGGATCCCTCTGGACAGCCATCAGGAAAAGTAAAGACCCGGCGAGTTTCATGGTCCTTTTTGAGGATGGAGCCGCGATGCTGGGTGTATTCGCAGTCGCGATTTGCCTGTTGCTGGAAGGATGGACCCGGAATCCCTACCTGGATGGCATTGCATCCGTTTTGGTGGGATTGATACTGACCCTGGCATCCGCCCTGCTTGCGAGGGAAAGTAGGAGCCTGCTTATGGGAGAAGGTATTTCCGAAAAGACCGAACGGCAAATCATTTCTATCATAGAAAACGAGCCTTCGGTCATCAAGGTCAAAAAATTTTTCTCCCTATACGAATCCCCCGAAGAAGTATTGATAGTAGTGATCATATCCTTTCAACTACAGATGAGCGCAGAACGCCTGAGCGAAAAAATGGCAGGTTTGAAAAGCAGGATAAAAGAACGGTTTGGGAGGATCAACTATATCATCATGCAACCCGAATAGCGCGTTCTCGTTCACCATGTGTATCGAAATCGGACAATTCGATCCCTTATGTAATCTCAATCTCTTGATTTGTAAATGTATATAGCGCTGGCATTTTTTTGGCTGTAAACAAGTCATGATAAAAAGCTACCTCCGGATCGCCTTCCGCAACCTTGCCAAAAACAAGGTTCATTCGTTGATCAATATCATTGGATTGTCCACTGGTATTGCGGTCTCCATCATGATCGGCCTATGGATATGGGATGAAGTGTCTTTTGATAGATACCATCAAAATTATGACCGCATCGCTCAGGTGATGGAGAACCATACGAATGATGGCGCCATCAGCACCGGTATGGGCACCGACATCCCTTTGGCTGCCGAGCTTCGCAGGACCTATGGCAGTGATTTGAAATACGTGGTCTTGTCATCCTGGGGCATGAACACCCTGGTGGCTTCCGGAGATAAGAAGTTCATCCGCCAGGGCAATTATATAGAATCGCAGGCGCCCGATATGTTGAATTTGCATATGCTCGAAGGAACCGGGTCTGGACTGAAAGACCCCACCTCTGTATTGATTTCCCATTCACTGGCCCAATCTTTATTTGAGAATGCCGATCCCTTGGGAAAGCTGGTGAAGTTGGATGATGCATTGACCCTAAAAGTCACGGGCGTGTATGAAGACCTCCCTCAGAACAGCACTTTCCATGAAGTCTCATTCCTGGCCCCTTTTTGGGACCTGACATCCTGGACAGTCGGACACGAAAATGACTGGAGCAGCGGATCCTTTCAGATATTCGTCCAGATTGCGGATCATAGCGACATGAATGCCGTATCCGCCAAAATTAAAAACGCCAAGATTAACAAAATAGCAGCGGCGGCGGCGAAATCCAAGCCGGAGATTTTCCTGCACCCCATGAGCAAATGGCACTTATTTTCTGAGTTTAAGAATGGGGTCAATGTAGGAGGAAGCATTCAATACGTCTGGATGTTCGGTATCATTGGCGCATTTATCCTGCTGCTCGCCTGTATCAACTTTATGAATCTGAGTACGGCGCGCTCTGAGAAAAGGGCGAAAGAGGTAGGTATCCGAAAGGCCATAGGCTCGCTGCGCGGGCAACTGATCACCCAGTTTTTCAGCGAATCCCTGATAATGTCATGCATGGCGCTTGTCCTGGCATTATTGCTGGCTCAACTTATCCTTCCATTTTTTAACGATGTATCGGGAAAGCAAATATCCCTCCCCTGGAAGAATGTCTTTTTCTGGATAGCGGGAGGAGGACTTGCCCTTTTTACGGGACTGATCGCGGGCAGTTATCCTGCCCTCTATTTGTCTTCCTTTCGGCCGGTTAAAGTATTGAAGGGCCGTTTCAAGGCCGGCCCATTGGCGGCTGTTCCCCGCAAGGTGTTGGTGGTGATCCAGTTTACCGTCTCAGTGATCCTGATCGTCGGTAGCCTTATTGTCTTCCGGCAGATCCGGTTCACCAAGGATCGCCCGGTAGGATACAGCAGGGATGGACTGATCAATATGATCATGCAGGCCACCAATTTTCACGATCATTTTGCCGCTTTGCGTACCGACCTTATCAAATCGGGTGCAGTAACGGAAGTCGCTGAATCCCAAAGCCCGGCTTATGAAGCGGATAATTATGGAGAGGGCTTTTCCTGGTCCGGGAAAGATCCTAATATTCAAGAGCGCTTTAAGACCGACGGGGTAACTCCGGAATATGGTAAGGCCCTTGGTTGGCAATTTACTAAAGGGACGGACTTCTCGGACCGGTTTCCCCCGGATTCAGCCGGCATGGTCCTCAATGAAGCCGCCGTCAGATATATGGGCTTGAAAGATCCCATCGGCCAGAATATTAAATGGTGGGGTAAGTCATATCATGTCATTGGCGTTATTAAAGACGTGGTCATGGAGTCTCCCTATGATCCCGTCAATCCCAGTGTGTTTTATATCAATTCTGGAATAGGAGGAATCCTGAATATTCGTTTGAACCCGGCCATGCCAACGGCTGATGCCTTGCAAAAGATAGCCGCCATATGCAAGCAATATTCTCCTTCGGAGGCCATTGAATTCAAGTTTGCCGACGAAGAATACGCCCGCAAATTCGCCACGGAAGAACAGGTGGGTAAGCTTGCCGGATTCTTTGCCTTCCTGGCGATTTTCATTAGTTGCCTGGGTCTTTTTGGGATGGTTTCCTTTATGGCGGAGCAACGCACAAAAGAAATTGGCGTCAGAAAGGTATTGGGAGCTTCGGTGCTCAACCTGTGGGGTTTGTTGTCAAAAGAGTTCTTCGCCCTGGTGGTCATTTCCATACTCATCGCAACACCCATCGCTTATTATAGTATGTATCGTTGGTTACAGCATTATCAGTACCGTACGGAGATGTCCTGGTGGGTTTTCGCAGAGACCACTCTCGGATTACTAACCATCACATTATTAACCGTAAGCTTCCAGGGAATAAAAGCGGCGAAGGCCAATCCGGTTAAGAGCCTGAGAACGGAGTAGGCGCTTGCGCCACCTGCGCGATCCGCGCCGTCCGCGCCACTTGCACGGCCTACTTTGCCCGCACCGCTTGCGCGATCCGCGCCGTCCGGGTGGAGCCTATGCCGACCAGACACACTTGCCGCCCACGTAGGTCTGCCGGACTTTGATGCTTGTCAGTTGTGTAGCCGAAGTGGTAAGGGGATCTTTATCCAAACAAATGAAATCGGCGAATTTTCCTTCCTCCAGCGACCCCAATCCTGGCGTATCGCTGATCCTGGCCGCGGAATATGTATAAGCCGTCAGTGCCTCTTCGATAGTGATGCCCTCACCGGCGCCGATCACTTGTCCTTCATTACCGGTACGGGTGATCGCGGCTTCCATGCCTTTGAACGGATTGAAATCCTGTACTACGGGAGCGTCAGAGGAAAGGGCCATGAGGATGCCATGGTCAAGGACGGATCTGACGGGGTAACAGCCTTCCAAATATTGATCGTCCAGGTATTTGACAAAATTCTTCCCCAGCTCGCTGAGGAAGATCGTCTGCATGGAAGTAGCTATGCCGAACGCTGCCATTGCCTGCAGGTCTTTTTCTTCCGGCAGCCCCAGGTGTTCTATACGCAGGCGCCCCTCCGGAAAGCGCTCACGCAACTCCCTGTATACGGAAATCACCCACTCGATGGCGGCGTCCCCGATAGCGTGTGTGGTAATACCGAGGCCCCGCTCCTGGGCGGCGCTACAAAGAGATTGGTATTGCTCTCTTGACAGCCGCAGCATCCCGTATTCAGGGGTAGCGGCGCTCGTCCCGTCGGCGCCCGCCGGCGCCGTTTTGTACGCCCTCTTCAAAGCCGCCGTCTTCCCGCTCAAGCCTCCATCGCTAAAAAACTTCACTGTATTGACTGTCATAAAATCAGCGCTATATACTGAAGGCAGTGGATAAGGCCTTAGCCCTCCGTCCGGCAGTAAGATGGGAATAGCCTGCAGGCGAAATCCCAGGTCGCCTGCCCGTTCCATTTCGTAATAGGCCTCCAGCAATAAGGGATCGACGGCGGGATCCGTGGCGGCGGTGATACCCAATCGGTAAAATTCATCCCTGGCAGCCCTGACCATCGTTTTCAGCTCCTCTTTATGGTAGGGAGGGAGATGAGGGGTAACCAGGCCCAGGGCCGTTTCCGATAGGATACCATTGGGGCGGCCGCCGTCGTCCAGGTAGATCACGCCCCCTTCAGGAGCCTGGGTGCCTACCCCGATTCCGCATAGCTCCAGGGCCCGGGTATTACACACCGCAATATGCGCACAGGTACGCACCAGGTAGACCGGCTTGTCTTTGATGACATTATCCAGATCCTCTCTAGTCGGCATCCTCCCTTCTTTCCAGGCCGCCTCATTGAAACCCCTGGCGGTGACCCAACTGATCTCCGGGTACTGTCTGTTATACTCCTCCAATGTGGACAACATTTCATCCAGGCTGGACGATGCCCTTACATCCAGCATATAGGTCTTCAGGTTGCCTACCTTCCATATATGGATATGGGTATCGTGCAGCCCGGGCATGAGTGTTTTCCCACCAGCGTCGATCACTTGGGTTCCGGGCCCGATCATGGATTGCAGTTCGGTAAAACGGCCAACCGCTTTTATCCTATCGCCTTCCACGACAAGCGTATCCGCTTCTCCCTGGCGGAAGCCGGGATGAAAGGAAAGGATGTGGGCGTTATGAATTAGTAATGTAGCCATAGCATTTTTTTGAGTGGCAGCGGCAAACGCCCCGCCTCGCCATAATCGAGCACGGCTATCAGTTAGATCGCAACGCCCGATGCGCGTGCGATTGCCGCTTCCAGCACCGCCAGTCCTTCCTTCAGTTGTTCGTCGGTGATGGCGATCGGCGGTAAAAGGCGGATGCAATTGCTATAGAGCCCCGCGCGGATCATGATCAGGCCATGGGCGACGGCGTCCCTGATCACCGTCAGCGTCATTTCCGCATCGGGGTCTTTGGTATCCCTGTCCTTCACGAATTCCACGAGTCGCATAGCGCCCAGCCCCCTCACATCTCCTATTACGGTATACTTCTCTTTCCATGTTTCCAGGGTATGCCGGATGATCTCTCCCACTTCGTTCACGCGCGACAGGAAGGACGCTGACCGGAGGATCTTCACGGATTCGATGGCGGCTGCGCAAGCCACCGGGTTACCTCCGTAAGTCCCTCCGAGTCCCCCCAGGTGGGGGGCATCCATGATCTCGGCCCTCCCGGTTACTGCGCTGATAGGCATTCCTGCGCCGATCGATTTGGCGCTGACGATGATATCCGGGACGACACCGCTATGTTCCACAGCAAAAAATTTGCCGGTCCTGCCCGCCCCGCATTGGATCTCATCGGCGATAAAAACGATCCCGTATTTGTCGCAAACTTCCCGCAGCTTGTGCAGGTAGGGGGCCGGGATCTCCAGGAAACCGCCCTCTCCTTGTACTGGCTCGATGATGATGGCAGCCAATGATTCGGGGTCCACCTGGGCAATAAAGGCGTTCTCCAGTTGCCGGATACAGGATTGGACATACGCTTCTTCTGTCATTGAAGCGGGCTTACGGTATATATTGGGAGCGGGTATGCGGTAGATGTCCGGCACATAGGTTCCGAACCCCTTTTTGAAAAGGCTGTATTTACTGGTGAGACTAAGGGTGAGCAAGGTCCTTCCATGGTAGGCTCCTTCAAAGCAAAGTACCGCGTTCCGTTTGGTATAGTATTTAGCGATGTTCACCGCATTCTCCACGGCTTCAGATCCGGAATTAGCCAATAATGTCTTCTTGGGAAAGTTTCCGGGCGTAACGCTGTTCATCAGTTCGGCCAGGTCGAGATAGGGTTCCATCGTAGTGACCAGGGAACAGGTATGGATATATTTATCCGCCTGCTCTTTGATCGCCCTTACGACATGCTCTTCGCAATGGCCTACATTGATCATACCAATACCCCCTGCAAAGTCGATCAACTGGTTCCCGTCCACATCCCATACCAGCGCCCCCTTGGCTCTTTCTACCACCACGTCTGTGGATTTGGCCAGGCCGCCGGGCAACGCATTCTTTCTTCTTTCCAGGGCCGCCAGGCTTTTGGGCCCCGGTAAATTCGTCTTCAATTGTATATATGACATAGCGTAATGTATTAGATCTGTTTATGGATATCAATCTTGATCAAAACCCCGTAATTGCCGCACAGTGGATCATTGAGGTGTTCCGGCATCAATACGACCGGTTCAAAGCCGATCTTCATCTGTACTGTCAGTGTAGGGTCTTTACGTTTTCCATGAATGAGTTCATCATAGTACTGTTCACCACTCATCTCATGGGCCACGGCTCCGTAACCGCTCATCATGCCTACCGCCAACTGGCCCTTCAGGCCGAGCCCGGCCGCCACTTCGTGCCTTGCCCGGTATAAGGCCCTGGCCAACCCACGGCCCCGGTATTCAGGTAATATGCCCATGTCCAGGCCATAGAGCCAGTCTCCGTTTGGATCATGGTTGCTCAGCCAGCCCCCTGCGATCGTTTCTTTGAATGTATGATGATAGTGCTCAAAATCAAAATAGGTACGCATCGTCGTAGACATCCCGATGACTTCATTCCCATCTGTGATCACAAACTGTCCTTCCGGAAAGACTTCCAGGTGGCGCAGGTAGTGAACCGCTTTGATCAATTCATCTTTGGCCAGGGTAGGGAATACCTTCTTTTGCAATTCTTCCAATTGCCGTGTGTGTATCTGTTGTGTGTGCTGTACTACCAGCCCGCCCGGCAGCACTTTATGATAAGCGAGTTTCTCCGTTTTCATGATGATCATATTTAAGAAGCCGTATATCCCAAAATCAGGTAGGCAACACAGGATAGGGCAAAGGCAATGAAGGCATAAGGCAATTGCGTCAATCCGTTTTCAAGATTATTACATTCCGTGCTTTGTGCCGTCAGGATGGTTGCGTCTGAATAAAGACACGCGTTGGAACCGAATACCCCGGCGCTGATCACAGCCCCGCAATTGAGCAGTACGTTTGAGTGAAGGTGAATGGCCAGGGGCACGATCAGTGGTATGGAAACCGCATAGAGGCCCCAGGAAGATCCGGTGGTGAGGGCAATCACCGACAAAGAGCCGAATACCAGCAAGGGCAGTAATTGTTTGTTCACATAGGGCGACACGCCGTGAAGGACGTACTCTGTCAGTCCCATTTTATCATTCACGTCTTTTAATATATAGCTCATCACCAGTATGGCTAAGGCATACACCATGCTGTTGAAACCGCTGAATACGGTTTCCGATAACTGGCGGAAGGTTCCGAGTTTAATAACGATATAATACAAAAAAGTAAAAGCCACGGCGATCATGACGCCTTTCAGCGCGTCGATGTCAAAAAACAGGGTGGCGGCCATCAGTACGATGACGGGCAGCAGGAAGTAAATCACTTTCGGAGCCTTTTGCCCGTTCATGGGTGAAACATCCAGTGTGCCGCTCATGCTGAACGTTGTTTGGGTCAACTGGCCGGTTGTCTTTGCCAGCTGATCAGCCTTTTTCATCCTCCCGAACCAGGGCAGGATCCCATAGATAAACAAGGGAATGATCAGTACCGATATATAGCCGTACGAAACAAAGGGGATCATTTTCCAATAGGTGGCAAGACCTCCGCCTTTGGGCGCCACGTGTGACTTTTCCAGGATATTGCCAACAAAGATCGTCCAGGTGGAAATGGGAACGATCACGCACACAGGAGCTGCCGTCGTATTGACAATATAGGCCAGTTTTGACCGGGGCACCTTAAAGGCATCCGTGATCTTGCGCATAGAAAGACCTACGGTGAGCGCACTCAGGTAATCATCCAGGAAAATGACCAGTCCCAGTGCCCATGCCCCCATCAGTGCCTGGCTTTCTGACTTTATTTTTTCGAGCGCCCACTGGCCGAATTTCATCGTGCCTCCGCTTCTCACCATCAGGCCGATCAGGGAGCCGTAAAGGCCGCAGACGAGGATTACCCACACGGTGCTTTCGTCCTCCATCACCTTGTAAAAGGAAGTGATGAAGTCCGTAAAAAAATTGCTGTGCTCCCGGTAACCGATGATCAGAAAACCTACCAGGCAGCCGATCAACAGGGGTTCGAAGGATGTTCGGGAGACGATCGCCAGGACGATCACCACCAGGGGAGGAATAATGCATAATACACCGTAGTCCATGTGATCGATTTAATAGTTAATCCGTACCGTTGTTTTTTCGCTAGAACGTAAGGCCGCCTATGCTGATCAGCTTTTTCTCCAGGTATTCATACAAACCTTCGGATCCACTCTCATGCCCCTGGCCACTATATTTCCAGCCGCCGAAAGGGCTTTCCGTTCCATGGGGAGCCCATTCATTAATACCTACGATTCCAAATTCTAACTTTTCAGATGCTTCTATGGCCGTTTGCAGGTTATTCGTGAATAGGTAGGCTGCAAGTCCATATTCGGTGTCATTGGCCTTGGCAATCCCGTCTTCCAAGTCCTTAAAAGAGAACAGGGGGAGTACCGGGCCGAAGATCTCCTGCCTTGCCAGGACAGAATCCTGGCCCGCACAGGCGACCACCGCGGGCGCAATAAAAAATCCTTTTTCCCCGTCTTTGGGCGGATGGCCTCCGGTGAGGATCTGCGCATCTTCTGATCGCGCTTGTTCCAGCAATGCCAGGACACTGTCCCGCTGTTTTTGGGTGATCAGGGGGCCTACCTGTACGCCTTCATCAAACCCACTACCCATTTTCAGCTCGGCCACATACTTCGTGGCGAGTCCGGCAAATTCCGCATATATCTTTTGGTGGACATAGAAACGCTGGGGAGCGATACAGACCTGCCCATTGTTCCTGAAACGGGCGACCGCCGCTGCTTTGGCAATAGCGTCAACGTCTACATCGTCAAAAATCAATACCGGGGCATTTCCCCCCAGCTCCAGGGATAAGCGGGTGTGTGTCCGGGAAGCCCCATCCATGAGCAGTTTTCCAACCCTCGTGCTTCCGGTGAAACTGATCTTCCTCAACGCGGGATGATCCAGCATCGCATCTCCGATTGCCGAAGGGTCCCCGATTACCAGGTTAAGGACACCTTTTGGAAGGCCAGCCTCATTGAGCACTTCCACCATATGAAAGGCAGATAATGGAGTCGTTTCGGCAGGCTTTGCAACCACCGTGCATCCCGCAGCCAGGGCCGCGGCCCAGGCACGGGCGGGATTATAGGCCGGGAAATTCCAGGCGGTGATGACACCGATTACACCCAGGGGCTGGTAGATCACGGAGCTGCGCTTGTCCGGCCGGCCGGCCGGTATCACCCGGCCATAGGCTCTTTTCGCTTCTTCGCCGTACCATTCGAAAAGGTTGGCGGCAACGGCCCATTCTCCTTTGGCCTCCGCCAAAGGCTTGCCGCTTTCCAGCACCATGTCCTTCGCGAAGGAATCCTGCCGTTCCCTGATCAACTGGGCGGCCTTCTTCAGGATCGCGGCCCTGACATAAGGCGTTGTTTTGCCCCAGTTTTTAAAGGCCGCTGCAGCCGCGTCGATGGCAATGTGACCATCTTTGGCGCCCGCACAGCTCAAAGTGGTAATCATATCTTCCGTAGCAGGATTAATAAGTGCCATGGACCCCTGGTCGATGGCATCGATCCATACTCCGTTTATAAATAGGTTCTTCATCTCCATTCATCGTTTATGGGCAAAGCTCCGAAAGCCCTTGTTCTATAATATCCAATCCTTTATTCAACAGATCCGGTTCTATGACCAGGGGGCTCAGGATCCTGATTACGTTCCCATTCACGCCTGCATTGATGAGGATCAATCCATGGTCTGCGCAATAGCCGATCAGTTTCTTGCATAGTGCAGCATCCGGCTTGAAAGGATCTCCATCCTTCACCAGTTCAAATGCCAGCATGGCGCCGAGGCCCCTTACATCCCCGACCGCCGGGAATTTTTCTTTCAGAATGCCGAAACGTGCTGCTACAATCCGTCCCACCTGGACGCCCAGGTCGTTGATATTGATCTCTTCCATGTACTGTAGGGTAGCGAATGCAGCAGCACAGCAGACGGGATTTCCAGGATACGTGCCTCCAATGGTGGAAGGCTTGCAGGCATCCATGATGTGTGCCTTCCCGATCACAGCCCCGATGGGCATCCCGCTGCCCATAGACTTGGCCCAGGTAGACAGGTCCGGAATCACATTATAATGCTGGTAGGCGGCCCACTTACCGGTCCTTCCGAAACCGCTTTGGACTTCGTCCAGGATGAGCATGATCCCGTATTGATCGCAGATATGTCGCAGACCGCTCAGGTATTTCTGCGGCACGACGTTGAATCCGCCTTCACCTTGCACGGGTTCGATAATGATGGCCGCGACCTGTTCGGCGGGTACCTGCGTATGGAAAAAGTTTTCCAGGTCACGCAGGTGATTGTCTGAAAATTCATCCAGGTGTAATCCTTGACCATATCGATAATAATCCGGAAAAGGCACCCGGTAGACTTCCGGCGCAAAGGGGCCGCAACCTAGCTTGTAGCCGACCTTTGAAGTCAGGGTCATGGCCATCATCGTGCGTCCGTGAAAAGCGCTTTCGTAGCAGATGACGGCCTGCCGGCCTGTGGCCTGCCGGGCTATTTTTATGGCATTTTCTATGCTTTCCGCCCCGGAATTGGTCAGCATCACTTTTGTATGCTCCCCGTGTGGCAATAAGGATACTAATTTTTCCGCGAGCTGCATATACAGATCGTACGTGGCTACATTAAAACTGCAATGGATCAATGTGGCGGCTTGTTTGGCAATCGCTGCAACCACAGGGGGAGGGCAATGTCCCGCATTCACGACTCCAATACCGCCCGCAAAGTCTATCATCTCTTTACCATCTGCATCCGTGATCACGCTCCCTTTGGCGCTTACCGCAGTAGACGGGTTAAAGATGCCTATGGCATTGGGTACGAATTGTTTTCTCCGTTCTAATAGCTGACTTGAATTTCCCATAGCTGATCGTATAATGATTTGTGTATTATGATCTTTCGGCCGTCATTTGTTTTACCATTCTTTCTACCGCCTCTCTTGCAGTCTGCGCACCTCCGTTCATATATCCCTGGAAATCCAGGCTGACATGCTCACCGGCAAAATAGATATTCCCTACGGGAACGCCTTCCCATCCGGCCAGTGTGGACCATTGTCCTTTTTTGAATGAGCTGTAGCCTGCTTTGCTGAACGGGTTATCCTTCCAACAGAATTTTACGTTCTTGCCATTGTAGGCCTTTGCAGCGCCCGGGTAGATCTCCTCTAACCCGGGAATATATTCGCTGATCAATTCTTCTTTGGTCTTTTTAGCCATCTCATCCCCGAAATGGCCGCCCCCGAACACGGTAAATCCTCCCTTGTCTTCCGACTGGATCTGACTGCTATCCCATCCGCATCCAAAGGAAATATCAGTAAATGTATATCCCTTCTTACCCGCCCTGCGCCAGGGCTTGTCATCTACTCCTATAATAAATTTGCAGCTATTACCATAGCCGATTGATTCGATACACCGCTTCTTCTCCGGGGGCATATCCACATGAAAGGGGATATGTCGAAGGAGGGCAAATGGAATGGTTATTAAGACATAATCAGCATGCACGTCTTTCGCTGCCCCGTTGTTTCCAATAGACAACCGGTAATCCGAATGGGCGCCTTCCGCCACAGCGGCCAGTGTGTGGTTCAATATCACCTGGTCCTTTACCTGCTGATACAAAGCGTCCGTTAAATGCTGGCTGCCGCCTTTGATTTTAAATACCTCATGATCGCTGCCGAACAGTTCATAGTCTCCATCCTGATTGGCCGGGGCATCAAACATGATGAGGAAATTGACGGCGGATTGCTCTGCCGCTTCCATGCCATATTCCCGCGTGAGCGTCACATTCAGGTAGTCGTACAGCCATCCTTTGATCCCGATAGCGGAAATATATTCCGTGATGGATTGATTATCCAGGTGCCGGAATGAATCAGCCGTCTCATGGCTGATCTTTTCGGGTAATGAATGGATGTCCGTCACCAACCGGTCCAGAAAGGGGACAAGGGCCATTCTCAGGTCCTGTTGACTGATTTGTTTTCCCCCGAAATAATATGTTTTTGCCGTGAGGGTGTCTTTGCGCAGGTCGTAGAACGACAACCCCAGCTCTTTGGCCAATAGATGAATATCTGTGTGGGTGGTATCCACAAACTCTCCTCCTATATCAGTAGTGATCCCGGGACCAAATTGATCCCTCATCGTGAACATCCTTCCGCCAACGCGGCCCGATGCCTCATACACCGTAGCATGAATGCCCTGTTTTTTTAATTGGTAACAGGCATTCAACCCGGCAATGCCGGCGCCGATGATCACCACCTTCTTGCCTGCGGGAAGGCTTCCCATCACTGGTGTCGCCGGCCCGTAAGCGCGACCTTCGACGGCTCCCCCCAAAAGGCTATTCCCCCGCAAAATCCCCGGAACCAGGACCGCGCCGCCCGCCGCGACCACGGTATGGCGCAGGAAGCTCCTCCGGCTGATCTGCCTTTCATTCATCAATGCCGCCAGCTTCTCATCTTCCTTTACGGCCGATGAAAAAGCTTCCTTCAATAAACCGGTTAACGGGCTGCGTGCCATATGTTATAAGTTCAATGTTCTTTAATCAGGCCTCCCTGGGGGTACCGGGGGCAAGCCCCCGGTCGCGACGCACAAATGTATTGAGTGCGCCATGCGACATATTCCCGCGGAAAGCATGGCGCACTCAATACCCCGGATTCTGCACCACCACCCCATGCGTCGCCGTGATCTGCACCAACGGTATCGGGAACGTGGCATTCGTGACAGGCATGCCAAGAACGTTGGTTACCTGCCCTGTCCTGGCCAGGTCAAAATAGCGATGGCCTTCAAAATTGAATTCCGCCTGGTTCTCATCTGCCACAGCCTGGGCATAGGTGGGATCGTCCGGAACATCTGAAGGCGCCAGTGCCGCAAGACCCCGGTTGGTCCTTACCATATTGAGGTCAGCCAGGCCGTTTGTCCTGCCCAATGCCTCAGCCCGGATCAGGTACATTTCGGCGATGCGGATGACATAAGCGGAGTTATCCTTCTGGGATATATCACTGCTGTATTTTAAGGTCCTGCCGTTGGGCTGAAAATTGGGGCTGCTGTAGTCCAGCAGGTTAATACGCAAGTCCGTCGGACGGTTTTGAAAGAACGTTTGCAATGCCTGTGAAGCAATGAATAAAACTTCTGTAGAAGCCGCGTCAGGACGTGCGTAAGTGGAAATATTATACTCGCTTTGATTTTGCTGGTTAAACGGCAGTTCGAAAACAGATTCTTTGCTGTTCTTAGAAGTATAGATAGCAGGGAAGCTCGTGGCATCCAGTAGCCCGAAGGAGCCGTCATTGATCACCAACGTAGCGTAACTGGCTGCGTTCGCATAATCTTTTTTGTACAGGTAGACCCTGGCCAACAAGGCATTTACAATGGATGGATTGATATAGTTCGGATTCCTATTTGCATCCCCGTTAAGAAGTGTCGCCGATTGCTGAAGGTCGCTGATGATCGCCGTATAAGTGTCCGCCACCGTACTGCGCGGTACGACATCGCTGGCCGTTTGCACGGAAGTCACTACGGGAATGCCATAGGGAGAAGTGAGGTCCCAGTGATACCCGAAAGCGCGCAATAGGTCAAAATGCGCCATAGCCCGGATAGCCAGCGCCTGCCCGTTCACGCTGGTGACCAGGTACTGGGAGGAAGTGTCCGTGATCGCCTTATCCCCGGTCAGGATCCCATTGGCGGTCGCAATGGTATAGTACAGGGCCACATACATGTTCTGTATAAAAAGGTTCGATGAAGTCACGTTATAGGCGCCGAACTCGTTTAACGAAGTATTGTTATATCCCCCCGCAATGCCATTGTCGCTATTAAGATCAGCGAGCAGGGGATAGTAGGCCCCATAATAATCCTGTACTTCAAGAGAGCTGTATAGTCCGACCAACGCCTCGTTAAGACTGACGGTGTCTTTAAACAATTGGTTGGCGGTGACACTGGTGGTTGATTGCTGGTTTAGCTTGGCGCAACCGCTAAAGAGAAGGAATGCACCCGTGACCAGGCTAAAAGTGGATATATGAATCAGTTTTTTCATTGTCATAGTTTTGGCTGAGCTTAGAAATTAAGAGTGGCTCCAAAAGTGAATGTGCGGGCCTGGGGGTAGGCTGCATAATCGATGCCCGCCGTCTGATCGTTGTTTCCACCCGTGGAACTGACTTCGGGATCAAAGCCGATGTACTTGGACCAGGTCAGCAGGTTTTGTACCTGTGCATAGATCCTGATACTGTTGAAGTATTTCACTTTCTGCAGGGTATATCCCAGGTTGACGGTCCGTATTTTCAGGTAGGAACCATTTTCTATGAACTCATCGGAGTTGGGAAAGTAGTTCTGCAACAGGAAAGAAGCCCTGGGTATGTCCGTTTTATCCCCCGGCTCTTTCCATCGCTTCTCGACTCGCGTATCATTATTGGCATACACCTGGGGCAGGTAGGCAGATCCGGGAGTGGAGGACCCGCTCCATCCGAGACTTTCATAGGTAGTACGGATCAGGTTGAAGACCTTGTTGCCGTAACTGAACTGGGCCGCGATCAGCAGGTCGAAATTCTTGTACCGGAAGTTATTGGAGAGGCCGCCGAAAAACTTGGGCCGGGGGCTGCCGATGGTCGTGGCATCCCGGGTGAAATTCACCTGGTCGGCCCTTTCCTTATTTCCATTATTGTCGTAGTATTCAGCGTCTCCGTTTTGAACGTTCACGCCTGCGAACCTCACGCCCAGGAATTCACCGACCGGCATTCCCACCTTAAGAATGTTGGTGGGAGACTGATCATTATAGGCGCTTACATATTGGCTGTCCACCGCCAGTGATTTGATCTTATTTTTCAGGAAGGATATATTGAAAGAGGAGGTCCAACTGAAATTATTCGTATGTATGTTATTGGTGGCAAACTGGAATTCCCATCCCTTGTCTTCGATCTGGCCGGAGTTGGTAATGATGGATCCGAAGCCTGTTGTGCCAGCTACCGGCTGTTGTCCCAATAACTTGGTCCTTTCAGAAACGAAGTATTCAATGGAACCATTGATAAAGTGTTTGAACAGGTCTACGTCTACGCCCGTATTGAACGTTTTATTGTTCTGCCAGGACAGGGCGGGTGCCGAAAGGTTCAACGGACTCAAGCCTGCCACTCCATTATAACGAGCAGGCCCCCAATACACCTGGTTCTGGTAATCGGGTATTTCCTGGTCCCCCGTCAGGCCATAGCTGACCCTCAGTTTAAGGGCATTGATCGTGGCATTATCTTTCAGGAATTTTTCCTTTGTGACATTCCATCCCAAAGAAGCGGAGGGGAAATAGCCAAATCGCTGACTGCTCGGAAACCGGGAAGAGCCGTCGGCCCTCATGGTGGCCGTCAGCAAATATCGGCCGTCATAATCATAGTTGACCCTCGCCAGAAAGGACTGAAGGCTTGCCGTTGTTACCGGGAAAGGGATCAGGGGTCTTGACACAAAAGCGGCATCTGAAATGTCCTGCACATTCCCTGTCTGGGGAAAGCCGGTTCCTTGCAAGGCCGTTTGCTGAATAGTAGTGGACTGCTGAGTGAAGCCGCCCAACAGGGTAAAATTATTCAAACCTGCTGATTGCTGATAGGTCAGGGTATTTTCGTTCAGCCAGGTAAGGCTTTTGAGGTCTCCCGTCAATAATTTTCCTCCCACCGTTTGCGCGTCCACGGTGAGGGCGGAGAAATATTGATTGTCGGACACGTCGTCGTAGTCAAGGGAGAAGGTGGTCCGGAATTTCAACGAAGGCAAGATCTTGTATTCCCCGTAAACAGACCCGATCAGCCGGTCGGTAAAGGTATGGGCGTTGATCTGTTGGGCAGATTTTACAGGGTTGTCAGAGAGCCAGCTTGCCTGGTATTGAGTAAAATCGGCATATACCCCCGGAGACGAAAAGGCTGGCATTAAAGGGGAAGCGCCCAATGCGTTTGTGACGATACCCGTATAGGTATTGTCGTTGAAGCTCCTTTTATTATCGGAACGGCTGGCGCTGATCGTCGTACCGAACGATAATTTGTCCGTCGCCTGGTTGTCAAGGCTTATATGGGCGTTGTACCTCCGGTAATAGTTTTCAATGATAATACCCGTCTGGTCAAAATAACTGCCTCCTATAAAAAATTTCGTTTTATCATTCCCGCCCCTGGCCGACAATTCATAGTTGCTGATGGGGGCCGTCCTGAAGATCTGGTCCTCCCAATTGGTATTGATCCCACTGGCCAGGTCGTAATACGGAGCAACGGGGTTGGGAACGGCATTCCCGTTGCCGTCCACGATGCCTACTCCCTGCAACACCGCAAGGTTACCAAAGCGGGAGGTATCAGACCCTGCCGCCGTGGACTCGTTGTGATATACCTGTATATCGTTGGCAATAGCCTCGTTGGTCAGGTCGTAGAACTGCTGTGAGTTTAAAAACTTTATCTTCTTTTCGACGTTCTGGAAGCCGGTGTAATAATCCAGGCCAAAAGTGGTTTTGCCGGATCTGCCCCTTTTTGTCGTGACCAACACTACGCCATTCGCTGCCCTTGCCCCGTATATGGCGGCGGCGGAAGCATCTTTCAATACTTCGATGGATTCAATATCATCCGGGTTAATATCGGAAATGGAACTGATGTTCTGTCCGCTCCCCGTCGATGCCCCGGAGAGATTATAAGCCGTACCCAGGGAGGAATTGCTTTCGCTTAGCATAGGCACCCCGTCCACTACATACAATGGATTTTGAGCTCCCCGGATACTGACCAACAGGCCCGCTCCCGGTGTGCCCGAAGGTTGCGTCACGTTGATACCCGATAGTTTTCCTTCAATGCTGACGGCCAGGTTGGAAACCGGCTGATCCTTAAAGTCCTTATTTTTAATCGAAGAGATGGCCCCCGTGATGTCGCTTTTTTTCTGGGTGCCATAGCCGACCACCATAATTTCCCCCAGTTGGTTTTTGACTTCTTCCAGGGTAATGTCAATAACAGACCGGCCTTTTACTGCGATGGTTTTTGTCGTATACCCGACAAAGGAGACCACCAGTTGATCGGTGGGAGAAACACTTGCAATGGTATACGTTCCATCACTACTGCTATTAACCCCCTTTGTCGTACCTTTTATCAAAATGGAGGCGCCCACCACAGGCTTCCCTTCCGGATCTTTTACGACCCCACTTACCGAATGACTTTGGGCAAGTACGACCATTGGAAACAGCAAACAGGGGAGGATGACTCTTAATGAGGCCATTAAGATTTGAACGGTTCGGTTCATAAACAGACTATTTAGTTTGGGTGAAGCAGTTCAAAACACAAAAAGCAGGCGACCGTTTAAAAATATGAATTTCAATAAGTCAGATGTATTTAAAAATAAGTCGTATTTTTTTACTGAAAATAAGTTAAACGTTGATTATCAGATATGTTAGTTTGGTCAAAGTTTAGTATATTGATAAGTCAAAAAAATAGGCAGATTTTACGTTTTAGTTTGACCAAGAAAAAAGTTATATTATTAATTATCATAATGACATGCGAAGATGCTTCTTTCAGAAAGGATAAGAAAGGCGATTGAATCTCATCCGGCCGTCGTTGCGGCACTGAAGGGAAAGGGAAGGGAATCGAACTGGGGCCATTTCACCCGGACCCAGTTCAACCTGGTCGCCAGGGCTATTAACAAGCAGGTGAGCCGTGAGGTCCTTGCCAATACAGACTTGGTGGAGATGCACCTGATCATTGGAAAACAACAGTTGGATAGGCAGCTGTTCAACCTGCACTTTGATAATATATATGATTTTTCCAGGTATTTGGGCAATCTGAGGGAATACCAGGTTTTCAACTGGGTCAGCGGCAAGACCCTCCAAAGCTATTGGCAGAGTGGAAATGCCAAATATGTAAAAATAAACGCATTACTTGTTTTCCTGCAGGTTCCTTTTGCTGATTGGGAGGCCTGGCAAAAGGAGAAGAACGGGCACAAGGATCAGTATGGCTACAGCCTCGCCAAAGGGCCTGTGGCGGGGACCGGCCTGAGCAAATCGGCCCTGGCCCTGGTCAAAACCTATTACCTGGGGAATTATTTTTTGTATTACCAGAAAACAGACGGAAGCAAGAACATCATCAAGACCCCCTTTATATTAAAGGAACATGAGAACGGACAGGTCATTGTCAAATCGGTATCGGAAGGTCACCGGTACGGGGGCAAGGTAATGGGTATCCGGGACGGATGTCTGTATATCAATTGCCAGAACCTGGATTTTGAAGAGATGGAGCAATACGTTTTTAATATAGGGTTGGAAACCAAACCGGAAGTATTGTTTGGCGTGTCCAATACCGTCAGTGTAAAGAACCGAAGGGCCGTCGCCCTGAAGAATATCCTCGTCAAACAGCAGGCAGGCGATACAGGATTCGGGAATATCCAGGAAACAGAAATTCCTTTCACGAGAAAATATGCCACACGTACGGAAGAGTCCCTGGTGGTGAATTATCTCCGGCAGTCAGGTAATAATATCATCATCACCCCGAGCTGTTGCAACCTGGATGAACTGGGGAGCCAGGAAGGCTGAGCCAGCCTTCCCTCATACAGCGCCTGTTAAATGATAGCGGCTTTTCATAAAGCTGTTCATTCCGTGTACGTCTGCCGTTTCTGAAATATAACCAATGTAATTATCAGGCCGTAAGACGATCATAAAGGAGGCGGGAAATCCTATTTCCTTCAAAGTATCGCTATTGGCAGGATTATCGGCTATCGACGCCAGGGAAAAAAGGGCAGGATCCAATCCCGGAAATGAGGGGTTACCCAAACGGTACAGGATGATCAGAAAGGGCGTTTTTTGTTGATCCCTGGTCCAATGGAATACAGAGATATCGCCCGCGTCCTGCTCCACAAAGAAATAAGGGAACCTGCTGCCGGCTTGTATTTTTCCTGCCACGCCCCCCGAGAGGGAAGACGCGTGGTAGCTGATCTTTGTTTGCGAGACTTCCCCGAACCACAGTTTTCGCATGCGCGCGAATGTATTGAACAGGGGAACCACCTTTGGAACGACAAACAGCTTAATGAATCCAAAGAAATTATTGGATTGGGTCATGATCGTGAATACACGGTCGGTTGTTCTCAACAACCTTTCCGCTATAGGATTCCTTTCCTCATGATAGGTATCAAGCAAGGAAGCGCCTGCCTGCCCTTTACTGACCAGGGCGAGTTTCCAGGCAAGGTTGTAGGCGTCCTGAAGCCCGGTATTCATGCCTTGTCCGCCCGCCGGACTATGTACATGCGCGGCGTCCCCGGCAAAGAACACATTCCCTTTATTAAAGTGGTCAACCTTTTTGCAATACAACCGGTAAGTAGAATACCACTGTGTATCATAAAATTCGACGGGCGCTTGTATATTCGATTTTACGTGAGAAACGATTTCTTCAAATTGTATGTCTTCCCTGTGATAATATTCCTTTGGTAAAATGCCCAGTACCCTGAACTTGTGGTCGCCTTTCATGGGAAACATAAAAGTGATCTCCGCTTTGGTGAGGAACAGTGACATCATATCCGAAGCAAGATTTACCCCCCTGGCATGCGTATCTGCTACATAGAATACGTTCTCGTAAGTGCCACCCGTAAAGGCCATGCCCGAGAACGCACGGACCCGGCTGCCAATTCCATCGCAGGCGACCAGGTATTTGCAGGAATACCGGTTATTGAGTACATAACGCCCATCCCGCTCTGTGATATCGGTAATCTCCGTATTCCATGTCACTTGCTTACCGGAGGACTTCAGACGTCCATAAAGCAAGGCTTCATTATCCTTTTGCTCATAGATCATTACGTAGGGGAAAGGACTGGCCTTCTGGCCCATCGTCTTCAAGTTGACCGAAGCCCTTCGTTTCCCCTTTTTATAGAGCGATATACCTGCGGCAGGCTGCCCGTCTTGCACTACGGTGTCACTAAGGCCCATTTGTTCATAAATTTCCATGCTCCTGGCCTGCACCACCAAGGCTCTCGATTCCACCGTGGGACCTGCTTTTTTATCAAGCACGAGAAAGTCGGCCCCAAACCTGGTCAATTGATTGGCCAGCATCAGGCCTGTCGGGCCGGCTCCAACAATAATGATATCAAAGTCTTGTGTGTCCATTGGGTGCTAAACTAGGAGAATTTCAGGAAGGTTCCAAGACGCCCGGAGCCGCGGCAACATCGGGGTGGGTTCCGGCGCCCGGTGCCCGCCCCGAAATATTAAACCCTATGGCATTTCCGGAGTCTTAAATAGATGAAAAGGCCCCCCCTCTCTTTATACCTCACCCTGACCGTTTTAGCGTTGGGTATTGTATTGTCTGCCTTTTTCAGGCCGCCCGCTCCCGCCAAAAAACATTACGCATTCCCTTATAAACAGGCAGGACTGACGGAACGCCAGGCTGCCGCCCATTTATTAAACAGGTTTACATACGGTGCAACACCCGGAGAAGTAGACCAGCTAATGAGTATGGGCCTTGAAAAATGGTTTGAACAGCAGTTGAACGCATCAATACCAGACGATTCCCTGGACCGGATGCTGGAAGGCTATGATGCCATCAACCTAAGCAACACGCAGGTAATGAGCGTCTTTCCCCGGAATGGTGAAGTCATACGCATGGCGGTCAGGGATGGTGTGGTTGATAAGGATTCCGTTAAAACCGACAAGAAGGAATATAAAGATATTATCAAGGCATATATGGCCCAGAAGGGGTACAAACCCGAGCAGGAGCTTTATCGCCAATTCATTTGTCAAAAGATATTAAGGGCGGCCTACACCAATAACCAATTGCAGGAAGTCCTTACCGATTTCTGGTTCAATCATTTCAATGTTTCAGTCACCAAAAATGATTGCGCCGCATTTATTCCGGCCTATGAAAGGGATGTGGTACGCCCGAATGCATTGGGTAAATTTGATCAGTTGCTCATTGCCACCGCCCAATCCCCCGCCATGCTGTATTATCTGGATAATTTCACCAGCGCCGTCGTCGATAGCAATGCGCAAAGGCTTAAAAGGAAGAACAATCAGGGCATCAATGAAAATTATGCCCGTGAAGTCATGGAACTGCATACCCTGGGAGTGGACGGTGGATATACCCAACAGGACGTTACCCAGGCCGCCCGCGTGCTGACAGGATGGACGGTTTATCCCATAGACAGTTCAGGCTATGGAGCAGGCATCAGAAAAATGTTGGATAGGATAGGACCGGATAACTTAGAAAAACGGGGATTTGTACACGAGGGAGATTTCCTGTTTGCGGCCAACCGGCACGACACGGGCGAAAAGACAGTGTTGGGGAAAGAATTCCCGGCCGGTGGGGGCTACCAGGAAGGCGTTGACTTGCTGGAGATGCTGGCCCATCATCCCTCTACCGCTAAATTCATTGCCAGGGAAATAGCCGTGCGCTTCGTAAATGACGATCCTCCCCAAGCCCTGGTGGATAAGATGGCGAAGACATTCATCGACCGTAATGGAGATATCAAACAAGTACTGATAACCATGGTATGTGCGCCCGAATTTTGGAGCGCTTCAGCGCTTCGTTCAAAAATTAAATCACCCTTTGAGCTGGCTATTAGCACCGTAAGGGGCCTGCATGCGACCATTACCCAGCCTTATCCGCTGTACCAGTGGATCACCCGGATGGGACAGAAAATGTATTACTATCAGGCGCCCACGGGCTTCCCCGATAAAGGACAATATTGGATCAATACAGGCAGTTTGCTCAACCGGATGAACTTTGGACTGGCCCTTGCTTCCCGGCGTATACAGGGGATCACCTTTGACCTGAACGCCCTTAATAACAACCATGAGCCTGAAAGCGCCGGAGCCGGTCTGATCGTTTACGGCAAACTGTTAATGCCCGAACGCAACTTGGATCAAACTGTCAAGCAACTTTCACCCATGCTGAACGAGCCTGATTTAGTGACAAAGGTGGACGCAGCGGCAGGGAAAGCCCCAGCCAACCAGGACGTCGGCATGGCTCCCAGGAAACAGGGTATGACTGCCCAAAATCCGGGTATGCAGAACCAGGACATGGCCGGTAGTGACGCCATGGCTTCTCGGAACCAGGGGATGGCTTCCGGTGATGCCGGCATGGCTTCTCGAAGCCAGGGCCTGACGTACGCCGACGCCGGTATGACGCCGGCCCAGGAGCCTGGCCACGCCAACGCGAAGGCCGTCGCCGATAACAATTCCATGCTTTCCCAGGTGGTAGGCATCCTGATTGGTTCTCCGGAATACCAACGAAGGTAATTACACAGATAAAACGTATACCATGATATCGAGAAGAGGGTTTTTAAAGGGAGGGGGATTAGCCCTGTTCGGCATTGGTTTGGTGGGGGGAATACCCGGCTTTATTGCAGAGGCTGCCGCCGCTGAAAAAAGGTATGCCCCTTATAAAAAGAAAAAGACCCTGGTCTGTATCTTTCAACGGGGCGCTATGGATGGCCTCATGGCGGTCACGCCCTTTACCGATGACTACCTGAAGGCCGCAAGGCCAACCCTTTTTATGTCGGCGGCCAAGGCCGGTACAAACACTCCCCTGGTCGACCTGGATGGCCGTTTTGGTTTACACCCCTCCATGAGTTCCTTTGAGACCCTTTTCCGGGACAAACGCCTTGCGATTGTACAGGGAATTGGCTCCCCCAACAACACCCGCTCTCATTTTGATGCACAGGATTATATGGAGTCGGGCACTCCCTTCGATAAAGGCACTGCCAGCGGATGGCTCAACCGGGCGGTAGGCCTCCTTGGCCATGACGCTGCTCCCGCCACCCCATTCCAGGCCGTTAGTTTAACGTCTGCCATACCCCGGTCTTTTTACGGAGACAATCCTTCCCTTGCCATCAGCAACCTGCAGGACTTTGCCATCCAAATGCGCGGGAATCCATTAGCCGCCAACATGGCCGCCAAAAGTTTCGAAGACCTCTACGATCAGACCTCCTCGAATCTTTTAAAGCAGGCCGGTAAAGAAAGCTTTGACGCCGTCAAGCTCTTGCAGAAAACAGGGACCGCCAATTATAAACCGGCTGAAGGTGCTGTCTATCCAAACACCGCACTGGGAAGCGCCCTGAAGCAAATAGCGCAACTGATTAAAATGGATGTAGGCCTGGAAGTCGCTTTCACTGAATCCACCGGTTGGGATACACACTTCAACCAGGGAACAGAAAACGGAGTGTTCGCCCGCTCCGCCAGCGATCTCAGCAGCAGCATCACCGCCTTCTGGACCGATCTGGGCGCCTATCAGGATGAATGTACCGTCATGACGATGACAGAATTTGGCCGCACCGTTCACCAAAATGGAACCGGTGGCACGGACCATGGGCGGGCATCGTGTAATTTTATTCTGGGCAACGACATCAAAGGCGGCCTGGTGTACGGGAATATGCCCGCACTCTCCGTTGAAAACCTGGAAGACGGCAGAGACCTGCCCGTCACCACCGATTTTCGCAGTGTGTTCAGCGAAGTGGCAGACAAGCATTTATCCCTGAATAATGACCGCGTCCTTTTTCCAGGATGGTCAGGAAACAAATTGGGTCTTATGTGATTTTTACAATACTTCTCGGTCATCGGATTCCAAATCCGGACGCGGGTTCGAAACTCGTCACCTCCACCTTCTTTAAGCCGCTGATTTTCAGCGGCTTTTTTGTTGATGGCTGACGAGAGATCGAACTCAGAGTTATTTCACTTGTTTTTTATGACGACTTTTACGCATAGTGCACTCCGTAACCATTTCGCCGTACCTATAACACCCGACTGGAAGGCCTGAGAGAAAAGTATTCCAGCTTGCGTTCAGGTTTAATAGTGATCTTAGTTCCTGATTTAATTTGCTTAGAGTATCGGCTTCCGGTATATCTTTCTGCGCCGAAGGTGTCCAATATGTTGTGAAGGAGTAGACTTGCCTCGTCGAAAACTCGAATAGTAATTCTTCGCCATCGAACCCCTGGACCCAGCCCTTGATATTTTTATCAGACGGGATCTGAAATAAGTGAACTTGATCGAATAGCTTAAAAATCTCCTTGGCTTGTGCCGGAGTTAAAGCGGTTTTATTGCTATAGAATTTGGGAGCTTTTACTGAGCGGCTACTCTTCTGATTATTTTGGACGGTTTCGGTATGATTGGAAATGTTCCCATAAAAAGTCACATAGTCATTGGTCCAAATATCTACTGCCTGGTTTTCCATCCAATATCTGAAGTGAAGGCTATCGGAAGCTTTAGTCAAATCGGAGAGGCCAAGCCGTTCTGCATCGTGTTGTTTCAGTCGAAACCAAAACGATGTATCGCTTTTGGCGTCGAGCAGCTTAGATTGACTCCATGCCGCCTTACTGGCGACGACTAAAAGTAGGATAAGTAAATATTTCATTAGTTTGGTTATTCTTCATTCGTTAGTTTTACAAGGATAAGAGAAGTTATACTAATCGCAATCCCAATTGCCACGCAGTTTGCCGCAATGACTACATTCGAATACATAGTAAGTAGAGTGCCATTGTTTTAGGATTGTTTCGTTCTCAGGTAAACTATCATCCCATAAATGATCGATTTCCTTATCAGTCATACTCATAAAAAAGGCTTTTCCATCACCATCTATACTGTTTAAGTAGAAATCCTTAGGTTCCCATGTGCCTTTATAAATCATAAAATCATCGCAATGCGTAAGCCATAATTCTTGTTGCCAGGTCACGATTTGGGGAGTTCTTCTTAATTCTACTAGCTTGTCGGCAACAATTGAGGGTGGGTTATTCATATTGTGTTTATAAATCTTGCTCAGACCTTTTTCATCGAGCATTCCATATTCAGTATCATGCCAAAATTCGAAACGTCCTTCCTTTAAGCACGTATAGCATCCAAGTTTTTCTTCCTTTTCTTCATCTATAAATACATCAGTAATTGTGTAGTCTAATGCAAAACAATAATCTGTTTTGCCGCAAATTGAGCAAACTGATTTGTCATTTACAAGGTCGCTCATTTCATCAGTCGGCCCTTTAAAATATTTGAAGATCATTTGTTATTGTTCTATTAATAATAGATAAAAATAAGGATCTGTTTGATCTCCGATAGTAAGGCTAAAGCGGTATTTTTTTCAGATGTTTTTGCACCTCCCGTGACACCTTGTCAAAGTCGGGTAGTTCTTGGATCTGCCCTTCCATTGAGTTCTTCCAACGGGCTTTATATTGAGGCAGACGTTCCGCCATCTTTTTAAGGAAGTCGTTTGGATTTAATCCCTTGTGTGTACATTTCTCACAAAACTCAGCGTGGTGGAACTGGATTTCCAGGCCATGCTCCTCCAGGAGATACCAAATATCAAAGAAATCACGAGCTTGCATCCGCTGCATGACCGAGCGCAGCTTCTCTACCAAGACTTCCTCCAAAGGATAACAAAGTAGCATATGTTTGTCCAGATCGCTATAGTTGATAATGACTGGCTTTAGAACCGGTGGGAAAACCAGTTTCTCACTTCTGGAAATGTCTACTTTGACGGATTTGTTACTGCCGATACCACCCAACGGACCGACATACTGGATATAAAAGTTAACGCCGCCGTCCTGGTGTTCATGATTGTCTTGGAGCGAAAGTGGAATGTTGGCGGTTTCCCGGACGTAGGCGAAGGTTTCATTGAACCAGGCAAAGAGTTGGTCATTCGTAATCTCCGGGTCAAGCAACGTAAAATCCAGATCTTCCGAAAACCGGTAGTCGTCAAAATAGATCTTTTTTAAAACAGTGCCACCTTTGAAGACCAAACACTTCGAGAGGTTTTCATGTTGCGCAACGCCGCGGAGAATCCAGGAGATAATATAGTCTTTTTCTATCTGCGTATCTCGGACACCGTTTTGCCGAGCTTTTTGTTGGATTTCTTTGGCTTTGATCATGTGTAAATAGCGGATTTAATGGTTTCCGTGTCGAGGTTTTGCTGGATGCTCCAACGGCTGACCATAGGCCCGGACTTCGGGAGCTCAGTATCCAACAGCACATATGATGCGGTTTTGGCTTTTTGCAAGGAGTCGATAATAGGGGTGCTGATGCCGAGTAGCTCCAGTAGAAAGCCCAGTCGCTTGCTGACTGCTTGTGACTGGAAACGTTGAACATAGGTCAACAGCTTGTCGAACTGCAATTTTTGTTTGGCGGAGTACAGGGCCTTAGCAATCTCCACGATGCCGCCGGCATAGTCCGGTTTGAACAGACAGTCGACGAGGGTTTTTTCCAGGTCGGAACAAGGGACTTGGTGAAAGTTATCGATCCAGGTCTTCTTGACTCCGAAAAAATGGGTGGGGTTATGATAGATGAACTGGAATGTCACATTCTTGAGGGTGAGGGTGGAAGGGCGGAGCTGTTTGGATACTACGATCTGCTCTTTCAGCGAGGGTTGTGTGATCAGATTGTGAAGTTGCAGGGCGGAATAATACGCGATATAATAGTCAGCACCTTTAACGATACCTGCCGCTGCCAAATGCCATTCTGGTAGGTACGTGGCGGAATCTTGTTCGAAGGGAATGATTTGGTATACCCCTTTCCGGAGACGGAGTAGCAGACCGCGGCGGGTCATATCGCTCAATAGTTCTCTGATCGCTCCTTCTTTAGAATTGGGCAAAGCACTAAAAGCCTCCTGGTACTCAAAACGATCCTGGTCCTTTTCCTGAAAGTAGGAAAGGATCGAGCCCGATTGCGTGGAAATGTGTTTGCCTTTCATAGTCGCTCAGTCAGGTAAAACCTGACTGCAATGGTACGAAACATTAGCAAAAGAGCCAAAATATGCCTATCTTTCATAGGTGTCCAGTCAGGTTAAACCTGACTGTAATGATATATAATATAATTTTCGAACGCTTAGAACCCAAGCAAAATATCGGATAGCCGTTATACTATAAACAGCCTTGTCAGACGATTTATAATATTATTTAATGTTTTATTTGTTGACCAGTGTTAAAAGGGCGACAAGGTGTTCGATAGAACTCTCGTCACCTCCAGAAGAAATTAAGCCGTGCAAATCATTGATTTGCACGGCTTAATTCAAATTAGCAGAGTTCTTTCCATAGCTATATTTTGTTTTGGAAGGTTACCCTTCATTGATCTTTTTTATCGCGTCTTCGGCGGCGGCGGCGGATGCTTCATCGCCCTGTTTCCGGCGGGCATCGCTGATGGTTTGCAGGCTGGCAACCAGCTTGGGCGCCATGCCATACCTCTTATAACGGATGGCCAGGTCGCGGATGGCGTTGATCCCTTCGGCAACATATTGTTTGTTGCTGAGGCGGGTGAGCATCGTGGCCATGGAACTAATGGCGAGATCGAATTTATCTTGAGGATTCCCCTTGTCAAATCTCTTGATAAGGGCGGGCCATTCGGGGTCGGAGCCGCTGGTGGCATAAATATTCAGGACGGCTATCCCGAGCTGCCCCTTGCCATCGGCAGCCATTGATCTGGCTAGGCTAATCGCGTCGGCGGGCGTTACCCCGTTGATGGCGATCAAGGCTGCGCCTTTGACCGTATAGGAAGGACATTGAAGGGACGACTTATAGAGATTGAGATAGGCATTTGAGTTGGTTTTTGCAAGGGCCGTGATGGCGGCTGCGCGTACGAGATAGTTGGAGTCCCTGGTGGCCAGGGTTACCATCGCCGGCTCGATCCTGGCAGCTAGGGCCACGCTATCCATTTTCAGGGAGCGGATGGCCTTGATGCGCAGGCCATAATAGCGGTCATGCAAGGCCGCGGTCGTGATATCCAGGTCGCCGGTATTTATAGCCTCCAGCCTGTCCAGATACCGGGGAGCATGTTGGTATTGGAAGGCGAACTCGGCGATCGTCTTGTGATCGGTCTTTTTACAGAGCAACTGTTTCTCGGCATCGACGTTGACTAAGGCAGGTTGTCCGGGCAGATCGAAGTTCAATGTGTCGATAGGTCGGCTTAGCCAGATATTTTTCCGGATGACCTGGTTAGCGACATAACAGTCGACAGCCATGGGTATTTGGAATATCTGTCCTTGCTGTTTCTGCTGTATAATGACCGTTTCCTTCTTTTGAGTGGCATCCCATTGATAGCTGATATCGAGGACAGGATGACCGGTGCCATAGTACCATTGATTGAAGAACCAGTTGAGATCCTGGCCGGAGACTTCTTCCATTGCCAGCCGCAGGTCGTGGACTTCGGCGTTGGAGAAAGCGTGTTTCCTGAGATAGAGATTCAATCCTTTAAAAAAAGCAGAATCGCCCAGATAAGTGCGAAGCATGTTGATGACGATGCCGCCTTTATCGTAGATATTTGCGCCGTTGACCCCTTCCTCGTCCGTATAGACAAAAGGCGTAAGGGCCTGCCCGGAGGCGGTGGGATTGTTAAGATAAGCGTTCATTTCGTCGAAGCGTTTGGAGTCGCCGTCGTCTTTCCCGTATTTCTTTTCGTTCCAGAATTTTTCACCAAAGACGGCGAAGGATTCGTTCAGGGTTTCGTTGCTCCAACTCTCGCAGGTGACATAGTCGCCGAACCATTGGTGGAAGAGTTCGTGCGCAATGGTCGTGCCGCCGGAGCCGTTGGGATCATCGATCAGCTCCCAAGGTCTATTTTGGACATAGTCGCCGTGGAGGGTTGCGGATGTATTTTCCATGGCGCCCAGCGGATAATCGCGAACGACGACTTGTGCGTACTTTTCCCAAGGAAAGTCTACCCCCAGGGTTTGAGAGAACAACTCTATCATTTCGGGTGTCTGCCCGAAGATTTGTTTAGCGTAAGGGTAATAATCTGGTTCCAGATAATAGTCCACATTCTTATTGTGCCATTTATCATGGTAGATCTTAAACTCTCCGATTGCCATCATAAACAGATAAGGAGAATGAGGAAGGCTTTGTTTCCAAATGTCCGTGCGGGTTCCGTCGCCGTTGGACTTCTGACTGATGAGCAAACCGTTCGAGAGGGTGGTATACTTCCCGGGGACGGTCATGCTGATCTGATCGGTCGTCTTTTGATTGGGATGGTCGATGGTTGGAAACCAGCAAGAGGAGCTCTCGGCTTCCCCTTGGGTCCATATCTGGGTAGGCTTATCAGGATCGGCTCCGTTGGGGTTGACGAACCAGAGTCCCTTTCCATCCATCTTGAAGGCGGGCCGGTCGTGAACGTTGTTGGGTTTACTGGTATAAGCGATATAGATAGTATAATGTTCGTTTCTTTTGTAGATACGGTCCAGCTTGATATTCAGGTGGATGCTGTCATATTGGTACTGCAGCGGAGTCATTTGGCCGTTACGGACAATGGCGATCTTTTCGATGTCCATATAGCGGGCGTCCAGTTTGAGCGAATCCGTCGGGTAGAAGTGAGGTTTTAGCGTCACCCATTCCTTACCGTATA
>Ga0302315_10000558_pt1 | contig 41341 bp, 30 predicted proteins | sample III_Palsa_N3_1_FD_200532 | JGI IMG/M metagenome (GOLD analysis project Ga0302315, IMG submission 200532) | Peat permafrost microbial communities from Stordalen Mire near Abisko, Sweden - III_Palsa_N3_1 | ecosystem: Environmental > Terrestrial > Soil > Palsa > Peat permafrost | place: Sweden...
AAGATTTGTACTTTCTCTTGATTTTTGTCGATTCATTCTTTTTGATCTTTCCCATTTGTTTTAGCTTTTAGTGTAAAGCTATTTCAGGACGAGACATTTCGAAGGCTGTGCCAACTGGCACATTCTGCGGAAAAAGTACAAAAACTATTTATTGAAAAAACTCCCTACACATACTCGTAGGCAAACGCTCGCGGAGGAAAACAAAAATTAATTGTAGCACAAAGTGGCTGAGGTTTGGCAGAAAATGATAGTAGTAAATGGAATTTGGCAGAGACTTTAATAGGATAGAAAGTTATTTATTTTAAGGTTTATCTCTGCCCACAAATCTACCTTTGCCCAATAAAAACTCAATAGCCTTTATGATATTTCTATCTACGCTTTCTTCTGTTTTCAAATTGACGATATACCTTACTATTTCGAGTTTTAAAGAGGGACGCAAATCATCAAAAATGGCTTTTGCTTTTTCGTTGGCTTGTAGCGCTTGTATAAATTTGGGATGCGGCTCTATTGTTCTGTCAGAATCGTCAAATGCGATAGTTAACTCAATAGTCTCGCCGATTCTCTTGGGAGAGTTTTTGAGCATAGAACTATTGATATAAAGTCTCCATTCGCCGCTGTATTTTACCAATGTTTGTTTGTAAGGCGCATTGTTGATGCGGCCACAAATTGGTATTTTACCTTTGTCTTTTCCTGCCTGCCTAAAAATAGCTTTTAAGATTCTTGGGGGCACAAACACAAAAGGGTTTATACCGATAATCTCTATGTCAGCTTTAAAACTCAGCATTTTTGGTGTATCCGGTATTCTCTTATAATTTATTAGTAGTACGGGTAAAAGTAACAACTAATTTCCGTTTACTTCCTTGCATTTATAAATTTTGCTATACACCCCTAATAATATTCACAGTCCAGTCAATAAGAATGATAGTAACTAATAATAGCTTGTATTGGACTTTGATGTCCTTTTTAATGAATTTAAAAAAAGTTTCTTGTCGTTTAATAAGGTCGATAAACAACCAGGTAAGCGCTATTACTATTAGCAGGGTAAAGGGCAGGCACAAAATATTGTAATGGAAGGACTCTTCTATATCTCCCCTTAGTAAACTAAGCGTTGCCCTCCCCATTCCACAGCCGGGGCAGGGCACACTGGTTATTGATTTAAAAGCGCAGAGCGTTACGTGTTGATGATTACTAATTGTATCTATTAAAATTAATGCCAAATACCCGCCTAAAATGGATGATATTGTAAGCAGATATCTGGCATAAAAGTTATTAGGTAACCTATACGGCAACTTGTACAAATTTTCTGTAGTTAAACTCTTTTGTTCTGCTCATTACTGAAAACCAGTCAATAATGGTCCAAATACCCAACCCGCCGCAGGTTAAAAGTTTAGCGACTCCTAAGCCTGTTTCGCCAAGCATAAACCGGTCAACGCCTAATCCGCCTAAGAAGAGCGATATTATTAGAAGCGTTGTAGGGTTTTTGTATTCGATGGATTGTACAACCGCTAATTTGCTGTCAGCCAGCGGCGCTAACTGTTCTCTTATTAGCATTAATTTTTCTGAGGGAAATTTTTCGTTCATTGAGGCAATGAACATGTCTACTTTGTTCGGTTCCATTTTAGTTAGGTTTATTAAAAAATATAAAATCTGACCTATGGGGCTTATTTTTCCGTCTGTATATTCTCCTCTAAAAATGACTAGTGCAAAATCCTTCTGTATGCGCGCGTTGCAGTAGTTAGCCCTGAATAAAAAACTTTATAACTCCCCTTAAAAACAATAAGGCTTATTAGTTATAAAAAATGTATGTTAAAAATAGTAACAGCAAATTATAAAAAAATCTAATAAGCGCTACTTTCTCTCCCTCTTTTTTATTCGGTATCAGTTGTTTTGCTGTAGGATGGTTATTAAATCTGTCAGCCTCTGCTTCAGCTCTTTTCTGTCCACAATAAAGTCGAGAAACCCATGCTCCAGTACAAATTCTGCGCTCTGGAAGTCTTTAGGAAGATCTTTGCCAATGGTTTCGCGTATTACACGGGGGCCGGCGAAACCAATTAAAGCGCCTGGTTCGGAAATGTTAAAGTCGCCCAGCATGGCGTAAGAGGCGGTAACGCCGCCGGTAGTTGGGTCGGTGATTAATGATATATAGGGAACCTTCGCCTGATCCAGCAGGGCCAGCTTAGCGGAGGTTTTTGCCATTTGCATAAGCGAATAACCGGCTTCCATCATACGCGCTCCGCCGGTTTTAGATATAATCAGCATAGGGAATCTGTTAATCCTTGCGAAATCAATCGCCCGGGAAATTTTTTCCCCTACTACCGAGCCCATAGAACCGCCAATGAAGCGGAAATCCATGCAGGCTATTACGATATCCTGACTATTGATTTTGCCATAAGCCGTGCGTACAGCGTCTGTAAGACCCGATTTCTTTTGAGAGGAGGCTACCCTGTCCGGGTACGGTTGGCTGTCTACAAACTCCAAGGGGTCTGCGGAACTCATATCGGCATCCAATTCGTCAAACTCATTGTTGTCGAAAAGGACTTCAAAATACTCTGCCGAACCTATTCTGGAATGGTAATTACACTCTACACAGGTGTAAGCATTAAGTATGTGCTCTCTGGACTGCATAATCTTTTTGCATTCCGGGCACTGGTACCACAATCCGTCAGGAACTTCTTTTTTAAGTTCTGTGGGTGTATGTATTCCTTTTTCTGTTCTTTTAAACCAAGACATTCTGTAGTATCGTTTGTTGAAATCAGGCTATGTCTATCTCTTTGGCGAGGTAAACATCCTGAACTGTATTTAAAAGCTCTACCCCATCCTTAAATGGCCGCTGAAAAGCTTTTCTTCCCATAATGAGGCCAACGCCTCCCGCTCTTTTATTTATCACCGCTGTTTTAACAGCGTCTGTAAGGTCTGCTGTTCCTTTAGATTCTCCGCCCGAATTTATTAAACCAATTTTACCCATATAACAGTTCGCTACCATGTAACGACAAAGGTCAATAGGGTGGTTGGTGCTTAATTCTGTGTACATTTTTTCGTTGTACTTGCCGAAGTTAAGGGCTTTAAATCCTCCGTTGTTTTCGGGCATTTTTTGTTTAATAAGGTCGGCCTGTATGGTTACCCCTATATGGTTGGCCTGGCTGCTTATATCTGTAGCGTTGTGGTAATCAATTCCGTCTTTCTTAAAGGCATCGTTTCGGGTATAGCACCATAGCACGGTTGCCAATCCCAGCCCATGCGCCAGTTCAAAAGCTTCCGATACTTCCATCAACTGCCTGTCCGATTCTTTAGAACCAAAATAAATGGTTGCCCCAACTGCCACAGCGCCCAGGTTCCATGCTTCCTTTACACTACCAAACATAATTTGGTCAAATTTGTTCGGGTAAGTAAGTAATTCGTTGTGATTTATCTTTACCAGGAAGGGGATTTTATGAGCGTATTTTCTTGAATTTATCGCTAATGTTCCGAATGTGCTTGCCACTGCATTACAACCGCCTTCAATGGCTAGTTTAATGATGTTCTCCGGATCGAAATACATTGGATTAGGCGCAAATGAAGCGCCGGCGGTATGCTCAATTCCCTGGTCTACAGGAAGTATTGAAATATAACCGGTATTGGCAAGTCTTCCGTGAGAGAATAAATTCCCCAGGCTTCTAAGTACTTGTGGGTTTCTGTTTGAGGTTATAAACGAGTCGTCGACATAATTACCGGCGGTGTTCCTTATGGACTCTTTTAAAATGGTGTTGCACTTGTGCTTTAAAAGGGATTCTGCTTCTTTACCCAGAAGGGTTACGATCTGATTGTATTCCATCTTTTAAAAAATATTAGAATAGTACAATTTAGCCTGTTGGGGCAACTTACAAATATATCTATTTTTTTTAATCCAGCAAGAATGCCGGTTTTATGGTAGGAAGGCATAGCTTATTTGTTCTTATAACTTGCTGATTGATAAGAAGAATTGAATATTATAAGAACTGAAAATTATTTTACCTCCTCAAAATCAATGTATTCGCCTTCGGCGTCTTTTTTGCCGGGCTTCTTGTCCTTAGGAATATAGTCCACATTTATGCCTCCATTGGGCGTTTTAGACCTTTGTTGCGCTCCGCCAAACTGATGCGTTTGCCTTTCTACGGTTTTCTTTATAAAGCCCAAAAGAGCTAGCTTTAGGATAGGTTTTACTATCCATTGCCAGACCAGATATATGCAAAATACAATAAATACAAATTTGATTAAACCCATTCTATAAAACTGTTTATTCTATAAAACTACCTGCTTAAATATAAGTTCCTTTCCGAATAGACTTTTATAAAAAAATCGTCTTCGAGGTCGTCAATAAAGTATATCGCCTCACCGGTTGATTTCATTTCCGGCCCAAGCTCCTTATTTACATTTGGGAATTTGCTGAAGGAGAATACCGGTATTTTAATGGCATAGCCTTTCTTTTTAGGCTGAAATTTTATGTCTTTCACCAATGCCTCGCCCAACATTACTTTTGTAGCATAGTTTACATAAGGCTCATCGTAGGCTTTGCAAATGAATGGCACTGTTCTGGACGCCCTGGGATTGGCCTCTATTATATATACAACTTCGTCTTTTATGGCGAACTGTATGTTTATTAGCCCAACAGTGCGAAGCGCCAAGGCAATTTTGCGGGTATGCTCCTCGATCTGCTTAATGACGTTAGCGCTTAAGTCAAACGGAGGTAGAACAGCATAAGAATCGCCGGAGTGGATACCCGCCGGTTCGATGTGTTCCATGATACCTATTATATATACGTCTTCTCCGTCACAAATGGCATCAGCCTCCGCTTCAATCGCATTTTCCAAAAAGTGGTCAAGTAGTACCCTATTTTCTGGTATATCCCTTAGTATATCTACTACGTGAGATTCCAGTTCTTTTTCATTGATAACAATCTTCATGCCCTGGCCACCCAATACATAAGAAGGACGAACCAAAAGCGGGAAGCCTAACTCCTTGCAAAGCTCTAACGCTTCTTCGGCATCTTGTATTACCCCAAATTTAGGGTAAGGAATGTTATTTTCTTTTAACAGGGTAGAGAAACTGCCGCGGTCCTCGGCAAGATCAAGCGACTTGTAAGTAGTGCCTATAATTTTTATTCCGTACCGGTCCAGCTTTTCCGCCAGCTTAAGGGCTGTTTGCCCGCCCAGCTGAACAATTACTCCCTCAGGTTTTTCATGCTGAATAATGTCGTAGATATGCTCCCAGAATACCGGCTCAAAATAGAGTTTATCAGCTACATCAAAATCGGTGGATACGGTTTCGGGGTTGCAATTAATCATAATGGTTTCGTAACCGCATTCTTTGGCGGCAAGCACCCCATGCACACAGGAATAGTCGAACTCTATGCCCTGCCCGATTCGGTTAGGCCCCGAACCTAATATGATTACCTTCTTTTTGTTGGATGGTATTGACTCATTTTCCCCTTCGAAGGTTGAGTAAAAATAGGGAGTACTGGCTTCGAATTCTGCGGCGCAGGTGTCCACTACTTTGTACACTCTTTTAATTCCTAAGTCGTTACGCTTGTTATAAACGGCGCTCTCCAGGCATTGCAGCAAGTGAGCAATTTGCCTGTCGGCATAGCCTTTTTGCTTGGCTATCATAAGCAGTTCCCTGCTTATTGTATCTATAGTATAGTTTTGTATTTCTTTGTCCATGAAGTGCAGTTCTTCAATCTGGCGTAGGAACCAGGGGTCTATCCTGGTAAGTTTCCTGATCGTTTTAAACGGAATGCCCAAGGAGAATGCATCTTTAATGTGAAACAACCTGTTCCAACTTGGCTTTGCAAGGCTTTCCAGAATGGCTTCCTGATTGGTAAGTTCTTTACCATCTGCGCCCAAGCCGTTTCTTTTTATTTCTAAAGACTGGCAGGCTTTCTGCAAGGCTTCCTGGAAATTGCGGCCAATGCCCATTGCCTCTCCCACCGATTTCATTTGTAGGCCGAGCCTTCTATCGGCGCCTTTAAATTTATCAAAATTCCAACGGGGTATTTTTACAATTACATAATCCAGGGCGGGTTCGAAGTAAGCGCTGGTGTTGCCGGTAATTGCATTTTTAAGTTCGTCCAGGTTATAACCAATGGCAAGCTTAGAGGCAATTTTTGCGATTGGGTATCCGGTAGCTTTTGACGCAAGGGCTGAGGAACGGGACACTCTTGGGTTTATCTCTATGCCCACTATCATATCATCCTCAGGGTTAACGGCAAACTGCACGTTGCAACCTCCCGCAAACATACCTATGCCGTTCATCATTTTAATGGCAAGGTCGCGCATATGCTGGTAAGTAGTGTCGGGCAGCGTCATGGCCGGGGCAACCGTAATAGAGTCGCCGGTATGTATGCCCATAGGGTCAAAGTTTTCTATGGAACAAATGATAATTACATTGCCAATATTATCCCTAAGTAATTCTAACTCATATTCTTTCCATCCCATTATGCTTTGCTCAATCAGCACTTCGTGTATTGGCGAGGCATGCAAGCCTGCGTTTAAGGCTTTGTCAAATTCAATGGGGTCATCTACAATACCGCCTCCTGTGCCTCCTAGAGTAAACGATGGCCTTATCACCAGCGGAAAGCCTATCTGCTGCGCTATTTCTTTGCCTTCTAAGTATGAAGTTGCAGTTTCGCCTTTGCACACATTAACTCCCAGCTCTAACATTTTTAGCCTGAATTTTTCCCTGTCTTCGGTGGTCTCAATGGCTTTAATATCAACACCTATTATTTTCACGCCGTATTTTTTCCAGATACCAGCCTTTTCGCAATCGATGGCCAGGTTCAATGCAGTTTGCCCTCCCATAGTGGGTAGCACGGCGTCTATTTTATGTTTTTTAAGTATTTCTATAATGTACTTCTTCTCCAGCGGAAGTAAATATATGTTGTCTGCCATTACCTTGTCGGTCATGATAGTAGCCGGATTAGAATTAATCAGGGTTACCTCTATACCTTCCTCGCGCAGTGAGCGCGCCGCTTGTGAACCTGCGTAATCAAATTCGCAGGCCTGGCCTATTACTATGGGGCCGCTGCCTATTATTAGAACTGACCGTATGCTTATATCTTTTGGCATTGTACTGAAGACTGTTTAATGAACTGCTAAAATCTCACAAATGTATGGCAAATTGGATTCAATCAAAAAAGAAGGGAGAGAAATATGAGAATTAAATTTTTGAGAAGTAAAGCGCTGGTTGGCTTAAAATTTCTATTGGTAACTAACCTCTATTTAATATCATAAATCGAATTTCTGAGAAGGATTTTATGGCTAATTTTAAAAAATTACCGTTAATAGATTAAAGTAAAGAAAGTGAATACGCGTGGCCTCTATAGTGATTCGGAAGTTTCTGTCTTAAAGAAACTTATCATCCATCGTCCTGATATAGGGATTGAGAAGGTCACCCCTTCACGCGCTACACAATTGCTATATGAAGATATTGTGTTTCTACCTAAAATGCAGGCAGAGCACGACGTGTTTACTGAAGCAATAGGCTGGTTTATTGGGAGGGAAAATATTTTTGATATTCAAAACCTGTTGGCAGACGTACTTAAAGAAGATGAGATAAGGTATCAACTGGTTCACAAAGTTTGTGTTAAGGAAAAATGTTCGGCCCGGGTGGAGGAATTTTTGAAGGAAGCTGAGCCGCATGTGCTTGCCCAGACTTTAATAAGCGGAATATTTCATCATAAAAAGAGAATACCTGTTTTTTACCCTTTACCCAACCTGATTTTTACCAGGGATATAGGGATATTAATTAAGGATAAACTTTTGGTATGCAATTTTGCAAAAGAAGCCCGATCCAGGGAAAGTATCTTATGCGAGTTTATATTCAGGTATCATCCATTATTTGAAAGTATTAATAAGAAAGATGGGTTGATAACGCTGGACACTGCCCCTGCTTTTGAAGGAGGGGATTTTACCATGCTTAGCCCCAATCATTTGCTTATTGGCAGTAGCGAACGCACTTACCCTGAGAGTATTGAGTTAATCACTAAAAAATTATTTGAAAATAATATTGTGGACAAAGTATCGGTAGCAGAACTGCCAAAGCTAAGGTATTGCATGCATTTGGATACAATATTCACCAGGCTAGGCCAGCATGAATATGTGGTATATGCCCCGCTTGTGATAGAGAAAAACCAAATGCCAGTGCGCACATTTATAAAAGGAGAAAAAAATTCGATTACTTATTCTTCATTAGCCGAAGCTGTTTTGGAGGAGAACACACACGCCGAATTTATTGCTTGTGGAGAGGGGGTTTTCCCATTTGATGAGCGGGAGCAATGGACAGACGGCTGCAACTTATTTTGCGTAAGGCCGGGAGTTGCCTTTGCGTATGACCGAAATATCCATACTAATACTTCCTTTAAAAAAAGAGGATATCAGGTTATAAAAGCGGAAGAACTTATAAAAGAATTTGAAGAGAGGGTAGAACCAAGCGAGATCCATAAAACCATTATTACAATTCCTTCATCCGAGCTTTCCAGAGCTAGGGGAGGGCCACATTGCCTTACATTGCCTATTTTAAGGGATCATTAATTTTTTAGACAAGCTAACTAATGCGGCTCCAGTTTACGGAGTTACTATTTAAAGAATCGATGTGCGATTTTATATTCCGGTTTTCGGGTTTTGTTAATTCAGCGTCCTGCTCCAGAATTTCTATAGCAGCCTCCCTTGCCTTTGTAAGAATAAGCGCATCCTGAGACAGGTCTGAAATGAGCAAGTCCAACACACCGCTTTGCTGAGTGCCTGCCAGGTCGCCAGGGCCACGCATTTTCAAATCCACATCGGCAATTTCAAAACCATTGTTGGTACGCACTAATGTTTCCATACGCATGCGGCTTTCTTTGCCAAGCTTTACATCTGTCATAAGAATGCAGTACGATTGCTCTGCTCCCCGCCCTACCCGGCCCCGCAATTGGTGAAGTTGAGATAAGCCAAAGCGTTCTGCATTTTCTATTATCATTATAGAGGCGTTAGGAACATTTACTCCCACCTCAATAACAGTAGTGGCTACCATTATCTGGCTTTCGCCTTTTACGAACCTGGCCATCTCGTAATCTTTAGCATCAGGCTTCATTCTACCATGCACAATACTAATAGAATATTCGGGAAAGGCGCGGGTGATGGCTTCGTGGCCTTCGATTAGGTTTTTAAAATCCATTGTTTCGGATTCTTCAATTAGCGGGTATACAATATACACCTGCCTGCCCAACTCAACTTCCCGTTTTATAAAACCAAATACTTTAAGGCGATCTTTCTCGTAGCGATGTTCTGTGCGTATGGGTTTCCTGCCTGATGGTAATTCATCTATTACAGAAATATCAAGTTCTCCGTACAAGGTCATTGCCAGTGTGCGCGGTATTGGCGTTGCCGTCATTACCAGTACATGGGGATGCACTTCAGCATTCTTTTTCCAGAGTTTTGCCCGCTGGGCCACGCCAAAACGGTGCTGCTCGTCAATAACGCAAAGCCCCAGGTTTTTAAACTTTACTACATCTTCTAGTAACGCGTGCGTGCCTATTATTATTTTAAGTTCGCCGGATTCTAATGCTTCGTGAATAGCCCTTCGTTCCGCTACTTTTGATGAACCGGTTAGTTTGGCAATAGTAATTCCCATAAGGTCGGCAAATGCTTTCAGCCCCCTGTAATGCTGGTCCGCCAATATTTCTGTGGGAGCCATTAGGCAAGCCTGCGCATCGTTGTCTATGGCTATCAGCATACAAATAAACGCTACTATTGTTTTACCGCTTCCTACATCGCCCTGCAATAGCCTGTTCATCTGCTTGCCGCTGCACATGTCCTTGTATATCTCTCGTATTACTCTCTTCTGGGCGTCGGTCAGGTCAAATGGTAAATGGTTTTTATAAAACAGATTCAGCGAGGTAGTATTTTTAAATACCTGTCCCCTGAACTCTGTCTTTCGCTGATTTTTCTGGCGCAGTAATTTTAGCTGTATGTAAAACAACTCTTCAAATTTTAGCCGTTGCTGGGCTTTTAATAGTTTTTCTGAATTTTGCGGGAAATGAATATTGGCGACAGCTTCTTTTTTAGAAACCAGACGAAACCTGTTTGTCAAATTTTCCGGCAAGGTTTCTCTTATATGCGGCAGGGCTACTTCTACTAGTTTTTGTTGCAGCTTTGAAATGCCCTTACTATCCAGAAAGCTATTTTTTAGTTTTTCGGTAGTATTATAAATTGGTTGCAAGCCCTTTGAGGCAGAAGAAGGCGTAACCGGTTCTACCTCCGGGTGGGCTATGTTAAATTTTCTGCCATACAAAGTGGGCTTACCAAATACCACATAGTCCACATTTGTAGTTATAGCTTTACTTACCCATTTTATTCCCTGGAACCATACCAGTTCTATAGAGCCTGTTTCGTCTTTAAAGTCTGCCACCAATCGTTTTGCCCTACCACCGCCAACTAAGCCAATACTTTTTATTTGCCCTTTTATCTGCACAGAGGCCATCTCTTCGGTTATATCAGCTATTTTGCAAAATTCAGAACGATCTTCGTAACGGAAGGGGTAATATTGGATGAGGTCGCCATAGGTGAATATGCGTAATTCGGTATTGAGCAGCGCCGCTTTTTGAGGGCCCATGCCTTTTAAGAACTCTATTTTAGTTTGAAAGAAGTTGGACATGGAACACTTTTGTTATTTCCACTCAAGCGTATTAAGCATGTGTATTATATCTACTTTTATATAGTCTATAACAGGGCGTAAAGAATCGTTTTTGGTAGAAATAGGGAAATACAAAGCGCCGCGGAGGAAATTACTAGTAGAATCTGTAACGTAAAACTGAAACTGGCTGGGCACCTCTCCCTCCAGCTCAAAAATAGCCGCAGTGTACCCTTTAGGCGTTTTTATTACAGCCTCATCTATGGCAGTTGCTTTTACATTGTGTTTGGCCGCCAGCTTGTGAGAGTCGTCTACCAGTTCATCCAGTAGTTGTTTTTTGCCTCCTATTTTCTTATATGTAATTTCCAACGTACCTCTCATTTCCGGGTATACTATATCAATCCAGTAAGGTTCTGTAAAAGTGGATTCGTGAGGTTTTACCTTTGCATGTGTTGAATATTGGAAGGTGTATGGATAATCGCCTGTTAATTGTTGGTAATTGTGAGCGGGAAGATCTATGCGGTTATAGCCTTTTGCCTTTGGGGTATAGGTCTGCTCGCAGGCAGTGAAGGTGATAAGTATACAAATGAAAAGGGGAAGCTTTTTAAGCATGGAACGAAACTAGTAAAAAGAATTAAAGTCTCTGCAATTTTTTTTAAACAAAAAAAGCCACGCAAGGCAGCTTTCTTGATTTTATAAAGTTAAAGTTATTTAAAAAGGCAGATCGTCTTCTTCTGCGGCAAATGAATGGTTTGCCGTTTTAGTTTCACTTTTCTCCGCATAGGAACTTTCTCCGCCTCCGCTGTTCTTCAAACCGCCTCCGCCGCCAAGCATGGTGAGCGTTTGTCCCACAATTTCAGTGGTGTATTTTTTAACGCCTTCTTTGTCATCATACGACCGCGTCCGAATCTTTCCTTCAATATATACCTGGCTCCCCTTCTTCAGGTATTTTTCAATTACATCTACTATTGGCCCCCAGAATACGATGTTATGCCATTCAGTACTATCAACACGTTCCCCGTTTTTATCCTTGTATGATTCTGTGGTTGCCAATGAAAAGTTGGCCACTTTTCTGCCTCCTTCAATTGCCCTTACTTCAGGGTCTTTGCCCAGATTTCCTACTAGTATTGCTTTGTTAATTCCTGCCATAGACTTATATGTTTTAAACTAAAACTACAACAATTACTAATCAAATAAAAGCGCTTTCTTCTAAAAATCGAGTTATTAAAACCGGTTTGGGAAGAGCTTTAAGATTTTTTTTATAAACCGAATGAAGCCCCATTGCGATGAGTTTGTTAAATGCCTTAGGATCCTTAACCTCTATACACCATGTTTTTGAAAAAATATTTTGGTGACTAAGGATATGGCGAACTTCTGTAGATTCTTTTGTAAGTACAAAATTCTTAATAAGAGATGGTTTGAAATTTGCAACTAGCAAATCTTCTATATTAGCAAGTTTAGTATCTTCAATCAGATAAAATTCATACATACCCTGCCAGATATCTTTCTCTTTTCGTTCTCTTAATAAGAATGTATTGCCTTTTTTAAAAAGCAAATAATTAAAATAGCGATCTCTTTTAACGGTTTTCTTTTCTTTTTTAGGGAGTATGCCCTGCAAATTATGTTTGTAGGCAAAGCATTGGCTTTGTAGCGGACAACTCTCGCATTGGGGGTTTTTAGGGGTGCATTGCAGGGCTCCGAATTCCATAATAGCCTGATTGTATATGTCTCCGTCTTTTTCAGGTATTAATTCCTGTGCTTTTTCGAAAAATTCTTTTTGGCCTATGGAAGAGGCAATGTCTGATTCAATACCAAAAAAACGACTTAATACACGATATACGTTTCCATCTACCACAGCAACCCTCTCTCCAAAAGCTAAAGAGGCGATTGCAGCGGCAGTATATTTTCCTATCCCTTTGATTTTCAATAACTTTTTGTATGAATCCGGCATTTTAGCATCGTATTCATCTACAATTCGTTTTGCGCTTGCATGTAGGTTTCTGGCCCGCGAATAATACCCTAAACCCTGCCAAAGTCCCAAAACATGTTGCTCATTTGCCTCAGCAAGCGCCTGAATATCAGGAAAGGTTTCCACAAACTTTAGATAATATGGAAGTCCTTGATCTACACGTGTTTGTTGCAATAAAACTTCTGAGAGCCATATTTTATAAGGGTCTTTGGTATGCCTCCAGGGGAGGTCCCTTTTATGAATGCGGTACCATTTTAATATCTTGTAAACCAAAAAGGTATAATTTATGTTGTAGATGTAATTCATGTAAATAGGCAAATTAATACTCAAAAAATTGCTTTTTTATTAAAAAAATCCAATTTAACTTTGAGTTCCTATTATACATCGAAGTTAATTTATTACATTCATTAAAAAAACAACAGACAGAAGTGACTAAAGCAGAAGTAATTTCAGAAGTGGCTGAGAAAACCGGCGTTGATAAGGCCGAAGTTTCATCAGCAATTGAAGCCTTTTTTACTGTAGTAAAAAATTCCATGGCCGAAGGGAATAATATCTATGTAAGAGGCTTCGGAAGTTTTATCAACAAAAAAAGAGCTAAAAAGGTGGCCCGGAATATATCTAAGAATACAGCTATCATTATTGACGAGCACTATATTCCTAGTTTTAAACCCGCTAAAGTATTTGTTGAGAAAATAAAAACAAGTAAAAAAGTAAAAGGGAAAAAGCAGTAATCTCTTAACTATTTACTATTTTTCCCGATATTTTAACGAGAAATGCTAAAATCACAGTTTATTATTATTCTTTTATCAATAGTAGCTGTGATTTTCTTATTTTCGTTGCCTAAAGTTGTGGTCAATAATAAACAAGTTGATGCACACCGAGATAAGCCACAATCAGCTACCGTTCCCACCGAAGCTCCTAAAACTGTTCACAAAGCAAATTTACCTGAAGAGGAGCAAAATAAAATAAATACCTTAAGAACGCAGTTAGAAAGTTTTTCTAATAAAGAAAAAAGGCTTATATTTGCAGATTCTTTAGCTGAAATCTTTCGCAAGTTTCACCTGTACGACAGCTCTGCGAACTATTTTATGCAGGTTGCGGAGATATCCCCTTCTGTAAAAAACTGGTTAAAGGCTGGAACTGCTTATTACGAAGTTGCAAGTTCTACCACCAATGCAGAAACAATAGCCGAAAACAGCGCTAAGGCCAGAGAATTTTATAATAAGGCTTTAGCCGCAGAACCAGCTAACCTTGATATAAAGAATAAGATTGCCGCCACTTACATGGTAAGTAATGACGCCATGGCAGCGGTTGTGATACTGAGAGAAATAATACAGAAAGACCCCGCAAACAAACAGGCTTTAACCAGCCTGGGTTTGCTTTCGATACAATCAGGGCAGTTTGATAAGGCGATAGATCGATTTGAGAAGATTTTGAGCCTTGACCCTGAAGACGCTACCGCTTGTTTTTACCTGGGGGTGGCTTATGCAGGTAAAGGGGATAAAAGCAAAGGAAAGAGTTATCTGCTTAAAGCCAAACAGCTTTCTGTAGACCCTGCGTTTAATGAAAGCGTTGACGCATATATAAAAGAATTAAAATAAAGTATAACATTTAAAATATTAGTTTTTATGCCTTGCGGTAAGAAAAGAAAAAGACACAAGATTGCTACTCACAAAAGGAAAAAGCGCCTTAGGAAAAATAGACATAAGAAGAAATAATTCTTTTTTCGCTGTTGCGATTATTTTTTAATTATCTAAACCCTGCACGGGGTTTAGCTTATATATGTTTATAACCTAATCCTTCTAAAAGATTGAGTAACGAATTAATAATAAATTCTACTCAAAAAGGAGATAGAATTGCCCTAATAAAAGACAGGAGGTTAGTAGAGTGCCAATATGAAGATAAAGGCGATAAATTTACTGTTGGGGATATCTACCTTGGAGTAGTAAAAAAAGTAGTTCCCGGACTTAACGCGGCGTTTATAGATATAGGATATGAGAAAGACGCCTTTCTTCATTACCTGGACCTTGGCCCGCAAATAAAGTCCCTAAACAAGTATGTGAAACTTGTACAGGGAAACTCTGCAAATGTATCTGCGAAACTGGGCAAGTTTCGCACTGAACCTGATATTTCCAAAGACGGCAAAATCGGTCAGGTTCTTACAAAAAATCAACAAATAATAGTACAGGTTGTTAAGGAGCCGATCTCCAGCAAAGGCCCCCGTTTATCTTGCGAAATTTCATTGGCGGGGCGGTACATTGTGCTTGTTCCATTTTCCAATGTAATTACTGTTTCTAAAAAAGTAGTAAATAAGGAAGAGCGCCAAAGACTTGTGCGCTTGTTAACCTCTATAAAGCCTGAAAACTTTGGCATTATAATACGCACCGTGGCTGAAAACCGAGAGGTAGCCGAATTGGATGCCGACCTTAGGGGCCTTGTGAAGAAATGGGAAGACGGGATAGAAATATTAAAAAAAGCAAAGCCCCGCGATAAAGTTATTGGTGAAATGGACAGGGCATCGTCTATTTTACGCGATATGCTTAATGAAAGCTTTGATAATATTACAGTTGATACTAAAGAGATGTACGATGAGATTAGGAATTATATAAAAACAATAGCTCCTGATAAAGAAAAAATTGTACGCCTGCACCAGGGAAAAACTAAACTTTTTGAAAGCGCCGGTATAGAAAAGCAGCTTAAAGCTCTTTTTGGCAAATCGGTAAGTTTACCAGGCGGCGGTTACCTGATTATAGAACACACTGAAGCGCTACATGTAATAGACGTAAACAGCGGCAATAAGTCTAATGTAGAATCTGACCAGGAGAATACAGCGCTTAATGTTAATATGGAGGCGGCCAAGGAAATTGCCCGCCAGTTGCGGTTACGCGATATGGGCGGCATTATTGTGGTGGACTTTATTGACATGAAGAAGTCTGATAACCGACGGATTATTTATGAGAAAATGAAAGAGGAGATGAGGGACGAACGAGCTAAGTTTGTTATTCTTCCGCTTTCTAAGTTTGGCCTTATGCAAATTACCCGTCAACGGGTAAGGCCTGAAATGAATATTGCCACATTAGAAACCTGCCCTGCCTGCAATGGCACAGGAAAAATAACAGCAAGCATATTGGTTTCTGACCTGATTGAAAATAACCTCGATTTTATTTTTAATAAACAAAATGAAAAATCGGTAACTATAGCATTGCACCCTTACCTGCTGGCATACTTTACCCAAGGGTTAATTTCCCGAAGAATGAAGTGGTTTCTGAAGTATAAAAAGTGGGTTCAATTACAACAAGATACATCTCTGGGAATAACTGAATTTAAATTCAAGAATGCCCAAGGAGAAGAAATAGAGGTTATTTAAAACCTTATACCTAAATCAAGAGAAAATAGGTCAACCTTTGAATTAATAACAGCAAGGTTATAGTTCATACTTCCAATTGTATTGGTAAGCCCTCTGGTATATCTTAGCCCCAACATCAAATAATTAGTTTCGCCAATTTTCAGCTCAACTCCAGAAGCTAAAATAAGGGACGCATTTACAGGTATAAAATGTTTTATAGCATTTTGTTCGGTACTATCTGTTTTGTACTGCTTGGCTTTTAACACAATGTTTCCCGCCAATCCTAACTGAAAATATATTCGCATGTTTGTAATAACCTCATCGGTATATAAACGCATAGTAACCGGAACCTGAAGGCTTTGCAAGTTGTAATAAGCGTTTCCCTGATTATCGCCATTTTTACTCTGGAACTTAAACCCCTCGCGCATAGAAGAGTACCATAACCCTGTAGTAATTGCAAATTGTTTTGATAAAAAGAAATAAATTTCTGGTCCGGCTATAAAACGTATGCCCGCGCTGTTGTTAGAATAGTTAACCGGATTGCTACTGCCTGCCGGAACAACCCTGTTTAATGAGATAGCGGGAGAAAAATTTAAGCCAATTCTGACGCCTTGATTTTGAGAGAAAGCGTGAAGGCTTAATACAAAGAAAGCTGACAATAATAGAATCTTTTTCATAGTTTTATAGTTGTATAAAATTTGGCTAATATAATAAAAAGCATGAAGCAATTACATTTGTACATTACGTTAATTGTCATCTATTTTTTAATAAACTCCTGTAGTCGCAACTGTAAAGACGATGTCGACACCAGGGACTTATCCGTAAACATTAAAGTTGAACAGCTTGAAAAAGAGCTGTTTAGCTTTAAGTCTAAAGATGATGTGACGCTATTCTTAAAGAAATACCCTTTATTTAGCAAGTATTATCTAGAAATTAATCCTTACGTTACGGATGCGCAAATGGTTGATTTTTTATTCAATTATTACAGCAATAAACAGCTTCATGAGTTTTATCTGGAATCTGAAAACCTGTTTGGGGACATAAATGAATTTAAGAATGATCTTGAAAGGGGCCTTAAACATATTAAATATTACTATCCGCAATTTTATACTCCCGCGGTTTATACACTGGTGAGCGGTTTTAAGTTTGAGAAGGATATACTGGTAAACGACAGTGTAGTAGTAGTAAGCATAGATTATTTCCTGGGAAAGAAGGCGCGCTATAGGCCTGCTTTCTATGACTATTTTCTGGAACGCTTTAATAAGCCTTACCTTGTGCCTATGCTGATGATGGCATACTCTGATAACTATAATAAAGCCGATGGCTCCGATAATACTATGCTTGCAGAAATGATTTTTTACGGCAAGGCGCATTATTTTATGCAAAGGATGTTGCCCTGTGCGCCTGATAGTATGATAATAATGTACCCGGAAAAGGAATTAGAAGATGTTCAAAAGCATGAACTTACTATTTGGGAGCATTTTATACAAAATAAATTACTGTTTAATACCCAGCGTTACCTGATTGATAAGTATGTAGGTGAAGCGCCTAAGGTGCACGAGATTGGTGAGAGGTGTCCTGGCAGAATAGGCCGCTGGCTGGGCTGGCAAATAGTAAGAAGTTATATGGAACATAACTCCTCTGTAACATTACCGCAGCTTATGGCAGAGAAAGATGCACAGAAAATATTTAATCTGTCGAAATACAAACCAAAGGAGAAGTGATTAACTACTTAAATAGCTGAAGAAACTGGGGTAATAGTACTTCTTTGGAAAAAGCCTTTTCAGCAAGCTTTCTTGAATTTTGTTGGTATTCCAGGAGTTTGTTTTTATTGCTAACAAATACTGAAAGTGAATTTACAAAACTTGCCGGATTTTCAGGGTCGGTATAAAAACCGCAATATTGCTGTTCAATTAGTTCTTTTATCCAGCCTTTACTATTTACTATACATAGTTTTCCGGCAGCTATAGCGTCAAAAAATTTATTAGGACAGGTGGTTTCTAATACCGGTTTACTATCAAAAGAAATATACACCGCATCTGTAATGTTCAGCAATTCTCTTACCCCCTCTCTGTCCAGGTGGCCTATAAATTTCAGGTTGTCCAACCCCCATTTGTTTGCCAATGCTTTAAGATAGGTTAGTTCTTTTCCTTTTCCGGCAATAAAGAAGAGAACTTCTGTAAGTTTTTCTTTTTTGCATTCTCTGGCAGCAGCTAAAAGAGATTCTACTTTATTTGCAGCGCCTAGCGTTCCTATATAGCTTAATACAAACTTATCTTTTACTCCAAATTTTTCTTCTATACTAACTGCTTTGATTTGTGGATAGAAATATTCGCAATCCGCAATATTGGGAATAACAACTATAGGTTTATTAGTTACTACTTTTTCAACGCCTTCTTTTATTCCCGGAGAAAGGGCTATTAGTTTATCTGCGCCTTCATATATTCTTCTTTCTAGCCCATACAAATAGGTCTTAATTATAGAACTCTTAATAACGCCCATTTGTATAGGAGCTTCCGGCCAAAGGTCTCTCACCTCAAAAAAATATGGTATACCTTTTTTTCTTTTTAATCGCAGGGCTATAATACCCACTGTAAGCGGTGTTGATGTAGCATAGCAAAGCTGAACGTTTGAAATAGATTTTGCCTTTCTATGTGCCTGTATTACAAATTTAACAAAAGAAAAAATGCGGGAAATAGCGCCAAAAGAATTATCGTAATTTACAGGCAGGTAGTGTACTTTTACCCCTTCTATTATTTTTAACTGATATCTTTTTTGGTTGTGAGAGGTTATTAGTTCTACCTCATGTCCTGCTTGTACTAAGGCGTGCGATAGATGGTAGGAGCGTAGGGCTCCGCCTTCTTCCGGAGTTTTAAAATACTGGTGCAGGTATAGGATTTTCATTCTGCGAATTCTTTTTTAAGCCATAGGGCTAATACCAATAACGACCATAGTTCGAAAGAATAATCTTTTTTATTTTGTAGGTGTAAACTTAGCAACTGGTTAACTTTATCATAATCTACATAATGAAATAGTAAACCATCTTTGTCAGTCAATTCTTTTACTATGTTTTTCTCTTCTCTTATCCAGCTCCCAAAGGGCATCCCAAAACCTTCTTTTGCACGTTCGGTAAATACTTGTCCTTCCCGCTTATCTAATATTCTTTTTAGAATCCATTTTCTTCCGTGTTTAAGAAGGGCTTCCGGTGAAATAGAATCAGCAAAAGCAAGCAACTCTGCATCTAGGTATGGAACTCTGGCTTCAATTGAGCTACACATAGTCATAGTATCTGTCAGGGCTAAAATATCTGAGATTAAATACTGTTGCCTATCCATTTGTAACCCGTACCGCATCCACTCTGCTATTGTTCTATTAGTGTCTTCTTCCACAGAAATAGAGTCCAAAAATACTTCGGAAGAGCAGAAATTAGAATATGTCATCTCTGGGTTCTTATCAATCTGAGAAAAGAATTTACTGAGTAATCGAAACTGTTTCCGTAAAGGATGACTGAACCCATAGGGCAGCCTGCCCGAAAATCTTTTAATGATAGAAATTAAAGTATCTTTACCATAAAAATTATTAAGGTAATAGTAATAGGCAAGGTGGCGGTTATAACCTGCAAATACTTCGTCCGCCCCTGCGCCTGTTAATGCTGCTTTCACGTGCTTAGCCGCCTGCTGAGAAATTAAATAAGTAAGAAAAGCTGCCCCGTCGCCAATGGGTTGGTCTATACTATTGACAAAGTCAGGTAATTGACGCAGAGTACCAGAGCCAATATTCAATTCATAATGTTCGGCATTGTATTGTTTAGCAGCTAATGTAGCGTAATGAAAATCTTCTGTCCCAAATGACTTTTCTTTTTTATCGTTTACTACAGAAAAGGTTGAAAATTTTTTAATCCCCTGTTCTCTTATTAAGGCTAGTAACAAGGTAGAGTCGACTCCCCCGCTTAAAAACAGCCCACAGGGTACATCGGCAGCTAGTTGTCGTTGCACTGCATCTTGTAATAACTGTTCTGTGGTAATTACAAGTTCTTCATCCGAATAATTATAAGTTACTTTAGTAGTAGAGTTATATTTATTTATAGTTATTATATCTTCTCCCAGTTCTAAAAAGCATCCTTCTTCTAACTCGAAAATGTTTGTGTAAAATGTTTCAGGTTTTTTTACATATTTAAATTGAAGGTAATGTGGTATTTGTTTTTTATTTAGTTTTTTTTCGACAAGTCCGCTTGCTAGTATACCTTTTATCTCTGAGGAGGCTATAAAATAATTTTCATCGTTGTAATAGTAAACAGGTTTTATACCAGAGGCATCTCTGGCAATAAGTAATTTCTCTGTATAACTATCATAAAACACAAAAGCAAACATGCCATTCAGCTCGGGTAGTATTTTCTTTCCTATTTTTATCAAAAGGTATAGTAGTACTTCAGTATCGGAGAATGTTTTAAACGAATAATCTGAAAGGTATTTTGTTTTAAGCCCCTTGTAGTTGTATAGTTCTCCATTATAAGATAGTATATACCTGCCGTCTTCAGATATCATAGGCTGGTTGGCGGCGTCGGAAAGGTCGTTTATTTTTAGTCGGTTGTTGCCAATGTAAGCGGTTTGGTTCTTGTGGCAGTTCACAAAAGCGGTAGCGTCCGGCCCGCGATAGGCTATTGCCTTATTCATGCGAAGGATGGGCCCATCATCAAGACGATTTTTTTTATCTATAAGAATGTTTATACCGCACATTACAACTTGGTTATTTCCATGGTTTGCCCCTTGGAAAGTTTTTCATAATATAAACAAAAAGAAGTAAGGGGACATTCGTTGCATTTGGGGTTTCGGGCCACGCAAATATACCGTCCATGCAGTATTATCCAGTGATGGCTTTTATGAATAAGATCTTTGGGGATGTATTTCACAAGTTCCTTTTCCACCTCCAGTGGGGTTTTGGCTTTAGCATTTACCAGGCCTATTCGTTTAGATACCCTGAATACATGCGTATCCACCGCCATTGTTGGTTGGTTAAAAATTACTGAGGCAATTACGTTTGCTGTTTTTCTGCCTACCCCCGGTAATTTTTGTAGATCGTTAACATCCGAAGGCACTTCGCCTTTAAAATCATGCATCAGCATTTTAGCCATGCCCACCAAGTGTTTCGCTTTGTTATTGGGAAAAGAAATGCTTTTGATAAGGCTAAAAACTTCCTCTTCAGAAGCATGCGAGAGATGTTCCGGGGTAGGGAATTGTTTAAAGATAGAAGGCGTGGTCATGTTCACGCGCTTATCCGTACACTGTGCGCTTAAAATTACGGCGACTAACAGTTCGTAGGGATTGGAATAAATCAATTCGGTTTCGGGCTCCGGGGAGTGTTTAGTAAAATACTCCAGGAACTTTTCGTACCGTTCTTTTTTTCGCATCTTTTTCTAAGCTATATGCAAAGAAAAGGATTTTGAGTATTCCAAAATATTGTTGATTACTCTTTCTGAAGGTTCTTTTTTTACCCTGTCAATGGTTTCCTTCATAATAAGTAGCTCATTCACGTATTCTGCCATGGCAGTGTTGTACATGAGGGCTTTCTCAAATTCGGCTTTTTTAGAGCCTTTTAGCTCGTTATAAACGTATTTTACTACATCATTCTCGGTATATGTTTTTGTCATAGGCTATATTTGTTTTCTCTAATTTTTTGCGAAGGTTAATCAATGCATACCGCATTCTACCCAAGGCGGTGTTAATGCTTACCCCGGTAGCTTCAGCAATTTCCTGGAAACTCATATCGGAATAATGCCTCATTAAAAGCACTTCCTTCTGCGCTTCCGGCAGCGTTTGTATCAATTCCCTTAAGAGGGTGTGCGTTTCGTCCTTTATTTTAATAGATTCCAGAGATTCTTCAGAGAATGACAATGAATTAAACACACTGCTTCCGTCTTCCATAACAACGGTAGGGTATCTTTTTTCTCTTCTGAAATAATCAATGGCTAGGTTGTGGGCAATACGGGTAATCCAGGGAAGGAATTTACCCTCTTCGTTGTATTCACCTGATTTGAGTTTTTTTATTGCCTTAATGAAGGTTTCCTGTAACAGGTCTTCAGCAATGTATTGATCTCTGACAATGAGATAGATAGTCGTATATACTTTTGATTTATGCTTCTTTAAAAGCATTGCAAAAGCCTCTTCGTTACCTTTGATATAGAGCGAAACCAAGGTTCCATCGCTCACATTCATTTCTTTCATTTTGAATATCACATTTGGTTAACGTAGAGGTTTATCTCATATTGTGCAGTTTAGGTTTAAAGATTAAGAATTATTTTTGAGTGGAATTAATCCAATGTAAATTTAATTAAAAAAACAGGACTGGCAATACTTTAAGGCAATTTATACTTAAAAAAAGTTTTTTTGTTGCAATTTTGGGGTAAAATCAGATTACATGCAGGTTAAACAGGTGGCGAAGAAAAAAAATTCATTAGAGGATTTAGACCCTAAAAAATATATAATTATAAAAGGCGCACGGGTAAACAACCTTAAAAACCTTTCTGTGGCTATACCTCGTAATAAGCTGGTGGTAGTTACAGGGCTTTCTGGCTCGGGTAAATCTTCCCTCGCCTTTGACACCCTGTTTGCGGAAGGCCAGCGTATGTATGTGGAAAGCTTAAGCTCTTATGCCCGTCAGTTTTTGGGCAGAATGGAAAAGCCAGAGGTAGACTATATAAAAGGCGTTTCACCCGCTATAGCCATAGAGCAGAAAGTAAACACACGCAACCCACGTTCTACGGTGGGTACTTCTACAGAAATATACGATTACCTCAAATTGCTTTTCGCTCGCGTGGGGAAAACCTATTCTCCTGTATCGGGTAATATAGTAAAGCGAGATTCTGTGGATGACGTAGTAAATAGTATTACTACTCTTAAAAATGGGGAGAAGGTAATAATTATGTCTCCTCTAAAACCCAAAAATAACCGCTCTATCGATGATGAGCTAAAGCTGTTACTGCAAAAAGGATTTACCAGAATAATGGTCAATGATGAATTGCTGGATATAGAAGAGGCATTGGGCAAAATTAAAAAGAAAAGTACTATTGCTATCGTTATTGATCGCATAGTACTAAAAAAAGACGACGAAGACCTTCAGTTTAGGTTGTCAGACTCTGTTCAAACTGCATTCTTCGAGGGCGAAGGAGAATGTATTATTGATGCGGGAGGAACTAGAAGGACATTCTCCGATCGTTTTGAATTAGATGGGATACAATTTGAAGAACCCAGCGTAAACCTGTTTAGCTTTAATAACCCCTATGGCGCCTGTAAACGTTGCGAAGGGTTTGGTAAGGTTTTAGGAATTGACGAGGATCTGGTAATACCAGACAAAAGCATATCTGTTTATGAAGGCGCTATAGCTCCCTGGAAAGGGGAGAAGATGAGCGAGTGGGTGAAGCCTTTGCTTAAAAACGGGATTAAATTCAACTTTCCGATTCATCGCCCTTATGAAGACCTAAGTAAAAAAGAACAAGAATTACTTTGGAGTGGCAATGAATATTTTGAAGGGTTGGACGCCTTTTTTAAATATCTGGAAAGTAAAACCCATAAAATTCAATACAGGGTAATGCTGTCGCGTTACCGCGGCAGAACAACCTGCCCGGATTGTAAAGGCACCCGACTAAGGAAAGACGCAGGCTATGTAAAAATTGCCGGAAAATCCATTATTGATGTTGTGCTTTTGCCAGTAACAGACGCTTTGGTTTTCTTTAATGAGCTTAAGCCGGATGAACAGGAAAAGAAAATCTCGCAGCGTATACTTACAGAAATTAAAAACCGCTTTGGCTACCTGGAAAAAGTTGGGCTAGGGTACCTTAACCTAAACCGGCTTTCCTCAACATTGTCTGGCGGGGAGTTTCAACGGATAAAACTTGCAACTTCACTAGGCAGCGCATTGGTGGGTTCTATGTACATTTTGGATGAACCCAGTATTGGCCTGCATCCACGGGATACAAAAAAACTAGTAGAGGTGCTTAAAAGTCTGCGCGACCTGGGTAATACGGTAATAGTAGTAGAGCATGAGGAGGAAGTAATGCTTGCCGCAGACCAGATTATAGACATAGGGCCAGATGCAGGAGCGCATGGGGGCGAGTTGATCTTCCAGGGGATGATGAACGAGATGACTGTGAAGACCGATTCGCACACGGCGCGCTATCTTAAGGGTATTGAAACGATTGAAATCCCAAAACGAAGGAGGCCCTGGAATGAATATATTTATATAAAAGGGGCCAGGGAAAACAACCTCAAAAACGTGGAGGTAAAATTCCCGCTTAATACACTGACAGTAATTACCGGTGTAAGCGGCTCAGGCAAGTCAACACTTGTAAAGAAAATACTATATCCTTCTTTGTTGAAAATGCATGGCGGGACGGGTGAATTTGCTGGCCGCTACGACCGCATAGAAGGTAGCCTAAATAAGATAACTCAGGTGGAGTATGTAGACCAGAACCCGATAGGAAAATCTTCCCGATCTAATCCTGTAACCTATATAAAAGCCTATGATGCTATAAGGCAGCTATATTCCGAACAACCTTTGTCTAAGTCTCGCGGGTATAAATCCGGTCATTTTTCTTTTAATGTAGATGGTGGCCGTTGCGAGATATGCCAGGGAGAAGGCACGGTAAAAATAGAAATGCAGTTTATGGCCGATATTTACCTGAAGTGCGAGGGTTGCAATGGCAGGCGTTTTAAGCAGGAACTACTGGAGGTAAAATACAAAGACAAGGACGTGAATGAAGTATTGGACATGACCGTAGAGGAGAGCCTTCATTTTTTTAATGAAAAGCCTCGCATTGCAGAAAAGCTTAAACCTTTGCAGGACGTTGGCTTGGGATATATTAAACTAGGGCAGTCATCCAACTCTTTAAGCGGCGGCGAAGCTCAGCGCGTAAAACTGGCTTCTTATTTAGGCAAAGGCGTTACCGAAGCAAAAGAGCATATCCTTTTTATATTTGACGAGCCTACTACCGGACTACACTTTCATGATATAAAGAAATTATTGACTGCCATTAATGCCCTAATAGAAAAGGGTAATTCCGTAATTATTATTGAGCATAACATGGAAATGATTAAATGTGCCGACTGGATAATTGACATGGGGCCAGAAGGTGGGGACAAAGGCGGTAAGGTAATTTTTGAGGGAACCCCTGAACAGCTTATAAAATTAAAAGATAACTATACAGCCAAGTATTTGAAGGAGAAGATGAAATAGAGTTGCTGTCTTTTTGTACATAAGAAAGCATTTTATTCATCTAAGTTGAATATTCTAAGATTTAGAGAACAAACAACTTAAGTAATTAGTAAGCAACTCTTTTTTAAAGTGTATCGTTGTTGCAAAATTGAGTGTCGTCGAATAATCGGAATAACTCCGCTTTGATTACGTAATTTCAATTATATAACTGTTTAAGCTTGAAAAGATACTGCCACACAGTTCTGGTTATACTATCTCTTGTAATAACTTCACCATTTGCCTCAGCCCAGGATGATGGTAAAGATATAGATACGAAAGGAAGCTCTTATTCTCATGCACGCGATTATCCGATTAATGAGGGTTGGGTTCCTACAGATGTTTCTAAGCCATATTATTACAATCTGGTATTGCTTAGCCTCATTTTTTTTCTATCTATCCCCATTGTACTATTTGTCGTCGTTAATCTTATTAAGCGCAGTCCTAAATATTCTTCTGAAGAATGTCCCCGTTGTAAATCCATAAAGTTAGAAAGAATGCCGAAAACTATTTGGGACAAATTATTCAGTATACTTTTAGTTAAGAGCAGACTTAAAAGATACGAATGCCTTAACTGCAAATGGGAAGGGATTAAAATTACAGATTAAATTAATAATTACTACCAGCCGCCGCCCAATGCTTTTATTAGGTTTATAGAATTTAAAAGTCTCTGGCCCAGAATCTGTATTTGAGTATTTTGCGCATTTAATGCCGTTTGCTGGTTATTCAAAACTTCAAAAAAAGTAATGAGGCCTTTGTTGTACCGCTCCCTTGAAAGGTCTGCCGCTTGCTGAGATACTTTTACAATACCTTCCTGTAGTATCGCCTGCTGATTTCCCTGCCTTATGTATGTTAGTGCGTCTTCTACTTCTTGTAAAGCCTTTACAATAGCAGAGTTGTAGCCGGTTACTGCTTGCTTGTAATTGGCCCTGGCCGCAGCGGTATTAGCGGTAAGCCTGCCTCCCATAAAAATAGGCAGCGATATGGTTGCGCCTATAATCCAGGTACGGCTCTGGTAATCCAGCAAAGTTTGGGTATTTTTACTTAATGTTCCGGCAGAGCCGCTTAGCACCAAGCTGGGATATCTAAACGATTCTGAATATCCAATAAGGGCTGCGGCAGACTCTGCAAGTAGTTGCTTACTTTTTATATCCGGTCTGTTGTTTATTAAATCAGTTGTAAGATTTGCCGGGATTATAGGAGGAGTTACTGTATATCCATTAGGGGCCACAGTAAAATCGGCGGAAGATTTTCCGCAAAGCGCCGCAAGTGCATGTTCTGTTGTTTCCCTTATTGCTCTGTATGAATACAATTGCGATTGCAAAGTTTGTAGATCAGTTTCAGCTTGCACAACATCCAGCAATGTGATAAGTCCAACTCTGTACCTTTCCCGAGTTATCTCCAGGTTTTGTATTCGGGTCTGAATTGTTTTTTCAAAAAGGGTTATTTCCATATCCGTAATACGGATAAGGAAATAATTGTAAGCTACATTGCCCGTTGTAGTTAGCCAAACTGTTTTTTTGTCATTCTCGGAAGACAGGTGTATATTTTTTGAAGATTGTATGTTGTTCCTGAATTTCCCCCAAAGGTCAACCTCATAGCTTGCTGTAAATGGAAACTGTAGAGTGTTAATTATTGACCGGGGCAAAGTCTCTCCTGCGCTTCCATATGGGTTCGGCCTGTTTATAGAAAGTTGTTGGCGCGTCCCCGACGGGTTTAAAATTACAGAAGGGAAAAGGTCTGCATAAGCTACGCGAAGTAAGGCGCCTGTCTGTTCAACTCTTCCTGCCGCCGTTTGTAAATCCCAGTTAGCTTCTATGGCTATTGTTTCCAATGAATCCAAAATAGGATCATTGAAAATTTCCCACCAGTTGTTAACAGGTAAAGAAGTTAATACCTTTTCGTTTTTTTTTGCAAACGAGGAGTCTGCTCTCCGATCCATAATAGTATCCTGCCTGGTAGTAATGGTAGTTGTAGGCACTGGGTTAGTAACATGCATTCTCGGTCCCACCCGGCAGGATGCAAGAAAAAAAAGCAGCGTTATGACTAATGCTTCTCTCCAATTATTTTTTATATAAATTAATATCCTCATCATTAAATCAGGAAGCGCTGCCCGGGTTTGCTTTTGCCTTATTCGGCTGTGTGGATAGTATTTTTACTTTTTTTCCTTCCACGATTTTATCTGTGGGGTTTGTAACAAGCGTTTCATTTCCGTTTAAGCCGGTGTTGATCTGCAAGGTGGCCCCAAAATCTCTGCCTATCTTTACAGGTCTTATATGAATTATGCCATCATGCCCAACTACCGCCACTTGTGGCGCACTGGCTCTTATTATTAATGTATTTGCAGGTATTAGCAAAGTAGTATCCGCTTTGTGTGTCAGTTTCAGGTTAGTCATTACGTACATCCCCGGCCTTAATTTATAATCCGGGTTCTTTACCTGCACTTCTGTAAGTAGTGTGCGCGATATGGGGTCAAGCGCTCCGGAAACATGGGTTACGACTCCTTTAAAAATATCTGGGGAAGTCTTATCTAGCGTTATGGTAGCGGGTAATCCTAAAACAACCGAAGGGGCATAGGTTTGAGGCACGTACATAAAAATTCTCAATACGTCAATTTGCTGAACTGTAAAAAGTTCTGTATTTAAACTGCTTCCTGCATTAATAAGGTACCCTACGTCCACATTCCGTTCTGTTACTATTCCATTAAAAGGCGCTTTTACCTTTTTAAAGGCTGTCATAGCTTCAAGCTGCCGCACTGTAGCTTTGTTGGCTTCATAAGTTGTTCTGGCCTGGTCGATATCCTGTTGCGAAACTGCTCCGGGAATTCTTACGCTCATTACCCGGTCGTAACTTATCTTGGCAATTTCCAGGTTTGCCTTTGCCGCCTGAAGCTGCTGATCCAGGTCGGGCGTTTCCAACAGCGCCATCATGTCTCCCTCTTTTACTTTTGCTCCAAGATCAGTATACCATTTCTTTACATACCCATTCACGCGGGCATAAATAGTAGCCTGCCTATATCCTTTTACTGTGCCAGGAAGAAGCACCGATGAACTGTCTATGCTATAACTTAGCTTTACTACCGTTACTTCCTGAAGTGCGTTCTTACGATCAAGGGCTGCTTTATCGAGATGTCTATTCCTATTTAGTTTAGGAAGAAGGCCAAGCAGAAATAGTCCTGCCAGCAGAAGTATTATTAGTACGAACACGAGAATAGGCCTGCCTTTACTTTTTTTTCTCTCTTCCATTCATTAGTAGTTGTTAATGTTGCTCTGGTGTCGATGTTTTTTCGTCTTTCTTCTTCTCAATATTCTTCATAATGCTATACATGGCAGGCACAAAAAACAAGGTAGTAAATGTAGCTACCAATAAGCCTCCAATTACAGCGCGTCCCAGTGGAGCGTTTTGTTCGCCCCCTTCGCCAAAGCCCAAAGCCATAGGCAGCATACCTATAATCATAGCCATCGCAGTCATTATTACCGGCCTTATACGGGTATATCCTGCGGAGATTGCCGCATCGTATGAACTCTTTCCAGCTTCTAGTTCATCATTCCCAAAGGTTACCAGCAATATACTATTAGATGTAGCTACCCCTATGCACATAATTGCTCCCATAAGCGATGGAACGCTGAAGGTTGTCTGGCTCACAAACAACATCCACATAATACCGGACAAGGCTCCCGGAAGTGCAAGAATTATTATAAATGGATCAAGCCACGATTGGAAGTTCATTACCATAAGCAGGTACACTAGCACAATGGCGAATAAGACCCCTATAATAAGTCCCTCAAAAGAAGAATTCATACTTTGTACCTGCCCCCGCACAGCAATTGTTGTTCCCCTGGGCAGGTTCTTTTTATACTTCTCTACTATCTTATTTACCTCATCTGCTACGCTACCCAAGTCGGTATTTTCCACATTGGCAAAAACATCTATTACAGGCTGTACATTGTAGTGGGAAACCAGGGCGGTAGTCGTATTGCGTTGCAGCGCAGCCAGGTTACTTAACAACTGCGGCTGGGCAAGGCCAGGCGCTGAGATAGGAATATTTTCCAGGTCGTTATTGCTATTAAGCGTATATGGAGGAGCTTGGACGGCAACGGTATAGTTTACTCCGTTTGTAGGATTTAGAAAGAAATTAGGGGAAGTCTGTCCGCTGGAAGTAAGGGTAATAAGCACGTTGCTGGCAACATTACTTTGGGTAAGTCCTATCTGTTCTGCTTTGGTACGGTCAACATTAATCATTAATTGGGGCATATCTACTACCTGGGGCACATATACATCAGCTGCCCCGGGCAATAAGGCTACCTCGTCGGCAATTTTTTGAGCTATAGTATAATTAGACTTGTCCTTTCCTGTAACTTGTATATCAATGGGAGAGGGTATTCCAAAGTTTAATATCTGCGCTACAATATCTGCTGGGGGAAAGCTAACGCTAACTCCCGGAAATCCCTTAGCAATAGCCTCCCGTATGCGCTGCATATATTCCTGTGTGGATGCAGTTTGATTCTTGAACGACACCAGCACTTCTCCTTCAAAAGCGCCTATGGGGCTGCTGCTGCTATAAGAGAGGTTTATCCCGCTATTGGGTAAACCTATATTGTCAAGAATCATTCCCATTTCGGTATCAGGAATTATGGAACGGATAGTATCTTCAATCTGACCTATTATTATTTCCGTCTGTTCAATGCGCGTACCGGGTTGAACCCGCACCAGCATACGAAACTGCCCTGCGTCTACCTTAGGAAAAAAGTCCCGTCCTATAAAAGGAACAAGACAAAATGAACAAGCGCAAAAAATTATAAAGAAACCAATTACTATTGTTCTGTTGGCTAAGGCCCATTCTAACGCTCCTTTGTAGCCTTCTCTCATCTTTTCAAATTTTTCATCAAATGCAAGATGTATTCTCCAAATAAAATTGGTTTTCTTTTTAGGGTTATTTTGTCCCGGTTCATCTTTCTTGTACAAATGCAAGTCTCCGGGAATAAGATAATTCATCATTACGGGAACAAGCGTTCTGGATAGCAGGTAAGAGGCCATCATGGCAACAATCACAGCTATCGCCAGAGGAGAAAATAACGACTGGGCTACTCCGGTAAGCATAAATATGGGTATAAACACGATGCATATAGATAGCGTGCTTACCAATGCTGGCAAAGCAATCTGGCTGGCGCCGTCCAATATGGCATGTACGACAGGTTTTTCCATCATCAGGTTTCTTGTAGTATTCTCAATCTCCACCGTAGCATCGTCCACCAGTATACCTACCGCCAATGCAAGACCGCCCAATGTCATTATATTAAGGGTTTCACCCAGGAAATACATAACTGTAATGGAGGTGAGTATGGAAAGGGGAATAGATGTTACTACCACCAGCGTACTGCGCCAACTACCCAGAAAGATTAATATCATTAACCCGGTAAGGCAGGCCGCTATTACCCCTTCCCGTATTACGCCGTTAATAGAGGCTTTCACAAATATGGATTGGTCAAACAACAGGTTAACCTTTAATTCGGGGGGAACAGTAGTCATTACTTTGGGAAGTGTTTTCTTTATCCTGTCTACAATATCCAGCGTAGACGCAGTCCCTGATTTTAATATCGAAAGGAAGCTGGCTCTTTTTCCGTTAAACCGCACCACGTTAGTTTGAGTGGCAAAACCTTCATGCACATAAGCTACGTCTCTCATATAAATAGTAGCTCCGTTTACTTGTTTTACAGGAAGGCCGTTAAATAAATCAACAATTTCCGGGGCGCTGTTCAGTTTTACGTAATACTCCTTTTGTCCTATCTTTACTGTTCCGGCGGGAAGTATAACGTTTTGAGCAACAAGGGCGCTGGTAACATCGGAGGCGGATAAATTTTTTGCATTTAATATTTCAGAGTTCAGGTCTACCATTATCTGCCTTTGCTTGCCGCCATAAGGAAAAGGGATAGCGGCTCCCTGAACCGTAGCAAGGCCTGTCATTATAAAGTTAGTAGCATAGTCGTTTATTTGTTGCTCGCTTAGTTTATCGCTGCTTAATGTGGCCTGTAATATGGGTACGTTGGATGCATTGTACCTCAGTATGAGCGGCGGGAATATGCCAGGGGGCAACGTACGTAAAATGGCTTGGCAAACAGCGGTAAGCTGGGCAACCGCAGTAGAAATCTCCGCATCAGGATGAAAAAATACCTTAATCACGCTAACCCCTCGGTAGGACTGGGACTCCATGTGTTCTATATCGTTTACCGTAGTAGTAAATGTCCTTTCACACACAGTAACGACGCGCTTTTCAATCTCATCAGGAGCCATGCCATTGTATGACCATATTACACTGGCTACAGGTATGTTGATGTTGGGAAATATATCCACCGCCATTTTCCATATAGATACGCCGCCCATAATAAGAATCATTATGGCCATAACTACAAAGGTATAGGGCTTTTCAAGAGCTAGTCGTACTATCCACATCCCACTAAAAATATATTAAAAAAAGATACGGTGTTATAACATACAAAAATACAAAGGTTTTTGTTAAAAATCTGGAGAAGCTTATTGTAAAACTTCCCCAGAGATATACATCAGTCGCTTTATTTGTTTTATTAGATAACTATCTTATTGATTAGCCGTATCTTCTCAAGTATTTATACTTCTAGTTAAGTTTGTTTTTAATCCATTCAATCATCTGCGGCATTACTTCTGCTGCTTTTCTTGCAGCGCAATGGCCTCCGTCAGGAACAAGATGAGTTTCAATATTAGGTAATCCCTTAAATGTAGTCACATCAGTATTGGGGACATAGGGGTCGTTATCACCATTTACCAGCATTAGCGGCGCAGAATGAATATCACTCATTAACCCAAGCTTTTCTAAAGAGAATGTTTTTAGCCTGTTCTGAAGTACGGAATCCAACGCAAGCCCGTCAAGTTTAAAAGCATAAGAGAGAACGCCCTGCATACCCAATTTAGGCTGTAATACCATCCCCTCTTCTATCTTTGTATTCAGGAAAGAATAATTCATAGGCGCTCCGGCGGCAACTGCAGCGTCCACTACATTCGTCATTGCCAACCTTGCAGCCCAGTAGCCGCCGAAGCTAAAACCTATGTACCCCACTTTCCCATTCCCAATAGGCCTTATTTTATCAATAAAATTTTTATAAAGCTCAATATTATCCGGAGATAAAGATATCTGAGACTCTCCAGTTCCTGGCATATCTATCATTACTATGGTAGCGCCTGTAGCTCTGGAAATCGCTGTACCTCTGTTATGCATATCCATCTTATAGGTGTCTACGCCACCACTTAACATAATCACAGGAGCCTGTTTAGGGTTTTCTGCATAAATAGCATGGTAGATAACAGGAGTAGTAATTCCTTTATATTCTACCAATACTACATTACGTTCAAATTTAAAGGGAAATGTTTCGGCAGCTTTTAAGTAGGTCTTCATTTGTTTACCAAAAACTTCCCGTTGCTGTTGATTGAATAAGCAAGGGTACTTTGCAACTCCATAAATTAGCGAAGCCTGCAAATAATCACCTTTCTTTTCTGCTTGTTCTGCCAGCAAAGACCATTCATACACCCAGCCTCCAGGCCCATAGGTCCACATATCCTTTATGAAAGATTTAGCCTTCTCTAGCGTTGCTGCCGGAATGCCTTGAGAAATAAACTGTCCTGAGCGATCTGCAAAAACATCCATAGGATTTAATGGGAATGTAAAAGCAGCAACTTTATGCTCCGTGATTGTTTTTTTTGTATTCTGCGCTATGCCTATTGAGGCCAGCAGTAGTAAGAAAATTGTACTTGATAGTGTTTTCATTAGAACCTCCTTTTTTATACAAAGGAAGGCTATATGAAAAGCAAATAATTGTAAAAATGCGACAATCTTAACTATACACTTTTTTAGCCAGCGCCCAGTTCTCTATGGGCTGTATATGTCTGGCATAGTTTTCCGGGGTAACGCCTACCATTTCTTTAAACTCATGAATAAAGTGAGATTGATCGTAATATCCCGAATCGTAGGAGACTTCGGTGAGGTTATTGCAAAAATTTTCTTGGATAAGTTTTAAGGAATATCGGAATCTGGTATTATTAATATACTTTTTGGGAGTAAGGCCAACGGCTTCCCTGAACTTACGTTCAAAATTTCTTTTACTATTACTTACCTGGTAGGCCAGTTCCTCTACTTTAATCTGTCCCTTTGCATTCTCAATAATAAACAAAGATTGAATTATGGATTTATCAATATGTTTATGCTGACAAAAAAAGTTCGCTAATAAGCTTCCTATATTGCTCTTTTTTGTTTCATCTTTTAAAATGGATTCTTCCAGCTTACTATTAATTAAACTCTCCAGTTCAATATTCCTGTCGGTAAATTCATGAAGTCCGTTAATAAGTAATCCTAATTGCCAGGGCTGAAATTTTATTAAAATGGATTTACTTCCGGGTTCCCGCAAATATTCTTTCTTATGGGTCAACTGTCCGCAGATATGCACACGAGGAAGGGTAATAGCTTTTTCATTGTTTAGTTCATAAACAGGCGCGCCAGATTGAAAAGCCAAAACAATGGAATTATCCGGAAGAATAACTGTGCGTATCGGCTCCTTTGCGCTATTTTCTATCTGTATGATCTTAAGGTCATTCATGATTGAGCAACTACTAATATAGTTCCTAAACTTATCAGTATCAAGCAACGTTACAAAAATAAAAAACCCTGAGGAATTTCTTCCTACAGGGCTTCCTTTTACCATGAATGATTATAGCAACAAATATATAGGTGAAATCTGTAGAAATTTTGTACAAAAAAAGCTCACCTAGTGGTAAGCTTTTCTGTTTGCAAAAAAATAATCAGGTGGTGTGCGCTAATATTATAGATTAAATCTGAAGCAATTCTGGTTTAAGTTTACCCACCAAAAATTAATCTTAAATAAAAAGAAGGCTCCCTTAGCTTTTTTCTCATATCTATGTCTGCAAACATGCACGAAAATAGCTCGCTTAATTGTTTGTTATTTGTGGCCTTATTTACTACTGCATTAAAAAGCCAGGGATAGTTTACTAACTGATTTATTTGTGTGCTTATTTTCAATTCTTTACCAAGCCGTTTATATACCATTTTATCGTACTCGCTTAGAAAATTGGCTGAATAATTTTCAGCAGAAATAGCTTTTGCAGCTAGTTCTGCGGCGCACATGCCGCTTACTACCGCATTACCAATGCCTTCCCCTGTAAAAGGGTCTATAAGGGATGCCGCATCGCCCGTAAGCAGGTAATTATCTCCTGAAAGTATTCTTTCTTTAGATCCCAATGGAAGACCAAAACCTTTTACCTCTCCATCTAATGTAGCGTTTTTAAATCTGTCCTTAAACTGGGGATAGTTTATAATCTCTGCCAGTAGCTTTTTCAGATTCACCTTTTTAGCGCTTACTTTATCGCTACGCATGCCCAATCCTACATTTGCCATTCCATTTGGCAAAGGGAATATCCAGAAGTATCCGGGTAGGGCTTCTTTAATAAAATGGAGCTCTATAAAATTATTCTCGTCCAAGCCTTCGACTCCTTTGTAGTATGCCCTTAACCCGGCGCTGTAGCGTTTATGTTCTACTTTTATATTTCCAAAATTTCTGGCGAATGCAGAATGCGCTCCGTTACATGCAATCAATAAGTTACTAGTAACTGTTAATGATTTGTTTTTACTAGCAACCGAAAAACCGTTTTCAATCCGCTCAATTTTATCTGCTTCGCAGTTTTCTATAAAATTGATTTCATTTCTCTTTCGCACCCGTTCGGCCAGAAAATTATCAAAATCAATACGTTTAGCGATAAACCCAGGAGCGCGCCCGGATTTATCGAAGTCTTTTTTAAAAGGGACTTTTAGTTCTTTAAGATTTGGGGCTATAAACTTTACCCCCCAGGAACCAAGCTGTATAGGCTGTTGAACAAAATCATCAACTATATTGGGGTCTAGTTTTTTCAGGATTGAGATTACTTTGCCGCTTAGTGCGTCGCCGCAAATTTTATCGCGGGGGAAAGTTTCTTTTTCTAATAGTACCGAAGGTATGCCTTTGCTTGCCAGGAACAATGCAGTCGTGGACCCCGCTGGGCCAGCGCCTAATATGCAAACCTTTGTATGAATGGTTTTCAAAGCATTGTGCCTTTAGCCTTATGCGTGTATGGTTTCCCTATGATCCTTAAAGTATTTTTTCTGCATGATCAGGATAATTGATACCCCGATAAAAATTGAGGAATCTGCTATGTTAAAGATAGGCCATAGCGAATAGAACTCTCCTCCTAATATGGGAACCCAGTTTGGAACAAGCCCTTCCCAAATGTCCAGATAAAACATGTCGATAACCTGACCGTGAAACCAGGGGGTAGGGGCATCTATAGGGGCATTGCCCAAAAGAACTCCGTAAAATGCGCTGTCGAATAAATTGCCTATAGCGCCGCCCAGGATAAGTGCGATGCACCATAATAGCCCTTGTGGAACATCCTTTTTTGCCAGGCGATACAAATAGTAGCCAATGCCAATCATAGCAACCAAACGAAATACCGAAAGTACTAATTTACCATAAGCGCCGCCAATTTCCATGCCAAAGGCCATGCCAGGGTTGGTGGTATAATGCAGTTTAAACCAGTTGCCAACTATTTTAATTTCTTCTCCCCGGTACATTTTAAAATGAACAAGCATTTTTACCGCCTGATCTAATAAAATTACTCCAACGCTTAGTAAATAGTATTTTAGATATTTCATGATAAATTAAAAAAAGAGGCTAGAGGCCTCTGGCTATTTTAAATTTCTATTTTCAGAATTAATTCCTGGTCGTCCATTTCAATCACCTTGCCATCGCTCACTTTATCTTTTAAATCAAGCGATAACGCCTGTGTTTCGCTGCAAATGTATTCTTTGTTAGCTATAAGCGCCCCGTCAATAAGCTCATCCTTTTTCTGTACAGTTATTTTTATCTTATCCTGCACCTCCAGTCCCATGTCTTTACGCAGGTTCTGTACGCGGTTTACTATGTCTCTGGCTATACCTTCTTTTTTCAGTTCATCGGTAATAGTAACATCTAAGGCTACAGTAACTCCGCCTTCGCTGGCTACCAGCCATCCCGGAATATCTTCCGAAGAAATTTCCACATCTTCCAGCGTTATTTGCGCAATCTCTCTGCCATCCAGCTTTACCTTAAAGGCATTGTCGGTTTCTATCTTCTTAATGTCTTCCTTCGTCATGGCAGTAATAACAGCTGCTACTTCTTTAAGGCGAGGGCCAAATTCTTTGCCCAGTTTTTTAAAATTAGGTTTTATCTTTTTTACTACTACTCCGGAAGTATCGTCTATGTATTCGATCTTTTTTACATTTACTTCTGATAGTATAAGGTCTTCGATGAGTTGTATCTGCTGTTTTGTCTTTTCGCTTAATACTGGAATCAATACACGGGACAATGGCTGCCTTACTTTAATGGTATGCGCCTTGCGTAACGAGTGAATGAGCGAGGAAATCTTTTGCGCCATACTCATTCGATCTTCCAGTTCCTTGTCTATACTAGTAGTATCTGCTTCAGGGAATTTGGACAAATGGATAGAACTTACCTTTTCCTTTCCGCTTACATTATTTAGGTCAAGGAAAATGCGTTCCATATAAAACGGAGCTATGGAAGACGATAGTTTTGCTATAGTAATTAAACAAGTGTATAAAGTCTGGTAGGCTGCTATCTTGTCTTCGTTGTATTCTCCTTTCCAAAATCTTTTCCTGTTTAGCCTTACGTACCAGTTGCTTAGGTCGTCTACTACAAAGTCTTGTATCTCTCTGGCTGCAGTTGTTGGTTCATAAGCGGCATAGGCTTCGTCAACCTGGGTAATTAGACTATTTAATTTAGAAACTATCCATCGGTCGCTTTCTGTTCTTTTGTTTAATGGTATTTCCTTCTCCTTGTAGTTAAAGTTATCTAGGTTAGAATACAGCGCAAAGAAGGCATAGGTGTTTTGCAAAGTGCCAAAAAATCTTCTTTGCACCTCTGCCACCCCATCTATATTAAATTTCAGGTTATCCCAAGGCGGGGCGTTGGCAATCATGTACCAGCGGGTAGCGTCAGGCCCATATTCATTAATAGTATCAAAAGGGTTAACAGCGTTACCCATTCTTTTGGACATTTTATTGCCGTTCTTATCCAGTACCAGTCCGTTAGCAATTACATTTTTAAATGCGACACTGTCGAACAGCATAACGGCAATTGCATGCAGGGTAAAGAACCAGCCTCTGGTTTGGTCAACGCCTTCTGCTATAAAATCTGCCGGATAGTTTTTCTCGAAAGTATCTTTATTCTCGAACGGCCAGTGCCACTGCGCATAAGGCATAGCGCCAGAGTCGAACCAAACGTCTATAAGGTCAGGCTCACGGTACATGGCTTTACCGCTTGGGCTTACCAGTATTATATTATCTACATAAGGGCGGTGCAGGTCAAAGTCTTTCTCGCCTACTGGGTTGCTTTTCATCAACCCGGCTTTTACCGCTTTATCTATTTCTTCGCTTAACTCTTTTAACGAGCCAATGCATTTTTCTTCTTTCTTGTCTTCGCTTAGCCAGATGGGCAGCGGCGTTCCCCAATAGCGTGAGCGGGATAGGTTCCAGTCCACTAAATTTTCAAGCCAGTTGCCAAAACGCCCGCTACCAGTAGAAGCAGGTTTCCAGTTAATGGTTTTGTTTAGTTCTACCAGTCGTTCTTTAACCGCCGTAGTTTTTATAAACCAGGAATCCAGCGGATAGTAAAGCACAGGTTTGTCCGTCCTCCAGCAATGGGGGTAGGAGTGTTCGTACTTCTCTACTTTAAATGCTTTGTTATCTTCTTTAAGTTTTATGGAGATAAGCACGTCGGTAGACTTGTAGTGTGGGTCGTTCTCGTCCTGGTCGTCGTAGTTTTTTACGTACTTGCCCGCATAGTCTGTAACTTCTTTTACAAACCTTCCCTGTTTATCTACCAAAGGCATTTCCTTTCCTTCGGCATCTTTTACCATAATGGCGGGGATGCCTGCCTGTCTTGCTACTCTAAAGTCGTCTGCCCCAAAAGTTGGGGCAATGTGCACTATTCCTGTGCCGTCTTCGGTGCTTACAAAATCTCCTGGTATTACCCTAAAGGCGGGCTTATCAGGCTTTACGTAAGGCATTAACTGCTCATACTCTATGCCTTCCAGGTCTTTGCCTTTGTATTCGTGTTCTATACTGAATGGAATAAGCTTATCTCCCGGTTTAAAACTTTCCAGGGGAATGTCTTTTGCCTTGTCAGAGAAATATTTACCTACCAGTTCTTTAGCGAGTATTACGCTCACTGGCTCAAAGGTATACGGGTTGTAAGTTTTTACTTTTACGTAGGTAATATTTTCCCCTACCGCCAGGGCGCTATTGGATGGTAAAGTCCACGGAGTAGTAGTCCATGCCAATATGCGCACGTCGCTGCCGTCTTCTAATAATTTTGTTGCTGTAGGATGTCCGGTGTCTTTTATTTTAAACTGGGCTACTACCGAGGTGTCTTTTACATTTCTGTAACAACCAGGTTGGTTTAGCTCGTGCGAGCTAAGGCCTGTGCCTGCAGCAGGAGAATAAGGTTGTATGGTATAACCTTTATAAAGATATCTTTTCTTGTGAAGTTCCTTTAGCAAATACCAAACGCTTTCTATGTATTCTTTCTCAAACGTGATGTATGGGTTATCCAAATCAACCCAGTAGCCCATCTTCTCGGTAAGATCGTCCCACTGGCTTTTGTATTTCATTACCGCTTCGCGGCATTTGCGGTTGTATTCTTCAATAGTAATCTTCTTGCCAATATCTTCTTTGGTAATGCCCAGTTCTTTTTCTACTTGTAGTTCTACTGGTAATCCGTGTGTGTCCCAGCCTCCTTTACGTTTTACCTGAAAGCCCTTCATGGTTTTGTAGCGGCAAAAAATGTCTTTTACCGTACGGGCCATTACGTGGTGTATGCCCGGCGTTCCGTTGGCAGAGGGCGGCCCCTCATAAAAGGTATAGGTTGGACTCCCCTCGCGGGCAGAAACAGACTCCTCAAATATTTTATTTTCCTTCCAGTAGGATAATACGTCTGCCCCTACTTGTGCAAGATTTATATTTTTGTACTCCTGGTATTTCACTTTTTATCTCCGTCTTCTGTATTTACTGGTATTGGTTCTATTTTTTTCGGGGCGCCAATCTCATCATCATAATCCTCGTCATCATCGCTGTACTGTCCCTCTTTAAACTTAGCGTCGTTGCCTCTGCCAAAGGTTAGTAGTAAAGCTGGCAAAAGCATAAGGTTGGTAAACATGGCAACGAACAAGGTAATGGAAGTTAAAAGCCCAAGCGCCATAGTGCCGCCAAATTTAGAAAAGGTGAATATGATAAAGCCTGAAAAAAGGACAATAGAGGTATAGATCATGCTCACCCCGGCCTCGCGTAAACTTCTGGTTACCGCCGCCAATACGTTGCCTTTGGTGTTGTATAACTCCTGTTTGTACTTGCTCAGGTAGTGAATGGTGCTATCTATGGATATGCCAAAAGAAATGCTGAATATAAGGGCGGTGCTTGGCTTTAAGGTAATGTGGAACAAGCCCATAATACCCGCAGTTACTACCATTGGGATGATGTTTGGCACCAACGATATGAGTATCATTTTTACATTGGTAAAGATGAAGGCCATCATGAGAGAGATAAGAACGAAGGCGCCAATTAGACTTCCCGAAAGGTCGTTAATAAGGTACTCGTTGCCTTTAAGAAATAGTAAAGTAGTGCCGGTAATATGCACTTTGTAGGCGCTATCCGGGAATATTACTTTTGTTTTGGCGTCTATCTCAGCCACAAGCTTATTCATTTTTACTGTTCCTACGTCTGCCACTTTAGCGGTGAACCGCACATTTTCGCCGGAGGAGTCTACAAAGGATTTCAGTAGGTCGTTGTTCTCGCTTCCCTTGCCAAAATACTTCAGTATAAAGGGCATCTCAGCGTTTGTAGGAAGTTCGTAATATTCGGGGTTGTTATTGTAAAAAGCCTGTTTAGCGCCTTTTACTATGTTAAGGATAGACAAAGGCGGGGAAACATACTCCAACGAACTAAGGTAGGTATTAAACTCATCCAGCTTTTTCAGGTTAGATAGCTTCATTACGGCTTTCTTTTTACCCAGGTCTATTACTATTTCCAGCGGCATTACGCCTTTAAAGTTCTTTTCAAAGAAGGCAAGGTCTGTTTTTACATTGCTCTTTTCCGGCAGGTCGTCCACCATGTAAGACACTGCTCTTATTTGTAGTATACCATAAATGGAAATACCGACTAATATAACGGTAGTAATATAAATCCAGGCTTTGTGCCTAAGCACTATGCCTTCCAACGTAGTATTTATCTTTTGCAGGAATGATAAATCCAAATGCTTTAACTGCTTGGTGCTTGGCGCAGGCAGGTAAAACAGCAGAGAGGGTATTATTACTATAGATATCAAAAATGTAGCAATACTAAGAATACCCGCTACTACCCCAAATTCTTTTATGATAGAAATATCTGTAAAATAAAGTACCAGGAAGCCCACTGCCGTGTTGGCATTAGTCATAAAGGTAAGGAAGCCTATTTTCTCTATTATTCGGTGTATGGCTTTAATTTTGTCTTTGTGCTTTCTGTATTCCTGGTGGTATTTATTAAACATATAAATACAATTAGGAATGCTTATTACTATGATAAGCGAGGGCAATATGCCTGTAAGTAGCGTGATTTTATATCCTAACAATACCAAAGTGCCTTGCGACCATAGCACGGTAATAATGATAACCAGCAGCGTAAAGAATACCGCATATAAAGACCGAAAAAACAGGTATAGGATAATGCAGGTAACCAATATAGATAGTACAAGAAAAAGAATTACCTCTTTGGTAAGTTCTCCTGCCAGAATAGCCCTTACATAAGGCAAGCCCGCATAATGAAGGGTAATACCTGTTTCTTTGGCAAAGCCCTCGCATTCCGCCAAAATACTATTTACTACTTCCTGCCTGCGCGGGGAGTTTAACACCGATTTTTCTATAGGCACAGCTATCAGTGTGGCCCTTGTCTTTGTATTTAAAAGCAGTCCATCATAAAACCGGGCTTCTTCCGCCTGTTTTAACAGGCTATCCAGTTCTTTTTGGGTTTGTGGCGCTCTTACAAAGAGCGACTTCAGTAC